>Ga0247610_10000236_pt1 | contig 89110 bp, 61 predicted proteins | sample 174DNAGHGhighgp2_FD_193483 | JGI IMG/M metagenome (GOLD analysis project Ga0247610, IMG submission 193483) | Sheep rumen microbial communities from Palmerston North, Manawatu-Wanganui, New Zealand - 1742 DNA GHGhigh gp2 | ecosystem: Host-associated > Mammals > Digestive system > Stomach > Rumen... | reverse complement strand
AACTCAGAAAGAAACGCTATGCTCTGCTTCAGTATTGTTGTATTAACTTTTTTATCAGGGGTATCCGGTTCGGCAACCATCGTTTTGATCATCGTTCTGTTAAAAAGATTAAATTTTTCTTTTTTGGTATCTGAGATCTTATCACTGTAATTTATAAACTCTTCATAACGTGAATATACCGACTGCATTTCTGCATTCATCTGTTCAAGAAAATCCTTATAATCAATACCTTTTATCGGTGCCATTGTAACGAAGATAACCGGCTGACTTCCCTGCAATTCTCTCATTTCTGTATCTTTCCAGACATTCAATCCTTCAAAAAGATCTGCTCTTCCCGCATACTCCGGACTGAAGAAACATTCGAGCATACTCATGTTAAGTGTTTTTCCGAAACGGCGCGGTCGGGTGATAAGGGTAACTTCATCCTTTGCTGTCCACCAGTCCTTTATGAACTTCGTCTTGTCTATAAAAAAACAGTTTTCCTCTATCAGTTTGCTGAAGCTCTGCACTCCTGTTCCTATTCCACGAGGCATATTATCTGCTCCTTTCCCGTTGTTTTCTTTCATATATTAGTATACTGTATTTATGGCTTTTTGGCAATAGAAAAAAGGCACCTTCAGCTGACGCTGAAAGCACCTTTTTGATTGTAAATAAGCTACCGCTCATTAGTTTATTCTAATAACTGATATATCGTTTCCCTGCTCGCTTTGATCTGAACAAGTTTATTCTGCTTTACAAGTCTGTCGAGAATCCTGTAGGCTTTCGTCTGCCCTGGACCGAGCTTCACGATTTATTAAACGTTATTACGTTTACGTCTGTCTTTTTCAGGATGGTTCCGGTAATACTCCTGCTTATCCTTGTACATAAGTTCATCCGCAGCATTCATCGCTGTTCGGATGTCATATTCTCCGGTAACATAAACATATCCAACTGCAAAGCTTACATCAGGTGTGCTGTCGGCAAGAGAACGGAGCTGAGCAACATGCTGATCAAGCTTTTCATTTGTTATTTCCGGGCAGAAGACAACGAACTCATCACCGCCGGCGCGATAGATATCGTAATCTCCGAAAGCAAGTTTCAGAAGAGAACCTGCTCTTGCAAGGAGCTTGTCGCCTGCATCATGTCCGAAGTCATCGTTTACTATCTTAAGGCCGTTAAGGTCGGAGAAAACCACGCCCATCGATTCAGGGCGTTTTTCCTCACCGGAAACGAGCGCATCTACATAATTGTTCATGGCATTGCGGTTATTTACCTGTGTAAGACCATCTGTTTTACTCTGAACTTCAAGTCTGGAAACCATCTGATGATTGGCTATGACCGATGAAATAAGGAACGCTGTCAATTCAAGAGTTTCCTTGATACGCATCAGTTTTGAAACGTCGAAATTGGCAGCCCAGATAAATCCGACCAGAATGTTATTGTTGCGAATTGAATACAGTATAAGATTATTTACATCGTATCTGCACAGCGAATCATACCATACCAGATCGCGTTCTTTTACATATTCAAGATCCTCAAGCAGCAGACAGTCGCTTTCCTCAAGAATATTGTTCCACGACATCGCTACTTCGAACGGTGAACGTCCCATTTCCGCAGCAAAGTTTTCAAGGAAATCGCGGTTAGCGCCGTTAGAATTTATGAAATTACAGTGCTGGTTGCTGATATCGACAGTATATAAAGCGCAGCGTTCAGAACCGCACACTTTTTTGATCTCATTTACAGCTGCCGCCATAGCCTGATGATAATTAGGCGTTTCATGAAGCTTAAGGCTTATATTCATTACGGCAGATGAAACTCCTTCGGAGTGCTGAGTCATATAATCCGTATCTGCTTCCGCAGAACGTGTTGTTATGTACAGGCAGTATGCTGTTCGCGGCGAAGTATTCGGCTCGCCTTTTTCATTTATGATGTTTCCGTCCTCGTCAAGCGGCAGATAGAATCCCTTGATCCACATTCCGAACGCATTTACATAGGAATACAAAGGCTCATTTCCCGAAGCACATCTGTACATGAAATTTTCAAGATTTATCTCGGTAAAATAACTGCGCAGCGGCACTCCCGGATAAAAGTCCGGTGCTCCCGGATTGACCTTGAACATCATATTATTAAGAGAATTGATCGCCATAATGCGTATCTCACTGTAGCTGCCGTCCGGCAGTATATCGAACGCATAGACCCCTGCGATTACCTTGAACTTATCAACCAGTGCCTGTAGATCCATATTTTAACCCCCTGTAAATATATTGCCGTGTATACCGGCTTTAATCCCTGTTTTATATATATGTTTATTATAGTACAAAAGCGTAGTTTAGTCAACATCGACATATCAGATGTATGCGAAAAATGCACCGAAACTGCAGTATTCATATTTGCTTTAAAGTCTTGAAATTTTCACAAAAATGTGCTACAATGAATATTATTCAATTTATTGATCATACAAATTACGATCAGAATAACGCATTTATTTCTATACATTTTTATGATTAGGGAGGATCACTCAATGAACATCAACAATTTATATGAGATCATTCAGATCGCAAGAAGCAGAAAAACTTCGGACATACATTTCACAGTAGGTCTGCCTACTGTTTTCAGAATTCACGGAAGTCTTGAACCGTGCGGTATCGAACTTACCGACAATGACGTTTCAGACCTCATTCTTTCGATGCTCAATCAGGAACAGAGAAGTCAGCTCGATGACGGTTTCGACCTCGACTTTGCTCTCCAGAGCCCGGACGGATCACGATGCAGAGTCAACGTGTTCAGAGCAAAGGGACAGATCGGTGCTGTTCTCCGACTTCTGAACACGACCGCTCCTTCACTTGAAACAATGGGACTTCCGTCGGTTCTCAAGACACTCTGCAACGAACCGAGAGGTCTTATCCTCGTTACAGGTCCTACCGGAAGCGGTAAGTCTACAACACTTGCTGCTATGATCAACGAGATCAACAATACAAAACCGGTACACATTCTTACAATTGAAGATCCTATAGAATATGTATATGTTCAGAACATGGCAACTATCAGACAGCGTGAAGTCGGATCAGACGTAAAGGACTTCAATGCTGCTCTCCGTTCAGCACTCCGTGAAGACCCGGATATCATCCTCGTCGGCGAAATGCGTGACTACGAAACTATTTCACTTGCACTGACAGCTGCTGAAACAGGTCATCTCGTAATGGGTACACTTCATACAACAAGTGCTCCGCAGACTATAGACCGTATCATTGACGCCTGCCCTCCTCATGCTCAGGCTCAGGTAAGAACAATGCTTTCGACAACTCTCCGCGGCGTTATTTCACAGTGTCTCGTTCCGCTTGCAGCAGGAAACGGACGAGTTGCAGCAACTGAAGTACTCATCGGTACAGACGCTGCCATGAACCTTGTAAGAACTGAAAAGTGCCATCAGCTCGTTTCCACCATGCAGATGGGCAAGGCACAGGGAATGCACACACTCAATTCCGACCTTGCACGTCTTGTACGTGAAGGACTCATCACAAAGGAAATGGCTCTCAACCACAGTACAAACAAGGGTGAGCTTTCACAGACACTCGGCGATCCGTCGATGATGTTCTGATATATCTGACAATAAAATTTCAGGCCTCTGGTATTATTATATCAGGGGCCTTTTAATGTTCAGCCGTTTCAGCTTTGTCTATTATGCCGCGGAATATGTACAGCCGAAAAGCAACTTTAGCTAAATTATTCAATTGAATTATCGTTTAAAATCATATATACTGTAATATGTATATACTTTTAAAAAAGAAAGGAATAACATGAGCGCATACGTAGAATTTAAAAATGTAAAAAAGACGTATAAGTCAGGCGAAGTAGAGATACATGCCCTGAAGGACGTCAATTTTGAAATTAACAAAGGTGAATTCTGTGTTATAGTCGGAGCATCCGGCGCCGGAAAAACAACTATACTAAATATACTCGGCGGCATGGAGACTCTCACGGAAGGCAGCGTTTTTCTTGACGGAAACGAAATATCTGCACTGAAAAGAAGAAAACTTACGGCATACAGAAGATATGATGTAGGTTTTGTCTTTCAGTTCTATAACCTTGTACCGAATCTGACCGCACTTGAAAACGTAGAGCTTGCCGCACAGATATGCCGCGAACCGCTTGACGCAAAGGCTGTACTCGGACAGGTCGGTCTTGCTGAACGTATGAAGAACTTCCCTTCCCAGCTTTCCGGCGGTGAACAGCAGCGTGTTGCCATCGCGAGAGCACTTGCAAAAAATCCGAAACTTCTGCTCTGCGACGAGCCGACCGGCGCGCTTGATTACGCAACCGGAAAATCCGTGCTGAAACTTCTGCATGATACCTGCCGCAAAACAGGAATGACGGTGATCGTAATAACTCACAATCAGGCTATAACGCCTGTGGCCGACCGCGTGATCACTGTAAAAAGCGGCACGGTTTCAGACATACGCATAAACGACGAACCGGCAGATATCGATGCTATAGAATGGTGATGTCATGAGAAGTGCCATAGTAAAAAACACGCTGCGCGAGATACGCAGTACCTTCGGAAGATTTTTCGCCATAATGGCTATAATTGCTCTCGGAGTCGGATTTTTCACGGGAGTAAGAATAACTACTCCTGCAATGATCGATACGATAAACCGCTTCCTTGAAGAGCAGCAGTTCTACGATTACAGACTGCTTTCTGCAGTCGGATGGCAGGAAGAAGATATTGATTTCTTCCGTAAGCAGAAAGACGTCCGGTTCGCTGAAGGTGCGTACAGCCTTGATTTTATCAGAGCCGGACTTAACGAACATGTAGTGAAGGCACATTCCCTGACGGAAGGTGTGAACAGTATAAAACTCACGGAAGGCAGAATGCCTGAGAACGAAAATGAGTGCATCGCCGAAACCGGAAAAGCCACGGTCGGAAGTCAGATCACTCTTGCGGACAGCAATCCTGATTCGGTAAAAAACAGACTTAAAACAAACACATTTACCGTAGTCGGACTTGCTGACTCCCCTCTTTACATCAACTTTGAACGCGGAAACACATCTCTTGGCAACGGTGAGATAAAGACTTTTGTCTATCTGCCGAAGGAAGCCTTCAATATTGAAGTTTACACTGAAGCCTACATACGTTTTGATCAGGATCATACCATATATTCCGATGAATATGAAGAATATATGGACGGCAGAGAAAAGCAGTGGGAAAGCCTGACCGATTCCCGCGCTAAACTGCAGTCTGACAAGATCTACAAGGAAGCGGAACAAAAACTAAACGACGGCAAAGCCGAATTTGAGGATAAGCGTAATGAAGGAAAACAGCAGCTTGATGAGGCGAAGCAGAAAATTGATGACGGAAAAGCTGAACTTGACAGACAGCTTGAAGAACTTGAAAAAATAAAGGATATCATGCCGGAACAGTATGCATCAGGAAAGGAACAGTACGATTCCGCGTATGCTGAATATGAAAACGGTCTTAAAGAATATGAGACCTCGCTCGCTGATTACGAAAAACAGATAAAAGACGGTAAAGCCGAGATTGAAAAAGGCGAAAAGGAACTTGCAAAGCTTCAGAAAGCTGAAACATACGTGCTTGACAGAAATACAAACATCGGATACGCCTGCTTTGAAAGCGACTCCGATATAGTAGCGCAGGTCGCAAAGGTATTTCCTGTATTCTTCATACTGGTAGCTGCTCTCGTCTGTATGACAACGATGAGCCGTATGGTCGAGGATCAGCGCACGCAGATAGGAATACTGAAAGCGCTCGGATATTCCGAAGGCACGGTCATGGGAAAATTCATGTTCTACTCCGGACTTGCAGCTGTGATCGGATGTGCGGGCGGCTACGCAGCCGGAAGCTATCTGTTTCCGAGGATCATCTGGAAGACGTACACGCTTATGTATCTTCCTCTGCCTGTACGCTATATTTTCAGCCGCGATCTTGCTGTTATCGCACTTACCGTATCACTTCTGTGCTCAGTCGGTGTCACATGGTCAAGCTGCCGTGCCGAGCTCTCGGAAACAGCTGCGGAACTGATGAGGCCGAAAGCTCCGAAGCCGGGAAAGAGAGTCCTTCTTGAGTACATCGGTTTTATCTGGAACCATATCAGCTTTCTCCACAAGGTATCAATAAGAAACATCTTCCGCTATAAAAAGAGGCTGTTCATGATGATACTCGGCATCGGCGGATGCACTGCCCTTCTCATCACCGGATTCGGATTAAAGGATTCCATCGCAGGATTTGCCGATACACAGTACGATGAGATACAGGTAGCAGACGCATCTGCAGTTCTGAGAAACACGGGCACGGAAATGCCGGAAGATCTTGAAACGGCCCTCGGGGAAAACACGACTGACCACACTCTGCTGTACACCGGATCTTGGGATCTGCTGTACGGAAAAAAAGTCAAGAGCGTTACCATATACGCCGCAGAGAGTTTTGAGAACATGGATAATTACTTCGTGCTCCGTGATATGAAAGGAAAAAAACTCAAAGCACCGTCAGAAGGTGAAGCGGTTATTAGTCACAGCATTGCCGACCGCTACGGCATACAGACCGGAAGCATGATGAAGCTTCGTGATGAGGATATGCGTGAGCTGAATGTTAAAGTCACCGGCATATTTGAAAACCATGTCTACAATGTTGTCTTTCTCGGCATCGGGACCATGAACGATCAGCTGGACACGGAAACGGAACTCAACTGTGCATTCTTAAATTTCAGAAAAGACATGGATATAAACGAAGCTTCCGCAGCCGTATCGAAAAACAGTCACGTAATGCAGATGATGGTCTTCGACAATCTTAAAACACGTCTCGGAAAGATGATGGGAAGTCTCGATTACATCGTACTCGTTGTTATCGTCTGCGCCGCAGGACTTGCTTTCATCGTTCTTTACAATCTCACGAACATCAACATTACCGAACGTGTCCGCGAGATAGCGACCATAAAAGTCCTCGGTTTCTTCCACCGCGAAACATCATCCTACGTTATGCGTGAAAACCTTGCACTCACCGCAATGGGTACAGCCGTCGGCGCCGTCGCCGGCATATTCCTGCACCGTTTCGTCATGGCGCAGATCAAAGTCGATCTTGTGGATTTCAGTGCGAAAATACTGCGTGAAAGTTTTCTGTACAGCATCGCCCTCACCTTCCTCTTCAACTTCATTGTAAGTCTTTTCATGGAAATAAAGCTTGTACGCATCAATATGGCGGAATCGCTTAAATCGGTGGAATAAACATTAAGGCATCGTTCTCATTTCAGAACCTCGTGCTTTTTCGCTGTTATCGCTCCCAACCCCTTGACAAAGGTATTGATAAATGCGATAATTTAAATAGTTGGATCACGTTCGTGATTATTTAATGGTTTTAAAATTTAAGGAGGATATCAAAAATGAAGATGAAGAGAATCGTTTCTTCAGTACTCGCATTTTCAATGGTTGCTTCTGCAGCTTCAGCAGCTGCTCCGGTTTCTGTAAATACTGCAGATGCCGCTGCTGCTTCAAGTGTCGGTAACTATGCAGGTGCGCTCCAGCAATCACTCTACTTCTACGAATGTCAGCAGGCTAACGAGCTTCCTGAATGGAACAGAGTTGAATGGAAAGGCAACTGTACCATGGACGACCAGATCAAGGGCGGATGGTACGATGCCGGTGACCACGTAAAATTCAACCTTCCTATGGCTTACTCAGCTTCAATGCTCGCTTGGGGCCTTTACCAGTACGGCGACGGTGTTGAAAAAATAGGTCAGTACGAGATCTATCAGAACAACCTCGAATATGTTCTCGACTATCTCGCTGACTGTGATCTCGGTGATGAAGCTGTATTCCAGGTAGGTAACGGTACTGAGGACCACACATGGTGGGGACCTGTTGAACTTTACGAATATGCACTTAAGGAAGGTTCATACTACAAGAGACCATACTACACAGGTACAGGCTCAGCTGTATGCGGTGAAATGGCTGCCGCTCTTGCTGCCGGTGCTGCTGCACTCAAGGGCAAGTCGTCCAAGACTGACGACTACATCAAGCACGCTGAAAGCCTCTTCAAGATAGCTGACACAGCAAAGAGCGACGCTGACTACAACGACAGTGACGCATCAGGATTCTACCGTTCAAGCCACTTCTACGATGAACTCTTCTACGCTGCAAACTGGCTCTACATTGCAACAGGCAACAAGGACTATCTTGACAAGGCTGCGTCATATATTAAGAATCTTGATAAAGAACTCGGTACGAGCGAACTCAAATATTCATGGTGCCAGTGCTGGGATGACGTTCAGCAGGGCGGTATGCTCCTCTACGCTATCAACACAGGCGATGAAACATACATCAAGCAGGTACAGAAGCACATTGAATACTGGACAAACGACGTAAAGAAGCTTCCTGGCGGACTCAGATGGCTCACTACATGGGGATGCTTAAGATACGCTGCAACCGGCGGCTTCATGGCTGCAGTTGCTTCAGATACTGTCCTCAAGGATTCACCGAACAAGGATGCCTACAAGAAGTTCTACGAAGAACAGATCAACTACATCCTCGGTGACAATCCGGACGGCAGATGTTATGTTGTAGGTCTTGATGAAAGCTCACCAAAGAACCCGCACCACAGAACCGCACACGGTTCATGGAAGAACGATATGGATACACCTGCAGAGTCACGCCACATCCTTTACGGAGCACTCGTAGGCGGTCCTAACGAAGACGGTTCATACGAAGACGACCGCGGCAACTACATCAACAACGAGGTTGCTACAGACTACAATGCCGGATTTACTGCTCTCCTCTGCAAGATGGTATCAGAATACGGCGGCAAGACAGATCCTAACTTCCCTGAACCGGAAGAAAGAACTCCTGAATACTACGTTGTAGCAAACATGAAGACTCTTGATGACACAGGCACGACTATCAGCCTTAAGTTCACAAACCATACAGCATGGCCGGCAAGAGTTCAGGACAACATGTCATTCCGTTACTATGTTGACCTTTCAGAAGTTATCGAAAAAGGTCTCAATCCTGAAGACGTTGCTGTAAGATGCGACCGTGACCAGAGTGCTATGTACGCCGGTGAAGGCATCAAGGGTGCTGAGATTTCAGGACTCAAACAGTACAAGGGCAACATCTACTACATCGAAGTAACAATGCCTGACGGAAAGATAGCAATGCCTATCTCAGAAGGCAGACATCAGTGTGAATTCCTTATCGCAATGGTATTCCCTAACTACGGCAGCGGCTGGGATGCTTCAAACGACCCTTCAAACAAGGGGCTTATGGATACAGACGAAAAGAATGGTGCAGTTGCTGAATACATTCCTGTTTACTACAACGGCGAACTCGTATTCGGTACAGAACCTGACGGAACATCTGCTCCGACAGCACAGCCTACAAAGAAGCCGGCACCGACAACTGCTCCTTCAAAGGATCCTGTTGTTACAACAGCGAAGCCAGCAGTTACAGAGCCGAAGGCTACTGAACCTAAGGTAACTGAACCGAAGCCGACAGAATCACCTAAGCCTGTAACAACAGAACCTGAGAAAGCATCTCCGGCACCTGTTACTACTACAAAAACAGAAACAAATCCGGGCGGCAAGGATGAACCGGAGACAGAACCTACAGCCACAAACGATTCAACAATTTTAGGTGACGTAAACTGCGACGGCAAGATCGACGTAACAGACCTTTCAGTTCTTTCACTCAGTCTCGTTGACAAGAAGGAACTTACAGGCAATGCTAAAAAGAATGCAGACGTTGACAAGGACGGAAAGGTTGCACTTACTGACCTTGCAACTATCAGACAGTACATTTCAAAGAAGATCACTAAGTTCTGATCAATAATTCTTTAAGGAAACACTGATCAAATCGGAAATCCGGCTTCGCCGGATTTCCGGAGGTGGGATTTGCGGGGCTTCGCCCCGGAGCCCCCGCTGATTTATGAATTAATCAGCGTTTCCTTAGTACAAAAGCAAAAGCTCTGCGAAGCGGATCAATAAAGACCGCTCGCGGAGCTTTTATTTTTTATAGTATGATCAGCGCCGAAGCCGCAGAAGAACTCTGTTTTGCAGCCTCATGCCGGATCAGAATTACTTCTTACCGTAACCCTCAGGATTGTTCTTCTGCCAGTTCCATGAGTCACGGCACATGTCTTCGAGTGTCTTTTCTGTCTTCCAGCCGAGGACCTTAAGAGCCTTGTCTGCGTTTGCGTAGCATTCAGCGAGGTCGCCCGGTCTTCTTGCGCCGTAGATATGGTTTACCTTGATGTTGTTTACACGTTCGAATGTTTCGACGATCTCGGTTACGCTGTACGGAGTACCTGTACCGAGGTTGAAGATCTCGCATACTTTATCGTTGGCGAGGATGTAGTCGATAGCCTTGACATGTCCCTTTGCAAGATCGACAACGTGGATGTAGTCACGTGTGCATGTGCCGTCCTTTGTCGGATAGTCGTTTCCGAAAATAGTGAGGCATTCGCGCTTGCCTACTGCTGTCTGAGTAACATACGGCATGAGGTTGTTCGGTATTCCTGACGGGTCTTCACCTATTCTTCCTGATTCGTGAGCGCCGATCGGGTTGAAGTATCTTAAGAGAACAACTGAAAGCTTTTCGTCAGCCTTTGCAGCGTCCTCGAAGATCTGTTCCATCATTGACTTTGTCCAGCCGTACGGATTTGTGCAGGCACCGCGTGGCATTGTTTCAAGGTACGGAACCTTGTTTGCTTCGCCGTATACTGTTGCAGATGAGCTGAAAATGATGTTCTTTACATTAAACTTACTCATTGTTTCAAGAAGAGTAAGTGTTGTGTCGATGTTGTTTCTGTAGTATGCGACCGGCATTGCAACTGATTCGCCTACTGCCTTGAGTCCAGCGAAATGGATAACAGCATCGATCTTGTTTTCCGCAAATATCTTTTCCATAGCTGCGTTGTCGCTTACATCAGCCTCGTAAAGCTTTACCGACTTTCCGGTAATTGATTCAACACGCTTAATTGATTCCGGACAGCTGTTTGCGTAGTTATCGACTACGATAACGTCGTATCCTGCGTTTAAAAGTTCCACTGCAGTGTGGGAGCCGATGTAACCGGCACCGCCTGCTAAAAGTATTGTTGACATTAGTATTGATCCTCCGTTTTTTTCTATCAGTTTCTTTTAAGCTCCGGATGAAGCTCGTAGAAATGTATCTTGTCTGAATACATACGCGCATCCGCTTCCTGCATAAGTCTGCGTATATCGCCGGCTTTGCCGATACTGCTTCCGACTGCAAAGCACACTTCATCGTCAGGCTGAGATGTAGCTGCGCGGAGTTTGCCGAGTCTGTCCGTCAATTCAGCTTCTGATATGTTTTCTGAAATCACAACGAACTCATCTCCGCCGGCACGGTATATATTACTGCCGGTAAAGAATTTCTGAAGAACAAGCGCAGCCTTCTTTAAGAGCAGATCGCTGGCGGCATGCCCCTCATTGTCATTGGCACGCTTTAAGCCGTTTAAGTCAGTAAAAACAACTGAAACCGTTTTTTCCTTTACTGCATCATCAGTAGTTTCAACCAGCCCGGAAACGTAATTGTTCATTGCATTTCTGTTGTTTACTCCTGTAAGCATGTCAGTCGCGCTGAGAATATTCAGTTCGTCCATCATTCTGTAGCTGTAGATCTCAGAAGCAAGTATGAATGTTGTAAGTTCAAGAGTTTCCTTGATCTTGCCGGCGTCATCCTCTCTGAAATTCACTGCCCAGATGTAGCCGAGAAGTTCTTCATTGAAAGTCAGCGGAAAAAGAACGATGTTTCTTGTTCCGTTTGATTTCATTGAATGATACCATTCAGGATTTCGTTCTTTCAGCGTTTCCATATCATGTTCGTTTCTGACCAGAATGCAGTTGCTGCCTGCGATCGTGTCGAGCCACGAATATGCCATATCGAAAAACGAGTCATCTACCATATCGCCGATAGTTCCGTGTTCAAGCTTAACGGAATGAGCCTCACAGAGAACGGAACATTTTCTCTTCGATGTATCAAGGCTGATGATACAGCAGTGATCGGAACCGCAGAGATCACGGATATCCTCACAGACCGCATTCATAGTTTCACGGAAATCCCCGTGGCTTCTGAGTCTTATACAGGTTTCAAGTACAGAAGATGCTGTGTCTGAAGAAATGGTTGACATTCTTCTTGCATCCGGCTTAAGATCTATCTCGACTGTATAGATGCAGTAACAGATGTTGCCGTCTTCATACATAAGCGGGATGAACGACATATTGAACCAGACGTTGTAACGTTCAGGATGTGCATAGGCATGAATGCTTTTTTTACTTACCGCAGCAGCATAACACGAACTTTCAAAGTTCAGATCCGGCGGCATGTAGGTAGTGTACTCACTGCCGGGAATAAATTTTGTCGTTTTCATCTCAACACCCGGCATAGGATGTTCTATCGTATCAAGATACGGTCTGTTGCCTGCTATGATACAGATCTTTCCGTAGTTTCCGTTTTCAAGTTTTTCTACAGAGACTATACTGGCAGCTGCGTAGAAGCTGTCTGCAAGTGCCTGAAAGTCCATAATGATACCCCCTTTAATTCTCTCATAAATAGGAAAACACTGATTAAATCGGAAATCCGGCTTCGCCGGATTTCCGGAAGGGGAATTTGCGGGGCTTCGCCCCGGTCCCCGGTGATTTATGACCAGATCAGTGTTTTCCTTAAATTAAATTATTCTTTATCATTGCAGCTGTAAGAGTATTCTTCATGAGCATTGCTATAGTCATTGGTCCTACGCCGCCCGGTACAGGTGTGATAAATGCTGCTTTCTTTTCTGCTTCTTCATAGTTTACATCTCCGCAGAGCTTGCCGTTTTCAAGACGGTTGATGCCAACGTCGATAACTACTGCGCCTTCCTTTACCATGTCGCCTGTAACGAAGTTCGGTCTGCCGACTGCTGCAACAAGGATGTCAGCGTTTGCACAGATCTCCTTAAGGTTCTTTGTCTTTGAGTGACAGATGGTAACAGTACCGCTTCTGTGGAGAAGGAGCATTGACATAGGCTTGCCTACGATATTGCTTCTGCCGATCACTACGCATGACTTGCCGGCGATGTCAACGCCTGTGCTGTCGATGAGTTCCATTACGCCGGCCGGTGTACACGGAAGGAATGCGTAGTCGCCGATCATGATCTTTCCTACGTTTACAGGGTGGAAAGCATCAACGTCCTTGTCCGGTGAAATAGCGTTGATAACAGCTGTTTCGTTGATGTGTTTCGGAACAGGGAGCTGAACGAGTATGCCGTTTACCTTGTCATCCTTATTGAGTTTGTCAACGAGGGCGAGGAGTTCTGCTTCTGTTGTTTCGGCCGGAAGGGCGTATTCGTATGAAGTAAAGCCGACTTCCTCGCAGGCTTTCTTCTTATTGTTTACATATACTCTTGATGCAGGGTCATCGCCTACGATAACTACTGCAAGGCCTACTTCAATGCCTTTGTTTTTCAGTTCAAGAGTTTTTTCCTTAACTTCGTTTTTTACTTTTGCAGATACTTCTTTTCCGCTTATTATTTTTGCCATTTTTATAATACTCCTTTTTTATTAATTAAGTTTTCAATGATTATTTTAGTTAGTGAGATTTTTTCAGGGGGCTTTGCGGTCGAGCTTTGCACACCCTTCGGGCGCCCTTACCCCTTCGCGGGGCTTTTCGCTCATACTTAACGGAGCGTATTTTTTATTCTGATTTTTCAGTAGTTTCTTTATTTTCTTCAGCGTCCTCTAACCCTTCTATAGGGGCTGCACTTTCTTCAGGTGCCGCATTATCCTTAGCTGTCTCTTCTGAAGAAGTTGTGCTTTTCGCTTCTGAGGTCTTGGCTGCAGCGTCGGCTGCCAGGAGTGCTCTGGATTCTTCGGTGTCTTTGTAGAAGACGTAGTCGCTGCCCATTCTTTTTACTTTTGAACCGACTGCAAAGAGGAGAATGAGGGCGGCTATGGATGAGATACATGCAAGAGCCTGTGAGATTCGGATGTTGCCGAGCATAAGACTGTCGGTTCTGAGGCCTTCTATGAACGTTCTTCCGAGGCCATACCAGAAGATGTAGAGAAGAAGGATCTGACCGTCATATTTTCTTTTTCGTGAAACGAGGAAAAGTATTATGAAGCCGAGAAGGCACCAGATGGATTCGTAGAGGAAGCACGGATGAACTGCTCTTTCAGGTGTCAGCCCTTCGAGAATTTTTGAAGTTCCGGCGTTTTCTGTTATCCAGGACTGGATTCTTCCGCTTGTCATGCCCCACGGAAGATCGGTGTTGGTTCCGAAGGCTTCATGGTTGAAGAAGTTTCCCCATCTGCCGATGGACTGTCCGATGAAGAAGCCCATTGCTGCCACGTCGAACATCGGAAGGACTTTGACTTTTCTTATCCTGCACGTGATAAAACCGACAATCAGTGCACCGATTATTCCGCCGTAAATGGCAAGGCCGCCGTTTCTTGTCATGAAGATCGATTTCCAGTCTTTCGAATAATAGTCAAGGTTCATGAGAACGTAATAGGCTCTCGCGCCGATTATTCCGCCGATTATTCCGGCGAGGATGACGTCGGTGGCACGGTCCGGGCTGATGCCGAATTTCTTCACCTGTGAGAGGCCGAAGACTATTGCGAGCATCATTCCGCAGGCGATTATTATGCCGTACCAGGCTATGCTGATGCCAAAAACGGTGAAAGCGGTACTGCTGACGTTTATGGCTTTAAGGCCAAGGCCGGGGAATGCAATCTGGTCCGGAGACAGATTTAGTGATGTCATATCCATGGTTTTACTTCTTTCTTCATTTTTCTTCTTATTTTTATTCTTTCAAAAAAAGATTTGTTGTTTCTCTTTTATTTAAGTTTGTCGGATTTCTTTTCTAAGGGGCTTTGCGGTCGAGCTCTGCACACCCTTCGGGCGCCCTTAGACCCTTAGCAGCGATTTCTCCTTGGAACCTTTCGCGACGGTCTCTCCTTTGAGCCTTCGCTGTGATTGCCCCTTGAACCCTTTGCACTAAGGTTCTATTATTGAGAGGACGGCGGTTTCTGGGTTCAGGCGGGTTTTTACGGCGGTCATTACGTCGTCGTATGTCATTTCGGAGATGGCTTTTATGCCGTCGAAGGCGGTCACGTCTGAGAAGTAGCTGTTTATGAGAAGTGACGCTGCCTGTTCGGGGCTTTCGAGTTCTCTGATCGCCGAACCGTATGTGTACTTTCTTATGCTTTCAAAAAGATCAGGATCCAGGCCTTCCTTTTTCACGCGTTCGATCTCGTTCATAAGGCGGTCAAACACTTCATGAGGATCTCTGGATTCGCCTCCGGATATTGCTGCAAAGTATCCGTCACCGGAAAAGACTTCGTTTGAGAATGAGGAATTTATAAGGCCGTCTTCCATCATCTTTCTGTAGAATTCCGAAGCAGGATTTGAGATGACGTTCAGCGCTGTAAACATCTCGAGTTCCGTCTTCATTATATCGTATCCTCTGCCCGGAGCAGACTTGAAACCTATGTTGAATACAGGAATGCCGACTGACATTTTTTCAGTCATTTCCTTCCGTACAACTGTTTCCGGCTCTTCAGGGAATACTGTTTCAAGCTTTATGTCCTCGCACATGCGAAGCTTTTCATCGGCTATTGCAAGGATCTCATCGGTATTAACGTTTCCTGCTGCAACGAGCACCATGTTGTTAAGGTTATAGAACGTGTTGTAGCACTTGTAAAGGAGATCTGCATTTATCTGCTTTATGCTGTCTATCGTACCTGCTATATCTATCTTTACCGGATGCTCGTGATACAGACACTTGAGCATATTGTAAAAGCAGCGGTTGCCCGGATTGTCATTGCACATTCTGATCTCCTGTGCGATTATGCCCTGCTCCTTCTGTACCGTTTCCTCAGTAAAGTACGGCTCCTGCACAAAGCTTAAAAGGATCTTCAGCGATTCGTTGAAATTCTGTGTGCAGCTGAAAAGATAACAGGTCTTGTCAAAGGATGTATATGCATTGGCTGATGCACCGGTTTTTGCGTACTGTGCAAAAGCGTCGCATTCTTCGTTTTCAAAAAGCTTGTGCTCAAGAAAATGAGCTATGCCTTCCGGGACCGTTGTGTAGCCGCTGTCATTAAGAGTTCTGAAACGTGTATTAATGGAACCGTATCTTGTTCCGAAAAGTGCTTCGGCAGATGAGTATCCGGGCATTTCCCAGACAAGTATCTCAAGGCCGCTCTTATGTTTTATTCTTGTGTAGGAATCACCGGTTATACTGCTTGTGATGATCTCTTTATTCATCGTCATCCTCCTCTGCGTCCTCACCTTCTCCGTCAGCCTCCATTACATATACCGTATCAAGGCTGAATGAACGTGCAGCCCCGATAATATCTTCACGGGTAAGCTTTTCAAGACGGCATATATGTTCCTCTGGAGAAATGTCCTCGCCGCAGCAGCGTCCTGAAAAATACCACGAAATAAGTGATGCCGGTGAATCCTCGACTCCGTTTACCAGATTGATAAGGTAACGCCTTGTATTCTCAAACTCTTCATCGGTAAACCCGCCGTTCTTTATGCATTCGAGCTGATTCTGTACTTCTGCCACAAGTTTTTCAGTGTTTTCAGTTTCAACTCCGCTTTCGACGAAAAGTGTTCCCTTGCTGTAAACAAATGAAGCCGCACAGTAATAACAGAGGCTCATTTTCTCCCTGACGTTTGTAAACAGCTTTGAAAACGGTGTTCCGCCGAAGAGCCTTGCCATTACGCTGGCCGCCTCACGTTTTTCAGTCAGAGACTTGAACGCCATTACGACCTTGGTCTGCTTCATCTTTACCTTTTCCGTCACACGGCAGACCTCATTCTTAAGCGGACTCGGATCACGCAAACAAACTTTTACGACATCACGCTCCATGCCGTCAAACATCTTTCTGAAACGTTCCTTAGCTGAATGATCTTCTTTCGGAGAAACAAAGTAGATCTCGATGACCGCAGTCTTCAAAAGCCACAGATATGCTTCGTAGGCCTCACGCGGAGTTATTTTTTCAGCACTTTCCGTTTTGCCGTATACTGAAATTTCTCCCGGCTCACCCTTGAAAATACTTTTCTGTGCCCTGAGCATTGCGTACCATCTTTTATTGTTTATATCAGAACATATGCTTTCGATAAGTTCTCTTCTTTTAAGCTCAAACTCTGTTTTATCAAATCCGTCACCGTCAGTATTAGGCGAAAAAATACAGTCGTTTATTATATCAAGAAGTTCCCCGAGAATGTTTTCACCTTCAAATGCAAAACGGTTGTCAATGCAGTCAGCCGATATGGTAATGATCTGGCAGTCGCCGTTCTTGTTGGTATCGCTGTAAAGCGAGGAACCGTAAAGGGCGTCAAGTCTGTCAGACATTTCGGAGTAGGTCTTTATACGGCTGTTTGATGCAGGAACAAGCAGCGAAACGATCGAATTGAGCTGTGATGCTTTTTCAGAAAGTTCCGTTATGAATTTTATCTTGAGCACACTTGTTCTGAGTTTCGGATCGATGATCTCGGTAAATCCGACACCGTCAGCAATGATCCCGCGGTCTATATTCAGTCCCATGTACACCATCCTTTGAATGCAGAGAAAACATAAAAAACATTATGATTTTCCTGTTTTACTGTAAAATAAGTCATTTTTAATTATAACATATTTTCAGTATGATTTCCACACATAATAAGCAAAAAAATCCGGTACTTTTGAAGTACCGGATAAAGCAACTTAACGCAGTGATACAATGTTCACTGTATTGGCTGTTATTCGTCTGAAGAAACGTTAATACCGTCACCGAAAGCTATGCTTTCAAATTCTTCAATATCAAGCGGCTTTGAGAAACAGAAGCCCTGAATGATCCTGCATCCTGCTTCCGCAAGGATAGCACGCTGTCCGTCATTTTCAACGCCTTCGACCACAATTTCCTTTCCGAGATCAAAAAGGAAGGAAACTGCACCTGCAACGAACTTCCTGTTCTGCTGATCATCGACATTGTCGATAAGAGCCTTGTCGATCTTGATAACGTCAAACGGAAGCTTCTGCAGTGAAATGAGTGATGAATAACCCGATGCGAAATCGTCCATAAGAAGTCTGAATCCGCGGGATTTAAGATCGCTCATTACATTTTCAAGCTCTTCATCTCCCTTTTCAAGGAGCGCACTTTCCGTTATCTCGATCTCAAGAAGTTCCGGTCTTATACCGTAGCTCTTTACAAGAGCGTAAATGTCTTTAACAAAGTTCGGATTGTTTATGTGTACCCGTGAAACATTCACCGAAACCGGGATCTCGCGGTACCCCATCTCCTGCCAGCGCCTGATGACCTTGCAGGTCTCTTCCCAGACATAACGGTCAATGGTAATGATGAATCCGTTCTTTTCAAAGATCGGTATAAACTTCACAGGAGGTATTATCTCTCCCGTGTCGCTTCTTCTCCATCTTACAAGAGCTTCCGCTCCGATGACACGTCCTGTTTCTATGTCGCACTTAGGCTGAAGCTGAATGAAGAAGTCACCGTGGTCAAGGGCTGCCTGCTTATTGCTTTCAACATATTTCTGCATGTTGTGCTTTTCCTTGAAGACCTCGTCGTAAGTAATGAACTCACGGAGCATATTGCCCTTGATGGTCTTCAGTGCGACACCGGCACAGTCACAGGCAACGCTTATTTCGGTATCGGGACTAATGTCATCCATGATACCGAAATGCGGCACGAGCTGTATTCTGCTGTCACACTTTCTGATCCTTTCGGCAGCTTTTCTGATTTTGGTGTACATATCGTCTTCTTCGTCATATCTGTAGAGTACAACGAAAATATCATTTCCGAGGTAGCCGTGAAGCAATGCGTCGTTAAAGACATCCTTTATTATTTCCGATATTTTTAAGAGAATACTGTTTCCGACAGACCAGTCAAAAATATCGTTTATAAAGCTGAAATTGTCAATGTCAGAACGGATAACTGCATAGTGTCCGCTGCCGGCGTTTTCAGTAACGATCTTCCGTGCTTTTCTGGCAAATGCTCTGGAATTGTAAAAGCCCGTGTTCTCGTCGTGTTCAGCCTGATAGGTGAGAAGATTGATTACTTTGTTGAAGTCGTCAACAAGATCGCCCATCTCGTCCTGTGTCTCGTTTTTGATGACACCAACGAACTTCTTTTCCTGGATACCGCCCAGACTTTTCCTGATGGCATTTATCTCAGCGACCATCTTCCTGGTCATAAGCCCGATAAAGAACACCAGTATGCATATGCTGACCGCAGTAAGAATGACCATGATGATGAGGCTCTGGTTGGAATCCCTGAGGACTCTTTCCACCGGCACCACATAGAGTATTCTTATGTTATCGACCTTAGGAATTGTTCTGTCAATAATAAGTATGAGCGTTCCGTTGAATTTATGAACGGCAAACGGTTCTGATCCCTCTGTTCTTATCTTTTCCTCGATAGCAGAGAAAACTTTATCATTATACTTATCGGAATGATAAATTATATGCCCGTCGCCCGAAATTATCATCCACTTGCTGTCGATAAGATCATTTTCAAGTTTCAGCTGTCTCAGAACGAGATCATTCCTTACAGCAGCCACAAAGCAGCGGTCATTCACTTCTGACTTTGCAGATTTGAACGGATAAACATAATAAATAAGCGTAAGATCCGCATTACGTGTAATGTTCTGGGTTATGTAATAGCCGTCAGTCTTCGTGAACCGCTCCTCGTCATACCATACCGGCGGACGAGTGAACGAAGACTTTGAAGTCGGTGTATAAAATTTATTGTCAGTGAAATCATAAAGTGAAACACTTTCAAAGCAGGATGACCGTGTGGTTATCTGAAAAAGAATATCTTTGATCTCATCATCTTTTTCGTTTTTCAGAAGCCGCTGAACATCAGAGATCCTCGAATGAAATCCTGCATGACTTACTGACTGGGTAAGAGTTTCAGTCAGGGTAAGGATTCTGGAGTTTCCCTGACCTTCCATTGATTTTTTTATAGAGTGCAGAAGATTTTTACTTGTGAGCATCAGACTTAAAATACATACTGCAACAAGCAGCAGCGAAGCCGGCAACACACAGGTCAAAGCGAATTTGGTGCTTAGTTTCTGGTGTTTCTTTCCTGACGCCATGTTCTCACCTCTGTAGTAAAGATGACCATCCGAATAACTGGATAATTCCTTTTTATTATATCATAACGCCAAGCCAAAAACAAGTAAAACGGGCGATTATTTATAATATTTTGCAATCTATTTTAATGTTTCTATCTCAATAACACTTTAAGCGGGTGCAATTAAACTTTGCGCCCGCTTATTTCTAATGCAATAAAAAACCAAAGTAAAATATTAGTCTGTGTTTTCCTTACTAAGGGGTTTTTATTGCGCCGCAGGCGCATCCTTTTAAAAGGAACGCCTGCGGCGTACTATCTTAGTACAGCCACGCCACCGGCCTGGCTGTACTTTTTTCATGCTATTGGATTAAAGTTCAATGGCTGCGTTTTGAATACTGTTGCTGAATTTGAAAAAATCAAAACCACGCTGTCTTGCTCATTCCGCTTTCGTTGCAGTTCACTACGATCTCCGTCCATTTCTATGCTTTGAGATCGTTAGTGTATTTCGTTAATTTCGACTTCATTGCTATTTCCTCCATGTGCATATCTAAACTGACTTATTAGCCTTTTTTGATATTTTAGCATGGTTTCTAGCTTCTGTGAAGTCGAGGGATTATGTATCGCTTACAAATGACTTATATATTCCCCAGTCAATTTGCTCAAAAATGCCCTTGTTTATCAGATCCGAAAAATCATCTGCGCCTAGTATTGCAACATTCGTCTGCTTTCTATCAAGCAAGCAGCAACTGGAAAATCCTAAAGTCTTAACCTTTTTTCTAAATGAATTTATCGAATCTTCCGTTCTTTTCTTTGTACTGCCCATTTCAAATTTATATTTACAAGCACTGCCGATTTTATTCCTTTTAGTAGTCGCCCTGCTTTGTTTATTATTACTATCTTTCGTCGTAATTCTCTTGGCAGGGAAGCTGGCCGTTACTGATCCTGCAGAATCGTTTTTATTATACACTAACGCTACTTCTGTCTGAGAAATGATGCTTTCCGAATCAAATCCATCAACATTAATTGATTTTATTATATTCTTTGAATTCTTATACTTGACTATAACACTATCTTTTCCATCAATATAATTATCGATCAGAGTGCTCTTGGAACAGTTTTTAAACTCTATTAAAAAACACTTTTTATTATTATAATCAATTATCAAAGCATCTGCACTTTGTGAATTATCAATTTGAGCTGCTTTCGGGATTTTATCGAAATTAATTGAATTCACATCTTTTATTCTGATATTACGATTTAGAAGCCAGTCATTGGAATTAACTTTGTCTTCATAATCTTCTTGTTTTTTCTCATCTGTTATTCCTTTTAACAGCTCAGCAATTCTAGCGAGTTCCCGGTGAGACGTGCTTAAAGAACAAAGATAAATATTTGAGATCAGCCTTTCATCTTCGTATTCATGATCTTTTACCGAATCTTCTTTTAATATATCAAGCAGATTTTTACTCATTATTCAGATTCCTCATCGCTGTATTTTCTGTCCAGCATATCATCAAGTTCAGAAAAAACTCTTGAAAAATCGTCATATAATTCAGAAACACCATATTCCCGATACGAAAGATTCTCCAATGTGCATTCAAAATCATTTATTCTTTTTGTTCTGTAAACGTCAAGGTCACTCATTACATCATAATAATCACAGTAACACTCTATCGCCCTTACAAACGCCGGACTATGTGATGTTATAAGTACAGTAAGGTTAAACTCTCGCTGCAATAAAACTATTATCTGTGCATAAATCTTCTGCCAGTCAGGATGTAAATGAATTTCAGGTTCATCCAGGATAAGAACATCTCGTTCAGATATTTTTCCTGTTTCAAACAACGTTCTTAATAATAACAGCGATTTTATACCTGTAGATAAATTAGAAATATAAATCGGGTAATCCAGTTCATCGAACTGAAAGCCACCGATATTCTCATCGCTTTTTGTAAATCTTCCTTTGATAACATTTCCGAATATATTATCAATCTTATTCAATCTTTCCTCAATTGTGATTCGGTAAACATCTGAATTATCGGCGTATTCCATATCAAGCAATTCATTAACAAGAGTATATAAAGAATTACTCTCCATATCCTTTTTTCTGAAATCCCAGTCGGATATATACTCTTTATATTTATCCGGTGAATCGATAAAAATCGCTTTATTCGTTATTTCAAAATCCTGGTTATCACCAGACATCTCCTGATTTCCGAAATTTACATCAAAAGTTTTCCCTTTAATTGTTGCTGAAATTTTAGCGGTATTACTTCTAACGTTTATAACCTGTTTTCCCAATACAGCATTAAAGAAATTCCTGACTCTCGATGCTTTATAATCCTGCGGCTTTAACTCAAGAGTGTTTTTTATCAGCTTATACGCTTCCTCATTCAATTCATCAACATTATCAATATCATTATAATACGCATCTTTCAAATGCTCTCTGAAAAAAGAATTTATCAGAACCAAGCTACCTTCTTTGTCTTCCGGCAGCGACACACAAAACTCTGCAAATTCTTCCACTTCACATTTGAAAGCTTTTACCAAACCAAACTGAAGCATTCTATCTCTTAATCTTTTGCTTATGATATCCTTAACATCGTCCAAAAGTTTTGAGAAAAACTGCATTACAATTGTTTCTTCTATTTTATAATTTGAATTGAATACGCAGAACAATAACTTTCCGACAGTAGATTTGCCTGTGTTATTATCTCCGCATATAACTGTTATACCATTAAGTTCAACTTCTCCGTGCTTTAATTTTCCTACATTTTCAAAATATAATTTCATGGTTTTATTCCTCTATGATTAATTATAATCCAAAATATCTCGTACCATCTTTGATAAGGGGTGCTCTATGTCATCATCCTTTTTTAACGAATAACCATATAAGAAAATATTGAGTTCTTCATCAGTCAAGCCCAATTTCTCAGTTTCCCTTATTATCAATACGGGTGAGAGCCTATTCTTCCTATCAATACCTTTTCACCTTTACCAACATCCTCATCACACCAGTTAAAGTAAATTCGTAAATTTGAATCTTTGCGTATTAGTTTTAAATGCGGTTCACATGTAATGTATTTTTCACGTTCTCTTTTATCTTCATCTTCATACTTGAATCTAAATACAAGCTTTTTTCGGTGATTTGGATCAAGAGAACATTCCAGCAGTTTGGCCGAAAGTTCTTTTACTGCCTTGCTTAAATCGTTTTTATTGGATTTATAAAGATCCATAGCTTCATCGTTAAGCACTGAGAGATTTTGGGTTATAGTTTCTTTGCACAAAGAAAAGTCCTTGATATTTTTCATCTCATTTAAAACATCTTCGGCAAATACGCAGTCAGTAAAGCAAGTCCACATAAACTCAAAATACTCAGAAACATTTTTAGCTGAATTAAGATAACTTCTTCTGATTTCTACATAGCCGCATTTATCTGATACGCATCCTTCAAACTCTCCAAGGGAGACATTGATAATCTTATCAGAACAGTCATCTGAATAATCATTATTTTTGGTTAGTACTTCGAGAACAGATACTTTAAGATCATATTCCTCAGGTGTTAATTCTTCTTCTGAAAACAACCAGTTTCCTAATTGTTCGCCATTATCAAGAACCAAGCTATATATGTCTTCACTGTTCTGCATGAACTCATTAATGTCAGTAATATACTTTTCAACATCCAGAAGATTATGAATATCATTTTTCCTTGAAGAAAGGCTGCATACCCCTTTTAAACTATTCGTTTCTAGTATATTATTTACCACCATTTTCCATACTCTTTCTGGATAAACCAAATAAATCTCTTAAATCATTTTTCTTCTGATCATAAAAACCCTTAGGCCATTTACTAAGATTGCCGTTTTTATCAACTGTTATTTTTTCATTAACAATTGTACGGATACCCGGCTGAGTCTGATCATTTTTGGCTGAAAGGAAATTAATCAGCAGAGATTCACTTTCACCAAGCTGGGCTGCCTGAATTCTGGCACCATCAATAATATGCTCACTGTGAGTTTCAACTATAACCTGTACTCCCGCACATGCTGCAATCATAAGAAACCTTCCCAGCTGGCTCTGAGAAAACGGATGCAGATGTGCTTCCGGATTCTCAATAACAAGAACGCTGTTTTCTATTGAAGAACACCACAGTGCTGCAGTTACAACAGGAAGCACATAGCTGATACCGAAGCCTGTCATTGGTGGTATAACATTTATCTGAGAACCTTTTCTTCCATACTGCACTTTGGTTATATCAACATTCAAATCATAAGCAGTATTCAATGTGAGGCTTTCGTCATCAAGTATACGACTCATCCAGAAACCAGCAAGCTCAGAAAACTTCATATTCATTTTATTAGGATAAAACAACTCATTTGCTTTTCTTTTACTCATATCACCCGCTACAAGTAAAAAAGGAGCATTCGATCCATCTGATTCAATAATATCATCTGTATTCGAATGGTATTCCATTCTCGGACCCAGTCTTTCAGCGTTAAGGTAGAATAAATTCTCTAACACATTATCATCAGAAAAATTACAACTAAGCTTATTATTGTATGAGTCCCTGTCTACTAAAAATTTTAAAACTGTTTCCTTAGTATCAGAAAGTGCCTTGAACTGAAAATCAGCACCTTCAAGTTTTTGCGGAGAATCAAATGATATAAGATCTGCTGGATTTCCGATTTTTCTTCCAAATGCATTAGTAATATTCACACCATTTCCGGTAGACTTACAGCCATGACTAAAAAGCAGCAATGCCTGTACAACCGTTGATTTGCCGACTGCATTAGCACCTGAAAATATAGTCATTTTTGAAAAACCCACTTTAAAATCAGTGAAACACTTAAAATTCTTTATTTCTAACTCTTTTATCATCTTTGTTTTAACTCCAGTAAATCACTTATTTTCTTTATTACATAAAATAACTTTTCCGCTTCGAGTTTGCCGGACAAAAGTATTTTTTCAGCTTTATCATCCGAATCCATTACCTGATTGAATACTCCAATAAGCGCATCAAAATGCTGATCGGTTACATCCCAAATTTGAAAAATAACACTCCACAACAAAAATATTTTAAAAACATTATTCCGATCAAATATCAACCCGGTATGAAAATCGTTAAAAAACTTTCGTGTCAGATTTATAGAATGTTCAAAATCTTCAAACATATCTTCAAGTTTGAAATTCGACAAATAATTTAAAGAATCCATACACTCAATCGTAAACGCTTCATCAGGAACTTTGTTTTTCCAATACGCAAGCACGCAAGACAGCCATATAACAGAAAGCTCCTGATAACGCATTTTATAATAAATACTATGCTTAGTATTAATATAGCTTGAAAGTCTGGTTACCCATACCTCTTCCATACTCGTTAAAGCACTTCTTAAAGCAGGTTTGCTAGCAGAATAAATATATATCTGCATCATTTTAGGACTATAGCTATTTACTCTTTTGTATATATCATACCTTGATGAAGGAGAACAGTCTGAGTTAATTATACATAAATCCAAAGTTGAATCCAGAAATCTTCTCTGAATACTGTATTCTAAATCTTCAAAACAGCGATTATTCAGATTTTTCATTGAATTCAAACTATTTAATTTAAATTCATTATCCACGAATTCAATCAATGCACAAATACGATTGTAACCATCGATAATCGTCCTTGATCCATCCCGCTCTTCACATAAATAAATACATGAAGATGGAAATTTTATTAGGATAGATTCTATATAGTAAGATTTCTTTGAAAAAGACCACTTGTTATAAAGTCTTTTGTCTTTATCAAGTTTAAGCTCACCTTTTTTTATCCAGTTTATTATCTGATATACGGAAACAGAAATTCTGGAAATTCGAATTTCTTTATCAAAGCCCTGATTAAAAGAATCGCAATTATTCCATGTCACTGTTTTGGCTTTATCAACTGACAATTTTATCATTAAAACGACCTCAAATCTTTTGGATATTGACACTGTTTCTGTTTTACTGTGATTAACACGCTCTTTATAATTGATTGCGAATTTACCTGCAAATTTGGTATCAAGTAAGTAATTTATAATCCAGTCTTTATCACAGTGTCTGACCAGCAAACTCTCTTACTTCCACAAGTTTCGCTTCAATTCCTTCAATCTCTTTTTTCAATGCTGCAGGAGTTATATCTATTGCTGGTTGAAATATATTCATATTACCTTCAAAATGGTTAAATTCATTCAACAAGGTTTTCCTGCTTGTGAAAAAAACTCTAAAGTCTCTCTTTTTTTCATAATCAGCATCCGTATTTCTGCACCTGAATGCTTTTTGAATAATCTGATTAAGCGTATCCATTTCATTAGCCTGAATGCTAAATGCATCAACAAGTTCTTTTTCAACTTTCATACGTAAATAATAATAAATCAATGTCTGTTCCAAAGTGTCAGAAAGCAAAGGAAATTCTGCTTTATCAAGTATATCCAAATCATTATAATCCAAGCTTAATATATCCGAAACAGAAATAACTTCAGAGCAATTAAAATCATATCCAAAAAGTTTTTGATAGATTGGCACAACATCAACACTGCCAGTTCCATATCCATGCATTATATTGGATAATAAGCCGAAATAATCATCAGGATCAAGGCTGATATGCGCATAGCCACGCATAAACGGAACCATTGCCATCAAAAAAAGTTTTCTGTTACGAATAGCATTAACAAGAACACCATCTTTATTTTGAAATAGTTTAACAAGCTCGTGAAGATTTATAAGAAGCTTTTTCTCTCTATCAGATACTTGAATAAAACCATTCGTACCATTCTCGACATTATTGAGGATATATAGATTAAAACAATTACTAAGTTGAACATCCAAAAGACGAATTAAATCAGTATTATGAGTAAGTATAAGCTGCTTTTTGCTTTCCAGAAACTTCACTATACAGAACGCTATTTTATTTTTATAAATTGAATCGAAACTCGAAATCGGATCATCAATCACTACATATTCTTTTGAAGAATGTCGTGCAAGAAGAAGTTCAAATGTTAAAGAAATAAAGTTTTGTTCCCCAGTACTTAGCTCCATAGACTTACGATCCGTTCCTATCAAATCCTTGTCTCCGAGTTTTAATTTATAATTTTTACTTTCTTCGTCTCGTACTAATGATATATCTTTTCCAATACTCTCATTAATAACATCCTGTATAAAAAGCAATTCTTCTGAATCAAGTTCCGGCTGTGATTGAACTAAATTGTTATACTCATCATAATCCTGAAAAAGTGTAGTTCCATCAAAACAATGAAATAATAATGTTATCATTTCATTACCGATAACTTGCACATAACGTTCCAATTCAGCTTTGAGCTGAATTAATTCATCCTCACACCCACCAGATATGAATGAACTTACTATTCTCTTAATATCAAATGGATCGGCTATTGCCAGTGTTTCATCTCGAACTACTTTATCTAAAAGTTCTTTTGTTGACTGATCAAGATTTTCATAAATATGATTTCGCTTTTCGTTCTTTGTTATCAAAAGTGACTCAGCATCGAAATCTGGATTATCACATACAATACATGATTGCATATCATGATATTTTTTTAATAACATAATTGCGTCATCATGCATCTCTAACTGCACTGCTTCAGGGTCAGCAACAACAGAATTATAGTCTAATGATAATATTATTTCAGTTATTTTTGATTTGTGTTCGTCCTGAATCAACCAAGTCCGCTTTTCTGTTTCTAATTCGTAAACAGCAGGCTGATTCTCCTCTTTTCTCACATATGAAACAAAATCATCCACATCAATATATCGACCACGTATTTTGGAATTAATGATACTGCGAAGAAAACTATAGGCATTACTGCGCAGCTCATCTTCTGCTGAATCAATACGAGATAAAATAAAATCGCCTACTTTAGTAATTTTATATTCACTTTTAAACTTGCTGTTCAGATCAGAAAAAGCTTTTTCAAACGAAGCGTTTATTCTATCTCGCAGTTCGTATTCTCGACGTATTTGCTGTCCTATAAGATAGTCTGTTTCTTTTCCGCGAATAACATTTCTGTCGATTTGCTCCGGAATTATATAAAAGGAACTCGTCTCAGGTGTAATTGCTTCACCAGCATCATTAACTGCTTTAAAAGACAGATGTTCTAAAGAACTATCTGAGTTAAGAACTTTAGCTAAACTGGTTTTCCCTGTTCCATTCGGAGCATATATAACAGCTATTCCACCTGGTGTATTCATGTGTTTAAAAGTAATAGTTCCATTGTCTGGAGTAAGCGACTGAAACTCCGGTTCAAAAATAGTTCCATTTATAATTGATGAAAACACTAATTTCATAATGGCCTCGCTCGAGAATGTATTTTTGCGATTCACAATTATTCACATTTGGAAATTCAAAGGTGATTACAGCATAATATTTTTTATGCAATCATTTATTATATCCTACCACAAAAAATATAATCATTCAAGTAATTTAAGAACAATCCACTGTTTTATTCAGTTTTTATCCCAATACAAATTTTCAATTATGGGCTAACTATTTCTTTTAAATGTTTCTTCTGAACGATAATAATCATCACAAATATTAACGATTTCTTTACGCTTATCCTCTGCCCATTGTTTGATCCTTTTATCGCTAGAATTAATATATTTTTCAGTAAGCTCATACCATCTAGCTTTATTATCTACAATATTCTGCGGTATATAAGTCACCAAATTTGTATTACCAATCCAGAACTTTTGATACACCTTATCATTATCTTCGTATTTTTTAAGAATATAATGAGTCAACTCAGAAAAATCCGGCTTATCTAAGTTTGGCATGGTAAGATGATATGCCATAAGTACAGGTCTGTTCACCTCATCTTCCTCCAGCCATTCTTTAATAATATCCAAAGGATAATCATCAAATATTCCTGTTTGTGCTCTGGTTAGAACTTGCCTTTGTGCGGTCAGCAATCTATCCGCTAGTGTTTTAAAAATGAAAGATTCATTCGTCTTATTTTTTATCTTTTTTATGTAGTCAATAACGGCATTATTACTTTTCCCAAAATAGTTATCGAACTCAAACAATGGTACAAATATTTCAATACCTTTTTTCTGATAATTAGTTGGTAAACTTACAAGAATGCTTTCAGGTAAATAATAGTTTAAAACAGTTTTAGCTTCAATGCACTCTTTTAATATTTCCAAGAATAAATCGATGAGAACTGACTCTTCAGTATCAGCTTCAAATTGCAGCCATGCAAAGAATATAGAGAAAATAATGTTATACTTATTAGCATTATCACATTCAAGAATTGCTTCTATTATTTTTCCCTTCTCATCTGATGTAAGAATATCAATCCACATTTTTGAACGAAGATTAAGAAGCGGAGCAAAATTCTTAGCTTTTGGAATCAATTCAATCAATCTATTAAAGCTATCTTTATTATAATCAAGTGAAACAGAAACCCACAACGTAAAATCCGGTTCTTCTTTTTGTATTTTCTCAACAACAGCAATTGCATTATCAGGAAGTTGATCATCATTATTCTTAAACAATCCATAATAGTATCCTTTTGAAAACGGATTGTTTCGAGATATTTCAGTTAGATTGTCAATAAAACTTAAAAACTCATAATCAGAATCAATTAACGCCAACTTTTCAGCAAATTCAAATAAAGGCTCTTCTTTATATTTTTCTTCTTTTATTATTTTACAAAGCTTTTCAACTTTATCTGAGTCGTCAACGAATTCCCTCGCGAGATCAGATGCAAATTGTTTTCTCTTTTCTATATCTTCATCTGTATATCCATAAGACCAAATATCTCTTGTCAAGAAAGCATGAAGTTTACCATCAATATCAGACTGCTTTAATTCATCACTCCACTTCTGTATAAACTTCTGCTCTTCATCTGATTTTTTTTCACCTTTCTTTTGAAAATTCAAGTATTCTTCCAATACAATCATTAATGCATTCTTTTGATCCTGAGTTTCTATCATCTCATCAGTAAATCGTTTATATTCATTCATAAGACCGTATTCCGAAAAATCAAGAAAAGCTTTCAATAACGCATTACAGATTGCGGACTTAATCTCACTTGAAAAATTGTTCTTGTTTTTTAACAACATTTCCAAAGTGTATTTTTTTATGTCTATAAGTTCTTCATTATTCTGGGGTTTCCATCTTGCAGGAGTTATTTTATTACCTATTACTGGTGGCGGTACTATCCTGCTAGTACCATCAAGAAATACAATTTCAAATGTTTTCTCAAATAAAGATGCATAGTCCACTTTAGCTTCTAAAGCCCTTTTTAAAAGTAATTCATATCGTTTTTTATAAGAAACTTCTGTAGTGGATAACAAAATTGAAAAAAGGCCACTCCAAGTTCCCTGACTATTATTAGATATATATAGTTCCGTTTCACACTGAGCCAGCATGAACAGTATTTCCTCACACTGATTAAAGTACTGTTTAAAGCAAGCAAGGTGTTCGCAAGTCCATACTATATATCTTCTAATTCCATATGTAGAAATTTCACCAATTCTATTTAAATCTGAATCAGATGAAACTATATAATCTTTAATTATACGCAAACCAGTTTCCGGAAAGTATTCTGTTAAAAGCATTAGTTCACGTTTACTAAACACTTTATCGTTAAGACTATGAATAGAATAGTTTCTTAGAAACCAGGAGGATAAATCCTCCGCCACCTCCTTTATACCACACTCTATTGCACGTTCAATAAAACGCTTTCTTAAAGTTTCGCTTGTTATTGATGACATAAAACCATCCAGCTCATGCATTACCAAAGAATATGCGTTTTGCTCAAACGCATATTTAGCCAAAGCTCTCGGAGATGCCTCAAAATAATCTCCTTTTTTTATACCTAACTGAATTTGCTCAAAGTAATCTATAGCTCGTCTGTAATCAGAATAATTTACTTTAAAATAGTTTGATAATTCTTTCAATTCACATTCATACTGATTTTTAAAACCTATATCAATAAATAACGAAAAATGATTAAAGCACCTTTCCAAATCAAGATTCTGAGGTTTTTCTTCAATACTTAATTCCAACATTTTACTCAGTATTTGCTTCGCCGAGCCATAATCATCTTTAAATTGTTTCGCAGGAATTGTTGCAATTTCTATACTTCTATCTTTATCATATATTTTAGCAATCATAAGTGCAAGTCTTAGGTCATTTGAGGATAAATCGTAGATAGCCTGATAAACACTTTCTTCAAAGCAATCATAATTTGCTTTGATTACAGCTATTGTATCTTCTTTAGTCAACTTATTAAGAAATATTGTATTCCCATTATCATAACCATAATCAGGATTTGACGGAGTACAACCAATAGCTATTATTTTGAAGTTTATTTCTTTTCCTCTAATTATCGAATTAATTGTCCGATGATTATCAATAGAAACCTCATCCACAATGATATAGAATTTTTCATGATAATTCATTATTTGGTTTTCATCATCACAAAAGTCTTTAAAACATGAATAATAGATAAAAATCTTGTTATCCTTTACAGCGTTCAAAACGCTCCTTGTTTTTCCAGATCCAGATAGTCCACCAATAAACAAAGCCGTTCGTTCTTCATCATCATTCAAATATATGTTAATTTCACGAGATATATCACTATATATTTGGGTTTCACACCATTCATTTTTAAATTGATTAAAAAGAAATTCAGATGCAAGATTAAAATGCAATTTACCGTCAGTTATATATTCCGGAGTTGAAGGAGATAGACAAGGAAAACCAGCTGAAACTATAATCTCATTAATCAGATTGAATCTAACACAATATAGATTCTTATATGACACCTGTGTATTAAGCGCCCTATTCTCCATACCTATATACTTATACTTGGATCCTGATTTTATAAAACATCCACATCCTGAAAAACCGTCCACCTCTTCATAACGCTCACTAAGATGAGGATCAAGCGAATTTAATGTTATAGTTAGCGTATCTTCGTCATGCTGTATATAACTACATTTAACTTCAATCTGTTCTCCTTTGGATATTTTAGGAAAGCCTATTATCCATAATTCATCATTTTGAGTATCAGTGCAATCATAAGTAAGTATCGCAGGGACATCTAACATATTTTGTTCATCATTGATTTTTAAAACTGCAACATCTATACGTTCATCGTCAATGCAAATCACTACACTAACATCTGAAAAGAAATACTCCTTATTTTTTACCTGTATTTTCTTACCACATAATTCCTTTATACAATGAGCTGCTGTAATACAGTAAAGTACATTATGGTCTTCTGACCATAATAAACATCCGCTTCCCTTACGTATTTCATCTGACATTATTTCTACCGAAACTAATGATAATTCAGGATTCATTATAAATTCACCTCGTTCTTAACATCAACACTAAAGTTTTTCCTTGCTAGTTCTTCAGCGGTAAAAATCTTATGAACTAAATCATAATTGAAAATAAAACGCGGACTCTTCTGACTACTAATAATACGCGCTAACGCCTCCTTGTCAGGATGACCATGCTGCTTTCCGTCCGTACTAATTAAATATTTTTCGCACTCTATAAGTTCCAGCAATTCATTTGATGTATTGCCTTTACTTCCATGATGAGAAACTTTTACAATATCCACCTTTAATTTGTTTTGTTTCGAGTAACCCATTTTCTGTAGCGCTGTCACAATATCCGAAGGAAAAGCATCCCCTAAAAACAACAGCTTCTTATCTTTATGTTCAATAAGTAGAGAAATACTCGAGCCATTAGTAGGACTGGTATCTTCAACAAAAGGTTTCATTAATAATTTCTCGATGCTTTTATCATAATCTGTATTTCTAGAAGTCTGAGCAAAAGATTTCGCTTCCTTTTCCACCCAAGACGAATACTTATTCAATGTTTGTTCGCTCGGCGATAGAAAAGTTATTGATATATCATCTATCGGCATACTGTTTAAAGACACGATACAGGATTCAACACTAACGCCAAGTCGTTTTGTATAATTTCCCATTCTAACACCATTCTTATAACTCGTAAATCCACTTGGATCATCGTGTATTAAAACCTCCGGTGGAACATCTTGTGCTGAAAGCGTCATGGATTTTAAACTATCAAAAGTGTTGTAAAAAACTTTTTTTACACATTGAATGACAGATGCTTCGTACTCGCATAAATACACCATTCCACCTATATGATCATCATCAATATGTGTTAAAAAAAGATAATTATTACCTGTCTTTAGTTCTTCCTTTAAATCTTCAAAAATATTATCCTGAAACGCAACTTTCGTTCCTGTATCGATAACAAATTTAGTTCTGGCTTCATTTTCAAAATCCAAAAGGAAACAATCACCCATACTTGCTTGATAAAATTTGATTCTCATAATACATAACCCTCTAAACACTAATGAAATAAAGACACAAACTAAAAACTTGTTAAAGTCGCAGTATAAACAGAACAGATTAATCTAACCTAAAATAAGCATATAATATTATTGGTATAATGTCAAGAAAATACTGAAGCAACCATAATGTTATCCAGTATACGATCTACTCCTTCAATCTATATATCTAGTTTAGTCTAATTAGAGTTACTTTGACAAGAACGGTTTGTTATTAGTCGGTCACAATTATGCAGCACTTACTACACAAAAAGGAAGTCTCGTTCTTTGAATTGAGGCCTCCTCTTTTACCTTGGTTTCATTTGAATTCAATCATGATTTTCTAATAGTCGTGTTTATACTATAAGCAGGTATCAAAATTATTATTAGGTAATTGCAAATACCAAAAGATATCGCTTCTGATCTGATTAGTACTATGATTTTATTCTTCTCCTTCTATGTCACTATTAAATAAAATCCAATAATCATCTTTGAGGATTGCATTAGTAAGATCTGCAAGAGGTCTCTTATGATCTCGAGGCGCAGAATTGGTGGTTAAATTCATCCAATCTCCACCTACCAAAAACAATCTGAGCATATCTATAGTTACAGGATATTTTAAAGGACTATCTTCATATATAGTTTCATTAAGAACATTGGTAACATAATAACGATATTCTGAATTCTCATAGAATCGTCTAATCTCAAGAAGATCTTTTACATATTCCTTATGGATTTCATATACTTCATTCAATTGAAGAACTTTGATATCATTATTTATATCATTCACAAATTCACTTTTATGCCTCTTCAACAATAACTTTTTCTCCTCATCATCTTTGTAAAAAGCATGTTGAATTATATCAAAATCTACATCATTTTTCTGAATGATAATATCAACTGTATCAAGTGACTTACCGCTTAACGGAACTAATGTAAAATGTGTAAGTTTTTCGATATCCGGATAATACAAATATGTTTTCAGTTCATTTGTTCCCTTAAATAATGAGTTACAGGCATGGCAAGACGGAATAAAATTAAATAACGATAAAGAAAAAAGCGGATATTTTCTTTTATTGAAAAAATGATCTATAGTTGCTGTAGTCTTTTTTAATTTTCCTTTTTTATTTGAAAAATTAAAGAAAGAAGTAATATACTGACGATCACAATAAGGACATATCAATATTTCTGTTGCGATAATTAATTCTGATCTCCACTTATTGCACATTTCCCACCATGTTGCGTAATCGAAAAGTTTATTGATTAATATATGAGCATGTTCTCTTTTATATTTTGTATTAAGTTGTGAATAAACACGTGTAGGATTATTTAAATAATCATTAAACCATTTTTCTTCTTCCAGTTCTAAGTAATGTCCTCTGATTAGAAGTTTAAGCTTATACTTAGCTTCATCTGAAAAATCGTCTATATTCCAAAGATCAGTTACATCTAATACTGCTCTAAGTAAATCCTTCAAGCAGTTTATCTCAGTTTTTTTTAATGATTTATTTTTTGATGAGGGTTCTCTGTAAGTCAGCTTATATTTCAAATGCCGAATTACGGCTTCAGCATAATCATCGGCCAGATCTTTGTGTTCATTTTCAATCAACCATCCATCTGTATTTAATTTTGAAAGCATATTTGGATCAGCAAAGCCAAATTTCCAAGTCAACTGAGTCATTTATTCATCAGCCTCCTGTTCATTTTGGACTTTTTCCAATTGATCAACCTGAGCTTCCAGCTGTTTTATACGAGCTTCTAATGATTCTAAACAGTAAAACGCTCCTCGTTTTTGATTATACATATCCCAAAACTTTCTACGTATAAATTCATCACCAATTAAATTAATTCGTTGTTCGATTTTTTCACATTCAGTTTTTTCATCAATAGCTCTAATATCAACTGCTAACTCTTTTAATTTCTTTTCAGCAAAAGCGCCTAACATGCACTGATCAAGGAAAAATGAATTCTTAAAAAGACTATATACATTTGCTGCAAAAGTTTCTTCACTTTCAACTGAAACTGTATTACCCGTAGAAATATCTGTTTTAATAAACACTGTATTTTGTTTAGGAACATCTGAAAGAATTATAGGTGAATGAGTTGCTATAATCAATTGTACATGGGTCTTGGATGAAATATTCTTTTGCAAGAAATTGAGAACTGACTGAAAGTATAATCTTTGCCATTCCGGATGATAAGCTACCTCCGCTTCATCCAAAAGTATAATCGCATTAGATACAGGCTTTTCAGGATCCAAAACGACATTATTAATTTTATTTGGAAGAAAAGCTTTTTCATTTTCAAAGTTCAATAAATGAGTTAATTTACTAAATAGATTTAATAACATCATTTCTCCTGAAGATAATCCCCATGAAAATGATAAAAACTCTACAAAACTTATGCAATTTTTATAGGCCTCAAAAAAAGATTGTATATCCTTTATTTGTATATCATTTTTATTAACTTCGCCGTACGACTTTATTGTCATATCATTATAAATAGGGTTATAATCTATTATTCTATTATCCAAGTATTCTGAATACTTGTGCATAAAACTTATATATCGTTCTGCATTCACCGATATATGTCCAACACGCCTTTGGTCTTTAATTGGGAAATGATAATTTTGCGTTTTTTCAAGAATTTTGATTACTTTATTCCATAAAGCATCTGTTTCTTTTGAAGTTCTTCTTACTTCATCGATAATATTAAACAATATTTTATCTTCATCTTTATCTCTGTCAAGAAAATATTTTCTTGAACTTAAAACATTAAACAAAATAGCTTTAGCGCATTCAGCTTTAGCGTTCATTCCTTTTTCTCTGTTTATTTCATTAAAATAATTTCTTGATTCTATATCATACTCCCTTTTTTTCTCATCAATCTCATCTTTAAATTCTTTTTCTATATCAACATTTGGTTTAGCGTATAATTTCTTTTTTTCAATGAATTCATCTATTTTCACATTTACGTAAAACCTTGAAAATTCTTCAGTGTCATAACTAAATTTTATGTACAATAATTCAGGATAACGGAATTTAAAGAATTTACTGAATGTTTTTACATTTTCATGTGCAAGGAAATTAATTTGCCAATCTATTATTCTGTGATTGTACTTTAAAATATGATCCCCGATATGTTTCTCTTCGTCACCTTCAACTGCTTGTTTATGAAGAAGTGAAGCAAATGATAAATCATCCTCTCCACCAAAAGAATTCATATAACCATCCATGTCATATAACTCAGTTAAGTATATTGATCTTACTTCTTTTCCAAAGTCTGTATCCTTAATTTCTATGTATTTGCCTACTTCATAACCTTTATCGTCATATCCATGGATGTTTATTTGCTTATAATCTGATACATTATTTTTTTCATCATGCTTCCAGGCAAATAAATGTGATTCGTTATCATTATTAATTCTCTCAAACACTATAACGTAATTGACATTGTTTAAAAGTCCATGTGTAATATTAAATAAAAACCTAAGAAGAGTTGTTTTACCAGCTCCATTATTACCGATGATAGCTGTGGCATCCATATTATTTCCAAAGAAATCATCTACATAATCATTACTTTTATTTTCAAGTACTATGTTTTCTTCTTTAGAGTAGTATGCGAACTTATACTTTGATGAAAGGTTACAACCAAAGTTATGATAACAACCATAGTTCTCCATCCAAATATAATGGACTATCATCTTATCTCTTTTTTCTTCTTGCATCTTTCCCAATAACTCCTTGTAATCAAATTTTTCTTTCAAAATTACTATAACAAATCACTTTTAAATGATAACGCCATTATACCTCAGCAGTTCCCTCGCCGTATCAACCGAATCTACACCTGTTTTATTCTTAACCGGAGCAAACTCCTTCTTCCTGTCAACTTCATACGCCAGGCAGTCGTCCTGCAGCTTGACCATATCAAGCACAAGCGTCTCGAACTTGTAGGCATTCGGTTCCTCTGGTGTTACTATCTCGCCGTTCTCATTCATGTATTTTATCTTCTTGAAAGCACGGTGAAGAGGAAGTTTTACCGTCAGAGTCTTGTTGAGTTCATCAACGCGGAAGAGATAGTTCAGAATAACTCCATAGTTGTATGAAAGCGTTCCGTCTGCCTCACGGCTGTCCCGCATCTCATCAGTCATTTCATAGTATTCGACTATTGAAGGCTTACCATCTTCAAGACAAAGAACACCGACCTTTTCATCAGGATCTGCCTTGGCGACTACCTTGGCACCGGATACCTTTCCGGACTTAATGACTGCACCTATAAAGCACGGATCTGCAATTCTCTGAAGTACGTTATCAACTGCAAAAACATTCAGCCACTCTATACCGGTTTCTTCAACGACCTTGAGCATCCCTGTCTTGGCCATAGATGCGTACCATCCGCCGTTTCCATTCGGAGCAGTAGAGATCTTTCCAGGTGCTGAAAGCATGAGTTTACCGTTTGTATCTACCGTAGGAAGCTGTTCCTGAACGAAAAACCAGACGATGTCGCTGTTATATCCGAAATAATCATGCGCTTCGAAAAATTCGCGTGTCTCCTTATTGTTATCCACACTTGTCATGACGAAAAGCGGCACCCATGCTCCAGCTTTCTCCGTCACTTCGAGGAGATTATTGATAAGGCACTCGAAGATATACAGTTCACGGTCCACGCCGATATTGAACATCCCCTTCGGATGGTCAAATCCAAGCCTGCTTCCCTGTCCGCCTGCAAGGAGAACTGCACCTACTTTGCCGTCTTTGATAGCCTTAAGACCGGCTTCAGTATACTTTTCGCTGTTTTCTTCAATCTGATCAAGTGTCTTTGCAAATAACGGATCAAAAGCCCCACACTCTTCACTTGTCTCACCGGCACTCAGAACTGAAAGATCAAGATTGTTAATGCTGTTTACCATTTCAAGTTGATTATCATCTGAAAGTGAAGCCAGGTGTTCAGCAATATGTTCCTGGTGAAGGATATTAAGGATTTTAGTTGTCTTGTGTTTCATAATTTTCCTCCGTAAAAAGTAGTTGCGGCAGATATCCAGACTCTCATAGGGAATTGTGAGAAACAGAATCTGCCGCGGTTATATGAGTATAATAGGTAATAGCGTGATTAGATCATCGGTTAAAAAGAATATTATATATCACTGTAATACGCCTTTTAATGATGATTGCTGGAGGTTCGTGCTTTGCTGCAAACGCATGTGAAATAGCGAATAATCCAACTATTAATTCACTACCTATGATTAATAAAATAATAATTACTATTTTCATATGCAAACCTCCTAAAATTTATATTATTATCCTTGTGCAAAACTCATAAGGCTAGTATTTGCATTGTTTATAACTAAAATGATATTTGTTATCACTATAGAAACCCCCAGTTATTTATGTTGCAGCATAAATAGAATGGAAATATGACTATAAATATGCATTGTTTATATCAATACACATATCAGAATCGACCTATCATAATTATAAGTTTAGTTTTATCAAACAGTTCATATAGTATATGCAGAATAATAAGTGTTAATATCAGAAAAACAATTGATATAATTATATATGGAATTGTGATACCAGTTAATGATACCATTTTATCAACGATTAAATTCAAAATAAGAATAGTGAACTGGTTCAAACATAAATATATTATAGAGTTCTTTCCAATGAATTTCATTTCAGTTATAATCCAACCCAAAACATGTAATGAAGTCAACTTGTTATCAACAATCCTTGCCAAATTAAGCCAACCTATTATAAGTGAAATCGAATTAATCCAAAATAACGGTACTATAGCGTAATCTGCTGTTCTCATATTAACATATCCGTTTACAAATACAAGAACAGAAAAGGCGATTATAACCAGAAAAGTAAAAATAGAATTTAAATTAGCCACAAAATCCGCATGTGGAATTTTTTTATTTCCAATCAATCTACCAATATGACAAAAGCCAATTGAAACCAAAGAAACATCTATAGCCCATGGTAATCTTAATCCCGTCATTTTGGGTACAAGAGTTCCAATCAGCACCATAAAAATAACTACAATAGTGAAACACACAACATTATCTTTTAGATATTTATCAAGCAGATAATATAATATATCCACAAAAAACAAAGCTGTTAAAAACCACAACGCTCCTGTAATCGGCATTCCATCAGTATTAATTAATAAAATATGATAAAGAAATTGAATACTAAACGATTTATATAAAATTATATAAAATACACTATGGAAAATTGCAAAAGAAATATACGGCACAATTAAACTTTTAGCTTTTTTAATTACATATTCTAGCGTAGACATTGATTTTGTTTTATAAAAATAACCAGTAATAAAAAAGAACATCGGCATATGAAACGCATGAATATAATGATCAAATATACTTCCAAAATTAATATGTCCCATAATCATGAGAATGATGCCAAAGCCACGAAATATATCAATATAATCTATTCTTTTTATTTCATCTTTCATCACTTATTACTCCTGTTTGGAATAAGAAAACTAAGTCTTCTATCCAAGTTGAACTTGCAAAGAATCCATTTGATAGATTCTGCATACATCTCAGTGTGATAGAATATTACCACATACAATATATTAGGTAAAATTGCGCAAATAACAATCTTAACAATCACATCAGCCCATTTATTTATATTAACCCCACTACAAACTAATACTGTAATAACTGCAATTACAGTGGTCACTAAAAAGAATACTGCATGAAATCGATAATATTCCATCATTTTCTTACTGCTTTTGAAATAATGTTTAAAAACAATTTGTGATCCCCAACAGAAGTTTATAATAAACAATGAAAGCAACGTAGCAATAACAATTCCGTTAATTCCCCATAATAAAACAAACACATAGTTAAGAATGAGATTAACAATACTTTCAATAATTGCACGATATCTATTTTCCCACCATAAACCGGCTGCATCTGAATAAACGCCACGAACAACCCCCATTTCCAAAGCATAAAAATACAATGAAATCAAAATAACAGTTGAATAATCAAACATCATGGTTTGTCCGACCCATAACTTCATAAAAGGTTGATAGATACAAAGTAATGATATCGTACAAAAGCCGCTAATCCACATGTATATGAAATTCATCTTCTTCATTACATCATAATTTTTCTCAACAGACATTGTAACTTGACTATTACCTACACCTGCAAGTACAGCATTACTAACAACAAGAAGAATAGCAACTATTGCATTCATAATATAGTAATAATTACCGTAAACTGCTGACATATTCAAACCAAGAAAAGCTGAAATAAATATACTATCAAAAGAATTACGTGAAATATAACAGAGTTTGTTTATCATCAAACCAGGAACCTGTTTCTTAATGCTACTCAGTTCACGATCCTGAATTTTTCCATTGCATTTAAAATCCGGATATATTCTATCAACAATATAACTATTTATGAGATTATTAAGAATTGTACAGATAGGCATCATCACTAGATAAATATAATAGTTTCTTGTAAAATGAATTGCAACTATTTGTAAAACATACATTATAATCTGAGTAATAGACAATACATTACTGATAACATCCTGGCGTTGATAACCATTTAATAAAGCAGTTTTATAACCAAAAAGCCAATAACTACTTACTGTTGAAGCTAAATAAAATAGATACAGTACATATATGTTTATATCTGGAGGAATCTCCCCCATTATGAGATGTTTCAAGAAAGGCATTATTAATAAGCCTACAGTCAAAACAATAGCACCAATACAATAATACACTTTTCTGTAAAAATTCAATAGTGAGCAAATAGCTTCTTTATTATCCTCTGCAATAGGCTTATACATACTGAATGTTACAGCTGAACTAAACCCAAGTTCGGATAAACTCAAAACTTGTAATATAGATGTAAATAGACTATTAAGCCCTAAAAATTCTTCTCCCATGTATTTAATAATTATAGTTCTAACTATAAAAGGAAGTAACATTCCTACAATTTTGTTTATAAAGCCAAATAGCATATTTCTTTTTGCATTTTTGGATTTCTCTAATATCATCTAATTGCTCCTATATTGTTAAGTTCTAATTTAACCATTTTACAAAATCAAAAAACTTTTCAAAGTATCTATAATTACTGCCTGGAATATAGTCGGTAATATTTGGCCTAATAATATACCTATTATCCAACTGCCAAAAGTCACCTGGAAGTTGGATGCATTCTGAATAATTATATTTTTTTTCAGAAAAAATTACAGTCTTGTACTTTGTTTTAATCAAACGTTCAATCAAATCAACTTTATCATGAAGATTCCAACTATTGGCTATTACATAGACGTTATCCAGGTTCACCCTTTTTCTTCTTCTGTTCCACGCGTCAATAGCAATTGCACAACTTTCATAGTGAAGACAACATACTTCAATATCATCAATTTTAATTTTTGGGTATACAATACTCTCATCAATTGGATCTGAATAATTGTCAGTAATAGGAACGGGATCAATGTTAATATAATGCTCAAAATTTTCGCATAATTTCACAAAATTCTCATCTTCAATAAACATATTAATTGTTGGAGTCTTGAACGGAATATCAAGATCAGAATATATAACTCCGCCAATACAATTCTGAGAGATAATTGTAAAATCTTTATTTTTATTTAGAAGCCTAAATCTTGTTACAATTATCTTTCTAATTATTCGTTTCCACAAATCTACTGACATCTATGTCCCTCCTGATTAAGAATAATAATTGCATAACTGATCTACACATCTTTCGATTGTAAAGTGCTCAAGAGCATATTTTTGCGCATTCAATCCCATTACATCAATTTTTGAACTATCATCCAAAAAACATCTCATCTTTTCCGTCAAATCACTTGTATTTCCATATTCATACAAAAAGCCTGTCTCGCCGTTTTCAATCAGTTCAGGAGTTCCACCTGTATTGCTTCCGATAACTGGTAGTCCACCCATCATAGCTTCTGCAGTAACTCTACCAAACGCCTCTGCTTTAGAACATACAAGCTCAATATCCATCTTTTTTCTAAGTGCAGGCATGTCTTTCACTTGTCCTAAAAATACAATATAGTCCTTACATTCCTTAGGAACAGGAAAATATATATCTCCTTGTCCTGCAATGTATAATTTAAAATTATGATAGCCTAATTTCAATAATTCAGCACAAGATTGAACCGCTTCTCTCTGACCTTTTGTTTCAGATATCCGCCCAGAAATAATGAAATTCACTCCAATATGACTTTCGTGTTCAGTAATATAATTTGAGCTATCAATTCCATTATATATAACTTTCTTTTTGTTATTCAATAAATTAGAGTAATGCTGCGAAATTTTTTTTGATATACATATAAAGAAATCTGTATTATCATTCATATATTTAAAAAAATCATTTCGATTAATAATTGGAGTCATATCAAAATCTATATCTCCAAACTCTCTGATGTGCCATATGTGTTTAACATTATTTCCAAGTCTTTGTTTTATCATTGCACCAATATTTATAACACTAGTATTAGAATGAATCAATCTAATATCCTCTTTTTTTACAATTTCTGCAACAATATCAGCAGTTTGTTGATTAATTTTTCTTTCTTTTAGTTTCCAAATTAAACGTCGCTTTAACCAAAGAAGCTCGCTTTTTATAATAAAACGAGAACAATGTCTTTTTACAGACCATCTATAATAAGGATATACTAGGATTTTAACGTTATGTTTTTTTAATTCTTCATAAAAAGGACCGTAATCAAAAGATGTAAGAACATAGATTTGGCATTTATCTTCCATGCATGTTATAATATTAAGTAATGATTTGCTCGCTCCATTCAAATCAACTTCATGACCAATATAAAGGATTTTCTTCAATTAATCTTTCCCTCTTCATTACACAACATATATTAAAATCTAAACGTTTCTTCAAACTTTCCCCATTTTTGATCCTTGTCAGAAAGATTGAGCTTTGTTCCGTCTGCGAGTGTGTATCCTTCTGCACTTGCTGTGCCGTTATATTCACCTACAAGTTCCGGCCATGTGATACCTATTTCAGGATCATTCCATGCCATACCGCCTTCATCGTTCGGATGCCAGAAGTCATCACACTTGTAGCAGAATTCAGCTATGTCAGAAAGTACGAGGAAGCCATGTGCAAATCCCTTAGGAATTAAAAACTGCTTCTTGTTTTCCTCTGTGAGTTCAACACCGTACCACTTGCCGTATGTCTTGGAATCAGTTCTGAGGTCAACCGCTACGTCGAACACTCTGCCTTTTATTGCACGAACAAGCTTGGTCTGCGGAAACTGCTTCTGAAAATGAAGTCCGCGAAGAACGCCCTTGGCCGAACAGCTCTGATTATCCTGAACGAATACTATGTCAATGCCAGCTTCATTCATATCACGTTCGCTGTATGTTTCCATGAAATATCCGCGGTTATCACCGTGAACTGCCGGAGTAATTACGCAAAGTCCTTCAATTCCGCCGACGTTCTTTTCAACTGTTATCTGTCCCATATTACTGAATCTCCTTCAAATAACGTGATAATGCATCCTGCCATGTTGGTAAAGCCTTAAATCCATTTTCCACGAGCTTTGATTTATCAAGTCTGCTGTTGAATGGTCTTGCAGCTTTTGAAAGTCCATATTCTGAAGTAGTAACCGGTGTTACCTTAGTAGACATACCGGCCTGTTTATATATCTCAACAGTAAAGTCATACCATGAAATATATCCGCCATCATTCGTTGCGTGGTAGTAACCGTACTTTTCAGTTTCAGCCATATCAACAAGAAGTCTTGAAAGATCGAGTGTGTATGTAGGTGTACCGATCTGATCAGATACAACTCTGACTTCATCATGTGTCTTTCCAACATTAAGCATAGTCTTAATGAAGTTCTTACCGTTTACACCGAATACCCAGGCAATACGAACTATGAAGTATTTTTCAAGAGTGTTCGCAACTGCTAATTCACCGTAAAGCTTCGTTTTTCCGTAGTAATTCTGCGGAGCGTAATCCTTACAGTCCGGCTGCCACGGTTCTGTTCCCTGTCCGTTGAATACATAGTCGGTTGAAATATAGATCATCTTGCAGTCAAGCTTTTTGCAGACATTAGCAATGTTCTGAGTACCATCAACATTGATAGCCTTTACCTTAGCCATGTTTTCTTCATCTTCGGCAGCATCAACAGCAGTCCATGCTGCACAGTGAACGACAACATCAGGTTTTACTTCTGAAATAGCTTTTTCAACTGCAGAAGCATCCGTTATATCAAGCTGAACATACGGATAAGATGATTCAACTGACGGAAGAATATCGCTTCCGATTCCCTCGTATCCTCTTTTAGCAATCTCGTCCATCACATCATGTCCGAGCTGTCCGCCTACACCTGTTACAAATGCTTTCATGACTCACACCTCAGCACGGTTGCCGTACATCTTTTCGTAGTAGTTCTGGTATTCACCTGAAATGATAGTCTCCCACCATTCCTTGTTATCAAGATACCACTTGATTGTCTTCTTTATGCCGTCTTCGAACTTTGTTTCAGGAAGCCAGCCAAGTTCGTTATGGATCTTTGTAGGATCGATAGCATAACGCATGTCGTGACCCTTTCTGTCTTCAACGTGTGTGATAAGAGTTTCCGGTTTGCCGAGTTCCTTACAGATAAGCTTTACGATGTCGATGTTCTTCATTTCGTTGTGTCCGCCGACGTTGTAAACTTCGCCTACCTTACCCTTATGGATAATAAGGTCGATAGCTCTGCAGTGATCTTCAACATAGAGCCAGTCACGAACATTAAGTCCTTCACCATAAACCGGAAGAGGCTTGTCTGCAAGAGCATTTGCAATCATAAGCGGAATAAGCTTTTCCGGGAAGTGATATGGTCCGTAGTTGTTTGAACATCTTGATATTGTTACAGGAAGACCATATGTTCTATTGTAAGCCATTACAAGAAGGTCTGCACCAGCCTTTGATGAGCTGTATGGTGAAGATGTGTGAATCGGTGTTGTTTCTGTAAAGAAAAGGTCAGGACGATCAAGCGGAAGATCACCATAAACTTCATCTGTAGATACCTGATGATAACGCTTGATACCATACTTGCGGCATGCATCCATAAGAACCTGTGTACCGAGAATGTTTGTCTGAAGGAATATTTCAGGATTCTCGATTGAACGGTCAACGTGTGATTCTGCTGCAAAGTTTACAATAATATCCGGTTTTTCTTCCTCAAAAAGCTTATATACACCTTCACGGTCACAGATATCGAGCTTCACAAAACGGAAGTTAGGGTTATCCATTACTGGTGCAAGCGTTGAAAGGTTACCTGCATATGTGAGTTTATCCAGACATACGATTCTGTAATCAGGATAAGTATTAAGCATGTGAAATACGAAATTTGAGCCGATAAAGCCGGCGCCGCCTGTTACAATAATTGTCATTGTTTTTTCTCCTCAATATTTAATTTTACCTTCTGCAACTTTCTTTAAGTGAGCTCCATATGGCGATTTACCATACTTTTCAGCAGACTTCATAAGCCCGGCATTATCTATCCAACCATTTATGAACGCAATTTCCTCCGGAGCTGAAATCTCTATTCCCTGACGGTTCTGAACCATCTGAACAAAATTAGTCGCTTCTGCAAGACTGTCCATAGTTCCTGTGTCAAGCCATGCAAAACCACGACCAAGAAGCTGAACATCAAGAATTTTATCATTAAGATACATCTCATTAAGTGTAGTTATTTCGAGTTCTCCTCTTGCCGATGGTTTAACCTTATTAGCTTTTTCGCTTACTCCTGACGGATAGAAATAAAGACCAGTAACTGCATAATTACTTTTTGGAACAGCTGGCTTTTCCTCTATTGAAAGCGCTTGTCCAGCTTTATCAAAATCAACTACACCAAATCGCTCAGGATCAGGAACATAATAACCAAATACTGTTGCTCGGTTATTTTCTTCAGCATTTTTGGCCGAATTTCTAAGTATGGTTCCAAAACCATTACCATAGAAAATATTATCGCCAAGCACCATAGCACAAGCGTCATTTCCTATAAATTCTTCACCAAGAATAAACGCTTGGGCAAGTCCATCAGGACTAGGCTGAACTTTATAAGTCAAACTAATACCATACTGAGAACCATCTCCAAGAAGTCTTTCAAAATTAGGAAGATCAGTAGGTGTAGATATAATTAGAATATCTTTTATTCCCGATAACATAAGTGTTGACAACGGATAATAAACCATCGGCTTATCATAAACTGGAAGTAACTGCTTCGATGTTACCATAGTTAGCGGATAAAGCCTAGTACCTGATCCACCTGCTAGAATAATTCCCTTCATTTTTAGTCCCTCCTAAATAAATCTCTAGTATAAACCTTATCTTCCACGTCATCCAGACAACTGTCATATCTGTTAGCAATAATAGCCTGGCTCATTCTCTTGAATACATCCAGATCATTAACAACCTTACTGCCATAAAATGTATCGCCGTCCTCAAGAGTTGGTTCATAAATGATCACATTTGCACCTTTGGCTTTTATACGCTTCATTACGCCCTGGATCGAACTCTGGCGGAAATTATCTGAATTACTTTTCATAGTAAGACGATAAACGCCTATAGTGACATCTTTTTCGCCAACATATCTGCCTGTGTAGCTGTTACCGCCGGCAATCTGAAGAACACGGTCGGCAATGAAATCTTTTCTTGTTCTGTTACTGTCAACAATGGCTCTGATGAGATCTTCCGGTACATCAGCGTAGTTAGCGAGCAGCTGCTTTGTATCCTTTGGCAGGCAGTAGCCGCCATAGCCAAATGACGGATTGTTGTAATGTGTACCGATTCTCGGATCAAGACACACACCGTTTATGATTGCCTGTGTATCAAGGCCTTTCATCTCAGCGTATGTATCAAGCTCATTAAAATATGAAACTCTGAGAGCAAGATAAGTATTGGCAAACAGCTTTACTGCTTCAGCTTCGGTATAGCCCATGAACAGAACATCAATATTTTCTTTTTCTGCTCCTTCTTCAAGAAGCTTGGCAAATACTTCAGCTTTTTCTCTGCTCTTATCATCACAGCTTACAATGATTCTACTTGGATAGAGATTATCATAAAGTGCCTTGGACTCACGTAAGAATTCAGGACTGAAAATGATTCTGTCAGTATTAAATTTCTTCCTTACACTTTCAGTATAGCCAACCGGAATCGTGCTCTTTATTACCATCATTGCGTCCGGATTGCTCTCTAACACAAGATTAATGACTGTCTCAACTGCAGAAGTATCAAAAAAGTTCTTCTGTGAATCGTAATTTGTAGGAGCTGCGATAATAACAAAATCAGCATCAGAATATGCAGCCTTACCATCTGTTGTGGCAGTCAGATTTAATTCTTTTTCAGCTAAATACTTTTCTATATATTCATCCTGAATAGGAGATTTTCTTGAATTAATCAAATCAACTTTCTCCGATACTATGTCAACAGCAGTAACGTGATGATACTGTGCCAAAAGAACTGCCAATGACAAACCGACATAACCAGTACCGGCTACTGCGATTCTGATATTTCTAAAATCTGTCACGATTCAATCAAACCCTTTCTATAAAGATTTTTTAATACTATTCATCCTCTAACGCTCTTTTTACAGCTTCTAAATAACCATATTCATTTCGTTCATCAGGTTCAAGAAAAGCACCCTCAGCCCACTCATTCCATGCATTCACAAAAATATATGAATCCTCATAATTTTCATTCACCTTATTTACTAATCTCTTGAAATAATTGCCGAACTTATCGGGACAAGCTCCTTTATAAGCAAGTCCATTTACATTTCTTGGCGTATTATCCCAATCCACAAAGCACCCGGCAAAAAACTTTTTTTCATCTACTTTTCTAGAAAGAATCGTATTCCAGTCTTCATCATAATCTCTTATCACAAGTGTTTGAGCTCTGTTACTTCTTTTATTTGTGATATCATTTACTATTTTTGTTGCCCCTAACTTTAACATTGCTTTTTTCACTGAAGACTTAATAGAAGATTTTATTGACTTTACTGATTCTTCCTTTAGGGTATATAGTGGCTCAAACTGTATTGATTTATCAAACAATACATTGGCATCTGCTTCAAAAATATAATCAGGATGCTGTACACACATAAACAATCCAGGAAAACCGTAATCGAGAATTCTTTTTCTCATATAACTTACTAATTCGCCACAGTTAGGAATAAGACCCGGTTTATATATTATAAACAATGGTTTTCCATCAATTTTAATATACCTATCATCTTGGAAAAACGGCAACAGATACTGAAAATGTTTTTCCCAATCACTTTCATCACCATAATCTTGTTCTACTACTATCTCATTGTTTCCGCCATCCCATTTTCTGGTCCAGTTTTCATTAGCCCAACTTAAGCAAAAATTTATATCAATAGTCTTATCTAAAAGCATTTTCTCAACTGGCTTTTCCAATAGTTTCTTTCCATTTTTAAACCAGTAATGATAGTAGCAAAAACCATATATACCATATTCATTTGCCATTTCAGCTTGTTTTTGCATTACACCATCATCAAGCAAATTGTAATAATTATTGTTTAGTGGTATCCTAGGCTGATAATGATTTTCAAATAAAGGCTTAGCTTTTCTTGTATTAGTCCACTCAGTAAATCCTTCGCCATATGAAGCATCATTCTCAGGGATAGGATGAAACTGAGGCAAATAAAACGCTATAACTTTTGATTTATAATTATTTTTCATATTATAATTAACTCCTCGCTTTCAATAGATATTAAGTAAAGTATATTTTTTACTACTATCTAGTCATTTTTATTCCATCACAAAATCCTTTGCACATAGATTTTATCTTTTCTTTTTTGTTACTTTCATATATTATTACCAACAAAAAATATTTCATAAGTCTAAAATACTCTTTTACTGGATTTAATGAGCTTTTGTGCTTGTAAATAAAATACAACCCATTTCTGATAATATAATACTTTCTAAAAGCAGAATGATTATATATTTCTACATTCATACCTAAAAATTTTGCACTTTTTGTTTTTCCAACCTCGTGTAACAAACCACAGTAATTAATACGTATAATACGATATCCACGTTCTGTCAAAGAATGACAAGCATCGAAATCAACGAAATCAATGAACATTTTTTCATCAAATCCACCAATCTCATACATTGCTTCTACATTTGTCAAACATCCTGAAGTAATACACTCAGGTATTTCAACATACTCTTTGTCCAACTTTACAAGTTGTGGATTATTTCTGTCCTTTATGATTGGAGTAAACATTCCTATGTTAGGCAACTCTATATACTTGTCATATACACTAATTAAATTTTTATCAGCAACTGAATCTTGATCTAACGTCAAAACCCATTTTGATCCTCTAATTTGGGCATACTTAAGAATCTGATTCAAAGCACATGCTATTCCTAAGTTTTTACTGTTTTGTTCTAGTGATACGTTATTATATTTGGATAACAGTTCCATTATTTTCTCTATGTTGTCTGATCCATTATCTACACAAATTACACTGCTAACCTGCCCTGCAATTGCTTCGATGTTTTCTCTCAAGCGTTCAAGGTCTGGATTAAACAGTACAATGCCAGCTATATACATTCAATCACCTGTTTAATTTTATTTATATTAATCTTTTGATAATAACTATTTTCCGATATATCAAAAATATCAATATTGTACCTAATTGAAATCATCATAATTATCTCAAACACTATAACCCAATCCATTTGCACCTCGTAGGCTATACCTTCGATCAGAATCACCCCTATACACGCAGTATATTTCCAGTTTATTCTCTTTCCTTTTAACATAATTGCTATTAGCCATCCATAAAACAAAATAAAGCCAATTATGCCTGTACTAAGTAATGTGTTAATAATATCTGACTCAACAACAAACGAAGAAAGATTTGAATATTGGTTTAGCAACTTAACAAATGGATAGCCCGAACACCTATATCCATATCCAAGTATTATTTGAAGCAGATTAGAATCATGATAAATTATCGGAATTGATGTATAGTACCTTAAATGCATATTAGCACTATTATCAGAACTATCAAAAGACAATTTTTCAATTAAACGATCAATTTCAACTTTGGCAACAGATAATATACCATTTTGAATGATGACTATAACTATTGCTATTATTACTATACTACCTACAATTAACTGTTTAGGAGTCGCCCTAAACTTTATCACTTTCTGATTTTTCTTCATTATTAAATCAATTAATACACATATTATAATGCCTAAAACAGCTGTAGTCCCTTTGGACATTACTGCAATTCCAACGAGTAACAAATGAATTATTCTATTATCAAACATGAAATATGCAATTACAATCACAACAGCAATATTCTGAGTATGAGTCCAAAATCCAGTAACCATTAACTCACCATCTCTAAATGAATTGCTCATGGTTTGCATATGCAACATATCTTTGAATATCAACTCATTAATATCAAGAGAATAACACTTATAACAAGTATATTGCAAATAACACCATATAATCTGTAAAATAAATGCATATCTCATTGCTAGAATATATTTGGATATATTAAACAAACGTTTACTGTTAATCAAGCTCATATAAAACAACAAAATAATCGTTGCCCACACCAACCCTTGAGTAGCAGCACTTTTCCAGGTGTTTGGAATTTTGCTGAATTCACACGATATTACAGAAAATACTATTGAACAATACACTAGTATAAAATCTTTATCATACTTTAAAGACATCTTACGGAATTTAAAAACAATAAGCCAGCAACTATACATTATGTATATCAATAAAAAATAATAATATATTGGTCTTTCGCTAATAGCAACAAGCATAATAGATGAAAAAAAGCCCAAAAGCGATAGTATCTGTCTTTGCAACGTGTTTACACTAAACATAATCCTCCGCATTTTCTTCATCAAACCTTTCTATCCAATTTTCAAACGAATAATAGGACCTAAGCTCAATGTACCCTGTTTCGTCATATGGACTCTCAATAAAATTTTTAATACTTCTATCAGATTCTTCATCAATAATATATATGTTGTTTCTATTATATAGTTTAAATTTAGATATAGATTTCATGTTAGTGATTAATTTTTTTTTCATGAATAACGCTTCCAAAGGTCTTAATGTTAAACCATTTTGACCATCTGAAACTATATCAACTATAGCCTTCGAATGACGATTATGTTCTAAAATGTGATTATATTCTATAGGAACTTTATAATTCATATTCCAGCCTGGAATATATTTCGTTGGATCCCCTACAATATAAAAATTTGAAGAAACACTCATCTGATCTAAGTTATGTTTTAACTTTGTTAATTGTTTAATTCTTCCTTTATCTGTACCAACAAAAAAAACATCTACATCTGAACATGGATTTACTAATGAATCTTTACTGTTGATAAATTCAGATATATAAAACTGAGTATTATACTTCAAATCATACTTATTACAATCATGAGGATCAAACGACCACAACTCTATATCTTTATGTCTAACATCTTCTGTATTAATTGTTTTTTCAACTGAATTCCAAAACCAAATAATTTTCCTTGCTTTAGGATAAAACTTACTAATAATTTTAATCAAATATTTAGCATTACCTGTATCAAACATTATAACCTTATCATAATCCGTTTTCTGATTATACCAAGATGTCAAAAAAAAATTGGAAAATGGTAGATTGTATTTAAATACTATTTTTCGAAGAATTCGATTAATCTTGCTATTAGACTTATATAGTTCGAAAATATCATTGTTGCCTATTCTATTTGGGAAAAATCCATTCCTATTGTTGTCAATCAGTACTAACGTCTTACTCATAATTCTATTCCTCACACCGAGCACAAAATCTACACTATCAGTCAGTGTTTTTGATTGTACCTTATCTTCGCCAAAAGAAAAACAAACCAATACTGCTTTAACTCTATCATTTTCAGAATTAATTTTCTCTTAACATCAATTTCATTTCGATTACCTTTATTAAGTGACTTTGAAACAAAAGATGTCCCAATATATTTTTGATATGATTGTATTTTTTCTTTGTAACTTTGCTTATTATTAGGGCTAAAATATCCGGTAATTGCAGTGGAAATAATCACATACAAAAATCTTGTATACAGCTTTATCAAAAGGTTAGAATTATTATACTGCTGAATTCTATTCTCAATTGCTTCAAAGCACTTTATAACATAATAATGATTTTTTTCATCATGTTTTGCAGAAATAGAATTCGGATTATATATATAATGATAATAACATTTGTCTGTAAAAACAGCACTCTTGATCCTTTCAAACAATCTGATGTTAAATTCGATTCCTTCGGAACCTTGTCGTAATTCTTCATTATGTTGAATATCATTTTGATCTAAAACCGCTTTTCTAATAAGTTTCGCCCATGCCGTTGCAATATTTCCTGTAAATTCAAGAATCTCATACTGTAATTTTTTACAATCGTCGTCCATAAAAACTTGCTTATCGAAAAAATGATATCTAAATGGATTTTTATAATGTTCAAACTCCTGAATAGTTCCAAATATCACTATATCAACATTCTTCTCCATTCCTAATTGGTAAGTTTCCATACAAGTTGCAGGGTCAATCCAATCATCACTATCCAAAAAAGTAATCCATTCTCCTTTGGCTGCTTGATAACCGGTATTTCGTGCAGCAGACAGCCCACCGTTTTTCTTATGTATTACTTTTACTCTCTTATCACGTTCTGCATATTCATCACATATTTTTCCTGATTGATCTGTTGAACCGTCATCAACTACAATTACTTCTATTTCTTTCATTGACTGTTTTAATGTACTTTCCAAACAGTCACGTAATGCTTTTTCAGGAATATTATAAACCGGAACAATAATGCTGACCTTTATTTCTTCTTCCATGTAGATTAACCTTTCATCATTCGCTTGACGTATTTATATAATCCAATTCTTGATAATCCAGAACGCAACAATCGTTCTGCTTTTACACGGGGTGTTTCCTGAAAAAAACTTGTAAAAACATTGTTCCCACTTTCGAATTCTGTAAAAAAAGAATCTCTCATATCGCTTTGAACTGAGCACTGTGTCATTGCTGGTTCAGAAACAACCGCTTGATCTACATCAACCTCAAAAAACGATAATTCTTTCTTCAACGTATTTAAAATCTCGATTCCTTTTGAAGTATGAACCATTAAATGGGAAGTCCCGAGATTATCATCAAGATTCTTATTGTATTTATATACGTTATAACAATCCCATGCAGTAAAATCACTAACACGATCTATTGTTTTGAACTTGCAAGTATAGCAAGACGGACGTGTTGACGTATTAGAAACAAAACTCCTCAACATAGGATTACTTTCCGGTCCAGACGAATACATGATTTCACCTTCTTTATCCAGAAATGTCATCAATGTATACTCGTATCCATATTTACTTTTATCACGAAATTTAATACGTGAAACATTTTCTAAAGGAACCCTATTTTTTATGTGGTCAAGAAACTGTCGCCATACTCCGGGTGATGAAATCGAATAACAAACAATATCCATCAAAATCAGTTTATCGTATTCTTTTCCAAGGTATGAATGTAGTCCTTCAATCTGACATGGCGTTCCTGTAAACAAAACCCAACGACCTTTATTTAACTCATCTTTCACGAGTTTATACGAATCACCGATAAAGCTTTGTACATACTTACTTCCTCGAAAACGGTTTAAGCCAGATATATCATCACATTTTCCATGACAGACAATAAAACTCTGATCAAACTCAGCGCCAAATACTACTCCATTTCTATCTAATACATATTTCGAAAGAGCAGTAAAAACACCACCAGACGTGCTGTCTTTTCGAGTTATTAAATCAGTATTCTGACAAATATACACTTTTCGAATATCACAATCAGGAACTTGGTGTTCTATCATCGGACAAGTTTTTACACATTGTTCACAATGAATGCACTTTTCATTGTCTATAATGGGATAATAAAAACCTTCTTCATCCTGAGACATTGATATACAATTTATAGGACATACATTTGCGCAAGCTGCACATCCAGTACATTGAGACTTTTCGTTTATCTCTATCATTGAAAATGTATCTCCCCTCTAAAAGACTATTTTTCAAGTGCATTGATTAAGTATTGTATAGATGATGTTCGAAATGAATCTAATCTATCTATTACAGCATTAAGTTGAATCTTGCTGCTCAACGCAGTTTCAACTGAATCATTCTCTTCAACTAATCTATGCTGTAAAGACATTGTCTTTAACAGCGTATATATTCTTGTGTTTGTTGAAAGAGTCGCCTTCTCTGAAAATCTTCTAAAAGTAAAGAACTCTTTTTGATAAATAATCGAAAATACAGTTCCGTGAAATGAATCTGTACATACAAATTCCGCGTTCTTTATTAGATTTATAAAATCAGAAGGTGAAATATCATATGGAGCATAATCCACATAATTCTCATCAGTTTGAATATATTGATCCAAATGCAGAAGTGCCACTATCTTGTATCCTGTTTTGTTCTTCAGTTCCTGTACGAATGCTCTCTGCCAAGGATTATCGCCCATAAAATAGCAAAAAATATATTTATCTTTAATAATCCTATCTGCTGAAGTTTCCTCATCCCACTCCTCTTTGGTCAAAAGAAGTGCCGGATCACATACAAGTGGAACGTCACGACCTGTATATTTTTTTATAATTTCTTGACCAGACTCTTCTCTGGCTGATAAATACTCTATTCTTCCAAGATAATTTTTAGTCTTTTCTTCCTGCCCTTTTGATATCTTTGCTACACCAAAACTTGTTGCATAGGCAATTTTTTTTACCTCTGAAGGAACAAAAGAAAGCGTATAGTAATCTCCGGCAATATTAGAAGGCAACCATAACTGATCACTGCCAACAACAACTGCACTGTATTCCTTACACCCCACCGACAATGAAACCCAATTCTCATATTTGAGAGAAGTTTTGAATTTACTCTTACAAAATCTTTCAAACGCCTTATTTCTTAATTCAAGGTTAGCATTTAAATCTTTGTTAAACTTTCTTTTGATTTTCTTGAAAACGAGTCTACTCTTTTCATTTACAATTGATAAATCAAAAATGTTTTTTGCAAAGTATAATATTTTACGTTTGCGAATATCACTTGATATTGCGTCTATATTGATTGCTTCTGGCTCATATCCCAAATCCTTAATCTTACGGAATGATGCATATGCCTGCAACATTCCTCCATAATCAGGATAATCGTAATTGATTGCCATTCCAACTTTTTTGTTTTCCATGACTAATTAATATCCTTTAATGCATTCATATAATAAGTCTGTAATCTCATTGCTTCTGATGCAGAATCAAAGCCAGATGAAGCAACCTCTTTGGCATGACTTCGTCTTATAGGCATATTCTCTTTACAAGCTTTTAGGATTTCTTTTGCCCAATAATCAACACTCTCATCTAATCCTATAAAATGCCCCAATTCACAAGCATTGGCTTCTTTTGTGACTTCTGTAGAGAAAAACATAGGCAATCCACAGCTTTCAGCCTCCAGGCCGACAACTGGTAATCCCTCGTACAAACTCGGTAAAATGAAACAATCCATAGCATTATAGAATTGCTGGATATCCTCACGTCTTCCTAAATAATCAACTTGTTTTTCTATACCAAACTCTCTTATCTTCGCCATCATCTCATCTTTTAGTTCACCATCACCTATAAGGCATAACACAGCCTTTGGTTCACACTTTGCAACAGCAGCAAAAATCTCGATCATATGTACAGAATTTTTCTGTGGTGTAAATCTTCCGATATGGCCAATTACGATTCTATCTTCCCACCCAAATTCAGCTCTTGTTTTCTCTCTGACTTCGGGATTATAATCATTAAACTTAGTATTTATTACAGTCTTAAATACTTCGACTTTTCCAGAATCATACAGCTCATCTCCAAACTGCCAACGTCCGCAATCCTCACCACAAGCTAGATAATGTGTTGCAAACATTTTTGACATCGGACGAAGAAGTTTTTTTATCTTCGTTTTCCAATCGCCTTCATGAGCCATAGAAAGAGATTCAGATATACGAACGCGAATATCACAATTTTGGGCAACAAACATAGGAAACAGATTCATTGTACTATTCCAAGCGTGCATAATCGGATATTTATTCTCTTTACAAATTTTTTTCATAGCAGCCATATTAGCCAAAATATTCTGATATGGTGGTATCTGATAAACACGTCCGCCCAATTGCATTATTTCATCTTCAGGAATTGCCTGCGAATCCGAATCGCAAATAAAATCGAATTGTACTTTTGTTCTATCTATGTGTCTGTAGTATTCCATTACAAGATTCTTTTTTCCACCAGAATCCATTTTACCGATTATCATTGCAACTCGAATCAAGTTATATTCTCCTCATACATTTAAGTTTTACCATAATTATAATTTATCTAAAAATTCTCTTGTTTTTGTAATAACTTTTTGCAGATCATTTCTGTCAATGTTATAATACATAGGTAACCGTACCAAACGATCACTATCAGCTGTCGTATGTTCGTCAACGCCATTAAAACGCCCAAATTTTAATCCGGCAGGCGCTGAATGAAGTGGAACATAATGAAATACGCACATAATATCATTCACTTTCATAAATCTGATATACTCTTGACGAGTATTTAAATCTGGGAATTTTACGTAAAACATATGTGCATTATGCTTGCATTTATCAGGAACTGTCGGCAACACGATTTTACCATCATCAGCATACTTTTTGAATGCATTCCAATATGTATTCCATGTACTAAGTCTGTTTTCGTTGATTTGGTCTGCTACCTCCAACTGCGCCCATAAATATGCAGCATTTAAATCTGACTGAAGATAACTGTCACCGAAATCAACCCAATTATATTTTGCAACTTGACCTCGGAAAAACTGTGAACGATTTGTTCCCTTTTCTCTTAATATCTCAGCTTTTTCAATATACGCTTCATTATTTATGAGAATTGCGCCACCTTCGCCCATAGAATAATTCTTGGTTTCATGAAATGAAAAACACCCAAAATCGCCCATCGTGCCAAGCGCACGTCCCTTATAAGTGCTCATTACTCCCTGAGCAGCATCTTCAACAACCATTAGATTATGGCGACGTGCAATATCTAGTATCGTATCCATTTCACAGGCTACTCCCGCATAGTGTACTGGAACAATGACTTTAGTATGCTCCGTAATAGCGGCTTCTATTTTGGTCTCATCAATATTCATTGTATCAGGACGAATATCTACAAAAACTAACGTAGCTCCTGCTAAAACAAAAGAATTTGCAGTCGAAGAAAATGTAAATGATGGGAGTATTACCTCATCCCCTGGTTTAAGTCCACATAATAAAGCAGCCATATCAAGTGCTGTCGAACCGCTAGTTGTAAGCATTGCTTTTTTTGCATTGAAATTTTTTTCTATCCACTCGTTACAGCGTTTAGTAAATGGACCATCTCCACATATCTTATGATTTTCTACAGCTTCATGCATGTATTTGAATTCGTTACCAACATATGGCGGCACATTAAAATGAATCAAACTCATCTTATTATTCCCTTTCAGTGTATATTAAAAACACAAACTTATTTATACAAAAACAAAACGAGCCGAAACTCGTTCTGAATAATATATAAAACTTAATATTATACGATCACCTTGCACCTTTTCTCATAAGAACCGCACCAACAGTCTTCAGCATCAGCTTCAGATCCATTGCTACACCACGCTTCTTAATGTACTTAACGTCACCCTCAACCCACTTGTCAAACTCCATATCACTTCTACCTTCTGTCTGACAAATGCAAGAAAGACCACCCTTGACAAGTAATCTGTCCATCTGGTCAGGAGTATAAAGCACAACTTCTCTAGGCAGCGGCGGACGTGGTCCGATAATACTCATGTCGCCCCTAAGTGTGTTATAAAACTGAGGAAGCTCGTCGATAGAAAGCTTTCTCAATATACTACCGAGTCTTGTTACTCTTGGGTCATTATCACTTTTGAAAGCTAATCCATCTGTCTGGTTCTCTTTCTGAACCTCTGCAAAACGTTTTTCTGCATCCATACACATAGTACGTAGCTTGTACATTTTAAACGGCTTTCCGTCCTTAGTCAGTCTCACCTGAGAAAAGAAAGGATTACCCTTGTCATCCACATAGATCATAAGCGCAACAATACCAATCGGCACTGCAAGAACTGTCAGCGCACACGCAGACGCAACTATGTCGAATGCACGCTTAAAGAACTCATATCCCTTACCGCCAGCCGGCTTGACCTTACTGTGAGTAAGCGTTTCAGAAACGCCTTCATGTAAAAGGCGAAGAGCGCGTTCATCAAATTCCAGTATAGGATAATCAGTAACACCGATCTTTTCTCCCTTACCTGGAAGCGTTGGCTTCTGCTCACCGTATACTTCTATTGATTTTATAAAATTCTTTGTAACTTCGTCTTCAGACAGCAGACGTTCTTCATTCTTTCTAACAGTTGCCTGCATAGTGACCTCCTGAATCAATTCAGCTGTTTGCATAATGACCCCTCCTAAATCACAATCGTCCAACGCCGTTTTCTCATATCAGTAACGGCAAGTCCTTTATTCTTTATCCCTTATCACTGCAATCCCACAGTGATACTTTTCTATGTACGGAATACCATACCTATCGATTCAAGCCTGCGTCGCTGGTCTTCGGTAACTTTTTTCTTTCTCTTACCCTCGCCGGCAAGCCGCTGCTCGTTTATCCATTTATTAAGCCAGACACCGTCTATAATAAGATCAGCCGGCATTTTTAAACTTCCGCCGTGTGCTTCACTGTACTCTTTGGCAAGCCGGAACTTTGTTTCCCAGGCATCTTCAATCTTAAGATCAAGTCCAAGGGAGAGTAACCGTTCCGCTCTGTCTTCTCGCAGTTCTCCTCGGCTGTAAAGTTCTCTCTGAAGGCGAAACCATCGACCAAGTGCGATTTTTCCCTCTTTTAATTTAGTTGGAACATCTTTATTTCCTGTACGTTTCAAATATGAAACAAGACAGTCATAATTATTATCCCATTGTATATCATATTTGCTTCCCCAGTGCATTCCGACTGCATTAAGCATACGGAACTGCTCCTCGGTCAGCAGATCACTGCCACGTTTCTGATACTGTGTACGTAAATTACACAGCCATGCACCAAGCCTTATGCCGTTTTCATCGACATAGTCAGATTTGCATTCAAGATCACCGTGTTTGTGATAATACTCAACAGCGGCATGATAGTTTCGTTCGAACACGAAATCATATACATCCCAGACCATACCGAGCCTGTCCAGCTCTTCAATATGTTCCGGTGTGAGATAACTGCTGTTCATACCGAGCTTACGTGCTGATCTTAACTGGGTAAGCCATGCACCGAGCCTGATACCGTTATCGTCAACATAACTGGCTAACGGCTGAAGATCACCATTCTTTTTATAGTATTCCTCAGCTGCAGAGTAATATCTGCTCCATGCGGCATCCTTTGCACTTTCCCACCGCATACCGAGCTTATCGAGCTTATCGATCTGCTCTTCAGTAAGAATACCGTTTACCTTACCGGCTCTTACTCTCCTTTGTGTCTGTAACCATGCCCAGAGAGAATAGCCTTCATCGGTACGATAGCCCTTCGGCATATTCAGTGAACCATGTTCGTTAAAGTATCTTTCTGCAACGGCATACATGCTGTTCCAGGAAGCTGACAGACAGCCTTCAAGCTGTTCAAACAGCTCACGGCAATCCATAAGCCGGTCAATAACTTCAAAGGTATCATTTACGATAAGGCTTTCACCACCGTGTGAACGGTAATAGAAGATTGCATTATGCATTTCATCTTTTATCGTGTCGATACTGTAAAGGTTCTCGATATTGTTGACAATATCAAAGATAACCGGTTCACGGGATTTTGAAGCTGATAAAGCACGTCCTATCTGCTGCTTGTAAATGATCGGCGAGATAGTCGGTCTTAGCAGTATGACGCCTGAAATATCTTCAACATGAACACCCTCATTAAGAGCGTCGATGCAGTAAAGAAGTCTCAGATGATCAGATCCATCCGCCTTGAATTCCCTGAACGATTTACTTGCCGACGGATCATCGGAATAAACCGAGTAGATGTGCATATCTTTGTCGATCTTTCCGAACCAGTCTTCTGCAAGCTCCATATAATCTTTCATAGAATCATAATTCGGAGTGAAGACGATGTATTTACCGTGGCGGTCTTTCATATGCTTGTCGAAGATCTTATCAAGACCTTCTGCATTTTCAAGCGCACGGCGCAGTGCTTCAAGGTAAGCAGTTGCTTCATCGCGAACAACTTTACTTTTTGCCTTCTTTACTTTATCCTCATATTTCAATAGATCATTTTCATATGAAAAAACTGAAAGAACGTACTTAGGCGGATTAAGAATACCACGGACGATCGATTCACCGAGCGTCATTTCGGAAGCTATATTTCCTTCGAAAAGTTCCTCAGCCATATCTCGCTGATTATCAAGGTAACGAATATTCGTCGCCGATAATCCGAGCATAGGAACATCGGGATACTTTTCACGCAGTCTCTTTATACCCTGTCCCCAGCAGTTTGCCCCGGCTCTGTGATATTCATCATAGACCGTATACGCTGGCCGAAGTTCAGAAAGCTCTGTTTCGTCCAGAAGCATAAGCTTCGCATAAGTCAGAAAAACTATATTGTTAAGTTCTCCGCCGCCTGCATCTCTCCAGTTTTCAAGCTGTGTATGAAAGATGTATTCTGATGGCGATAACCACAGGATACGTTTGTCCGGATTGTCCTCACAAAGCTTAAAGCCTATAAAGGACTTTCCTGTACCCGTAGGGTGAATAACAGCAGCCTTACCGGTATCAGCAAGCATTGTAACCGCTTTTTCATATGCGGTCTTGTTGTGACTATATAGTTCCATTGCCATATTGCTTACCCCCTTTTCGTAAAATATCTTATTTTGCGAATAGGGGGTATACTGCTTATATTGCCATTTTCAGTCTGTTCATGTATTCTGTCTTCTGTTCAAAAGTTGAATGAACATAAAGATCCATAGTGATTTTCACGCTGCTGTGTCCAAGGAGTTCGCTTAGCGATTTCATATCAAAACCAAGAGAAATACATTTGCTTGCAAAACCGTGACGTAAGGCGTGAAAGTGGACTGACGGCAGGTTTTCGTTTTTCAGTATAGTTTGAAAACGGTTCTGCATTGTACGTGGTTCAACGGGTTTTCTGCTTCCTGACAAAACAAAATCCTCCGCATTAGTCTGAAACTTGCGGAGGAATGATATAAGTGTTTCCGGAACTGGAATTGCACGAAATGAAGAACGACTCTTCGGATCAGTAATAATAAGTTTAGTTTTCCTGTTTCCGTTTCTGCATTGTATACGTTGTATCGTTTTGCTGACGGTAATTATCCGTTTTTTAAGATCAACATCTTTCCATTGCAAAGCGCACAGTTCACCGATTCTTAATCCTGTCAGCATTGCAAGAGCTACAGCAAGCGTAGCAAGTGAATGATTGTTTGCAATGTAATTTTCAAGCCTTGCTTCTTCTGAAGAAGATAGCCTGTCAATCTCGGCTTTGTGTTTTTTAGGCATTACAATATCTCTCATCGGATTATTTAAGTGATAATGAACTTCACCGTAACGCATCACTGCTTTCATAAGGGTCATAATATCTGATATATAGCGGTTTGAAAGTTTGTTTTCCTGTTTATCAGATATAAAATCATAGATCATTTCAGAAGTGATCTCATGAATATAAAGGCCGCCAAACACAGGTAGAATGTGCTTGTCAGCCTTCATCTGATAATTTGCAGCAGTCGATTCCTTTATCCGTCGTCTGCTGTTTTCAATCCATTCTGAGTAAAGTTCGCTGAAAGTTGTTGATATTTCATCTGTAACAGTATTATCTGATTTGTATTTTGTTATCAATAGTACAACTTCTTCATAACTCTTTCCGTAAAAAGATTTATACTTTTTCTTCGTTCCTTCCTCAGAAGGATAATAAATTCTTCCTTCCCATCTTCCATCTTTGCGAAGATATATGTTAAACTGTATCAAAGCTTTATGCCTCCATAGCTGTATTTTAATTAACAATCGCCAAACCGAGTGAATATTATTAATATTATAGTATTTCTGAACTTGACTTTGTGAGCGGTATGTGATAGAATAAGTACTATCAATGAAAGACAACTGATATTTATAATAACACAGCTAGTATTTTTTCGCAAAATAAGATATTTTACGAAAACTGAAATATTTTCATAAAAAATTAACGCCACACTGTTCATCGCAGTGTGGCGTTTTTACGCGAAAAAATCCGGCACTTAAAAAGCACCGGATTCAAATTCTTTATTATTTATAATATTTCGCTTTTCTGAAATTGATCTGTTCCGAGAAAGATAATTACAGATCACCTAATTTTTTGAATTCTTCACGAATTAACGGATAGTCACCCCACTTGACTCCACTCTTCATAAGATTACCTCTCTCCTGATATGCGTCAGCAGGGGTGCGAATACAAAAATATGATGAAAACTCAGCTTTGGTTTTATAGCTTCTGTGTTTCAGATATCTGCCTTCAGGATCTGAATCGCCGACAAATTTTCTGCACTTATCGATCAGAACCTTATCATAAGGATCATTAGCTGATATAGCATCAAGAAGAAAGGTTTCCATTGCTCCCTCATGATCATGTGGAATAACAAGAACAATAATCCGGAAATCAAAAGTAATACCAACACTTGTTGTCACCTGACACTTCGTCCATTCCTTGTTTTTTAGAACACCGTTAATTAAAACGTTTTTTTCGGTAAGCTTCTTTTTTCGTTGTTCAATAAACTTTTCAGCTGTATCGATTTCATCGTTATCAGTAACAATGGCTATTTTTCCAAACGCACTGTCAAACGGTGGTGGTGCCTGTATTATTCTGTCAAGCACAATATCAAGTCCTTCGTCTATCCTTGTACATCCGCCTGTCGCCATAATAGTCAGATAATCGTCATCACGCTTGAATATCCTTGATTTCTGATTTGGAATCTTCACAACATGGTCCTGATAACTTTTATCTTCATTCCAGTTATGAACTTCACGCATGTAAATCTGAAGCAGTGAAAAATCTGTATTACCTTCGCATAAAATAATACTCTGACTCATCTTATATCCATACCTCCCTGATCCTGAAGTTTAATCGCTTCACTGCAGGAAAGCTTCCTTACAAGATTCTTGCCTTCGTAACTGAACAATGTATAGTAGCTGATTTTATCACTAAGACTTTCATCACATCTGAGAACTTTGTTAATTGCTTCCTTACTATGCGACGTAAGAAATACCTGAACGTTCAGCTTTATTGCACTGTTAAGAAGCCATGAGAAAATGTGATCCATTGCTGATGTATGAATTGCTGTTTCAAATTCATCGAGTAACAGTATTCCGTTCTTTGATCCAAGCATGGAGCTAAGCAACAACAATGCTTTTCTCATGCCATCACCATAAAAATTCAACGGAAGAGCTTTACTGTGTTTTTTTGATCTGATCATATAAGAAGGCAAAACATTACCTACAGAAACAACATCAATAATACTATCATCAAATTCCCGAAGAATTGCGATCATTTCTTCGTGCAGCTCATTATCACGTAAAATATCATCGAGTTCAAATGATTTTGAATGATCAACCGGTGAAATATAATTTACACTTAAGTCAACATCTTTAGGAACATAAAAATCCAGTCCTGTCTGAATACTATTGATTTTATGAATTGTCGGTACACTTAAATCCTTAGATATTTTAAAATACAGTGTTTTATTCTCAACAAATCTTTCACTATCATTAAATATAAAAGTCGAATTATCATCATTCGATTTATTATTTTCCGGAAGTACCTCTTCTGAAACAAGTTTAGTCTTTAGCTCTTTAACAACTTCAACCTTGTGAAGACAATTTAAATCATCATAATACTCATAATAAATTGAATCATCGTATTCATCTACAGGAAACAGATTATTGTAATAATCAAAAAATCTTTCTTTATTCAATCTGGAATCAAGATGATTCGAAAAGAACCAGCATCCGATTTTATTCGGATCATTTATAGTATATAACAATTCCAAAATGCTGGTTTTACCTGTATTATTGTTTCCTGTAATAATATTAATATGATTAAGATCCTTAAGCGATAAGTTCTTTATTCCTTTAAAAGCTCTTACATTAAACTCTTTTATATGTATAGCCATAATTAATACCTTTCTGTCGATAAGATACGTTCTTTTACTATCTTACCACAAAAAACAATCACATTCAAGTTGTTTAAGGTCACTTACAAAAAATAGAAAAACTAACAAGCAGTAAAGTTAAGCTGTTTATCTCCGTATAGCTTCTTGCCCAAAAAGCCGGCACTTAAAAAGCACCGGATTCATATTCTTTATTATTTATAATATTTTGCTTTTCTGAAATTGATCTGCTCTGAAAACGGATTGAAGTTCAGATCCTTTGCGTTTTTTCTGTAGGTAAGAAAGAGTTTTCTGTAGAAAAGCGGTATGTAGTCGCCTGACAGCATTATCTCATTTTCAGTTCTGCTGAATACGTCGCAGCGGTCAGTGAAAGATGAATATGTCAGCGCTTCGTCAAGGCCGTTTTTAAGATCCGTTCTTGTGTCAGGACCGTAAAGTGTGTCAACAACGTTTTTCAGATAGTAGTAGACCGATTTGTCTGATGTATCTATCTCGGCAAAGGCCATGAAATAGTCGTCGTTTTCCATGCGGGTGTAGTATTCATCGTCGTCAGCGTACTTAAGCTCGATGTACACACCAAGCTTGTCCTGCCAGTCGCCTATTATCTTGCTTACAACTCCGGCGTCTGAAGTGTTGCGGACAAGTATTTCCGCCTCGCCCGGATAGGTATCGAAGAACTCCTTCGCCATTTCCTTTGTCTCATCTGTTATTTCGTTCTTGTAGAAGTCAAAGGAAATTGCCGGGTACTGTTCCCTGTAAACTGAATCGGCAACGTACATGCTGCCCGGAACTATGCCGTAGGCCACCTTCAGATCATCAGGACATATCTTCTCGATCGCTTTTCTGTCCACGGTCAGCGAAAGCGCCTTTTTGATCTCGCCGTTTATCTGAACATCAGGATTGAAAATTATACCCAGCGATGAGGTCTCGTAGCTTTTAACGTCAGTCGCAGTAACGAATGACTTTTTCTGTGCAGCCTTTGAAACGTAAAGATCGGTAACGGATGCATCATAGTTTTCAGCCGGCGCACTGATGTCGCGGTCGATATAGAATGTCAGCATGTACGGAAAAACTCTGTCCGCCGTCGAATTCTCGTAATTCCGCTTCATGTAGATAAGATTGTCACTGCCGTACGGATCGTAGGACCACTGCGTCATGTAGAAAGCGCCGTTTGAGATGACCGACTCCTCATCAAGTCCGTAGCGTGCCTTTGTTCCTTCGAAAAAGCGCCTGTTACACGGCATCGCAGGAGCTGTGGTCAGAAGATAGAGAAACTCGGAATTCGGTCTGTCAAGATAGAAAACCAGTTCCGTGTTGTTCACCGCATAAACGCCGAGTTCACTGTAATCCATATTTCCGTCGATTATGCTGCGAGCATTCTGAAGAAAACTGAATTTTTCCCTGTACGGAGACTGCATTACAGGGTCGAATATTCTCTTGAACGCATAGACGAAATCATGAGCAGTGACCACACCCTCCGGGCCTGCCTCACTTCTCCAGTGACAGTCGTCACGAAGCACAAAGCTGTAGCGGAGTCCGTCCTCGGAAACCTCGCAGGACTTCGCAACGCCGTATTCCAGCTTTCCGTTCTGTCCGAACGTAACGAGTCCGGTGAACATGTTCTGGATTATCATAAGTGAAGAACGGTCCTCGGCAAGCTGAGGATCAAGATTCTTCGGATTTCCGTAAAGTGTGTATCTGAAGGAATAGCCGGAACCGTCATCCTCGTCATTGTCACCGCAGGACACGAGCGGGACCGCAAGGAAAAGAGCAAGTACAAGCGCCGCGCCTTTTTTCAGTTTCAGAAATATTTTCAAGATTGTTGCTCCCTTCTGTGCCCGCCGTTACCGGTATCGCTTCATGTGTCCGGTATACCGGTCTCTGACCGGTGCGTTTTTCAGTTTCATTTTCAAAGCGTATCAGGATCGATCCCGGCCACCGTGCCTGTTTCAAGGCTTTTTCTGCAGTCGATGATACGCTGGTTGCTGCTGCCGCGGAATTTAAGCTCTATGCTTTTCAGTTCCTGTATGAACGGTCCGTCAATGAGTATGTCCGTGCATTCAAGAAGTTCCATAAATCCGTTGCTTTCATCCGCATTACTGATGAGATATTCATAGGTGTACCCTGTATAGGTAACTATGTTAAGGTCCGTATCTTTAAGTTCATGTGCAAGTGCTGCCAGAGCCTTCGCCTGACAGAACGGTTCCCCTCCGCTGAAGGTCACTCCGTCAAGCAGAGGATTATTTCTTATCTTTTCCGTGAAAAAAGATAAGTCCGCGGTCTTTCCGCCGTTAAAGTCATGGGTCTGCGGATTGTGGCAGCCCGGACATTTATGCGGACAGCCCTGCGTGAATATGCAGAACCTCAGTCCCGGACCGTCAACTATTGAGTCGTTGGCGGTACCGGCATATCTTATTTTAATTTCATTCATTCTCGTCAACGCCGTGCTTTACTCTGTCACGTACTTCGGCCTGCTTTGCATTGTTGAAACGGTCGACCGTTCCCACAAGGTATCCTGTTATTCTTCTTATACGCTCGAAATTACGCATGTGCTCGGCTTCGGTACGTCCGCACTTCGGACAGGTATCACCGATTATTCCCGTATATCCGCATACAGGATCACGGTCTACCGGATGGTTTATTGAACCGTAGCCAATGCCCGATTCCTTCATGCATCTTACAACCTTTTCAAAAGCAGAAAGATTCTGAAGCGGGTCTCCGTCAAGCTCAACATAGCTTATGTGTCCTGCATTTGTCAGTGCGTGATACGGAGCTTCTATTCTTATCTTGTCAAAGGCACTTATGTGATAGTAAACCGGTACGTGGAATGAATTTGTGTAGTATTCCCTGTCCGTTACACCCTTTATAATGCCGTATTTCTTCGCATCCATCTTTACGAAACGTCCTGAAAGGCCTTCAGCCGGTGTCGCAAGAAGCGTGAAGTTAAGCCCGGTCTTTTCGCATTCCTCGTCGAGGCGCTTACGCATTCTTGTAATTATCTCAAGGCCGAGTTTCCTTGAATTCTCATCTTCGCCGTGATGCTTTCCTGTAAGAGCAACAAGAGTTTCCGCAAGTCCGATGAATCCGACTGACATGGTTCCGTGTTTGAGCACTTCTCCCACTGTGTCGTTTTCCCTGAGCTTGTCAGAATCGATCCACACACCCTGACCCATAAGGAACGGGAAGTTCTTTACTGTTTTCTGTGCCTGTATTCTGTAACGGGCCATAAGCTGGTCGATCGAAAGATCCATGTATTTGTCAAGCAGTTCGTAGAACTTGTTAAGATCGCCCTTCGACTTGATGGCAAGACGCGGAAGATTGACTGAAGTAAAGCTTAAGTTGCCTCGTCCTGTAACGATCTCTCTTGACTTGTCGTACACGTTTCCTATTACTCGTGTACGGCATCCCATGTATGCGACTTCAGTGTTGTAGTCGCCTTCCTTGTAGTAAGAAAGGTTGAACGGTGCGTCGATGAACGAGAAGTTCGGGAAAAGGCGCTTTGCCGATACACGGCAGGCGAGTTTGAAAAGATCGTAGTTAGGATCTTCCTTATTGTAATTGACACCTTCCTTGATCTTGAAAATGTGTATCGGGAAGATCGGTGTTTCACCGTTTCCCAGGCCCGCTTCATTTGCAAGGAGTATGTTCTTTATTACCATTCTTCCTTCCGGAGATGTATCAGTACCGTAGTTTATTGAGCTGAACGGTGTCTGCGCACCGGCACGGCTGTTCATGGTATTGAGGTTGTGGATAAGAGCCTCCATTGCCTGATAAGTCGCCCTGTTGGTTTCCCTGAAGGCTGCCCCGGATGAAAACTCCTGTATCTTTCGTGCGTTTTCAGCATCGGTGAGTATCGTAAGTTTTTCAAACTCTGCCTTCTGATATCCGTTATCTCCTGAAAGCACAGGAACAAGGCCTGTGTCCTCCTTTATCTCATCAGATATTTTCTTTGCAGTTTCGGCGGCATTGTCCGAAATGCCGAAAAGTTCGAGGCATCGTGCCACGTTCTGAATGTAACGGTTCCTGTATGTCTTTCTTACACCCACAGCCATTGCGTAATCGAAATTCGGTACGCTCTGTCCGCCGTGCTGGTCGTTCTGATTGGACTGGATAGCAATGCAGGCAAGTGCTGAATAGCTGGCAATATCGTTCGGCTCCCTTAAGAAACCGTGACCTGTCGAAAAACCGTTCTTAAAGAGCTTTATAAGGTCGATCTGACAGCAGGTAGTCGTAAGTGTGAGGAAATCAAGGTCGTGAATGTGGATATATCCCTTCTCATGAGCCTTGGCGTGTTCGCGTTCGAGCACATACATCTCGTAGAATTCCTTGGCACTTACCGAACCGTACTTGAGCATCGTACCCATAGCAGTGTCGCCGTCTATGTTGGCATTTTCACGCTTGATGTCACTGTCCTTGGCGGACTTGAAAGTAAGATCCCTGAAAACCTTCATAAGGCTTGATTTCATTTCCCTGGCACGTGTTCTTTCATAGCGGTAGAGAATGTATGCCTTTGCAGTCTTTGCATGGCCTTCCTCGATAAGAGTCTTTTCAACTATGTCCTGCACCTGTTCAACAGTAGGTATTGTTCCCCTGAAATTTTCGTCCATCGCCTCGGTTATTCTGCAGGCTATGTCCATGGATTCCTGATAGTCTGATCCTCCTACGGACTGTGCGGCTCTGAATATAGCGTTAGCCATTTTGTCGATATTGAATGTGACCTTTCGTCCGTCTCTTTTTATGATCTTCGTGATCATTTATCCACACTCTCCTTTACAGTGAAAAACAATACCAAACACCTTTAAAAGCGTGTCTGGTATTGGTACATTATTCGGTTTTACGTTATCTGCTGACAGTCTGCGTACTGTTTAAAAAACTTTTTCAGCAGCTCCTGCAGCTTTCTTTGAGTCCTCGCATACAACGAGGTACACGTAGCGTCCCTTTGTTTCGACCTTGCTCTTGTTCAGCTTGTCGTACTCAGCCGGTGCATAGCTCTGAAGAGTATCTTTTCTGCTCTGCAGTCTCTTTTCAAGAGCTTTCTGTATTTTTTCAACGTTTTCATCAGAAGAAGCCTTTACGAAAACAGCTTCCTCGGCATATGCCATGTTTCCGGCAACTGATGCCGCAAAGTCATCGTACCAGCTTTCATCAATGTCGTACGTATATTTTATATCGGAACCCTCAACGGTTACCATTTCGTCAAATCCTGTTCCGTTATCAAGCGCAGCTTTAAGAAGATCTGCAGCCGCAGCGTCTGACTTACCGCCGGAACATGAGCATAAAAGCATTCCCGCAGCAGCGCATGCCAGAACAGCTGATGTAATTCTTTTCATATATCTTCCCCCTTATTCTACTTATTCTACTGTATGACTTAGTATATAATCCGTAAACTTCCTGTAGAGATCTATCGGCATATGGATGCCGTCAGTCGAGCCTTCAAGATATCCGCTCGGACCGCATATCTCAGAGAATGTATCAACAAAATACCATTCATTTCTCGCCGCCATTTCCTGAAGTCCGGAATTGTATTCGCGGATCTTGTCCATGCTTATATTCTTTTTCGCATCAGTCGTGGTCGAACGCTCGTACGAGACCGGCGGAATTGAAAGAATATAGATATTCACTCCCGGTATCTGAGATGCTATATCTTCGGCATATTCCTCATAGGAGGCGATCATGTCAGAAGGCTTGAGCCATGCAATGCCGTTGGTCCCCATCATTATATAGACATTTTCAGGCGAGACTGCCGCTATGCTTGACGGACTTATGCTCTGCCGGATATTGCTTATGGACAGTCCGTCCTTCGCAAAGATCCTGCTGTTATCAACAAATCCGTATGCCCCCAGGCCGTTTGTGTGCGAATCCCCTACAAAAGCACAGGTATCATAATAATCGCTGCCTTTTACCTGACCTGACTCAGGGACAGGTGCTCCATAGTTATAATCGCCGGAATGAGATCTGCCTGACTGTTTTTCCGCTTCAGTCTGCGGTACAGTTTCCTGTTCCGTTTCAGGCTCTGTTTCCGTGATCTCTTCTTCTGTTTCTTCAGGGACATCTGTCTCCCCGGTCCCGGTCTCTTCAGTTTCAGAGACCACGGTCACCGATGTGACCGGTTCAGTCGCCGAAGTAAACACAGCTGTTCCGGAAACAGAAACCGCCGTAAACGGCGCACTCATTTCAGTGACCGCACTGGTTTCCGGTAATGCAGCTTCCCTTAAAACCGTTTCAGAAGGTATATCTTCCGTAAATTCGTCAGTTCTGTTACTGACCGCTGTGGAAATACAGCTTCCTGCAAAAATAACCAATAAAGCCGCAGCAGTAATTCTTATAATATTATTACTGTCCGTGATCTTTACCGCCTTTCGGTTTTATTTCGCCGTGTGTGTAAGAATGTAGTTTACAAATTTCTTATATACATCAAGTGTGAAATGCATACCGTCCCTTGTAACATCATCAGGAAGCTTTCCTGATGCATCCTTGAGTTCTGAGTTTACGTCAACGTAATATACGTTTTTCTGATTTGCAAGTTCAAGAAGTCTTGCATTGAACTGGTCGATCTCTGAATTGAGAACCTTTCCGTTTTCAACTGTATCTATGTTTTCCTTCATCGTGCCTACAGGTGTGAGTGAAATGATGTAGATCTTTGAATCAGGAAGTTTTGTCTTGATATCGTCAACGAATGTGCCGTACGCCTCGATCATTGAATCGTTGTTATACCATGCAACACCGTTGCTTCCGAGGAGAATGTAGATGTTTTCAGGTCTTACTTCCTCGATGGCGGTCATTACCTTGACCGGTTCGTCAAATCTTGTGTTCTTGACAGCGGTTTCGTTTATCTTGTCAATGCGGAGTCCGACATCGGCAAATACGTTGTCCGAAGGAACAAGCTTGTAAACTGAAAGACCTGTTGTGATGGAGTCACCGATAAACATACAGCTGTTAAGATATGATTCCGGCTGAGCCTCTGATTCAGGTACCGGGTTTGCACCTTCCGGCTTGCTTTCTTCGATGTCGCTCATCTCAACGACCATGTTTCCTTCAGCATCAGTTACTGATGCGCCTTCGGAATCGGTCACTATTACCGGTTCCTGCTTCGGAGCGCCGCCGTTGTATGTCGGTGACGGCTTTGATGATATATCGAAATTATTTGCATAAATCAAAAAACTTACTATTATACTTACCACGTAAAACATTAAGATCAGTGATAATTTTAATGGATTGGACCTTTTTTTTCTCCTGGTTACAACGGTCCTTACCGGTCTGTTTTCAGGCATCGTCTGACTTCCTTCCTTATGTTTTTCCCTTAAAAAATCATGCTAATATCAATTATACTATACCTCAAATATTTTTTCAATATCAGATAATGAATTTGAGAAAAAAATATATGATAAATAGTTATTTGGAGATCCGGCTTCGCCGGATCTCCGGGAGGGGGTGGAGTTGCGGGGCGGAGCCCCGCTTTCTGCGCTGATTTATAAATAAATCAGCGCATATTAAAAGGCGAAGTCCGTTTGTCCGAACTTCGCCTGCTGTATCACAGTATTCCGTCTATGTCCGCCCTTGCGGTAATAAGGGCGATCGCACATTCTATTCGTTTTTTTATTAGCTGGCAGGTGAGCTTGTGCGGCTTGTCGATCTCACCGGTGAGAAGGTGAGCGCTGGCTCTGCATCCGCCTCCGCAGTAGAATTTTGCCCAGCAGTCACGGCAGGCACTTATGGTGGAAACACCTGTCGATGCAAACCTGTTCTGCAGTTCAGTGTCGAAAGTACCGTCCAGGACATTTCCCATCCGGAACGAACCACTGCTGATGAACTGATGACAGGGATAAATGTCTCCGGAAGGTGTGACGGCAACATATTCGTATCCGCAGCCGCAGCCCTTTTCACGGCTCCTCTCGCATCCGGAATGTCTTATATCCACGCTGAACGGGAAAAAGTCTATGTGTTTTCCTGCCTTTTCCGATTCTATCATTCTTTCTGTAAGATGGTCATATTCCCTGAAAACCATCGGTATGTCGAGGCCGGCAAGCGAATAGTCAGATGATCCCGGAGCCACCGGCTCAATGGACATGCTCGTGAATCCTTCATCCGCCAGACTGAAAACATCTTCGGAAAAGTCTGTGTTGAATTTTGTGAAAGTTCCTCTTATGCAGTAGTTCTTGCCGCCGCGACCGTCCACAAGCCTGTGAAATTTCGGCATTATTTCATCGTAGATGCCGGAACCGTCAGGTCTGCAGCGCAGTCTGTCGTTTATATCCTTTCGACCGTCAGCTGACAGAACAACACTGTCTATTTCACGGTTGATATATTCAGTAATTTCTTCGGTAAGGAAAGTACCGTTAGTGGTAATGCTGAAGCGGAACTTCTTTCCTGTTTCCGCTTCCTTTTTATGCGCATACTCTACAGTATCCTTAAGCACACTGAAATTCAGAAGCGGTTCGCCGCCGAAGAAATACAGTTCAAGGTCATTCACATCGCCTGAATGCTCTATAAGAAAATCAACCGCCTTAAATGCTGTTTCAGATTTCATAAGTCCTCTTTCGCCGCCGAAAAGGCCGTTTCCCGCAAAGCAGTATCTGCATCTGAGATTGCAGTCATGCGAAATGTTCAGACATACAGCCCTTACTGCCGGCACTTCCGGTGCGCATCCCGTACACGGAGGCTCTTCCGTGGTAAAAAGTTCATGGGCATTGTAAAGCTCGACCACCTCATCGTAACAGCTCCATATGTCTTCTTTTTTATGAAACTTCTGTAACTTTTCAAGTACATCTTCCGGACACACCGGATCAAAAGGAGGTTCGATGTTCTCAAGCATGTCGTATGTGAGATCGTCAATTACATGAATGCTGCCGCTGTTTACGTCGATTACTATGTTGTATCCTGCTGCTTTAAATTTGTGGATCATAAGCTTCTCTACCCTCCAGTCATCTCAGATACTTTTCCCCTCAATAATCTGCGAATAAATCATAAAAGGGACAACATTTAATTATATTGTCCCTTTGCTTTCTAAAGTTATTTATTTTTTCACTTTGCTTTTCTGCACTGTAACGGTGACTGACATTCTGCATGCAGGCATACAGACGCACTTGCATTTGCCGCAGTCTGATTTTACAGAACTGCTTCCCGGAGCAGCCTTGCTGAGAGTTCTTATATGTTTCATACCGCAGCACCTCCATCGCCTGTTACTGAAAATAATACAAACCAGAAGATAAAAGCCCTCAAAAAGAGCGCAGTTATTTCCAGTGATCTATAGATATTTTTTATATAAACAGTATTATATCATACCGTCTATTTATTTTCAATAGTATTTATAAAAAAAATTGCAGCTGTTTCTTATCGAAATAACTGCAATTTTCATAATAATTGTATTAATTGACCCTGCAGAGCCTCCGGACCGGATATCGTCCTTCACACTGCAGCTTACACAAAGATCAGTTTTCCATTCTTTATGATTCTTTTTTAGACTTTTCTGTCTTGTCAGGTCCGGCGTTTTTCTTTTCTTCAGCAGCTGCTGCCTGCATTCTTTCCCTGGCAGTTACGTTTTCCTTAACAGCTGATTTCTGGATACGAAGCTTGCTTCTGTCGCCGCCTGTTTCAATAACGAGCGTATCGTCTGTCTGACGTACCACAAGACCAATTATTCCGCCAATAGTGATGATCTCATCGCCTATGGATATGCTTTCACGCATTTCCTTTTCTTCCTTCTCACGCTTTTTCTGCGGTCTTACGATAAGAAAATAGAAAACAGCAAAAAGAGGAACGAACGTTATGAGCATTGAGAGCATTGCTGATGTTGTTGAACCTCCTGAAGCAGCTGCTTCAGCAAGTATAACTGGTGAAAAATTCATTATTTACTGGCCTCCAATGAAATTATGCCCGCACATCAGCAAGTTACATCTGCTGTGTGCCCGACGGAAAATTACCGGCGGCAGAATTCTTGTCGCCGGTTTCGTTTTTACTTTGAAGAGATGTACCTGTCGATCGAAGCTGCAGCCGTCTTGCCGGCACCCATTGCAAGGATTACTGTAGCAGCACCTGTTACAGCGTCACCGCCTGCGTAGATACCGTCTCTTGTTGTCATCATATCTTCGTTTACGATGAGACAGCCTCTCTTGTTAGCTTCGATACCGTTTGTTGTTCTTCTGATAAGCGGGTTAGGTGAAGTACCGATAGACATGATAACTGTGTCAACTTCAAGGTCAAATTCTGAACCCGGAATTTCCTTAGGTCTTCTTCTGCCGCTTTCATCAGGTTCGCCGAGTTCCATTTTAATGCACTTCATTGATGAAACTCTGCCGTTTTCATCCCCGTTTATCTTTACAGGATTGTTGAGGAGCATGAATTCGATGCCCTCTTCCTTTGCGTGGTGAACTTCTTCCTTTCTTGCAGGAAGTTCTTCTTCGGAACGTCTGTAAACGATGTATACGTGTTCAGCACCCATTCTCATTGCACTTCTTGCTGCGTCCATTGCAACGTTTCCGCCGCCTACGACTGCAACCTTCTTTGACTTGATAACAGGTGTTGTGTAGTCATCAAGATATCCCTTCATAAGATTGATTCGTGTAAGATATTCATTTGCCGAGCATACACCGATGAGTGACTCGCCTTCGATACCCATGAAGTTCGGAAGACCTGCACCTGATCCGATGAATACTGCTTCGTAGCCCATTTCAATGATGTCGTCTATTGAAAGCACCTTGCCGATTACCATGTTTGTCATGATCTCAACGCCGAGGTCCTTAAGAGCGTTAACTTCCTTCTGAACGATTGACTTTGGAAGTCTGAACTCAGGGATGCCGTACATGAGAACGCCGCCGGCAACATGGAAAGCTTCAAAAACAGTTACCTGATAGCCGAGTCTTGCAAGGTCGCCTGCACATGTAAGACCTGCAGGACCTGCACCTACAACTGCTACCTTCTTACCGTTTGAAGCAGGCTTCTGTACCGGAACAGCCTTTCCGTTCATTACGTAGTCAGCAACAAATCTTTCGAGACGGCCGATACCTACAGGCTCGCCCTTGATGCCTCTTACACACTTGCCCTCACACTGATTTTCCTGGGGACAGACACGTCCGCATACAGCCGGAAGAGCGTTTGTTGACTTTATTACCTCATAGGCACCGTAAAAATCCTTTTCCTTTACCTTTGCGATGAATTCAGGGATCTTTACGCCTACAGGACATCCTGTAACGCACGGCTTGTTCTTGCAGTTAAGGCATCTTTCAGCTTCCTCGACTGCCATTTCCTCAGTATAGCCGAGAGTTACTTCCTCAAAGTTTCTGGCTCTTACCTTAGGATCCTGTTCAGGCATTACAACTTTATTTAAAGACATATTTGGCATTTTAAAAAATCCTCCTTAAAGAATCACTTGGCTGCAGCCATCATACGACAGGCATGTTCCTGTTCCCTGTATGTTGAGTTTCTGCTCATGAGTTCGTCGAAGTTTACCAGGTGTCCGTCGAAGTCAGGTCCGTCAACACATGCATACTTTGTCTCGCCGCCTACAGTAACACGGCATCCGCCGCACATTCCTGTACCGTCGATCATTACAGGGTTGAGTGATACTATTGTCTTTATGCCGTACTTCTTAGTCACTGAACAGACGAACTTCATCATCGGAACAGGTCCGATAGCGATAACTTCGTCAAACTTCTTTCCGCTCTGTATGAGTTCCTCGAGAGCTGTTGTTACGAAGCCCTGCTTGCCGTAGGATCCGTCATCTGTTGTGATAATGAGGTCGGTACATGCAGCTTTGAATTCATCTTCGAGAATAACAATATCTTTGTTTCTGAAACCGGCAATAACAGTTGTGTCTATACCTCTGTTATAAAGCGCCTTTGCCTGCGGATATGCGATAGCGCAGCCTACGCCGCCGCCGATAACGCAGACACTCTTTGTGCCTTCTTCAACATGTGTCGGAACACCGAGAGGTCCTACAAAGTCAAGGATCGTATCACCTTCGCTGAGCTTTGAAAGCTGTTCTGTAGTCTTGCCTACGATCTGGATAATAACCGTAACAGTTCCCTTTTCCCTGTCATAGTCAGCAATTGTGAAAGGAACTCGTTCACCCTTCTCATCAACTCTTAAAATTATGAACTGACCAGGCTGAGCCTTTTTGGCGATAAACGGAGCTTCAACTGACATGAGGAAAACTGCGTCATTCAATGCTCTCTTTGTAACGATTTTAAACATTATAAAGATCTCTCCTTCTATAATTTAATGAAACACTGATCGAGCCGCCGATCCGGCTGCACCGGACCGGCGGTTGGGGGGAGAAAGCGGGGCTTCGCCCCGGACCCCATGCTGATCACAGATCTGCGTTCCCCTAAAACCACAATATGGCTGTTTTTTGCCGTACTAATTACTATTCTATCACAATTCTTTCTAACATGCAATAGCTTTTTTTATACGAAACTTTTTTTGACATAAAAAACAAAAGCGGAAGCATGACCGCCGTCAAACGACCACACTTCCACTATATTTTCTTAGGGAAACACTGATTATATCGGAAATCCGGCTTCGCCGGATTTCCGGAGGCGGGATTTGCGGGGCTTCGCCCCGGAGCCCTACGCTGATTTATGAATAAATCAGCGTTTCCTTAGAAAAATGCCTGTTTACTTAAGTGCCGCCTTAAGAGCTTCAGCCTTGTCTGTCTTCTCCCATGCAACGCCGAGATCTTCACGTCCCATGTGGCCGTATGCAGCAAGCTTTCTGTACTGCGGCTTTCTGAGTTCGAGAGTTTCGATGATGGCTGCAGGTCTTAAGTCGAACACCTTGTTTACTGCTTCCGCGATAGCATCATCAGCAAACTTACCTGTGCCGAATGTGTCAACGAGTACTGAGACCGGTCTTGCAACACCGATAGCGTATGCAAGCTGAACTTCACACTTGTCTGCAAGTCCTGCGGCAACTACGTTCTTGGCAACGTAACGTGCTGCGTAGGCAGCTGAACGGTCAACCTTCGTCGGGTCCTTTCCTGAGAAAGCTCCGCCGCCGTGTCTTGAGTATCCGCCGTATGTGTCAACGATGATCTTGCGTCCTGTGAGGCCGCAGTCACCCATTGGTCCGCCTGTTACGAAACGTCCTGTAGGATTGATGAAGTACTTTGTATTTTCGTCAAGGAGTTCTGCCGGAATGACAGCCTTGATAACATATTCCATGATGTCTTTTCTGATGTCGGCAAGTGATACTGCATCTGAGTGCTGTGTTGAAACTACAACTGTGTCAACACGTACCGGCTTTCCGTCATCATATTCAACTGTTACCTGTGACTTGCCGTCAGGTCTTAGGTAAACGAGTGTACCGTTCTTTCTTACTTCAGTAAGCTTCAGAGCAAGTCTGTGGGCAAGCGAGATCGGAAGCGGCATGAGTTCCTTTGTCTCGTTGCAGGCAAAACCGAACATCATACCCTGGTCACCGGCTCCGATAGCATCAGCGTCGTTTGCGCTTCCGTCCTTTGATTCAAGGGCTTCGTTTACGCCCATTGCGATGTCAGGTGACTGTTCGTTTATCGATGTGATTATCGCACATGTATTTCCGTCAAAGCCGAACTTTGCTCTGTCGTAGCCGATGTCGTTGATAACGTCTCTTGCTATTCTCGGAATATCAACATAGGCGCTTGTTGTGATCTCGCCCATGCACATGATCATACCTGTTGCAGCTGCAGTTTCGCACGCTACTCTGGCAGACGGATCCTTTTCAAGGATGGCGTCAAGTATTGCATCAGAAACCTGATCACATATTTTATCAGGATGTCCTTCTGTTACTGATTCTGATGTAAAAAATTTCTTCATATTTCTTCCTCCGTTATTTTTTTTGGTATATCATCACACAGAAAACGGCTGGACTGAGCATCCAGTGTTTCCATGGGTAATATCAGTCCTTACGGCTTGCGTAGACCTTGGTTATCGCAAGTCTTCCGTTCTGACGTTTCTTAAAGTGAATGTCCATTATCATTCTTCGCGGCGGCCTTGTATAGGTACCGTCCTGGCGAACATCCTCCGTCGAATTATAGGTCATGGCCGTATGACACACGTAGGTCACCGTGTCCTCATCTGTATCGGTTATTTCCGGCACCGGAACGTCCAGGCCTGTAAGCTCTCCTCCCCTGAGATTAAGTCCTTCAAGAAGAAGATCCCTGTAATTATCGCCCCAGGCAAGATTTTTCACGCCGGTACTGTCGTTGTTGAACAGCGATCCGATATATTCGACTGAACGGTCGAAAAGTTCGCTGTAGAGTACGGCTGTTTCAGAAAGTCCCGGAGATATGGCTGTGTTCTTTATTTTAACGAGCTTCCTCTCACCGAAAACATCCTTGTACATTCTTATGTCGCTCATGATGAGGCGGCCTTCCCCGTCTTCGGTTATACGGTACAGGTCTTCGCCGTTTTCAAGCTGTATATAATTGCCCTGCTCCGTCAGAGGCTTTGTAGGATAGTTCTTTGTTATTCTGTCCCATTCCCTGTCGATAAGCACGTTACCGCTGAAATCGAACAGAACGTATTTTTCACGTTCCGTTTCCGCACAGAGCAACTCGGAACCGTATTTTTCAAAATGCGTGTAGATAAACGGAACAACGACGTTTTCAGCATTGTCGATTATGCCTGACCGCTCACCGCGGACAGTGGCCTGCGACACCACGAAACGGTCGCCCTCTATTTTACCGACGCTTTTCCACCGGGCCTCGATCACAACTTTTCCTCTGCTGTTTTTCACCCCGTAAAAGCCGCGCTGCGCAAAACTGTAGTACCCGCCGCCGAGGTCGCTGACCGTCAGTGTCTCGGGATCGTCCTTCACAAGCACGCGGTTTTCATCCCAGTAAAACTTTACTATAAGGTATGTGAAAACGATGAAGATCAGGGAGAGTATGATGAATATCACCCGGATATTTCTGCTCAATTCCCACTCTCCGTTTTTTTAAGATCGTTCTCGGTCTCCTGTACAAGATAGATAGGTCTTTTCTTGCACTCAAGATAAGTCTTGGCAAGATACTGTCCGAGAATACCTGTGGTGAACAGCTGAAGCCCTCCCAGAAGAAGAACGAGGCAGACAATCGTAGGATAACCGTGAATGTCGTTTCCGAAGCACAGCTTCTCGATGACTGTCACCAGCGCAAAAATTACAGCAATGGCACATGAAACTATACCGAGCAGTGACGCAATGGCAAGCGGTGCAGTTGAGAACGCGGCAATGCCTTCGAGCGAATACTTGAAAAGTCCCCAGAAGGACCATGCTGTTGTGCCCGCCGCACGTTCAACGTTCTTTATCTCGATGTACTTTGTACGGAAGCCGACCCAGCTGAAAATGCCCTTTGAAAAACGGTTGTATTCCTTCATCGACAGAATGGCATCGACCATCTGGCGGGTCATGAATCTGAAGTCCTGGGCTCCGTCAACGATCTCGGTCTGTGAGATCCTGTTGATTATTTTGTAGAATTTTCTTGCAAACCAGCTTCTTATCTTTGATTCACCTTCGCGGTCAACTCTGCGTGTCGTCGCGCAGTCATATTCACCGCTTTTTACATAGCTGTACATCTTCGGAAGGAACTCCGGCGGATGCTGAAGATCCGCATCCATGACAACTATGTAGTCACCCTTTGAAGCTTCAAGTCCGGCATACATTCCTGCTTCCTTGCCGAAGTTTCTTGAAAAGGATATGTATCTTACACGACTGTCCTCACGCGCATATTTCCTGAGTCCCTCAAGAGTTGCGTCGCGGGAACCGTCATTGATAAAAACAAGTTCATAGTCAAGTTCTGGGTTTTCGGTTTTCATTCCGTCCATGACTTCGGTTATCTTGTCATAAAACAAAGGAAGTACTTCCTGTTCGTTGTAGCATGGCACTACTATGGAAAGCAATTTCACGTTATCCGTAAACTCCTTAAAAAAATATAGTGCAGATCCGGCAGGACCTACACTATATATTTTACTATAATATTAATATATTTTCAAGAATTAATTTTAAGTGAACGCTGATTTATTCATAAATCAGCGCGGGATCCGTGGCGAAGCCCTGCAAATCCCACCATCGGTGGTTCCTTAACACATGATATCTTTTATATTTGCGTTTGAGATGATCATGCCGGCATTGTTCTTGATCTGCTTGTATTTCCCGAGAGGGAGATGATATCTCATGATCCTGATAGCATCTGCATACTGCGGTGAAGGCGAAATAGCTTCATTGGCACCTGCCTTGAAATCGGCAATGTGAATATCGCGGAGATCCTTCTGTAAAACATCGATAGCTGCGTAGCTTGAAACATCCTTGTTGAGTACATCCATGGCTGTTTCCAGAGCTGTCCGATGAACATTCTGCTTTGTGATGTCGTTTGAACCGATTATCTGAACGACATTCTTTGAAAGGAGCTCAAGAGCAGCCTTTCTTGTCGTGCGGTTGATCATGGCATCGCAGCTGAGCTGCATGATAACACCGAGCTGCGAGATCTTTTCAAGCTGTTCCATGGTGTAGAACTCAGGATAGTATTTTTCGATGTGTGCGATGATCGGGCAGAGGTTCTTTGAAATGATGAGTTTCTGAAGAGTCTCGATCACCATGTCGCTGTATTCCTGATAAGGAAGAGAGAGCATGATGTAATTTGTGTTGCCCACGCAGAGCTTTGTGGTATCTATATCCAGAAGTGATGTTGTGAAAAGCACCTCAGCGCCCGGAATTATACGCGGAAGAGACATTCCCTTTATCTTTTCATTTAATTTCGCCAGAGCTTCCTCGCGTTCTGCAAGGAACTTCGGAACATTCGAATCAACGGAATTAAAGTATGGTGTAGCTACTACGGTCTTGATCTTAGCTTTGTGCAGAATTTTAAGAATATCAACGCATCTGTCAAGTTCTTCGTCCATGTTCTCGACATCAGTATTCGGAAGAACCCGTGAATGAAAGTCAACGTATCCATTCATAAATTGCAGACCTCCTCGGAAAAATTTATTGGAAATTAATTGATAATTGTATGACACGTATGTACATAATCAGCTTATTATATTTTAATTGATTTTATTTCTTTTGTCAAGTTTTAAACAATACGGAAATCAGTCCATATTGTCGTTTTCTGTCACATTTATGTGATAACAGGAAGAAATATTAGGCACTTTCGCATCATAAAAACCATGAATTTTTGTTTGAAAATCACAGTCTGAATAAATGTTGTTTTTTAAAGCCGTATTTTGCGGATTTTAAAAGTTTTGTCACAATTACCAAACTGGCACAACACTTTCCTTCTGTCTGACTATTAAAGCAGTATGTTCACCCCTCCGTACCGGCACAGTTGTCATGCACAAAAAAGTCAGCCGCCTCATATGAGACGGCCGGCTTTTTCGAGGATACTGTTCCTCTGTTTATATGGTGGAACCGAAAATTACTTATTGGTTACTTTCTTCCAGATCTCCTCTGTAATGATTCCTGTCTTGTTTATATCTCTTTCAAGGATACCTCTGAGGATGCTTGTTGCATCGATCTGTGTGAAGAGACCGTTCGGGCTCTGGTTTACGTTGCCTAAGAAGCGTGAAAGTGCTACTGCTTCTTCTGGTGTGCCTTCATGTAAGTTGATGTTGTCAGCGAGGAGTGATTCCTTAAGTACTTCGAGTGAGAGGATCTCACGGAGTATTATTGTTGCATCTACCTGGCTTACCTTGCCGTCGAGGTTTACGTCACCCTTAACGCCCATGCAAACACTTGAATCAGCCTTTGTATAGAGCTGCTCGCCTGCACCGTTGTCGATGAATGCTACGTGCGGTTCAACCTTTCCGTCTTCGACGAACTTTGAGTTTTCTGTAAGTCTGCCGTAGAGTGCGGAAACGCCGATCCTGCTTACGCATACGTTAAGTGTATCTGCTACCTTTACCTTAACTGTGAAGAGTACAGCGTCCGGTGCAAGGTTTCTTGTTTCAACTCCGCGGAATACTACGTAACCGCCGTTTGCTGTGTAGCCTGTCTTCGATGCAAGAGCAAGAGCTTCAATGCTGTCAGGAGCGTAGAACTTAATGTTGCCCTTAAGATCAGTGCTTAATGATTCAGGATCAACTGTGAAGCCTTCAGGGAGTTCGAATCCGAATCCAGCATAGTCGAAGTATGCCTTTTCTGCATTGAAGTCCCTGAGTCTTACAGGGTAATCGAATGATTCTGTTCCCTGGAAGAACATCTTGTCTTCGAGTGCGAGTTTTATCTCTTCGCCTTCTATGCTGATCTTTTCATCTTCGCGGACTTCCTTGTTTACCTTTTCAGGTTCGTTGATCACGATCTCTCTGATCTTTTCAAGGTCTGTCTTTGTTTCTTCAGTTACTGCCGGTGTTGTCACTGCTGCTGTTGTAACTTCTTCAGATGTTGTCACTTCAGCTTCTGTAACGTCGCCCATGAGCTTGTCTGTTGTAACTGCAGGGAGTGTGATTTCAGGGAGTGCCGGAAGTGTTGCAGCCGGTGTTGCTTCTGTTACTTCGCTTGTTGTTTCAGCGCTTGCTGCTTCTGTAACTGTTGTTGCAGCTGTTGTTTCTGCTGATGTAACTGTTGCTCCTGCCGTTGTAACGCCCGCTGTAGTAACTGTTGCTTCTGCTGTTGTAACGCCTGCTGTAGTAACTGTTGCTTCTGCTGTTGTTGTCACATTTGCTGTCGTTACATTTGCCGTTGTCTCAGCATTTGCTGCCGCTGTTACTGCGCCTGTTGTTACAGCTGTTGTAACTGTCTTTGTTTCCTCAGTCTTTGCTGTTGTCGAAGCTGCTGTTGTTTCTGCATTCTTTGTTACTTCGCTCTTTGCAGTTGTTGCCGCTGTTGTTTCAGGGAGTGTTACTGTTGCTGCCTGAACTGTTGTTTCTGCAGCTGTTACTGCGTCTGTTGTTACAGCTGTAGTAACTGTCTTTGTTTCCTCAGTCTTTGCTGTTGTTGAAGCTGCTGTTGTTTCTGCTGCCTTTGTTACTTCGCTCTTTGCAGTTGTTGCCGCTGTTGTTTCAGGGAGTGTTACTGTTGCTGCCTGAACTGTTGTTTCTGCCGCTGTTACTGCGCCTGTTGTTACAGCTGTTGTTACTGCCTTTGTTTCCTCAGTCTTTGCTGTTGTCGAAGCTGATGTTGTTTCTGCAGTCTTTGTTACTTCGCTCTTTGCAGTTGTTGACGCTGTTGTTTCAGGGAGTGTTACTGTTGCTGCCTGAACTGTTGTTTCTGCCGCTGTTACTGCGCCTGTTGTTACAGCTGTAGTAACTGCCTTTGTTTCCTCAGTCTTTGCTGTTGTCGAAGCTGCTGTTGTTTCTGCTGCCTTTGTTACTTCGCTCTTTGCAGTTGTTGACGCTGTTGTTTCAGGGAGTGTTACTGTTGCTGCCTGAACTGTTGTTTCTGCCGCTGTAACCGCACCTGTTGTTGATGCTGTAGTAACTGCCTTTGTTTCTTCAGTCTTTGCTGTTGTAACTGCAGTTGTTTCTGCTGCCTTAGTCACTTCAGTCTTTGCTGTTGTTGCCGCTGTTGTAACAGTCTTTGTATCAGCTGATGTTACCGGCTTTGTTACAATAACCGGAGCATCTGTTACTTCGCCCATGAGCTTGGCTGTTGTTACCGCTGCCGGGATCTCAGGAAGTGTTGCTGCTGTTGTAGCACCTGCTGTTGTTGCTTCTGTTACTGTAGTTGTAACTGCACCTGATGTAGATGGTGTTGTTTCAGCCTTTGTCTCAGTAACTGTTGTAGTTACTGCAGTTGTAACAGCTGATGTTGTTTCAGTACCAGCCGGTGTAGTCTGAGCTTCAGATACCTTAGCAGATGTTTCTGCTGTAGTTACCGGTTTGCCGGATACTTCTGTTACAGACGGCTTTGTTTCCTCAGTTACGATAACTGTCTCAACTGCTGTCTCAACAACTGTTTCTACAGGCTTCTGAACGCCGTTTACATTTACAGTAAGAACAACATCGTAGTTTCTGTTGAACGGATCCTTAGCATCAGGTGTGAATGTGTATTCAGACGCATCGATCACGTTAGGACCTTCAGCGATAACTGTATTTGTATCATTCCACTTGAATGTACCGTGGATAACGCCCGGTACTGTAACAGTGCTTAAGCGTTCGCCTGCGAAGCCTTCAAGGTTTACAGTGTACGGGAATTCTGCCTTTGTAATGCATCCGTCTGTATCTGCCTCGTGGAACTTCTTTGTCATTACAGGCTTGCCTGCTTCATCAAATCCGAAGCAGAAGTTTTCGTTTGTGAGTGTTAATTCTGTATTGATCTTGTCTGTACCTGCATCAGCGCTTACAAACTCTGCGCCGTTTGTAAGATATCCGCCGAGGTTCCAGTTCTTGTTTTTGCCATCCTTCTTTGAGATGAATGTATAATTGTTTACGCTGACATCCTTGCCGCCGTTGTAAGGTCTTGAATCGATATCAGCAAATATGTTCTCGATAACGCAAGGTGTGATCTTTACTTCTGCTGTAAGTGCTGCCGGATGATAGTTGCTGCTGAGCTTTAAGAATCTTGTAAGGCTCTGCTCCTTTTCATCTGCCATGCGGTTGTAGTTTACAGTGATCTTATAATCGCCGACCTCCTGCATTACATTTTCAGCTTCCTTAACAGCTTCGTATTTCTCGAAGAGTGTGACAAGCTTCCTGTACTTGTCTGCCTCAGGTAATACACCTGCGTTTATGAATGACTTGATACGGTCTCTGTTTGTATCTACAAGTGTCTTCACCTGCATATAGTCATTGTAATTATTCAAAACATTGAAATCAGGCTTGTTGTAGAAGCTTGCGCCCAGCTGGTTGAGCTGTTTTATAATGTCACCGTCAAAGATAAGATCCTGAGCCTTTAAGCATGACTTAGCATAATTCTTAAGCTTTTCAGTTTCGATCTTCTTGCCGTTCTTATATACTTCAACAGATTCAGGATCTACGCTGTACTGTTTAGCAAATGCCGAGAAGTCACCGAAGTGCTTAGCAAAGAGATCGTCGAAGATCTCCTTTGCTGTTGTGCCATATTCGTATGTTTCAGAGTAGTTCAGATCCTGGAGTGAGCTGCTCTTGAGGATATCGAATGTTCTTGATTCGTCGCCATCAACGATCTTGTAGTTCTTAGCGTTGTTGTTTTCGTCCCTGATCGTAGCAACTGCCTTATGGTTTTCACCAGCATTTACAAGATCATCAGCTGTGATATCAAGCTTGAATGAAGGTTCATCCTTGTCGAATACATCGTTAAGATCTGCGTATGCATCAACGTTCTGAGCTTCGCCGTTGTATGTGAACTTTTCACCGTTGTCGATGTTCCAGATTACGTGTACTGGTCTTGGACCTACTACAACTGTAACCTTTGTCTTAACAACTTCGTTGTTATCAGTGTCGCTTGGTGTGTAAACAATTGTGTGAGTGTTATCACCAGCGTCGCCAACAGGTGAGTTCTCGTTTTCCCATGAATATGTTCCCTTGGTAGGATCACTCTGTGGAAGCTGATCGTTGAGGTCGCTTAACTTATCACCGTATGTAGCTGTGTAAACATCCTTAAGTTCTACTGAAGGTGTTGCCTTTACAATTTCGAAGCCGAATCCCTTGTCTGTAACGTTATAGTTACCGAGTACTGAAGTAAATGCTTCTGTACCTGCTGCATTTTCGTTATTCTTATCAGCAAGTGTAGCAGTTGCTGTGTATTTACCTATATTTGAACCCTTTGCTGCAGGAACGTCAACAACTACGTCAACCTTGTTCTTATCAGCTTCGCAGATACCATTTGCTGTTGCTGAGATGTTGATATCTGTGTTGTATACATATTTGTCTGCACCGCTCCATGTGAAGGTTACGTCCTTCTGAGCAATGCTTACAGTAAATTCACCTGAATCAATCAGCTTGCCTTTAGCATCCTTTGGAAGCTGGTAGTTAGCATCAGGAGTAACAGTGTACTTGATAGTATATTCACCAGCATTAGTTGCCTTAGGAACACCGCCGCCGATATAGTCAACATCATTAAGCGAGAATGAAATCTGGCAGTTCTCGCTGCCCTTAGTATTAACAAGATCCTGTCTATCAGCATTATATACGAGGTTTTCAATCTTCTGAACATTAACTGTTGCTACGGCTGCATCAACAACTACTGTTATCTTGAACGGCTTGCCTTTGTAGTTGCCATCATACTTTTGGTTAGCGTCCATGAGTGTGTAGTCATTGACTACATATTCGTAAGAGCCAGCTTTGATCTGTCCATCTTTTGTAAGATCCTTAGCATCAACGTCAAACTCATTATAGAAGAAGAAGGATTCGTAGCCGCGTTCATTATCAGCAAGCTGATTTTCAAGATTTACCTTAATAGCCTCCCTTGCATCAGCAACAGTTGCATCCTTATCAAATGTAAGATAAACAGTATCATTAACAAACGCATCAAGTGTAGCCTTACCAATTTTATAATCTTTTTCTGCTGTGAGATTATAATTATCGTCATCTGTATTTCTTACGAGTTCAGCAACCGCTATATAATTGTCTACATCTCTAGAAGTCTTACCATTCTTTTCGCTTACTCTTACGTCATACTTGCCAGCATCTTTAGAATCCTTGTAAGAAGCCGGATCAATTCTGCAGTCTATGAACTGTTCGTTTCCGTTAAATGTCAGCTCATCTGTTCCCCAGATAACTCTCAGATTTGCCTTGGCGATGGTTACAGGTACTGTAACTGTCTTCGACTTGATCTCTCTGCCGTTTTCGTCCTTAAGTACATTGCCTTCAGCATCCACAAGTGAGTGGTTGCCGTCAGCTGTAACCTTGTATGTTACATCATAAGAACCAGCATCCTTTGCTACAGGAACACCGTTTTCTGTCTTAGGTTCAAAATCAGCATTATCCTTTTTAACAGAAACGAATTCAACTCTTAAGCCCTTAACAGGAATTACTTCTACGAGCTGCTGATCTGCGCCTGTGTATTCTCCGGCGATTGCTTTAACTATTTCACTTTCTGTCTTAGCGATGATGTTGTAATGGAATGGATTGCCGGACTTGATGTTGTAGTTAGGATCAGCAATAGTAACTGATGCTTCATAGTTTCCAACATTCTTCTTGTCGAGACCGTGATATATAGGCTTTACGCTGTTTTTCTCCTTGTCACCATCTATAATTCCAACAAATGCAACCTTGATATCCTTGCCAGCTTCAATTGTAAGATTATCATCATATTTAAATTCGCTCTTGCTTCCGGTCCAGTCTACTGCGATGTCTCTTGGAGCAATCTTAACTGTAACCGGTGCAATTACTGTGTCTTTCAGTTCGTGGTTGTCGTCAGCAGTAACTGTGTATGTGATAGTGTATTCACCGGCATCTGTTGCTACAGGAATTCCGTTTGTATCATATGAAGGCTTAAAGTCCTTATCGCCCTTCTTGGTTACATCTGTGTATGTAATTGTAAGACCTTCGCCCTTGGTTTCTGTTACAAGCTGATGTACATCGCCATCATATGTAGAATCCTTAGACTTTACAGATGCACTCGCCTTCTGAGTAGCAATATTTACATCAAAAATCTGATCATCAGGTGCTGTGTGGTTTCCGTCCGGTTCAGCATGGCAGGTAACTTTATATGTTCCTGCATTTACGGCTGTAGCTGCAGCAGCCTGATCAGCAACTACATTTCCTGCGCTGTCTTCTACCGTGAATGTCACACTGTCTACGCCGTCCTGAGAAGCAACTGTTACAAGGTCTCTTGGATTGCCGTTGTATACAAGACCTTCAGCAACTGTGTAGTTTATTGCTGCTGCTACCTTCTTAATCTTTGATGTTACTGATCCGGTCTCTTCACCTGCAATGTGATTGCTGTCTGCTATTACTTTGTAGTTTACTACATATTCTCCGGCTTCTGTTGCTACTGGTATTCCTGCTTCATTTTTCTGAAGTGTTACTTCCTTGCCATCCTTTGTTACTGTAGTAAATTCTACTGTTAAACCTTCTACTTCTGTTACTGTTGCAAGCGGCTCAGCTGTTTTGTTGTAGTCTCTTTCTACTCCGTCAACAATTGCATTTACTGTCTCACTGCCTATTTCCACTTCATATTCCGGTGTTCCTTCATATGTGTGATTTTCATCAGGCGTTACAGTGCATGTTACTTTGTACTTTCCTGCTTCTGTTGCTTCTGCTGTTGCAGCATCTTTACTGATTACGTTTCCTTTACTGTCTTTTACAGTAAATAATACTCCGGATACTCCGTCGACACTTCCTTCTTTTACTGTTAAAAGTGTCTGGCTATTCTTGTTGTATATTAAGTCCTTAGCCGCTTCAAAGTCTATTGCTGCTGCTACCTTCTTGATCTTTGATGTTACTGATCCGGTCTCTTCGCCTGCAATGTGATTGCTGTCTGCTATTACTTTGTAGTTTACTACATATTCTCCGGCTTCTGTTGCTACTGGTATTCCTGCTTCATTTTTCTGAAGTGTTACTTCCTTGCCATCCTTTGTTACTGTAG
>Ga0247610_10000235_pt1 | contig 89118 bp, 103 predicted proteins | sample 174DNAGHGhighgp2_FD_193483 | JGI IMG/M metagenome (GOLD analysis project Ga0247610, IMG submission 193483) | Sheep rumen microbial communities from Palmerston North, Manawatu-Wanganui, New Zealand - 1742 DNA GHGhigh gp2 | ecosystem: Host-associated > Mammals > Digestive system > Stomach >... | reverse complement strand
CATTACCAACTACTGCTTGTTTATGGGCAATTACATTCTTTGCTCCATTGTCTTCTATGTTCGTAGATAGAAATTCATAGTTCACATCTTCAGGTTCAAATACAATGACCTTTTTGACTTTATCGAATATGTCGCACGTGAAAGCACCGATATTACCTCCCAAGTCCAACACAATGTCTTTATTAGTAAGAGTTAAACCGCCCAAACCTACTGAGCGGTGGGTGTACTCACTACCTTTGAATACTGCATCAACAATATGCTTCTCTGTAGGAAGGTTTGAACGCCACTTCAACGTCTTGCCCCCCTTCTCTGCTACTGCCAACGTAAATTCGCTCTGCACCTCTCGGAACTCAGAAAGACGTTTCACCTGAGCAATGAGCTTAGTTTGCTTGCAAAATGCTTCAAACTGACTTATCGTTACATTGTGAAGTATAGGAGTTTTCTCCAAGTCAATGTTCCAACCTTCATTCTCCGAAGAGCTTTCATGGTTGATACGTTTTCTCAACTTCTCCTTTTCTTCCTCATCCTTTACCATGTTGATTGAAATATCAAACAACCCTCCATTCTTCTCACGCACACTGAACGCAAGTAAGTTCTCAATAAGAATTTGGGTAGTGGTTTTCTTTTCCACTACCTCAAACCCCTTATTCTCAAAAAATTCTGTTAATTTCTTGTCCATTTTATTTTGAAATGATTGATTTACTCCTTGGTTGAAATTTGCTACGCTGCTTACCTTCTCCAATAATCATCTTCCAATATTTTTGGAACTCGCATAGCCACATCTCAATCTGATGAAGAGTTATGTTTGGCTCATCGGCTGTATAATACTTACCTTCTTTTATGTCCCAATAAAGATATGGAAAACGCTCACCCTTCTCTTCGCCAATCTTTTCAAGCCATTCTGCAGCAAGGTCTCTGAGCCAATAAATAGCAGGCTTCTGTTCTTTGATTGTTGAAAGGTTTGGATAAATAAGTCGTATGCCGATACTGCACCCTGGTCCAACATTCGTGAAGTCATTTTGGTCGAACTTCATAAATTGCTTACCTCTGTACCGCTCTATATATGTGAAGTCCTGATAGAACTCATGAGCAATAAAGTCAGCAACCGCAGGGAATGTTTTCAGATACTCAATAATATCTTCTGGCTTCTTAGCTTTCATCACTGTATCAATGAGTTTTCCTACATTTTTATGAAGGTGAGGAATTACAACCTTTGTATAACAATAATCTCTCGGTTGACCAGGTGTTGCCTGAGAGTTTATCAAATAAGCAGTTGTATATGGATTTTGTCCTGAACTCCTAACACCAGCAATAAAACGACTAAATTCATCCTCATCATACTCCTCCCAATCAGGAATACCATTTTTCCATTTTTTAGCTGAAATGAGCTCATCTTTGGATTGAGCTTGTTTAAGTCCTGATTTGATAGGTGCTCCAAATAAACTGAGTTGAACACTCTTTCCCCTTGATTCAAACTCGAAGGTTTCAGGATTGTTGAAGAAACGGAAAACCATCATCTTCCAAATCAAGTTTTTCAAAGAAAGACTTTCATCAAGAAGAATGTTTTTGATTTGCCACTGACTGTTTCGGTCAAGTTCTCTGTACACGTTCGTAAATTTTGACTCTTGGAATATCTTGTTATCTGTCCAAGGTCTCTCCTTCTTATCTATGAACCTACGTTTCCAAATCATTTGTCGCTCATACATAGTCTCAAAGAATAATCTCAAATGAGGCTCGTATACTTCCAAGGTCTCGTCTGGGAGCTTGTCATACCATGTTGCTTGTTCAAACATAAATTATAAAGTTTTTGTGTTTACTCTCATAACAAATTCTCTCCTCGCTTCCAAGTTTCCTTTCGCCATTAATTTCAGCAAAGGAACTTTTTTCATTCTTTTGAAAGGTCGTTGAGCTGCATTAATTAACCTTGCTTCTGTTGCTACTAAATTACAACGCTGAGGCTTGCCACTGGGATATAACTTGCCACATATATTCGTTGATAATAAAGGACAGTACCAATTACCATGAAACCCAGTGATTTCAAATTTAGTATTACCCCACACACTATCTTCTGAATCATTGACAATATCTCCTCGCTTAAAGTAGCTCCAGACTTTTGGATTATTGTTATCTATTGACATACTATAACATTTTACTTAATAACTATGGGAAATAAAAATGAAAGGGAATCAAGTTTCACAACTCAATTCCCCTCTTCAACTCAATAAAAACCCCACACACTAAAATCTCAATGCTAATACCTGACGTGGTGAAAGTTCAAACTCTTTGTTATCCGCAAGAGTTTTCAAAATCTCACACGCTTTGATATCAACTTTGATATTACAAATGGCTCTTACAATTTCGTTGTACTCTCTACGACACAATGCTTGTTCTTGATTTTCAGGCACGTTACCTTTCTTAGCTTCCGCATCTTCGGCTGAAAGAGAACTCATCATATTTCCTGAGTTATTGTCTGGAACATAGGTTTCGTTCCAATCATAGATTTTGTAACCACAATCCATCTCAATGCCGTCTGTCCAATATTTGTCTGGGTCTTTGGTCGGAGCTGTTCCGCAGTCTTTCAACTTCTCGTCAGCTTCAGCTTCCTTTACAGCCAAGTCTGCATTAATATCAGGCAGTATAACAGTGTCCACTTGGTCTTTAATCTCCTTACCAGTCTTGGACACTTTAATGTCTGACTGATAGCTTAAAGCATCCATTATATCAGACTTCTCCATGTCAGCTTCTTCGGCAGCTATATCAAATGGATTTTCATCTTCTTCACCCTTGCGGATAGCATCATCATCCGCTGTTACTTCTTGGAAGTTTAAAAAACTTTCCATGATGCGTTCTCGCTGAGCAGCTCTTGCTCCTTGAATTGCTTTTCTAATTTCGTCCATGATTACTATTTGATATATTTGTTATACAAAACATGAGCAATCCAGCCGACAACGACACCGATTGCTAAACTCACAACGTTTGAGATTGATACCCAAACAGGAGTGTAATGCATATACACCAACACTCCGATAACTACAGCTACAATAATTGCAACCCAGATGATTGTTTTCTTTTTCATATTCATCAATGTTTATTTAATTGCCATGCCATAAAAATCTTCTAATGTGTATGCCTTACTATAACTGTATTTATTTTTTTGTTCGTTTACATCGTCAAGCATATTTTCAAGAAGGCTTTTGCCGTTTTCTGTCTGATAATCGGTATTGTTATATACAGACAAGTTCAACCACGTCATCTTCAGATTAAATAAAACTTGTCCCAACACTTCCTCCTCTTTCATTTTCGTAAACTCAGAGAAATGTTTAGCAATCCATTGAGCCATTGGTACAAGGTCAATATCCTTTGGCTCTTGATAAGGAGAAATTGATTCAATAAACTTATCAAAAGCCTTTTGTCCAAACCCCACTTTGAGCTTCGGAATGTTATCAGAAGTGTCTCCCATGATGACCTTATATAACAAAACCTCAAATGGCTTCGTAGGTATGACCTGAACATCGGTTTCAAGATACTCGTTCCAAAATACTTCCTTCTCTGGAATACAATACATTTTCAAGTTCTTTGAGTTGTTATTGAACAAGGAAACATTTTTATTCATGATTTGTCGAATATCAGAGTCACCAGTGATTATCACCAATTCCTCGTCCAAACAATATCCGAAATACAACCCCCATACGTACAGAAGGTCATCACCCTCTGCTCCCATGACCCTACTGACGATTAACCCCTTTTTCCGAAGAAGAGCCTCAAACATATCTAATACAGTCAGGAAATGCTTGTAAAATGGGTCTCTGACCCTCGTAAGAGCGTACTTATAATCATCGTATATACTGTAACGCCATGAAGAGCTATCTATCACAAATGCTACTCGTTTGATGTCCTTAAACTTTTTTAAAGCAAAGCACATATCCATAATACATTTGCGTATCAATACTTGTTGTTTCTCCTTATCTTGTAAAACTTCTCCCATGTCCTGCCCTTTGTAATAAGTAGAGAAAACGGAGAATGTTTTGTGGAACAAATAGTTACCATCAAATAATATATTCATGTTCAAAAGTTTTCTTATAAATAACTATGGGAGTCATTCCGAAGAACAACCCCCATAATCTCAATCAAACACATATGGTCATTTAAGCAATTTCACTCCACTGGCTTGACTCTTCGCTCCCGAACTTACTTGTTTATGAAGCTCAGTATTTTTGCCATCTCTGAACCCGAAGGCTCTGGCTGAATCAAATTTCTCTCTTCTTGCCTTTCCCTTACCTATCTTGTATTTGCTTTCAATATACTCGGTAACGGCTGCATCATTACGAACTACCAAGGCAGTTACTTTTGCTCCAAATTCGGCATCCTTCGCTTTTTCTCGGTCGCTCTCTTCTTTCAGTTTAGCATCCAGTCCAGCCGCACATCCCATCAAGTAACTTCTCTGATACTTATCCATACTGATAGGATTTAGAGCATACTCCATAGTTTTCTTGTACTCGTTGAATCTGTTTTTGGAGAATGATACAAAACGTTCAGCAAGCATCGAACGCAACCACTTAACAGTTTCAATATTTTCTTTCTTGCCGAAAATCATCAATTTCTTGTAAGTGCCTCCTACTTGAAAACATTTGCAAAAATTCCACTTACAAATAACGTACAACAAACGGAACTCCCATTCACCTCCGATACTCTTGTAAGTAAAACCATCTACCTTTTCCTCAAGCACAGAGTCTTTTGCTTTCTCCTCATCCGTTCCAATCTCGTCCATCGACAAATTGTACTGGGTGAGAAGTCTTTGGATTGCCGCAGCTGCTGCGTTTGCTTCCCCTTCAGAATTAATTTTCTTTGCACCTTCATAAAGGTTTTGTAACTTTCTCAGCTTCTTTAATACGCTGTCCAAATTTTGATTTGTTGCTTCCATATGTTTGAAATTTACTGTTTGATTTACAATCTTTATTTACAATTACACTACGAAGATACGAAGTATTTTTGAAACGGCAAAATAAAAAAGCGAAAATCTTTGGAAAATTCTCGCTTTTTAACTTTCATCACAATCAATCCTTAGATTATGCCACGAAGTCCTGAATGAAACCAAGGAAATGTTTTGCTCTTGTATAAGCTACATAAACCAAGTTCCTTTCTTGTTCTGCCATCCAAGGAACAGACATACAATATTTCAAATACAGCTTATCTTCACATATGATGAATACTCTGTCGCTTTCCAATCCCTTCGATTTATGAATTGTGCTCAAACAAATACCATTCTTGTTATCATCGGAGAAAATCATATCTATGCGGTCAATAACTTCTTGTGAAGTTTCCAATCCTTCTGAAAGAACTTCTATTGCTTTCAACTTATCTTCGTAGCTCTTGTACATTTCATGTTCTTTTGCTTCAGCTTCGGTGCATCCCTGCTTTGCTACCACCTTTCCAATTATCCGTGATAATTCCCTTTCAAGCCGTTCCATTACGTCTTTAATCTGCTTGCGATTAGTTTTCTTTATCATGTTAATAAGATTAGTTCCAACATCCTTACCTTTCACATATGCTTTCACTCCCTTCCCGATATATTGCATACATAATTTAACCAACGGAGCTGAAACCCTGCAAAGTATCATATCACCATCCTTAACATCCGCCACAACACTTTCTCTACTAACTACACCTGCTGGCGCACCTTCTCTTGCTTCTATCTGAGGCACTATATCCTTAGCTAAACTAATTATGTCTCCATCGCAACGATAACATACAGACAAAGGAAGTTTCACTGTATGCGGAAGTCTCTTCAAAAGATTGAAACTTTCAACGTCTGCTCCAGCAAACCCATATATTGCCTGACGTGGGTCTCCTACGGCTACAAATCTTCCATTCGGTTTCAAACATTTCAAAAACAAGTTTCTTTGAGCTGCATTAAGGTCTTGACATTCATCTATAAATACCCAATCATATTGGAACATCTTTATTCGTTTGACGTTGGGGAAATATATCATGTCTGTAAAATCTATGACTTGTGTTTCTACTTCTCCCCAATTTATACCCTTAATAGCAATATCAACTTCGTTATCTTCCAAATCAATATTATGTTTCCAAGCAAGTTCTTCCAATTCCTTCTCTGACTTAACCAAGTTCACTCTACCAAGGTCAATAAGCTTCAATATATTTCCCTTCCAAGTCGACATCTGTTCAGGCAACAAATCAGACTTCGGAGAAAGTGAAGAGTATTTAATACCATTATTTACCCAAGCCGTATATTTATCAACCTGAAGCTGGGAGTTCAAAGCTCGCATAGTTGCTGAAGCTCCCAAGCTGTGTAGCGTTTTAATGTCTACGTTGTTGAGATTGCCCACTTTGATTTTTAGTTCCTCTACAATTGCCTTGTTGAATGCTAAAAATAATACTCTTTTATCCTTCGGAATAAGTTTCAACGCATTTACAATTGTTGTAGATTTACCTGAACCTGCTACTGCATCTATAACCGCATTGCCCTTACCCTTCTCAATGTAGGTGTAAACAGCTCTTTGATATTTACTTGGTATGAATGTTCCCATGACTTTGTTATATTGATTATCTGTACGAAGATACGAACTTATTTTATGACCGCAAAACTTTTTATAAAAAACTTTGCTAAATTTAACTTTTTGTAAAAAAAAAAGGAAGAGCTACTTTCACAAGCAACTCCTCCCACTACCTCTATGAAAAATAAAAAAATTACACACTCAATATCAAGTTATCATCTTCTGCCAGTTTCACAAGTTTCTCCTCCGTAGGCTTCCAATCGCAAACAAAAATTATCTTATGTCCTTGAACTTTCGCTGCCTTATACCAAGCGTTGATTAAAGTCTTGAAACGCTTATCGTGCATATATAATTCAAAATCTGAAACAGAGACTTCCCACCAAACATAAGTCATCATAGCATTACCAGTCTTATAAGCATAGCAAACAACTTCTGGCCAAGTCTCTTCAATATTCTTGAGAATTTTTAATATAAAACTTTCAATCTTCATATCTGTTTAATTCACAGGCTCATTCTGTTATTTAGTTCCTGTGTGACCAAATCCTCCTTCTCCTCTTTCCGTAGTCTCGGAAAACTCTTCAACAAACTCAAAGTCTGCATGAACAACATTCTCTACAAATACAAACTGAGCAATGCGTTCTCCCTTCTCAAAGCTCACTTCTTTGTCTCCGTGATTTATAAGAAGGACATTGCACTCACCATGATAATCGCTATCAATAGTGCCTGGTGCGTTAACGCAAGTAATGCCATGTTTTATAGCAAGTCCGCTTCTTGGTCTTACTTGAACTTCCATGTCTTCTGGCAATTGCATGTAAATACCAGTGTGAATCATCTTGCGTTCATTAGGCTGAATTGTGAAAGTTTCATTTGCTCTAACATCAGCTCCTGAACTTCCAGGAGTAGCATAGACAGGAGCTTCACCACCATCTTTTAAAATCATCTTGACTTTTCTTTGTTTCATGTCTAATCTTCTTTTATTGTTATTAAATCTAAACATCTACATCATTATAAACTCTGGGCATTAAAGGAAGGTGTATTTGAAGCCAGTGGTTATCAAGTTAGCAGCTAATTTAGCAAGCCAAAAACTTGACGAAATATCGTCATGCTCACCTACACTCTCCAAACCCTTATCGGTGAACGCTACAGAACCAAGGTCTGAGAAAATCAAATCTTTCACGTCTTGTGAATACTTATCGCCAATTGGTATATGTATCTTACCTCGCTCAAAATCTATGGCCAGTCCAGGCCACCCTGTCTTCAAGTCGTACTTATCTATTCCAGTGGTATGTCCTATAACTGGCAACCCTTGTTTATCACTTTCCTCAACAAATATCTGTTGGAATGTGTTTTGCTCCATCACCATGCTATCAGGTCTAAATCTTGCGTTAATTCCTTTCAATATTTGCATCTGTTCGTGGAAAGTCTTGCCTTTATCTCTGTAGAAGTTCAACAACCAACGCTCTCCTGTTTCGTCATCAACACCCCAAGTTGTGAACACAGTGTAGTCACTTCCTACGTTAGCAGATATTGCGAAGTCACAACCAGTAACTACTTTGTTAAACTTAATTGGGAAGTCATCACGATTGCGTACCAACGTATAGTTCTCCATACGTACCAACGAACGCTCCAAGACTTTCAATGGGAATATAGAAGCCTCATTGGTAATAGGTCTACATAAGTTCTCACGACTGAAAATGATATTACCTTGCGTTGCTTTCTTGTCCATCAAATCGAAGAAACTCCAACGCTGTGGCCATAATATACGTCCATCAGGAAATATAGCAGGGTATTCGATTACAAACCACCCCTTCTTATTATGTGTGGCAAATATGCTCTTACTCTTCAAATCTCCGTATAAGTCAGAAGCATGGAACGGAGTACCAACGACAATGATTTGTCCTCCTGGCACGAGCATGTTCATTATAACAGAGTGAAAATAATCTATGCTTTTCTGACGTTGTAGGGCACTGTAGATGACGTTATCTTTCAATCCATCATCTACTACTATCCAGTATGGGTGAGCACCACGTACTGATGACCCAAATCCCTTACACGTCAACCTCGCTCCGTTCCTACATACTATGTTCGTACTCGCCCATGCTCCACTATTCCTTGAATCAGGATACAGCCTATCTTTGAGAATATCATTACTTTCAATTGTTCCCTTCAAAATCTCCATAAGGTCAACAGACTGCTGGAGTGAGAAGCTAAACAAATATCCACGATTGGAATTGCTCTTTGTAGGTCGTGCAGAGAATGCACTTGATTTTGGTTTTGCGTAAGAATAGAGCTTCCATGCACAATAGGCATTTGAGAAGTAATATGATTTGCCGTGGTCACGTGCGGCATTGATACATAATTTATTGTATCGGTGTACCAAGTCTCCCCATTCCAAATGATGCCAAGATAATTGAAAGTCTGGCATTACAGAAGTAATAAAGTAAGTAAGGTTGCGTGTCCGCAATGTTTCTTCGATTGACTGTGAAAGTCTCTCTGTGTATTTCGGAGCGAAGTCAATATTTGGGTCGCCAGTGTACATAACCTGATACGTGTCTTTCATCAAGTTATCTAATACCCAATCCAAGTCTCCTTCTGAACCTTGCATAAGCTCCAATATGCCCTTATCATCCATGCCGTCAATTATCTCGTCTACTATATTGAGACATTCCAATTGATGCATCGGAGACTGTAACAAGGTCACAGGAGTTTTTGTAATTACGTCTGATGCTGTTGCTATCATATCAATCCTATTTATATGACAAAGCTAACAAGGATTGCGCCCTGTTAGCTTTCAAACTATTTTTATATTGTTTCTACTTAATACTCAATCGTCTCATCAACAGATTTTTGTAACTCTCTGAGCATTTCATCTTTTTGCTTTTTCGTTAATTCAGCATCAGCTTCGATTGATGTCTTGTAACGGAGAATGTCGCTGTTCAACGCTTTGCACATCGCAAGAACTTCTGTCTTGATAGTATCTTGACATTTCTTCTTACCGAAGTTGAGAACAAACTCGTGAGTTCCTTTTGTAAATCTTAACATTCCAAAGGCTCGGAGCAACTGAAAGACTTGCTCGGCTTTTCTGTGAGATAGATTAGTTGCTTTAACAACTTCTGTTCTCGTGAATACTCTTTGCTCTGCGTTCTCAATCGGTTGACCTTTCGTAAGTATCATCCATAGCTTTACACATTGGTCTTCAGCATGTAAACGATTGGAAGTATCATTCAGAAAGTCTCCCAAACTTCTCTCCTCTTTTCCTTCACGGTCTCTGACGCTCAAATAGTCATGAATTACTCGGTCTTCAAGAATTACAACCTCAACACCCTTCTCCTTTGCAAAGTCAGTAACCTTCTTTGATACCTCAGGCTGAAGGCAAGCCATAATCAGAACGGATTGTTCAGCAGGCAGTTTCGTAGGTTTTGCTTGAAATTCCTCAGGAGCCTTCACTGTTTCCTCCTTTAGAGCTTCCTCAACCTTCTTCCTTGTTCTTGGTTTGTAAGTTCCTGCTGCCTTAGCAGCTTCAATCTCTTCCTTTGTCCTCCGTTTGCGTTTCGGAGTTTCATTTGTTTCAGACATACGATTTTCGATTTTATTGTTAAACAATCTATTTTGCACCACACTTAAATTCAAAAAACTCACTTCCCTTTGCCCTGCCTTTCGCAACTTCCTCTACACCATCACCTCTCTTTGCTCGAAGTTTACGCATATACCATCGTAAAAGGTCGGCTGTCGCTTCTACATCGTTCATAGCACCATGAGCGTCTGTAAGTCGTATCTTTGCCCTCTCGCAAGAAGCTCCCAAGTTGAGTTTCTCTTCTCCATTAATTCCCCAAGCTAATTTAGCAAGTGGAAAGGTGTCAATGATATTCGGATACATCCAAAACTCAACATTGTCCTTCTTCTGAAGAGAAAGAGCGTAATTCAAAAAACGAATATCAAAAGGAACATTATGACCTACTGGTACAAGTCTTCCCATTTCCTTTTTCTTGGATTTCACTCTATGAGTTTCCCAGAATTCAGTAGCAGTTGATATAAACTCTTTAACGCTCATGCCTTTGTTTATATCAGACATACTCACCATAGTTCTATCCAAAGCATCTTGTTCGATAACTAAATCAGCATAAGGCTTGACGAATGTTTCCCAACGGTCAATCTCCTTCAAAGTAGAGCCGTCAAGAACTACAGCAGCATATTGAGTTATTGGATTTTTGTCCTCACACAACCCACCTGTCTCGCAATCAAACACTATGTAATTACTCTTTATCATATATTGTTATTAATGTTGAAACCATGTGACTTAGTTATTAACCTTGTCACACTCCTTCTTTTTTATTGTTAATAAATCAAATGAATTCCACACTTCAGTGTATTTGAGCGTCCACTTGCCTTCATCATCTTTTCGATAAACAACTACATATCTTTTGCGGAAAAACTCTGGGTCGTTGTTAGTTTTGTAATACTGAAACAAGTAATCATGTTTGTCATTTCTTACTTGTTCCTCAAATGGAGCTACCTTTACAATCTCACCTTTCTTGAAAGGCTTCAAAAGATGTTTATTCCAAGGTTTGCTTTCAGGCTCTCCGTTCACTACAAGAAATTTTGGCAACTTTTCTTTCGTTGTTATTGCTTTCATTATATTCTACTTTTGTTAAATTGTAATTATAAACTTTGGTAAAATAAAAGAAACGGAGAAAAGCAAACATGATTCGCTAATCTCCGTCTCAAAATTAGAAAATGTCTTGATTACTTTTTAGCTTTCTTTGCTGGTTTGGTATCTACCACCTTCTTGATAGTAGCAGTTGGTGTGAACTTCAACGTATGGCTTTCAGGCACATCCATCGGTTTCTTAGTCAACGGATTGATACCCTTTCGAGCAGGGTTGACCTTCTGTTTAAACTTACCAAGAGCCGGCAGGTTCACTTCATCACCATCCTCAACGCAAGCCTTTACGATTACAGGACACATTGCGTCAATTACTTTGTTCACGTCTGTCTGGGTCATACCAGTTTCCTTAGCCACTGCGGCTACCAATTCATACTTTTTCATTTTCTTTTTACAATTAAATTTAACAAATGTAACAGTACTATAACTGTTTATTATACCTCAATAACGTTGAGACCTTCTAATTTCAGGAGTTCCATCAGCCTGTTCCATTTTTGGTCTCTGACTTCTTCCTTGATATACCACATAGATAAGTCTGTTTTATTAATAAACTGTCCTGGATTGAGTCCTTTGTTTATCGTGATACCGAACTCCCAGTGAGCATTCGGCTTCTCAACAAATCTCATATCCTTTTCAATGCAATTCAAATCGTAGGCTGAAATAACAATTCCCTCTTCTGAGAAATTAATCATTGTTTTCTTCAAACGCTTTGGCTCATCCTCCTCTTCGTCTGTATCGTCCAAGCTATCATCTTCCTCATCATCGAAGTCCTTTGCCTTCTTTGTCGTGGTTTTCATTTTCTTTTGAATCTTAGGCTTGCCGCTTTCTTCTGGAATTTGACTAACTATTACTTTGACCATATCTTTACATTATTTGAATTAGCATATACAGACCAAGGAGAATCATTTGCGTCAGCTACGAATATAATTCCATTCAGTTTAACACGAATGACCTTACCAACAGTAAAATCACTGGTATGATAATCGTTATCAATAGTTTCAATTTGAAGTCCAACTCCTCTTGGAAAGAATGATTTCACTTGCCAACCTTCCTCATCAATACTCTCATTATCAGGGTGAACGGCAAGACAAGTTATTTCTTCAACCTTACAACCAAGCTCATTTGCTACCATATCGTAGTATTTTTGAAGGTTTGGATATTCGTGTAACATTTCTTGAATATCATCTTGACCTTCCTTCCAAATGTTTAGTTTCATAACAATCCTTGTTCTTTTAATGTTACTGGATAGGATAACTTTGATGGCATGCCCCTTATGAACCAAAGAAAGTAGCAAAGAAAGTTCTCAATTATTTGTTATATCTTATTTTCTGAGAAGTAAAGAAATTTGCTTTTACGTATGTACATACGTATGCAGAATAACCCCCCTTTAACCCCCCTTATAGCAAAATGTTATTGGTTTCATTAGACAATAAAATAATGATTGCTAATGACCTCCAATTTCTCCTCCGAATCTTTTATCACCCCGAAGGTTGGAGTTCACTAGCAACCTTGCTATGTGTTAGAATTTATTGTTATTTCATAACTTATTCAATGATGTATATTTCTTTAACAATACCTTCTCTCCAACTTTCTTGAAAAGCACTGTTATTTTGTCATCTGTTTGTGACATTACTTTGCCTTCTCCAAAAATTGGGTGCTCAACCTTATCTCCATCATCAATATTGTCGTACTTCTTCATAGCTTCATCTGCAGCTGCCTTAGCTTGTTTAATTTTCTCAGATTTAGCTTTCATTTTAGCAGATTTTCTTGCCTTCTGATATGCGGCTTGTCTTTCTCTTTCTTCTATCTTTTCAGCCAAATACTTTTGGTAGTCTTTATTCTTCACCAATTCGTAAGCTATAACCCAAAGTTGTTTGTCTGAAAACTTGCTTGCCGAAGATACGATTTTGTAAGCAAGTGAATCCTTTGGTAAATAACCCATGATTTCTTTTGCCTTATCATCCGCAATCTGCTGGTTTTGACTGCTTACAAACGTACCGATTGAACTGATTATGGAAGCAGAAGGATTGAGAGACTGAATATCAGCAAATGCTTGTTTAGCAGTGATAGCTGTATTATCATCTTCTTTTCCATTCGCTCCCACTTTCAGTTGAGATTCATCTACTTTTTTTTTTGGAAGATGATTGTACCTCTTTCTTGGTAATTTTGATAGAAATGCCTACGCCAAATGTTTCAACGTGCTGATAATAAGAATTGTGGTCAAGTACAATAAACTTAGGATTGACATCATAACCTTCCTTAGCAAGTTTATCCTTCAGTAACTTAGAACACTTGTCAAGTTTCTCCTGACTCGGCTTATCCTTGAACTCAAGATAATCTCCGCTGCCATCCTTTTGAAGGTACGATAATGTACTGCAATCCCATTCTCCATAATGACCGCTACCAGCATTGATGCATCTGTATTTAGTTCCTGCGCCTTTATCATACACAGTCTTGCCAAGAATATCTACGAACGGCTGAATATCAACATTCTTCTCAAGATACATATCTATTTTATTTGCCATGTCTTTAGCATTCTTGAAAGTCTGCTTAGGAACAAACTCAGCAGGTTTCTTTGCTTCCTTGCGCTTATTGTCAGCATCATCTTCTTTCTTCTCCGATTTCTGCTTTGAGTTAGTTGCTTTACCAGCTCCCTTAATTGTCCTCCAATCTCCTTTACCTCCATTTGCAGAACTTTCCCAATACCATTTGCCGTTTGGGTGAATGTCTCCGTGGTTATGGGCTTTCTCTAACAAATCATCAGAATTTGAGAAACCTTTTACAATTTGGTTTGCAATAGCTTCTCTTTGCATTTTTATATCTTCTCCGTTATACATAATGATTAGAATTTAATTGTTAAAACTATTATAACTGAATTACACTACGAAGTTATAAAATATTTAGCAAACGGCAAAATAAAAAGGGAAGAAAGTTTGGTAAACTTCCTCCCTTAACTAAAATGACCAAAGATTAATGCTTTCGCCAATATCCTTTGTTGCCATCCCAATAAATTCCTAAACTATCAAGATACTTTGCCGCCTCATCGTCTATCTCTGTGTAATTCCAATCAGTATCATCGTCTGGACTACCAAGATAATCATTTAAATCAACTCTGTCTTTCGGTACAATCTGAACCCTTGGAGCTAAAATTTCAGGCTCCAGTGTACTTCGTTCTCGCTCAACCTTCGATACAGTATCATAAGTCACATTTACAAGCTCATAGGTGACGTTTCTCCATATCTCCGAAGTATATGTATCATTCACCTTCTCCCGATATGTTACTGCCCTTGGGTCTTTGCGTTCAAAAGCTCCGTTACAACTGGTGAAGATAACTATTGCTAAAAACGCTATCATAGTCAGACAACCGCATAAACAAGTTGCTTTCGCCACAAGTTTAGAATTAATGTTTTTCATTCTTCTTCATAATCGTGAATTTTCAATCCATTGATTACCTCGTAACCATATTGATGACGAAGTACATCCTCAACATCTTCTCGCTTTGGAGCATCAACGATAAAATTTTTAACTTGTTTGATTTGTTCTTTACGTTTTTTGCTACCAAAGAACTTAATCTTGAATCTCTTCAAATTTGACATCTTCTGCTCGTTCTTTAATATTGTTTAACATCATTCTTTGTTTTCTCGTAAACTTCTGGGTAGGTGTTCCGAATATCCTCACCAATCCTTCTTCTTTCACTTTGCCTTCGTTATCTACAAAGTTAGTTTGGAGTGGATTGTCGGCTGAATTAGGAACTTCCCAAAACCAAATAAATTTTCTCATCTTCACTTAATTTGATGAAACAATCTACAGAGTATATAATCAACTACGCAATATATCATTATTCCCAATACTCCGTGCATTACCAAAGAAGCAAAGAAACTGAATAATGTATATTCGCCATTCAAACTCCAAGCGTTGTAAGTACAAAGCATTATAGCTACTATTATGCCCATGCATACCAGTATGTTAATAAGTCTTGCTATATTGTATTTCTTGTTCATTGTCATCATCCTTTTCTTTTGAACTCTTCAGGGTGTCTTTTTCGATACTCCTCAATAACTTTATAGTTGTTTACTTTGATGCCCAACTCCTTTGCTATCTGCTCAAGCTCAGAGATTGCTTTTGATAATTTTTTGCTCATTTCAATTTTTTTTCTTTTGTTATAACTACTGGAAATTGTAACCTTGCTCACATTGTCTTATTCCAAAGCTCATTTAATTCGTTTTCTGATACCTTGACAGAAGTGTCTGGATAAGTTAATACTAATTGCTTTGCAAAGTTGATATGTGTGTCTGCGCTTCTTTTCTTGACGCTAACATAACCTGATGAAACAGTGCCAAATTCTACCGCCATAGACATTAATTCTTGTGCATCCGATAGATGACTCATAATAGCCGTTTGTACTGATATGTACCGAACTCCTGCTTCACACTCCTTCTCTTCTTCCTCAATACCTTTCAGAAAAATATAACCTTCTTTGCTTGGTTTATATATCGGCTTTGAATTAGGATATGTGCCTACAAACTTAACAGTCACTAACATATGCCAGTCTGAATACCAAACGTTACCATTATTCATTTCTTTGAGTATTTCATATATCTTGATACAATCTTCGGCATCTTTCTTGCACTCCTTAGATTTTAATTGCTTCTTTAATCGGTCATATAACTTTCCCATAATTATAACATTTCGCTATTTTTACAAATTAAAACATCTCCAACCAAGAAGTCTCCTTCATAAACTCTCTCTTGGTAAATATCCGTTGCCTTGTCGTTATAAGGCAGTCCAAGCAACTTACCTTCGTCATTGAATATAATCAAATCATTACCATCGTTTGTCATTTTGCAGTCTATTAAACCACCTACGATTTCTTGTAATTCTTCCAGCTGGAAGTCTGTTCCGTTCTCTGGCTCTATGTCTAACACTTCACCATTTGCTTTATAAATCTTTGCCATGTTGTTAAATTTAACGATTAATAAATATTGCTCTTGTTACCATTAACTTTGGAAAGCAAAATCACACTTGCTTATTCCTCCTGCATTTCCCTTTAATCTTTTGCCCGTACAATGTGGGATAGATATTGCCATACAAACCTGACTCAATGCAGATATTACAAACTGTTTCTCGGTCATACTCTCCCAATGTTATGTATTCTTCTTTCGTTGGGTCTCGTTCCAAAACAAGCTCCATGGTAATATCAACGTACTTATCACCTATCTTATTCCAAGCATGTTCTATTCCCAACGCTCCGCAAATTGTCATTCTTCCTTCCACATATTTGACGTCTGGGAAGTTTTGAGCAAATAGAGTTGCGTTGCGAAAACATTCTTTTGCTTTAGGCTCGACGCACCTCTTTATTGCTGCTATCTGGGTTTCTGTGAATACCTCTGATAATCGTACAACTTTGATAGGATTTGCGTCTTTCAACATCTGACGATAGAACTCAGCCTGCTTTCCTTTTCCAAGGAACTGGGCAATGTTACGAAGTTCCGCAATCAAGCTATTTTCTTTTACTTCGGTCATTTCTATACAATAAAAAAGGTTTCGTCAATCTTGAACGCTGTATGGGTGCTGTAACTACCATCCTTGCGAACTCTTTTGCTCCACAATCCGTCCAAACTCCGTTTATATTTATTTTGCTATCAATGTAGTAGCAGTTTTTAGCAGCAGGAGCTTTTATCAGAACGCATCCCAAACCAAGCTCCTCAACTGCTTCCTTTAATGTTACTTTTCTCACTTTACCAATCCTGCAGGCACATACTCCATTCCGTATCTCTTTAGCATAGCTTCGACAGATGCCCAATTGCATGCCTTTCTATCACCTTCTGCGTTTTCAAATAACTTCTTATCAGCCGTTATCCGATAGCCTTTCATAATGAGCTTAAATGCTTCCTTTTGAGCCTTGCTCGGTTTCTTGTTGCCTCTCGCAATCTTGACTGGTAGGGCAACGAACTCGTCAATTGTCAATTCCTTCTTGGTTTCAGCCTTGTCGCCCTTGGCTACCTTTTTGTTTGACGCTTTCTTATCTTCTTTCTTCACCCCAGGCTTCTTTTCAGAAGTCGCTGCCTTGTCCGTTCTCTGACCTTGCTTCTTATCAGATGGATTAGTTCTCCAATCGAATTTTCCTTCAGCATACTCCGTCCAAACCCAAGTTGGGTGATTAGGGTGAACATCTCCCACTTTGCGGGCAGTTTTAGCTGGTTTATCTTCTTTCTTGCTATCAGCCTTCAGTGCCTTAGCAGGTGCATCTTTCTTTGTTTCCTTCTTCTCGCTTTTCTCCATCGGAGCTTTCTCAGCTTTTTCTGCTTCTTTGCTTGCGTCTTCAAAATCCTTCAAACGACTGGCCAGAATGTTCTGAAGGTCTTCATTTGTCACATCCTCGCTCTTGATAATCTTCAACCCTTCAAAATTATCCCAGTTGTTGAGAATATAGGTAGCAAGTTCTTTTGCTTCCTTTGCTGCAGGTCTCTTGCCCCTTGATAGGTTAGCCATCTTCACAGCTTTCAATTCGTTCAACTTCAAGATACGCTCGTCCATCACAGGAGCGTTGAAGTTATCAACTGCATTGTTTACGTTCTTGCTGTCTTCCACCTTTGCGGTCTTGATGTTTTTTGTTGCCATATTATTTTTGTTTGATTGAGTTTTACTTCTTGATTGTTATTAACCTTGTAACTTCTTGACTGTTGATATAAGCGATTATATCAGGATTAAGCCCAACGCTTGCATTACAGTACCTCAATTACATGCTGTTTATAGCCGTATAAATTGTTAACGTATTCACGCACCCTGTATTTACGTTTATAGCGGAAATACGTTGTTTTACTTACCTGTTTAGGGCAATGAGATGAATCTACTGATACGTAATAAGTGTGAGGAGTTGTTAATGAATTATACATACGCTTAATTATTTATTTGATATTATCTAATTACAACGTAAAGTTACGAACTTCTTGCGAAACGGCAAAACTTTTTACCAATTATTTTTGGGGAAAATTTAATTTTGGGCAATAAAAAGCTCCGAACTTCACAGCCTAGAGCTTCCAAATTCATTATAATAGCTTTTATTCAAAGTCATTATTAATAAACGTTGTTTAATTATTTCCTCTTTTTAACCAATTATCCATTGCCTCCATAAACAGCTTATCTTTTATGTATATGAACTTTTCAAACAATTCTGCCGCCTGAGTACGATTGCATAGATTTGGATTAGCAAGGCATTCCTTTAATGTTTTGTATTCAGCAAAATCTTCTCGCATTTCTACATCAGGAACATTGTCTTGAATAAACTTCTGAATGTCCGTAGCTTCAAATGTTGATAGATTATCATATTGCTTGTTTAACTCCCAAGCCTTTATTTGTAAGTCCTCTATTGTTAAAACTCTTTTAAATTGTTCTTCAAACCCTCTTGTCTTGTATTGAACATACCAATTCATATCTACAAACACAACTGTCTTAACAGGCCAATGTCCTTGTTCATTTTCGATATACTGATGAATGAGCAAACATACCTTTACTTTCTCCAATGGTACTACAATACTCACTGCATACCCAAGAGAAATAAAGTTGTTTGCTATTTTATCATCCCATTTATCTATCAATGAGAAGTAACGTTTGTATCGTGCTTTCATATCTTTATATGCTTTTTACAATGATTTATTTCTTCACCCTTATCTCTTTACCATATGGCTTATCTTTATTCTTGCGCTGCCCAGCTTTTGTCTTGCTAGGTGGTATCTTGTCCTTACCTCGTCCAGCTGAACTTCGGTCAATTGGAGTTTCATCCTCCGCAATAGGTCTTTTTCTTTCGGCTTCTGCATCCCATCCAGATTGACGTGCTTCCATATCTTGCCTTTGTTTGCGTATCTTAGACAAGAACAAATCTTTGATATTAGAAGCTGAGGAATGTTCTGCTTCAGTAACATCTTCTGCCTTAACGTCCATTACCTCTTTGCCGGCAGTACGCTCTATTGCGGTAAAATCATAGGCTGAGTTGGATGGATAATTCATTTCAGCATCTGCATCATACTCTCCAGATATATCGACAAACTTAGCATAGTACGAATTATGCAAACCCGCAATCAATTTCTTGGGGTCATATTTCATGCGTGCCGCTACACGTCCCAAGATAATCTCTTTGAGGTTTATTGTTTTGAGTATCTCCTTCTGAATATGATTTTGGATTGTTACTTCGACATTGACGTCAACTACTCCATTTATATTGAGTATGTCTCCTTCTGCTTCCTTGCGTATCTGCTCCAAGGTACGAAGCATTGCGTTGTAAGAGTCAATCGAATTAAGAACAATATACTTATTCTTCATCTTAGAATACATCCAAGCAAGCTCCTCAAGTCTTGGTCTCTTGTTATATAGTCTGACATCAGCTACTCTGTTTCGGAACTCTTCACGCTTTCTTTCAATCTCAACAATATGCTTCTTCAGTATTCCCTTGACGTCATCCTCGTTGACAATTACTCCGTTGTCCTCACCCATTATCTTTACAACCTCGGCAACTGTAAACATACGTCCAAGGAGCTCAATAATATCCTCTTCAAACGGACTGAGTTTATATACAGCCAAGTCCTCTTTCTTCTTGCCCCCATACCTTCCTGCTCTACCAAAAGCAAGAGACTTTGCGGTGCTTATCTTTGCCCGCATCTGATTATACTTTCTCTTGAGCTCCAATATATCTTCTTGCTCCTTGGAACTGAGATGTTCAATATATTTCGCCAGCCTATGTGGTAGCATAGCAATGTTGATTTCATCCCCTTCACTACTTATGTAAATAGTGTTACGTATAATAGGGTGTCTTTCCAAAGCAAGCATCTTTTTATACTCCGTTGGATTTACAACATCCTCTGGAATTGTAATATGTTTCTTTTCTTCCATTTTTATTTACGATTACTTTTTCATACATATACTTATATTTGCGTTTCAAGACTTATTTGTTGCGTTTCGCTTTGGTTTAACTACTTTTTTCTTCAATCGCAATCTTTCTACTCTTAATACACAAATAGGATATTGTTTGCCTTGGTCTGGGTAATTAGATATTTTGGTCACTCGGAACTCTCTTTGTTTATCCATAAATGTCAATATCTTTCTTTTGCCCATTAGTGAATATATAAATATGCGAAAAGACAAATATGCATCTTCTTTCAATTTGACATTCTTATCTCTTAACGATAAATTGTATTCAAGTTCCTTCAACGTCATTTTTCTATTCTTTTATGCCTGTTAAATGCTTCTTTAGCATCTTCAATAAGATATAATGTTCTCTCCTATCCTTTCTGCCTACAAAGAAATGCCGGCATAAAATACAATCGGAATATCGTGTTCCAATACATTCGTACCGAAGCGTACAGCGAAGGAAATGCCATTTCTTTATCAGTCTCTTTTTCATCTCCTGTCAACAATTTAATAATTCTTCCAATTTCTCCTTTAAGGTAGTGAAATAATCATACGGCTTCTTTGCCATTTCTTTTGGAAGGCTGTCAAGTACCATGCGTACAACTACGTTGCGAGGAATGATTGAATTTGTAACAAAGGAAGATTTGTTTACAATACCATTTACATAAGTAACGTGGTCAACCAAATCCCTTGTAGTTGTTATATTACCCTCTTTAATTTTATCAGCTGTGTAGATATTAAATTTTCTATTAATATCAATTATTGAACCTCCATTGTTCCACTCTTTATAGAGTGCTTCCAACTCATCGCTTAAAAATGCCATGTCATTCGTCTTTTTTAATTATTACATTTCGATTAAAATCTTGCCAATTAGTCGGTATAATCCAACCATGCGCTTTGATAGACAAGGAATTGCGTCTGTTATACGCAAACAATTGAGTTTTATAGCTTGCCGCATCAATACTATCATTAAAGGTAGCCCATGGTGCATAATTGCCGTTAATCGTTAATACTAAAATTGCCCATTTCATACGTCTTTCAATTTAGAAATTTCAATGTGTTTGATAGTGAGCCCTTGGTCCTTTACAGTTAAATCCAAGCTATCAATTAACTCAGAAAGAGTTGTAGAACCATTTGCGGTAGTTTCTTTATAAGCAACTGTTTTGTTAGTCTCTTCTTTGCCCGTAGCCAATGAAATATACTCTTTAGTTCCTTCCTCTGAATACAATACTTTAATAGTCGTGGAAGTTTGAGAGCAATCATCATTTTTCATTTTTTGAATAGCCCATTGAGCTCCTTCAATAAATTTATCATATTCAGCACCCTTTTGTTTGTTGTAATAACGCTCTTCTTCGTTGTCAATAAAATCGGTTACTTTAGATGCTGCCTCTTTAATTTCGTCAATTTTTATTTCCATAATTCATTATTGTTTAATTTTCAAATCTCGTCAATTATTACTTTCTTTTGATTGTTAATTATCTCTTTAAGAGACTTTCTTGCTCCCTCCAAAGAACTATAATCAAATGGATAGTACTGAGGGCCAATGTATGGAGCAACTACATCTCCATCTAAACTAACATCAAACCACCAGAAAAGCAATCTTTTCTGAATCCGATACAGAGAAAGTCCCCCTCTGTTAATCTTTATTATCCTATACTTTTTCATCATCCTCGTATATGTCTATGTTTTTACTGCCGTGTTTCCATTGTTTTAATTTCTTACAAAATCTGTAATAAAAATTCTTTTGTCTTTTGCTAACTGAGAACATCTTCTTACAGTTTGTAACACAATAAAAATCCAAATTTTCTACACAATAACTATAATGAGAACATAGAAGGAAATGCCATTTCTTTATCAGTCTCTTTTTCATCGCATTATTCTTACAATTCTATAAGTGGCTCTTGCCACTCACCGTGATTCCTACGAATGAATACACCTCCTTCTGGAGTATTTGCCTCATCTTCTGGATAATCGTAAGTGTTATAAACGTCTTTATCACCTGCATACCTATACTCTCGGTGTTCTTCGGGAGCGTCTCGCAACCAGTCTGCGAGTTCTTGGCGGGTCATTTGTCTTGACTTGACTTCTTCTTCGATAAAAAGGTCAAATTCATAAAGGCTTTTGCATTCATGTTTGCCGTTTATCTTATATTTAAATACATGCTCGTATGTATCTTCCATAACAGCAGCTACAATGGGCGTATCTATACTTTTTAAGTTATAGTCCAAAATTCTTACTGGTCTTTTATTTCTTGTAATTATCTTAGCTCCAGTCTTTGCTTTTTCAACGTCAAAAGGAACTTTCTTTGTTTTTATATCCTTTTCCATTTGTATATATCTTCTATTTTAACAACTTCTTTTGACCCTTCATGTTTATGAAACTGACCATCTTTATATTCGCAAATAGTGACTTCATTTGAATGTAAAGTACAAAGATACAACGCATTATCCATTAAAAAATAGTCTGACTCAAAAGGAATTTCATGTATATCTTTCTTTAAAACATCTTTTACTCCCTCTTTCTTCCCTACCTTATATCCACATGAATAACCATCTCTATAAGCTTTGGTTAACACACATCTGAGTTTTGTTAGCTCTATTGTTATTTTCATTTATATTATTCTAATTTTCAGCTATTTTAAGTATTCCATCATTGGTGTATTTTAATGCACGCAATGTTCTAATAGCCTCCTCTATCCCCATAGTGAACTTGTGTGACACAATAAAACTCTCAACATCAGAAACTGTTATTTCTAACTCAGTTATTTCCTCACAATACTTTTCCAGTTCCATGTACTCGGAGACACCCATTAGCGTGTTCGGGTCAACCTCGCACAAGTTTGAGCAGATAATCTCAAGTTCCTCCTCTGAGAAGCCTTCGTCAACGTGTAGATTTCCTTGCTTTCGTTGGTTTTGGCACCACTCTACAAGACTTTTCAGTTGCCTGAACTGACAGATGTTGTGAATTTTGTCTTCTTTCATATAATTATTATTTTCATTTTCCCTTTTAATAAACTTAACATTTGAGAAGCACTCGTCAAGTATTTCCAATGTTCTATCATAAAACTCTATTGGAATTATTAAATTAATTGGAATATAGCATTCTGAGTCAAACATGTAATCTTCTTCTACAGCCTTCCAAAATATCCTTTTCGTACCTTTCTTGTAATTTTTTTCTACAATCTTCCAAAATATCCTTTTCACATCTTCTATGTCCCAACCAGCAATTCCGCAACCTATCTTAGTAAGATAGAACGTCAATTGTTGATTATTCAATACAAAGTCTATGAATTTGTCAATACTTGCTTCCAATGCACTCTCCGATACTTTCTCCATGTTCTTGTCCAAAGTCGGAATAGCATAAGAGTGTCCTGTCAATCCTTCACTTTTGCCCCACTTTGCTCCAAAATTATCGTAGGCTATGCGGGCAGCTCCTCCCATGTGAGCTCCATTCATATTGGAACCAAATACAAATATCTCACCTGGTTTCAATTCTTCAATCCTTTCGGGTGTAAATTTCATTGCCATAACTTTATAATACAATAGTTTGTATTTAATAACTTTGTAAAATAAAAAAGAGAATGCCGCAATACATTCTCTTCTCACAATAAAACGTCAAGAAAATTGTTTTCAATCTTTAAATTTCTTGTCTTTGTCGCCTTTCTTGTCTGCTTTGGGAACTGGTATGCGCTTTCTCGGAGCTTTACCAATATCCTCTTTGTCTTCATCCTTGTTAAGCTCATCATCTTGAGCTTTCTTTCTAATGTCTTCCATAATTGTTTCTATTTTTGAATAATAACTCTGTCTTTGATGTCTTGATTGAAAGTATTTCCACTAACATATATTAGTTCTTTCTTTGCTCTCGTTATTGCCACATATTTCAAATTTTGTTCTTGTTCATACTGCCATGGCAAAGTAGCATATTTACTCGGTATCAACTCTGGGCATAGGAAGAAAATGCGGGCATTCTCCAAGCCTTTCGCCTTGTGAATAGTAGATAACATTATACCTTTAATATCATCGCTAAATATGCTATTGATTAGCTTTTTCAATTCAGCCACGCTTTCAACCTCCTCGCAAAGACATTCAATAACTTCTATCTTTTGCTGAAGCACTTCCATCTTAGAGTGCAGGCTCGGTTTTCGCACTCCTCGTTTTTCCAGTTTCCTCAATAAATTATCCTTTTCAACATCAAGCATAGAGAACAAACCATTGATTGTTTTAGCTCCTGTTTTGCTTATCAGTCCAAGAATACCTTCGCCAATCTCTTTCCCTCGTATCTTTGATTTGATTTTGTTTTTCATTAACCAAAGATAAGTTTGAACCAATGGTTTTAAGTTTCGACAAAGTATCCAATCACCTTGCTCTATCTCGGTCAGGCTTCCATCTTTGACTATCCCTTCTTCAGCATTCGGAGCATATGATATTTCAGGCACTATCTTCTGAGCTTCCTTCACTATATTAACAGCACACCGATAAGACACACTCAAAGGCAGTTTAATTGCTTGTCCGTTAATGTTAGCCAGTCGGTCGTAACTTTCTGCGTCAGCTCCTGCGAAGCCGTATATTGCTTGCCTTTTGTCTCCCACAGTCACCAACCTTCCTTTTCGGTTCAAACAATTCTTTATGAACTGATGTTGACATATTGAGAAGTCTTGACTTTCATCACAAAATACATAGTCATACTTTCTGAAACGTATCGAAGGGTCAGTAACAGGAACATATATCATATCCATGAAATCAAATTGTCCCTTATCCTTAATCAGAAGCTCAAATGCTTTCATAGCAACTTTCACCTCCGTTTCTCCGACATTCAAATCATAGTGTTCAGACAACTCGTTTATAGCTTCTTCAGTATTCTCGCACAAGTTACAACGCATAAGGTCAAGCATTTTTGGTATTATAAAATAATACCAACCTCGCTTATTTTCAGGAATGTCTTCAAAACCCTTCAACGCTCTCTCTGTTTTAGCAATGCCCTTGTTTGGATTCATCTTCACTCTTCCTCCGTATCGGCTCAATATAGAACGCCAACCGCAAGAATGTATAGTCATGATTTCAACATCTTTTCGTTTGTTTCGCTCCTTTAACTCATCAATAATTGAGTTATTAAAAGCAAGGAACAGGGAACTGGCGTTGTTCGGAATAAAATTCAATAACTCCAATAACACCGTAGTTTTCCCTGAACCTGCAACTGCTGAAATGTTGATATCTTTCTTCGTCTTTTGAAATACTTTATAAATCGTTGTTTGATATCTACTCAGTTTCATTTTATTTACAGTTTCTTTGTACCATTCGGAGCTGCCCACTTAAACCAAGTTGCACTCTTTGTGAACTCGCAACGTACCAAAACTCCTTCTTCCATTACTCGGTTGAATGACGATATAAAGTTTGTTCTATTAGAGTACATTGCTGCGTTCTTAGTTAAGAACTCTGTAATGTTTACACCTTCCACAGTATTGAAATCAATAGACTGAGCCGTGTTAAAATACCCTTCTTGCCATTTATATACGGCAAAGAACAAGAACTCATCCTTGTTCGGAGTACACACTTGTAATATCGTATTTCCTTCCAATACCAGCTGTTCTATGGCTTTTTGATAAATGTTCGCTTCCATATTAAATTTCTCCTTTCTCTTGAAACATTATTAGTACTTCTTTTATTTTCTTGAGACAACGTGAATATTGTCCGTTTGTTACATCTGGATTTTCCTTCAAAAACTCGGAAGTTTTTTGACCCAACATTCTTGAACGACATATCCGCTTTTCTAATTCATCTAAACCAAGATGCTCCATCAAAAGCTCAGTTGCATCAGGCTCCCGATAATCGTGAAACCCCTTATTCACTGCCTCCAATGCTTCTGAAATTTCTACGCATCCATTGCTCCTCTGTAACTCCTTCTGATAATCTCTGTAAAAATTTCTTGATAATGATTTGTTGAAATAGAAATAAAAATTGTAATTGCCCTTAATTATATATTTCTCCAAACATTTGTCAAAGATGATATAACAATCGGCAACCAATTCATCTCTATCAGACATGTATTTCACTTCAGTATTGTTAAGAAGATTTAGATAATTGGCAATATTTTTCTTGACAATATCTTTCATCATCTTGAATACCAAATTCTTATATGCCTTAACTCGCTTTTCATTTGTTGAGTATCTGATTATCGCAATCCACTTATTGACAAGTTTAGCCTTGTAATGATAATCTGCTTTGAAATACATGCTCTCCAATCCCATACCGTCAATTCTTACTTGCGTCCTTAAATCGCTTAACTGCCTCATGCAGTTGATGTTCCTTGAAAGGTTTTATTTCTTTCTCATAATGGTCATGAGAACGTTTCTTCAACATTGCTCTTTTATCTTCAAGTGAAGCACTACCATACTTAGCAATGTCGATATTTTTCTGACTCAACGGAATATCATCGGCTGGATTGATTTCCTCTCGTACTTTACCGCAACATGGACAAGGAGCGTTATTGCTTTGAAGATGTCCGTTAACCATATGATAGGTATTTGAATAGTATTCATCTTCAACTCCCTTTCTCTTGCACTCTTCGTTTCTACAAACAAATTTTACCATATTTATCTTCGTTTTTCTGTTATTCTTGCGTATTCTAAAATCAAAAGAGCGTCTGAAACTCTCATCCAATCTTGTTTTGTCTTCAAGTTGAACTTCTCTCCTACACTCGGATAAATTTGTTGAGCACGTTCTTTCAGTTTAGTTTTCCACTGCGTAGTGGTTTTCTTCCCTTTATTGCCCACTTGTAGCTCCTTCTGCCACTTCTGAGGAGTAACCTCCATAGTAGGTATCTTTCTGCATAAAAGAGCCATTTCCAAGTGACCAAACCCCTTTCCGAAATTAAACATTGAACTGCCTCCCATTCCTGGAAGTCCTCCTACCTTTTCCAAGTAGCATGTCGCATTCTTCTGATACTTCGTGATAAAATTCAATAAATCCTGAGGAGTTTCAGGCATATGAATTACTGTTATTATCTCGTTTCTATCAAGTGAAAATACTACAATTCCACCCTCTTTGCCAGGGTCAACTGCAATTAACTTTTTGTCATTTATGGATTTTATCCATTCTTTATTTTCCATCTATAATAAAAGTTTACATTGTTCATATTATCTCTATAAACTTTGAGATGCTTATACATATCGGCTCACATCTTTTTCTTTAACCACATAGAGCGTGTTCTCATTGTTGAAAGACTCACTAACATTTTGGGTTATCACCAAAATAGTCATACCCATTTTTTCAAAGATTTTGATGATATTTTCTTGTCCTTTACTATCCATTCCGTGGAAGCACTCGTCAAAACAAATAAGGTTCAATCCACGTCCGTTCGTAGACAGATTTATGAGATGCTGAATTCCAAGAACTCCTGCTAATGTAACACGTCCTCTTTCACCTCCTGACTTAGCCAAGAACTGTTCAGCGGTTACTCCGTCATTCAAAACAAACACATCAATCTTTTCTCTGACTTCTCCTGATTTTAGAATTGTAAAACCATTAATCAATACCGATATATCAACGCCAAATTTTCTCAAATAGCTGTTCGTGATACCTTCGATTATTTTGATTGATTTATTAGCAAGATAAGTCATGAACCCTGAACGTCCCATGTTAAACTGCCAAAACTTAATTGTCTCCATCTCTTCACTGATTGGTAGGAGTTGTTTGTTTAGCTTCTCTATCTCAGTATCGCATTCTATGATACGTTGGTTAAGACTGTTTAACAATTTGTCATCCTTCTTTCTTTTCTTGATAGCTTTCTTCTCATTTTCCCATTTAGCTATCTTTTCAAGAAGGTCAGCACGGTCTTGCGTCTTATTCTTGATTTTGCGTTCATAACTACTTTTCTCTTCATCAATCTCTACAACAAGTTCTTCGGCTTGCTCAGCTTCCTTTATCTTCTTGTTAAGATTTTTGAGTTTAGTTTCTTTTGCTTCATATTCCTTATTCTGCTTCTTAATCTCGCTTTGAGCTTCATTAAGCAATGACTTAGTATCTTCAAGCGACAAATTCAACTCTGACTCGTGTATGAATTCATGAGAACACTTCGGACAAATTATGGTATCTTCAAGCTCTGCTTTGAGCTTCTTCTCTAATCTCTTATTCTCAGATAATTCTGAATCAAGCTCCTCTATTTCTTCTTTGAGCTTTTTTCGTTCTTTCTTCAATTGAGTAGTATCTTCAACAGTTATTGCTTGAATTTGTTCCTCTATTGTTTTTACCGCCCTACGCCATTTTTCCAAGTTGCCGTCAATTTCAACAATCTCTTCTTCAGCTTTATTTATCTTTTCAGATAGCTCGCTCAACTCTTCTTCGGTATTATCATTAGCAAGCACTTCTTCTCTTTGCTCCACCAATAGTTCCTTCTTATCCGATAACTTACCAATCTCATCATCAATCCCCTTATATTCAGCATTCTTCTCTTTGTAACGCAAATCAAGTTCTTCAATGACTGGGTTAATCATATCAGCAGAAGTAATGCGGTTCATTATCTCCTTCTTCTCGCTATCACTGGCAGTGAAGAACGTATATTGATTATCTTGACTAATTATGAAGTATCTTAGCAAATCTTCACGACTTATCCCAATAAGCTCAAGAACACGCTTGTTTGCTTCGTTTACAGATACGACTTGTTTATTCAATTTGTCATTTTCCCATATCTCAACCTTTGCTGACTTATTACCACGAAAGAACTGACGAATGATACAGAGCTTCATTTTTAGAACAGGATTGTAAAGATGGAAAACAATTTTGCATTCTTCCTCATCCCGATTGATGAAACTATCTTTCTTGATAGCTCGTAGACTCTCATTGGTAAGAGCTATACAAATTGCTTCAAACAAGGTGGTCTTACCAGCTCCATTATTCTCCAAACCTCTATCAGTTTCATTCCTTCCGAAGATAACTGTACAAGTATTGTTCTTGAAGTCATATACTGACTCCTTGTGAGCAAACAAATTATATATCTCAATTTTACTTGGATTCCACATACCGCATTTGCTTTATTAAATCAAAACCATACTTGAACTTGCTACCATTGATATTATTCTCGGTACAGAACTTCAAGAAGTCTTTTGTTATTGTTTTCTTATCGTAATTCAAAACGCTGTCTGACTCGGATATTTCGATTGCATCTGTTGTTTCTGTTGCCTCAAATTTGCAATCTATGCCATATTTTCCTTGTATATCAGCAATGTTTATCTTTTGACAATCTACCTTCTTACCAGTAAAAATAAATCTAATATGGTCATACTCCTCGTCTTCATACTTTTCCAAAAGGTTCATCAAAGTCTCCTTGTCGTTAGCATCAATCACTTCCTTGATATACTTCGGGAATTTAGAAGGAACAAATTTAATTGAACCATCATCGAATATGACTGTGAACCCTTTGTCGGTGATATTCTCTCCGTAATTATTTTGATAAGCAGAACCAGTATATATAACATTATCCGCTAACTTAGAAGCGTTATGATAATGGCCAATCAATACCTTCGTCCACATTTCAAACATTGAAGGTTTTATAATAGAAGACACTCTTGAACCATCATTATTTACTACCCCATCAAAGCCTGAATGAGTTATCAAAAACAAAGGAGTGTTTTCATCAATGTCCCCATCTTTGAAATTTTCTTCTATGTCCTCATTAATCTTAGCATATTCCTCAAGCCATTTATCGTCTTTGAAATATGGAATGAATGCTACAACAGCTCCGCCAATTATACTCCAAACGCCATTGCGGTACAAATGGACACAAGACTCAGAATAAACATCCAAGTAACTTTTCTCATCATCGCTATCAGTTTTATCATGATTGCCTGGAATAACGTGCAATTCAATGTCCTCTTCAGATAACATAACCAGTATATCCTTCCAATCAGTCAGACATTGTAACGGCTGACCTGAACGATTGGTAAATACATCCCCACCGCAGAATATACGTTTAGTGTCATACTCCCGACAAAGACTGATGAGCTGACGAAAAATGTCTTTCACCAACTCACCATTGTCCTTATCAAGATGAATATCATTTACAAGTATGCCAATTGCTTGTTTCTTCATAAATTCATATTTTCCTTATAAACGCTGTTAATCATCCTCTTCTTCAAGTCCATTAGCCAGAGACTTCTTCAACTCAACCAAATCGTTCTGCATAGACTTCTTGATTTTGTTATGAAGAACTACCAACAGTTTGTTATGGTCGTAGTAATGTTTGAAAAATTCTCTCGGAGAACTCCACTCCAACTTTCCGTTCAAAAAGCTCATTTTCTTTGCTCCTTCTTTCTTGATTATTCCCATCTCACAAGCATAGTCAATATCATCTTGAGATAAGATTATACCATAACCAAGCAGTATGCGTATATCCGTTTTCTTTCTGCTTCCAAAGTCGTTCTTCACAACCTTAACTTCAGTTATCTGAGCAACTTCTACATCGTCAATCTTTTCATGCTTGATTAGCTTCATAGACAAACGAATAGTAGGCATAAGTTCAACCCATTCTCCTCCAGTACTCTTTCGAGTAGTTATGCCCATAGTACTTTGTTCGTACTGATGATTTAGCATTACAAAGTGCATTATATGGGTGTACATTTCAGACATAATAGATTTCGCAAACTTCTTAGCTTCTTTTGCGAATGCCATCATCTTCTCGTTCTTCAACTCAATGTCTTCAACATCTGAACCTTTCTGAAGCTCCTTCTCTAACAGCTTAGTATTTTCTTCCATTGTGTCAAGCTCAGACTTCGACAGAGTTGCTCCCAAGCTATCCCAAAGAAAGAAGAACTTGGGTTTCATCTTCTCGGCTTTCAATACCTCATCAGCATCCATAACAAGTTTTTTAACTTGCATGAACATCGCCTCAACATATTTTACCTTGATTATAATTATTCTGTGAACTGGCAAACCAAGCTGTAATGCGTAGTCTTTATTGTCTCGGTTTTCACTTGAAAGAATAACAGCAATACCATCTTCTGGATTTTCCTGAAGAAAGTATTTCATAGCCATGAGTCCCAACGTAGTTTTACCACTACGGCTCTTGCCTGCTATCTCTATAATGCCAGTTGGTAGTCCGAAAGTACGAAGGTTATAATCAAGCGTAGGACTGCCTGTATGTGCCCAGCTCTTCACGTCTTTGAATCCATCCTTATCAGAGAACTTAATGACGTCCTCAGAGTTGAATTTATCGACAATCTTATCAATAATGCTTTTTGTTTTCGCCATAAACTTTTGTTTTATATGAAATAAGCCAACGATATATTTCAACCGCTGGCTTATCTCGTTTGTTAACAATATGAAAGTAGATGAAATTTATTTTCCAGCAAGTTTCTTCTTGATGTCTTTCAGAGAAATTTTGCTTTTCGGTGCTTCTTCCTCATCTTCTTCATCTTCATCAGAGTCATTGCTATTCATCGCTTCCCGAATAGCTTCACGCAAGTCGTCATCCGTCATAGACTTCTTAACCGATACTTCCAAGTCATTTTCATTGATATACTTTTTCAGTTCAGTTCTGTCCATGTCGTCCAAGCCATCGTCTTCAGCTTCATCTGAATCATCCTCTTCTTCGTCTGCTTCATCCTCAGGCTCTTCCTCCTCTTCCTCTTCTTCATCCTCATCTTCTACCTTATTGGCAGCTTTCTTAGCAGGAGCTTTCGCTAACTTTTTCTTAGGTTTTTCTTCCTCCTCTTCCTCATCATCGGAGTCATCATCACCCTCGTCCTCATCTTCTTCGTCAACTACCTTTTTGGTAACTTTCTTGGAAATTTTCTTTTTAGAAGGTTTATCATCTTCTTCATCATCTTCAGCATCATACTGAGATTTGATTTCCTCAACGTGTTCTAGCCAAGCATCATCCTCGAACAATTCCATTTCATGTTCTTCGTCAAAGTTCTGCAAACCTTCCAACGCTTTCTCAAAGTCTCTCATTCCGTACTTAGGCAATACTTCAGTAAGCGGTTTCAGAGTCATGAAATACTCAATTTCCTCATCTGTAAGCGGTCTTGCTGATACCTTCTTCGGGAATGATACTTCATAATAGTTTTCACCCTTCTTCTTGTTTGGATTTTTCATATACTTAACCAAGATAGGCAGACCTTCATCTGGATCAGTAAATGGGTCAACTTCAATTGCTTCATCCTCATCTTCGGAAAATGCCAACTTGTTCATCGCATCCCGAACCATTTTCTTAAACTCCCACAACTTAGCACGCAACTCTTCGTCAGCCGTAACTTGTGCAGCATAGCACAACCAAGTGTAAGAAGGATTGAGGCTGTTTTGGTTTTGACCAGTACCTGTAAGAGCATCTAATTTATCTGCATCTTTTGCCCATTTCTTCTTAGCAAATTTTACATACTCTTCTACCAAGTCCCACTTCGTACCTCCGTGAACCTTAGAGTCAAGCACAGTAGTACGTCTTGGGTCTCCATCCTTACCAGCAATTGTAAGCCAGTAACACTTCTTTGGAATATAAAAGTCTTCAACGCCAGGGTGAGCTGGGAATATACGAATTTTCAATGTCTTTCCATCTTCCAAATTCAGATACTCGTTGCTGCTACCGCCCACCATTTCATTGTCTTCATCGACACGCTTTTTCAGCTTTTTAATAGGAGTTGCTTTCAACTGTGAACGCAAATCTCCGCTTGAATTTTTCTTTTCCATGATTTTCTTAAATCTACTATGTTATTGTTAATCAATCAATTTTTTCGTTCTCTTTATCAAGATGCCATTCACTCTTCCTTCGATAACCGAATCAGTAATATCACCTTGCTGAACAGTAAGAGAAAGTTTGTCCAACTTCTCACTCTTATCTTTAGCAGACCAAAAGATTGAGTTCATGTAATCTCTTGTTTTCTGAACCTCAATAAACTTCTTTCTCATTGCTTGGTAAGCTTTGTTACCCACAACCGCATTATTGAGAGCCTCAACAGTAGGAGCTTTGCCGTTATTTTCAGCTGCTAATTCACTTCTCAATCTCTCTTTGGTTTTAGCTTCAAATACTTCCAGATTGAGTTTAGCTTCTGCAACTTGAGATTCAGCTTCAGCAAGTAATTGACCAAATCGGTTTACAATTACTGGGAATGTTACAAGCTCTCCAATAAGGTTTGAATAATCTATCTTCAATAAAGAGTCAATATCCATGTCCTCATCAAAGTTGTCAAATAATAGCTTGTAAGTTTTGCCACTAATTGTAATGAGTTTCTTGTCCATCTGTTACTCCTTTTCGTTTTCTTCGGCTTTCAAGATATGTAGCCCAATCACTGCATATCCGATAATATCTTTCAACGTATCTTCAATGCCTTCAAAGTTTGGTTGTTCTCCACGCATCTTGTTTTCTACCATGTTACGATACCTACTAACTTTGTCCCATAAATGAACCATATTGCCGTTCATCCCAAGGTCAAAAGAAGCTCCCTTGTAATCATGGTTTTTCTTTACCAGCAATTCGTTCATGCCATTGAAGATGCTATCTATACTCTCTTTAGTCATCTCCTTCGGTTTAATGTTCGTCATACACATTTTTGATTAAGTTATTTAATTCTGTTAAGTTCAAATAATAACCTTCAAACTTTCTATTCAACATTTCAATTACATTCGTAACAGCCTGTTTCAGTTCTTCTTTACCATTCTCCCATTGAGCACTTAGTCCCTTGTTACCCAACTCACGTTCCCTTTTCATATAGAAGATAAGAGCTAACCAATCAACCAGTTTACAAAAGATTTTAACATCATCTCCTTGACGTGTAATATTGCCAATAACCAAGTAAGCAGAAGCACTACAATTACCGCAATTATTTCCATCATCTTCTCTGAACTCATCAATTGCTTTATGTTTTGATAGGTTATTGAGAGCTTGTCTGATTTCAGTACCATTATAATTATTGTACTTTGTCTCATGAGACATATCTCTGAGTATCAACGCTTCATCCCAATCGTGGAACGCAAACGCATCTACACAATCAAGTTTGAATGCCAATACTTTCGCATCTTGGTTATCAAACCCAAATATATCTTCAAGTAATATCCTTCCAAAGATTGATACTTTATAAGAATGTTGACTCACGCTTTCCTCTTTGAAAACGTCCATTTCTTGCCACTGCTTGATGTTATCAAGCCTTTTCAGATAAGCTCCATTGAAAATTTTCGCTAACATAATTTTATCAATTTTAATTTACGATTTAGTTTTTATGGTCAGACAATACATATAACTTTGTTTTGTTGTTACTAAACAATTTCTTTTCGTTTTTCCAAGTATCTTTCTCAACAGTACCGCTTATAGCTACAACACACCCCTTTATATCAGCAATATTCTCTCCTATCTTCTCATAAGCATCTGGCCACATGAGTACTGGTATAATCGTATTATTGCAATCTATATTCAGAGTACACATTGTTCCTGTCTTAATGTCTTTTTCCCTGTAAGTTATAAGTTTGCCGGCAATAGCAACTTCTTTCTTCTCATTAGCAGCCAAGAACTCTACTTCATTAACGAATATGTTAGCAATTCGCTTATTTGGTATAGCATCCCTTATCATGTTCTCATAATCAACCTCTCCAAAACCAGTAAGACGTTTTTGCTCCAAAATCCAAAAAGCATTTGAATTACTATCTGGCGTTGAGTACTCCTCTGATAAAGTATCACCATTCATATCAAGATACTTCTCCAGTAGTTTCTTTCTGTCTCTTGGATTTTTGATGTCTTCAATAAGGTCGAATGCTCCAGCAATTATAAGGCATTTTACAACAGTTTTATTCACTTTTGAAGGTACTCTACTCAGGAACTCTTCCAACGAATAGAATTGCCCACCCTCACGTCTTGTATTCATGATATTCTGAACTGCTACCTCTCCTACACCTTTAATTTTTGTCAAGCTAAAGAAGATACGCTGTTCTTTCGAGTCACACGTGAAATTTATATCAGAGAAATTAACATCAGGTGGACGTATCTCAACATCAACTCCTGTTTTCTTCAACTCGGCAAGTCGGTATGGCACTTCACCCTCTTTGGAGAATTGAAGAGCCGTTGTCCAAAACTCTAATGGATAGTTCACTTTCAACCATTGACTCCAATAAGATATTAAAGAGTAAGCAACAGCGTGAGACTTGTTGAAACCATAACCAGAGAAGGCAAGAAGTTTATCCCAAACACGTTCAGCATATTCCTTCGGTTTCTCAATACCATTCTTTTCAAGCAACTTTGTATAGCCAATCTTGAATTTTTCGCCAAATGAACTTAGAGTTTTGATGTCTTTCTTTTTAATGGTAGTACGCAGTACATCTGATTCCACTTCGGTCAATCCTCCTACTACAACCGCTTTCATGATTTGTTCCTGATAAACATACAACCCAAAAGTCTCGTGAGTTATGTTTTCCATTCCAAAATCATAGGTTGGTTTTTTCTTGCCATTTTTGATATCGCAAAAATCCTGATGAGCATTCATTTCCATTGGACCAGGTCTGAAAAGAGCCGACATCGCCACAAGGTTTTCAAGCGTATCAGGTTTCACCTGTCGGCAATAGTTCATCAGCCCAGTGGTACCGAACTGAAACACATCCTCATTCCACCCTCTTTTGAAGTATCGAAATGTTGCTTCATCATCCAATGGTATCTTGTTTAAATCTATGTTCTTGCCAGTGTTTTTCTTTATCAAAGTCAAGATACTCTTAAACTTATCAAGTTGAGATAGTCCAAGAATATCCTCCTTCAAGAAGCCTGATTTGTCAATGTATTTACCTTCCCACTCAGATACTAATACTCCATCAATCTTCTTGACGGGCATCCACTCCCATAAGTCAATTTCGGCATTGCTACCATCAACTCTATGCTTCGGCACTATAACAACAGCAGAAGGGTGAACACTCTCCGCTTTCGGCTGTAGCAAGGCATATTTAGTCAAATGAACTAGCTCTGGGTTTTCTTGAACGAATTTGAAAAGAAGTTTTGATTTTGAAGCGTATTCAATCAAGTCTCCCCAAGTGTATTCAATCTGGTCGTCAATATCCTTAGTAAGTTTGTTTGTTAAATCAAACGAAAGTCCCTTAACCTTTCCAAAGTCTTTAATACAAGTTTTGAGCTTCATTCGTGTGTACGTTCCTATGCTACATGTGTAGGCATATCCGTATTTGTTTTTGATATACTCCTTAACTGCATCACGGAACTCGGTTGGAAAATCAACGTCAATATCAGGCATAGAGTCAGCAGACTTCGCACGCTCTCCCGATACACGTGTTTCATTCAAGAAACGCTCAAACATCAATCCATATTTCAATGGGTCAACTTCAGTAATATGTAAACAATAAGCAACAAGACTACCGCAAACTGAACCACGTCCAGTTCCCACATTGATATCATTATCGTGACACCATTTAATAATATCCCAAAGTATCATGAAATAATCACACAAACCATTCGGAACTATTACAGCACACTCGGTTTCAATTTGCTTCATGTACTTATTCATCTCTTTCGGTTTTAGGTGTCCAAGACGTTCATTGATGCCTTTCTCCAACTCCTCAAAGAATTTACCTTCAACATCCTTAACCTCAAAATGAGGCAGTTTACGCACTCCTGTATTTATCCGAAAGTCTATGGAGTCAGATAGCTTTGAAGCATTCTCTATACCAGTTACAATTGCCTCAAACAATGGCTCTACGTTATCAATCCATTCTTCATAAGAGTTTATAGTATCTGCTACACTCTTGAAGTATTGGTTATTTGACTCTGGTGTAGCCTTGTTGTTTACTTTATTGAGAATTGACTTCAACCCACTTTCTTCCTCATCAAGATAATAGGAGTCATTTATCAAGATAGGTTTCAACATCTTTCGATAATTACAAAGATATGTGTCTATGTTCTCAAGATGTCTTCTGAATAGTTGTTGCGAAACATACTCAACTGTGTCTATCTGATAGAACACTTTGTCAAATACTTTCTTGTATTTTGCTATAAGTTTTACAGCAGCCTTCTTATCGTCTTTTACATAGTTAAATTCACTCTCCTTCGGCACTACGCAGCAAAGTCCTTTACCTAGCGTATAAAGAAGCGTATCAGGAATGAAACCATTGTAATCTACATTTATAGCTTTATTGATGAGCAGTAAATTCTTCCAACCTTCGTAGTTCAAAACAAAGAACTTCAGTTCAAAGGTTTCTTGATTCTGTTTATCTTCTGAGTAATTAACTGCTACTGTAACAGTTTCTCCAATTATTGATTTGATTTTCTTTTTTTCGCAAGCGGTCTGAAACGAAAGAACTCCAGCCAAGGTATTCTTGTCGCAAATACCAACTGCCTTACATTCCATAAAACTTGCCTTCTTCGCCCAAAGCTCACAGGAGCCTGAGCCGTTCATAATTTCATATTCCGAATGTACTCCCAAGTGCACGAAGTCCATGACTTTCGGCTCGCTCGTTTTACCCAGATATTTGAAATCATTGAACTCTGGTTTGAATACTAATTCATTGTAACGATTTTTATCTTTCTTAATGCCTGAATAATAGAATTTGCCTCCAAATTCAAATAATATGTAGTTTACCTTCTTTTCATCCAATACATCAAACTCCTCGTCTGAAAGGATAAAGGCAAAATCTTCATCAATTATTTTACCATCAAATGGTTGAAGATAAAGAAATGTACCAATCTCATCTATGGTAATAATATCGGAGCCATCCAATTCTGACTCCGATACTGTCATCTTGTTCTCTTCTAACCACTTTGCTAATGTTTCTGTCATAGCTTACCAAGATATTCATGTTCCACTTTTTTAGATAACCTTGCGGCAAAGAAGTTCTTTGCAAGCATAGATATATCCCAATTGTAGCCCATTACTCCTGTTCCGCTATTATCCTCCATATGAGCTTCCAAGACTTCAATTTCAGAAATAGCGGTATGACGTGCTACATCTTTCTCGTCAGGAGTTTTGAGAATAGTCATTTTCAGCTTGTATTCCAAATATATCTTCAAAAGTAGATAAGAGTTATACAGATAGTTAGAAAAGTTTGCTAACTGCTGGATTTCAGCCTCAATCGGCTCTTCTCCCTCTGATACTCGTATGAGGTTATCAATAATGATTTGAAGATTGTATTCAATTTCACGGAAACGATTGACGGCTACTTCATGGCTGAAGTTGAAATCTATTCTACGCTCTTGAGCACCGCAATCATCATACATATTCCCGATAACAGAACCACCGCCTTTTTGTTCAACATACAAGTCGCTCATTGTTTTAGCAATCTTATTCCACTCGTATATATGCAGACTTTGAGAATTATGAGTTTGTGTTCCAAGTTTTACTCCCAATGCTCCTGCTATAAGCTCAGTCAAAAAGCTGAATTGGAATATGTTTGTTGGCAATCCCCAATGAAGGTCATTGCTTCGGTTTCCGATAGTAGTGATGAGCTTTCCTTCTCGTATTTTCAACATCACTATATCATTACATGGAATATCTTTAGTTTTGTATCCCAAGTCAAAGTTTGGATTCCAAATCTCCATAACTACCTGACGACTGTTTGGATTTTCAGATAATATCTTGATAGCATCTATCACTTGGTCATACCCCTTACTTGCATCCAAATTATCTTTTACAAACTTATCTTCTGTACGAATGCCCCAATGACGTAACCGATAACCATAAGGAGCGTGGAATGTTTCCCCGTCATCTGAAAAGTCTGCCATCTTCTTATTGAACAAAGTCAAGAAATGAACATCTTTCCTTCCCATTGCTATCCACATCGCTTCAGCCAACAAAAAGAACACATTTATATCACGCTCATAACCACCTACACATCTACGATAAGGATTGGTCAACTGCGTCTTAAAATCAAGCACCTCCTTAACCTCTCCATCACGGCTCGGCTCGTAGTCCTTCTGGGTGAACAGGTAGTAATTTATAGCAGGGTACAACGCTGCAAAGGTGTCTGTTTTTGCTACTCCTAACTCAGGAACGTAAACATTGTTACTCGGAATACTCATATCAATTATTTATTTGAATTTTATTATTATCGTTCTCCATTATAAACTTTGTATAAAAAGAAAGGAGAACACTCAACATGCTCTCCTTCTTCTCTATTGATTACCAATCAGGTTTATTTCTTCTTGGTAGTCTTTTTAGCAGGAGCTGATTTTGAAGCAACTTTCTTTTTTGGAGCTGGTGCTTCATCCTCTTCTTCCTCCTCCTCTTCAGGCTCTTCTTCCTCTTCCTCCTCATCTTCAGGCTCTTCAACTTTCTTAGAAGCCTTTTTGGTCAAGTTCTCTTCCATCTTCTTGCGGTTTTCACCCAGCTTCTTGTCGATTTTCTGAACAGTTGTCGTAATATATTCCATGAGTTCAGTAATGATTTCAATAGCTTCAGAAAGAGTAATGCCCTTAATAAGCGGTGCTCCACTCCAGCAAGGCTCGTAATCAATACCTGCTTTGTCCAGCACTTCGGTCTGTTTCGTGAAGGTTAACAGATACAAGTTACACTTGATAGAGCCGTCATCCTGTTTTGAACAGTTCTCAATAAGAACCATAGAACGCTGAGAGTTTTTGCCCTTATGTTTGATAGTTACACCCGCACTCGCTACCCAAGCATATGCGTACTCACTTTCAGGGAACAACTTCTTCAATGGTGCGAACGCTTTGCGGTCATCTTCATTGTTTTTAGGGTCAAGTTTCGTTCCACGTTTGCCGGCAGTAGGTTTCGTTTCCTTCTTCTCAGCCTTCTTAGCAGTGGCAGCTTTCTTATCCTCTTTCTTCGGAGCTACTTTTTCAGAGGTTTTCGTACTTGCCTTTGACTTAGGAGCAGGCTTCTCTTCCTCTTCCTTTTCTTCTCCAACTTCAGCACGAATAAGGTCACGAATATCATCGTCAGTCATAGACTTCTTAACAGTGATGTCCAACTCGTTGTCCTTGATGTAGGCTTTCAGCTCTGTTCTGTCCATTTCTGTGAACTCATCAGCTTCTTCCTCTTCATCCTCAGGCTCCTCTTCCTCCTCATCTTCAGGCTCTTCTTCCTCTTCCTCCTCATCTTCAGGCTCTTCAACTTTCTTAGAAGCCTTTTTGGCAGGTTTCTTCGGTTTTTCATCCTCCTCTTCTTCAACTTCATCGGCAAGTTCATCGTTTTCTTCCTCTTCGGTCTTTTCATCATCGCCTGAGTTGTTGTCTTCTACGAAGGATTCAGCAATGTCCAGAAGGGTGTCTGTTTCCTCTTCCTCCATGCCTTCAATTCCGTTTTCTACCAAGATTTCAAGAAGTTTTTCACGTGCTTCTTCTTCGTTCTTTGCATTAATCTTTAATGCCTTCACTCTTTTTTCTGTTGCTGCATTCATTTTCGTTGCCATTGTTTTACGATTTTAATGATTACTATTTTTGTTAAATTGTTTATTACTCTTCATCGAAACTGTAAGTTGAAAATACTTTTTTTTGTTGTAGCAATTCGTTACCATATTTCTGAATCAGGTAACTTTTTTGCAAATTTATTATATCTGCTACTCCAATTGGTTCATCATCATTGTCCAAGATTTCCTTTCTTGCTCGTTTCTCTGACTCGTTGTTAAAATAAACTTTGTTAAGAATTTTTGTATTGTAACCTCGCAAGAAAAGTGAAAATATAACTCTTTCTTTGCCCGTCAATCCTTCTAACAAATCTACTCCATTAAGTACAAACTTGTTTGATTCAGGAGAAATTTGTGTATCTTCTTCGATGCCATAATCAAAATTGATTTCATCAATTCTGGTTTTGTAGCTCTCTCTGTTTATATACTTCATAAAATCTCTGGACTTGTTTGAACAAGCAGCTTCTAAATAAAATCGGATTGGTACTGGCTTTGATGCTTCGTTTCTCCGATATTTGGCCCATCTCTTGCCGTATGATTTTATGGAAGTAAAGATTTTCAAGCGAAACTCCTGAACCAAGTCCTCAAATTCAAAGGACAGTTCTTCATATGAGAATATCTTAGATGCGTACTTCTTCGCAAGATATTCATATCTATAATAGAGTTTTTCTGACATTTTCATCTTTTGTCCCATTGCGATTTACGATTTGATTTACAATTCCGATACGAAGATAAGAAGTATTTTTGTATCGGCAAAATAAAAAAGGAAGAAATTTTGGGTTTGTCTAAAGGTTTAACTTTTATTAATCAAAACCCCAGACAAACCCAATGATTTATTAGATAAATAACAAATTATATTTTCTACAATATCCGACATACGTCATCTTTATTAACATCTTCGTATTCTTGTAGCTTTGCAGAATAAAGCGTCAATGTTCCATCGGACTTAACTTGGTCCAAAATCCATATACCTCCCCTGAACGAAAACTCATTACCAATGGCGTAATAATTTTTAACATCAAGCTCATTTAATTCAAACTTAGGTTTACCAAGTTTATCAAACAGCTCGCTTCTCACCTCTTCTAACTTACTGGAATTATTCAGAATACTATCTAAACGATTGCGTTTAGCAATGTCGTTTATCTTCTTAGCTTTGTGCGTCATTACCCTTTGATAATATGCCTTATCTTTTGGGTTGTAATATATCTTTTTTCTAAATTCAGCAATCAAATACTCTTTCTGTATCACAGAGAAGTATTCTGCTACTGATAAGTTTCTTGTCTTATCCATATTCGTCACTTCTTTAATTTACCAATTACATCCTCGTTGAACTCTCTCGGTTTCTGAAGGTGGGTGAAAACTTCCAATGCTTCTTGCTCCGTACATTCGTCAATATCTTTTTTAGCACTTGTATATGTAATACTTGTAACAAAGTTATTTTCCAGTTCCAAGCCATACTTTTTGATATCTTTGATAGCGTCAAAATCATATAACAATATGACATTTGTGACCCCCTTTATCATTAACTTTTTAGATTGCGCTGGACTGATTTTCTTACCGAATGTACAAACGCATTTTATGTCCTCTCCCTCCCATAAGTGAAGAACTTTGTCAACCGCTATCTTGTCAAAAATTCCTTCTACTAATATAACAGTTGTGGTGTTCTTAGTTATTTCGTCATATCCAAACAAAAGCTCAGAGAACTCAGTACCAACACTGTTATTGTATCTTAATCGGTTTGAAGGAACTTTCTTAGCTCCATAACGTCCCAAAAAACCTCGTATCTTTCCACCATCGTAAATTGGTACCAATACATAGTTTTGATATTTCCGATATAAATCAGTAGCTCCTATGTTATAACGCTTACAATCAGCAGGTGTTATTCTGCGTCCCAATAGATATTTCGTGCTTGCTACGGACACTTTCCATCCCACAGGCATCTTTATAACAGGCAACTCCTTTAACGTCACCTCATCATCCTCTATGCTTTCAGCAACTATATTACGAAGGCTCTGAATAGTATCTCTAATCTCAACTGTTGCGCCACCTAATAGATAAGTTTTGTCCAGCTGTTTGAGAAGTTTGTAAATACTTCCATGTTCGCCACACTTCTTGCAATCCCAAAGCTGAGTTTGACGTGATATATAAAAATGCTTTTCTTTACCACAAAAAGGACAATCGCAAATGTATTGTCCTCTTCGGTTTAACTTCGGATTGATTAACAAATCACGAAGGTCAGCATCATCAATCTTCCTTGCTGTTTGTTTCATATTCATCCCAGTCGGTGTTCATAGTACGCTTGCGGTCGTAGAAGCGTGCATAAGCAAAATTATTACAGATGTGAATTGGGTCACCATTCTTGTAGTCTCGTAGCTTATCAGTATGAAGTCGCATAATCTCTTCTTTTGCTTCATCACGTGTTTGATTAATAGTAACAAAGATGTCGAATGGACGGATTTTTCCTTTATCTTCGCTGAGTTGAGCACGTGTGATTACAAACTCTGGGTCGTTCTTTTGCTCCTCTCCAATACTACTTGACTGAGTAGCGGTATGAACTACAGCATTAAACTCCATAGCAAGCATCTTCATACCTTTTGCAAGTTTTGCTTGTCTGAAACGCTCTTCATTAGGTGTATAGTTATGACCGTCACCCACTTCCAATAACTCCAAATAGTCTATTACAATTACATCAATCTTACCATAAGTTTTCTCCATTTCCTTGACTTCTCTCCTAACATCAGGCAAAGTCTTAGCATTAAATGTTTCCTCGGAACTTACTATGATATCACTCTTTCTCAACTTCTTGATAATGCGCTTGGTCACCTCCATCTTCTTGGCAGTAATGTTACCAAGTTTAACATCCTGATACAACGTACCTGTCCAAGCAGCATCATATCTATTTAAACACTGTTCTTTTGTGCCTTCTAACTGAAAGTGTGCTACTCTGAACCCTTGTCGGGCAGCAGATATGCCTACAGAAACCAGAACCTGACTTTTACCAGCTCCTGAATCTCCTAACCAAAGAACACACTCACCAGTCTCTGGACCGCCATTCTCACCGCCCAACCGATAATCTATTTCATCAATACCAGTTGGTATTTTATAACGAAACTGCCAATCATCACTTCTTCTTTTCGCCTGACGTTCCGCAAAGTCTCCAAATACAGTTTCAAACTTAGCAGACTGAATAGAGAATTTGGAAAAGTCTTCAGCGTATTTGACGAACATGTCCCAAGATTGTTCTTTCTTACCTTGATTATATAAATCAGCAATCTTGTCATTAGCTTCCAAAAATTTCATCTTCTTGATGAACTTCTCGAAAGTATCAATAATCATATCATGACCGCCTTGCTCGTCAATTTCTACATCGTCAATCTCTTCAAGCTTCTCTAATACATTTTCATCATCTTGGAATTGTTGTTGAATTTGACCAATAGTTGGAACCTTACCTGTTAGGTCATATCTTTTTGTAACCCATTGCCACAGTTTCTTCTCACTTTCAATTTGCAAATAAGAGAATTTCAAGTATTGTCTTACAATTTCAAATACTGTTCTTTTCTCTAAAGCAGCTGCAAGAAGCTCAACAATAAAGTTGCTTGCTAATCTATCACTATTCGCCATAACCTCTTTTTACATATATTTTCGGATATTCTGATTTCAGAAGTTCCTTACATTCACATTTGAATTTACAAGTTGCACATTTAGAACTTTTGTGAAAATACAAAGTTGTATTTGCTATGCACCACAAAAATCCTCTGTTGGTATTATGATAGTCTGCTTTGAATTTCTCCTCCGCAGGTCTGATAATAGATATTAACGCTGGTATTTCTGTTTTCTTCTTTATTACATTGATTTTATGGTCTTTCTTCAACCCAATTCTTGTAATATATACATTAGTGTCTATGTCGTACTTTTTCCACCTTGCTATGGCAGTTTTTCCGAACACCCAATTGAACCTTATTTCTCGTGAGTAGTCCTTCTTTGCTCCTGAATTAAACCAAGATTGAATACCATATTCGCAAAACTTCCTCACAAACTCTTCTCCGATAAGGTCAGAGAAGGTATCCATAAAGTTATTCCAACAAGCCGTATCAGAGTTGTTACATTTGTAATTAACTTTTCGTTTTGTAACTTGTTCCAATAGCTCTACAAAAGTATCTACTGCACATCTGAATAGCCTTTGTCTGCGGCGAACCACTTTATTGTCCATCTTTTAATAGTTTCTTTCCAATCATCAATTGAAGTATCCAATATGCCTACTCGCTTCTCACCGATAGCTCCAATATAAGTATTTAACCTTGTTTCAGAGTGTTCGGAAAAATAAGCGTCATACAAATCAAAGAAGTCAATTATCAGACTTCGGCTCTTGGTTTTCGTGGCTCCCAATACACGTCCTTTCTTTTGAATAGTGTTAGCATCTTCCAATCCTCCGTCAACGTTTATCATGACTTCAACTTGAGGAAGTGTAACACCTTTCTTGAAGATATTTGACGCCAAAAGAAAACCGCCTTCACCCTCCAAGAACTCTTCTTTTGCTCGCTCACGCTCTTCGCTGTCATTCTCTCCGCTGATAAAAGGTATTCCCGAAAGACTTTCCACCCTGCGTCCATGCTCTACGCTTTGGAATAACACAAGCGTTTTTAGATTCAACTCTCGTAGTATTCCGATAACCTGCATCAGTATCTTGTTACGAAGTTTTGACTCAAATATCAACTCTCTTCGACAACTGTTATAATCATCCGCTTCAATATCATACTCAATATCATTATGGTCAATAAGTAGCATAAACACACGATAGTCTGACAACACCTTCCTTTCTCTCAACCTCTTCTCGGTTATTGTATAAACAACGTCACCACTCCATTCTTTGAGCTTCAAATTCTGAACCAATGCACCTGTTCGATACGGAGTTGCTGAAAGACAGAGTTGATATTCCAATTGCTTAGCTTTCTTATATGTCTTGAGCTTAGCATCAGAACAATTATCGTGTATCTCGTCAATACAAAGAAACTTCAATGTTTTGAAATACTTATCAAGCTCTTTTTTCTTGACTTTGTCTTTACATCTGGCAGAGAACGTAGATTGTATGGTTTGTATCATTCCTACAGTTACACGCTTGCCAACGTCAATCTTGCCTGCTTTGATTTCTCCTACCTCTACACCGCCATACGGCTGAAAATACTCCTTAATATCATTAACAGCCTGATTAAACAAGGTTGTGTTATCAGTAAGAAATAAGAAGTTACCATCATCGCTATTCAAGAAAATACGCAATATCTCAGAAGCAATAAATGTTTTTCCTCCCCTGGTCGGTACGACTATGATTCCAAATCTCTTTTTATAAAAAGCTTCAACTGCCTTACGTTGGTGAATGTACTTCCCCGTCATTCTATTATCTATCTCCACACCCTCTGGAAGGTTGAAATCATAGTCTGAAATCTGATATGAAAGGTTGTTAACTCGGATATACTTTTCCAACGTAGGCAACATGCCTATTTTGAAAGTAAACTTCTTTTTGTCAAATTTCTCTATTTTTGACGAATAGGCAAAAGGGTCAGGGTTGCGAAAAGTCAATGCTTTTGCAACATGCCTTATTCCATTTTTGCTTGATAGCTTAAATGAATATTCAAAATTGTTAATTCTTGTTACTATTATTTCTATTGCCATTGTCGTAGTCTTTTCTGAGCTGTCCAGCCGTATAATCAGCAGCAAAGTGTTTTACTACTCTATATATGCCTAACTTGCTTGTCTTAGCTAAATATCCTACCTTCTCACTCATGTTGCGATTACAATCAACAGTAACGTCTGAAAATCTTGCTAATCTGTAATCTTTAATAACGGACAAAACCTGTTGTCTAGTTATTTCCGTTCCAATAGGTTTGCTATTGACATAATCTCGGAAGATGCTCCAAACTGTTTTCTTTGATTCCATGTTATCATTATTACTTGGGGTGTTAGGATATAGAGAATGTTACCCCCTCAATCCCCCTTGTTAAACATCTGTTACAAATTACTTGGGTATGATAGTCGGCAGTTGTCAGAAGTTACCCCTCAATCACAAGGACAGAGCTGCCTATTTTGGTGTTACTGGTCAATACGTTCACACTCTTTCGGTATAACTTTGATAAATCGTTAATCATAGAAATGATTTACATGCCTGCTCGTGACTTATAATCTTTTCTATAATATCTCGCTACATATACTCATATGACATCGAATACAAAAAGAAAAAAAAAGGAGCATAGACGTTTATTTATGCTCCTTTCTTAAAGTTATTTTTATTATTCTGTTACAATCTTCATTTTGTATCAGATTAAATCAGCACCTGATGCGGTTTATGTTAAAGAAACGAAAGGTTGCTATAACGTTTCCCAACTGACCGTTCCATCTTGATTAAATATCAGCTTTCGCCCTCCCAAGACAATTTCGCTATCAGCTACTCCAATAACTGCCTGTTTTGACTTAGTAGCCTTCACATTTCTGCCAATCGCTATCGAGTCATCAATGGTTACAGGGTTGCTCGAAGATGATGCTGGGTCTTTAGTTCCTGCATTATAGCCGATGCAGATATTACCACTGCCAGAGTTGTTTGAGTCAGAATAGGCAGAAGCGCCCAGGGAAACGTTCTGATTACCCTTTGTGTAATACCCGGCACGATACCCTATGTGCGTGTTATAAGTAGACGCATAATTGCCTGCTTGTCTTCCAACCGCTACGTTGCCGTTTGAAGTGTCGGTTGAACTACCCATTGCCCCACTTCCGATTGCAACGTTGTTCTTTATGTCAGAACCTGCTTTTAGCACTCCTTTCCCTATCGCCACATTGTCAGTAGCCTTTTTCCGACCAGTTGAGGACGTTGAATAAATAGTATCGGAGCCAATTGCTATATTTCTGTCGCCTTCAGTTATGAATGGCATCGAAAACGAACCTACTGCCACATTGCGTGTTCCGCTAATGAGTGCATTCATCGCCATCCTGCCTATTGCCACATTGCGTGAACCATTCTGATTGCTTGCTAAAGCATCAGAGCTGATTGCGACATTCCAAAACCCAGTTAGGTTATCGAGCGTCTGTCCAGCTGTTACATTGTAAAGGGCAAGAGCTATCTCTTCTCCGCTCTCAGTAACTTCGCACAACCTAATACTGCTTATATTTATCGAATTAGATGTTGTAGGAATAACACTTAACGTACCTCCATCAGTGATAAAGCCTATGACTATACTACTGCTACCATTGTATGTGTCAACGACAGGACTATTGCCTATCTTAACGTATAGGCTACCCTCCGTGACACCCGTCGCATTTATAAGCACTAAATAGGGCTTACCGCTTATTGTGTTAACATTAAAGGTAAGTGACTCAGTACTACTTCCGGAATGCGCAAAACCACCTGCAAGCGTTCCAGACCAGCCATTCCCTAATTGAACCGATGCCTCTGTCAGAATGCTCTCTCCGATATGAAAAGACACAGAGTCTTTTCGGGCAACTACATCAGACGGAAGACTACCACCGCCACCGCTGCCTTCCCCTAAAGTTACAAGTCCGTCAGCACCAACCTTTAAGTACAAACCTGCATGGACTGAGCCTTGATTTAAGGAGACAGCACCTAAATCTTCTGCTGATTCGGGTATTGAATTAAGTTTCTCGTTTATAGAGTTGCTAAGATTTGTTTCCGTAATGCTAAGCACCTCATAAGGGACATAGCCTATCGGGTACGACATAGCCGTATCTGATTCTACAATTATAAGAGTGTCAAGCACGCTCTTGACTACTCTGTCTACCTTAGCAGTGTCTACACCCTGCCCTGGAACGCCAGCCTGTACATATAGCGTAAGCACTAAATAAGACGCATTTCCAGATGCTAGACCTCCAGCTCGTACATAGGTATCGCTTATTGAGCCTGAGAAGGCATAATCGTAATGCCCACCTACGGTGGGTATAGCGCTTGCGACAGCGAACTGAAACCTAAAATCATCTGTCTCGTCATGTGGAGAACAAGCCGAATAGGCATAGTAGTATTTACCAGCAACAACCGAATGCTGAAAGGCGAATGTTCTCGCCTGTATGTTGCTCGTAAACTCCTTGCCTGACTTATAATATAAATCGCCAATCTTACTCTGCTGAGCGTCAAACAGATTTTGTGTGCGTTTTCCAACTACCAATCTGGCCTTTTCCTCCACTGCCTCTACCGCCTCCGTAATGGCTTGTTGAGACATTGTATCATTTATGCTATTACCAGTAGATTGAAGTATGTTGAAATTATATGAACTTTGTAATTGCCAACCAGAACCAGTGTAACTGTAAATTCCGTTTTCACCTGAATTAGTTGTATTTACAACAGATACTATATCGCCTACTTGTATGTATTTACCATTTGTTCCAATAGGATTGTCAGAATCAGCATTCATTGCCTCAACTGATGGGTACGTCTTGCGAATGTTATAACTGTAATAGAAGTTAGCTTGTTCTGATGCACTAATTATGTTTGTAGGAATTTGGGTAGCTGACCAACATTGTGTATCCCAAATAAAGATAACCAAACACGCTTCCATTTGCCCGTTTGTTATCTGAATCGGTTGACCCAAATAATCTCGAAAATTTTGGAACGTAACAGTTCTGTCTTGAGCAACACCTGCTATGTAACAAGCTTTTGCGTCATCTGGTTGTATTGGCTGAGTATCAGGTTCAGCAATTCCAATCAATGGTCCATTAGCAAGAAGCTCTAAACTCCTAATATAATTAAGCATATTTATTTCATATGCTTGCTGATTATCAGGCTGAATTTCAGTTCCAACAGGTCTCCCCATTAAAGTAGAAATAATCATCTGATAAGTGTCATTATATCCTGCCATATTGTAAATTATAAAAAGTTACGAATAATTTTCATTGTAATCAGTTTCTTGATAGTTCTTATCATCAACTAAATTATAACTGAGAACCAACTCAACCTCCTCTACAGTCTCACGAACATATTTGTCTTTGTATTCTTTCAACAACTCTTCGTTGGTAGGATAATGATTTTTCTTTATTATTCTTTGGATCCATATTCCTACAGCTTCCTTCGGTTTTAATTCATTTTTGATGATTACTCCATTATCAGCTTTATTACTTAATTTGCCTAAAAATTCAGCCGTAAAACCTTCGGTGGTAATGTAGGAGCATTCTAATGGAGTTTCCAGCACTGTTTCGTCACGTCTCTCAATCCTGAATATCGTTTCAGATATTCTCTTCACACTATAAGTTTCATCATTGCTAAATGCCTCCTCAAAGGCTAACCAAGTGCCTTCAATTCCTGTTTCCTTTACCTCAAAAGATACATTAAAGGGGAACAAAGCAATTTCCTCTCCTGCTGAAGCGTATTGTTCGATTTTCAAATCAACGGCAGCTCGATAAAAAGAAGCATCATAAAACTCCGCCAACATAGGCTCTTGATATCTATTAGCTATCTTTTCCATAGCATAATCATCAGAACTTACTGCTACGGCTGCTATTTTGAAAACAGCTTCGTGATTTTCGTCTGTTACTATTTTCAACTCAATATCCCTCACTGGTTTATCAAATTGATTTATAAGTCCTATTGCTATTGTTTCCTTTGACTTCTTCTCTAAAGTGTAAGAAGAAATAAGGTCAAACAACGTATTCAACGCTGCATTAGGAACTGGGGTGGAAGAAATGTATCCACCCAAGCTCCTTGATGCATCTGATTGAGGATTGTCTTGCGTTTTTGTTAATGAGGTCGCTGCCCCCGTCAAATATATCATCATAACTTTAAGAGTAATTGCGTTGTTTAGCTTGAGGCTCAATATCAGCAAGATTAACAACAAATGAACTACCCGATAAGGTTTCAGGCTGTCCATTGATATTCGTAAACTGAGCAATAGCAAGCGGAGCGAATGGTGATTGCTTACCGCTATTATCCAACATGCGATAACCTATTGATATTGTTACCTCGTCAGAAAAACTTTCTGAAACGGAAGGGAAGAAGGCATAAACTTTCATCCTTTCTGCAACATTCCAAATAGAAGCTCTAAAATAGAAAGGCTTGGAAGGTAAATTTACATTGGACGATAATTTAACTTCATATTCCATTTCCAAGAAATTAGGCACAACAATAAAATCATTATCATTGTCCAAAATCATAGAAGTGTCAAGATTAGAAATAAACAAAGATTTATTTGAATTACTATCAATCTTAGCATATTTCATATTAGTTCTATTCACTAATAACCAATTATTAAACAAACCGTCAGGAATAGCTCCTGAACCAAGATAATTGCTTGACCCAGAAATGATATTGAATGAGTTAGAAGTAGAAGTTGTTACCAATTCAAACTTCGTTATCGTGTATCCATGTTCAACAATTAATTCTAAATCAACTGATATTGCATTTACAGCATTTACTCCTCCTACAGCAGCTACACTTAAAAGACTTGCTAATGGATTTTTGTAAGCTGATTCAGAACTACCTCCTTGTTGAACATATGGATTGTTAAACATAGAATATATACGCTCATCTGAAATGTTCATGCCTCCTACTTCATCAAAAGAAATGCCGGCAATAATGAATTCATCAGCCGATACAGAAGGTTTGTCTGCTGAATCCACTATTCGTATGTTATATGAATCATATTCATAAATCAACTTATTTGATTCAAGCGGTCTAAATCCAGGTGTGAACGTTCCTATGACAGAATATTGAAGCTCACTTTCGTTTACGAAGGAACCTGAAATAACAGCTGACGTATCAGAGACTACATTCACAACTTCATATTCGCCAGTGTTTACATTTGATTCAAATTTTACCTTGGTTGGAAAGTTAGGTTGACCACGCAAAACTTTTGTAAACTCTGTTCCAATACCTGATAAGGAACCATCAGTGTTAATAGTAACAGTACCAGATTCAGTGTTCTTAACGCTACCAGACAAAACAAGCCAATGATTCACGCCAGTATTAAGAATTTGCATTTCCAAAGCCTTCTCCATTATAATGGCATTTAGATTGCTATCAAACGCAATGCCTGGATTGATAACAACTACATTAGATGTGCCCGCTTTGTTTGTCACTTTAAAATATGTATTGCCATTATTTTCTACAATACCGAATGATTTTGAAAGCGACTTGATGGCCAACTTATATCCGTCATCGGCTAAAAACTTAACCAACCTTTGGAGTTCATTTACCTCCAAAAATAAGTTTTCGCTGAATTTTAATCTCGACATATTATCTATTGTTTTAATGATTACTCATAAATATAAATATATCCGTCATGTTGAATGGTAGCAGATACTTTTCTATAATATCTGTAATTTCACTTTGAGACAAGCTATTGTTATTGTTTCTCACATAAGCATAAAAAATGCGTGAACTTTGAATAAAGCCCAAACTTTGAGAGTTTATAGTACCATCTTTCAAAGGTAGTATGTTCGTTCCTCTTACCAATGGCCTTATCTTATAATTCCATATTACAATGTCTGAAGGAACTGAACTTGTTATTTGTATTTTAGGCAATATGTATTTCACAAAAGAATTGTAAAAATACAAATTAGTTCCAGCTCCAATATTAGTTTGACTATTGTCAATGTTTGAAGTAGAATAAGCGTGTATAATACCTCTAACATGATACCAAACAGAATTCAATTTTGTAATAGTTCCCAACTCAAAGAAAGTATCTGAAACTGAAAAGCCATTCGGAGTTATAAAAGCATCATCTAACTTATTTTTCAATGAATCAAATCCTTCTACTCCAAATATCAAAGTAGCATTTTGTTTAACTCCTCCTACAACTTGAAAAGCAAATGTTATCTCATAATCAAGTTTGGAATCAACGACATATAAGTTGTTATCAACATTCGTGTTTTCATTTTGTCTTCCCAACCCAACTCGTCCTCCGTCACTTGCTTCCAATTCTAATACTCTCTTGCCATCATATTCTATAAGTTGATAACTTGATGTTCCAGTTTTAGACATAACAAAATTAGAAAGGTCTTCAAAATCTTCAGACATTTCCTTTGTTTTGTTTAGATATTTAGACATAGCTGTACCACGATACATCGGAGAACATTGACCTAAACACCAACCTACTTTTTCCAATGGGATATTCTCGTATAAAAGCTCATCACTGACCTTGCTTCTTATCAGTCTGATAAACTCTCCGTCAATCTGTAAAGTTTTTCCGTTTGGCAGCAAATAACCTTTACGCTTGAATATCATCTCAGTTCCTCTTTGTCGTATTTGATCATAAAGATTTTGAGCCAAATATTGAAGGTCTTCAAGAGTAATGTTTGCTTCATCGAAGTATATTCCATATTGCCTAACCTGCTCTCGCATAAGGTCAAAATCGTTTTGAAAGTTCTCAAACCTCTTAAAAAAACGAATGAACATACTGTAAAACCTAGCAACTGAAAAGAACAAATCAATATAGTCCCTATCTTCATTCTCATCAGAGTTTTCAGCTCTACGAATATAGTTAGGCACAATGCCACGATAATATAACTTTTTGAAGATGTTTTCTTCCAAAGCCTTCATCTCTGGTGTACCGATTATGTTGGCAAAAATGCTGGAATTAATAGTAGGAGCGATAAATTGAATTGCCTCACGTGAGCCCATAAAGTTTATACTTTTGAACTCAATAACTCCAGTATCATCAGAACCAGTTCTTGTGTATCTCAATTGAATTATTAAAGAACTATCAACAATGTAATCTTTAGAAGCAAGGTTTACTGGAGTAAGGTCTTTCCAATCGTTCCAAAAAACTCCATCTGGTGAAATTCGGAACTCTTTATGAACAGTGCGTGTGGCGGTTACTCCTTCAACAACATCTGAAAAGTCCGTCAAATGAACCCTTCCTGTTATCTGAGGTGTAACGTCTATCAGCAGTACGTCACTAATTGCGTTCAATACATTATCCTTCATTATATGTCAAGTTTTCTTGTTCTTTTACATACTTATTGGCATCGTCCCCTTCAGGTTCAATTACCAATTCTCCATCATTGTTTATACTACCAACAGTTTCACCACTATGAGATAACATCAACTCTCCTTCTTTCCCAGAAGTATTGTCAATAATCATAGGTTTATCCAATACTTGAGATTTATATATAGAAGGAGTTGTTGAACCATTGTCGTTCATATCCGAAAAACAATCAATAATAAACAAACCACTGGATTGCTCAACTTCTGTTATAGTTTTTACACTTACTTGTGTTCTCATATCAGATGTTTGTTAATACAGATGACTGGAATGAAGTATCAATTTCATTTGGATAATAAACCTCTGCCAAAACTCCTCCGTTGTCTTCTATTATATTACCGTCAAGGTCACGCATTACAAACCCTCTAACACGTGGAAGTCGGTATTTCGGTACATTTATATCAGCGTGAGGATAAAAGTGTATATCAGGCACGTATCGAACTCCATCTACATTCTTAGCAGCGAACAATAAGTTTTCCCACTCAACCTTATCTCCATACTTCCAAAAACGATAATCGAACAACTTCGACATTTGAATTTGTATTTCCCTTCGTACTCTGTCTTGGTCATAAGCAGGGTCAATGTCTACTCGGAACTCAATATCAACAGGTAACCAATCAACGTTGTTTAGTTTCAACGCATAATCATTTGAAATCCTCAAAAGCTCTGATAACGACAAATACTCCTCTGAAAGACTCAATATTTCATTGAATTCATCGTCTGTGAAATCTTGTCCATTTACTGATACGACAATAAGGTTCAATCGTCCATCTTCATCAATACCTCCTTTATAAAGTCTTAATACATTCGGATTGATTTTCATAAAAACTTGCTCCAAGTAAGATAGAGTTGTTCTTGCGAGTTGATTGATACTGTCTTTAATTCTCTGACGGAACAAATCGTCATCCTCTTCGTCTCGTCCGCCAGTTGCTCGGTATTCATTAGTACAAGTCAAATGGCCAGTCGGTATTGGATTAACCTTATTAATAGACAAAGGGTCAACATTGGTATTAAGTCCTTCCTGGTCGCAACGTACCTTTGCATAAGCATATCCGTTCACGCCAATTACAACATCCTCTTCTAATGAAAATGTTATTCCAGAAGTACTGATAAAGGTGTGAACGTCTTTAAAATAAGTTGTTCCCTCGTCAGCAATAAGTCGAACATAAGTAGAACTTGCTGACGCACCAAATCTCGGAGAAACGCCACGAATAGCAGCAAGCTCATCCAAATAAACTCCATAAGCTGTATCAGGAAAAATATGACCTTCCACGATAGCTTGATTCACAAGACATTTCTGGCCTACCTTAGCGCAACCGAAGGCAATGCCGTTCAAAACTGATTCAGCTCCAATGTCGTTAATTCTATCTGTTTTGTTCAGGAGTATTTCCAAGAACATGAGCTTGAGCTCATTAACAGGTGTTATCTTTGTAATCATATCACTATTTTTTTCTCAGTTTTATAACTGTACTTTGTTTTTATCTCAACTGTTATCGTCATACTTCCATTATCGTAAGCAAAGTCAGTAATAACAGCGTATTCAAACAAATCATTCTGTAAGAAATTGTTTTGAATATCAGATACCAATTCAGGATAGGCGAATGTTTTGGTATTAACTCCAGTGATTAGTTTAGAGTTTTTACCAAACAGCATATTTTCTGGAACATCACCCCGATTAAGCTCCAACAGAATATCACATTTTTGCTCTATGTTAGCTTGGAACTCTACAATATCCAAATCATTAGATTTGAATGTAATCTTCCTCGCAATATCTTTTCCATATATCCGTTTTCCGATAGGCTGGTCAAGTATAGTGGTTACAACAACATCTACTTGATTGTTTACAAGAACGTTCATCGGAGTGAGTTTATCAATCTCCCAGTCTCCTTCGTTCATATCGTTACTCAACATCAAGTCAATCCAGTTTGAATTGTCTTGGTTGATTTGTTTAACGGAGTTTGCTACATCTTCCACTGTTCTGTAACCTCCTACTGATGAAGCAACTTGAATGAAAGGTTGATAACCTCTCTTAGTTATAGAAGTTCTGCGGAACTTCGGAAGTTTATTGATTTTTTCAATAGTTGTATTCAAATCTTCCAAATAATCCATCAGCTCCCAATATCCACAAGTAGCGAACTTATTTGCGAAGTTCTTGAACTGTGCCATAACATCCTTACATTCTGAAGTAAGCTCCCGAAGTAATATCAAATGTGAGTTATCAATACCCTCTGTTTGTCCTGAAAAATATCGGTTTATTTCAGGATATGAATTGAGCATGAAACTCCGATACTTAGCCAAGAACTGGATAAGTGGATATTTTGTAACTTGTTCAAATTCTAATACTATTGATTCCATTATATACCAATATTTAACGCTCCGAAGGTAGCACGTGAAACATCTTTCAAAACATTACCTATTCTCTTCGCAATAGCTCCTGAAGCAACTGTTGTTAGAAACTTGGAATTTTGTTCCTTTTGATTTCTAACAGCAGATACAGGTGCAACGGCTTTCATCTCCAAAGAATAGTACCAAAGCATGTTATTTTCAACGCTCTGTGAATATGAGGCTTGCATTACTTCTACAACGTAGTGAGTATTCAAAGCATAATTGTTGAATATCAAGATACATGGATTGCCGTTATCATCCAGCTTATTAGAAGCATCAACCATATTCTTCAACATCTTTGTAAGTCCATATCCAGTCTTTATCAAAACATCACTATCCATAACGCTAAAACCCATATTGCCTCCAAAGAAAGGAATTGTTGAAACGTTTTCTGTCTCTTTCATACCCAATAACAATCTGAACTTTCTACCAAACGTACCTTGAATTGAAATATCTATTGGAACGAAGGTTGAATTGAACAGAGTTGAAACTCCTTTATTGGTTTTAGTTATGGTAGCAATTTGAGTCTTATTCTCCAATATGTTGTTAGGCATAACAACAAAGGTCATAAATCCTTTGGTATTTCCAGAACTATCTAACAACTCTAATGAACACATATAGTATTCAAAGTTGTCTGGTGCGAGTGTATGAAGTGCAGCCTTTCCAACAGTTGCTAACGCTTCTCTTGCGTTCTCAACTACACTGTTGACTGTACTTCCTGCTATTCTACCAGATTGATTCAAAAATGCCATAACTTTATTTATATTTTATCAACTTTATAACTGCTTATTACGATATAGTTCCAGTGCCTGGCCCACTTGTCGCTCCAGCTCCTCCTGAAGTAGATACTGGAATACCAGGCTGAACAGTAACAGTTGCCGTCTTTATCCAAACATCTACTCCTTCGGCAACAGCAGTAGCTACAGCAGTAGCAAAAGCCTTTTTAACTTCGTTTGAATCTGACTTCTCGCTTATCGGAGCGTTCAGTGCTTGCATAATCTTTTCGGTCAAAGTGACTTTCAATGTATTAGTATCCAGTGCCATGATTTAATCAAGATTAGAAATTTTACTTTTAATTGTATTTAACTTAGCTTGTATGGCAGCAAAGTCTCCTATATTAACAGGAACGGAAGTTTGACCTACTGGCGATATGACTGTTATTTTCTGAACTGCTTTCAGAAATTCATCAAGAAGGTCTGCTAACGTATTCCCCAATACCATCGGCTCTTTGCCGCTATTGTGGTTTATTTTATTGCTAATGATATTAACTTCTCCATCTTTAGCAACTACCTCGTTTTCAAATTCATCTTTGTAATTCAACCCTACGCCAAGTTCATAAGACAAAGACATTTTTTCTTCACCCTTCTCCTTGACTTTTAATACAGCCTTATGATTAGTAACTACATTTACTGATTTATTACCAATAATATTTATTTCATTGTCGCAAGAAACATTCAAAACTGAATCAGCGTTCTCAGAGCTTAACTTGATATCAATATTAGCAGGTTCATCTTTGTCTCCTAATACTGTTATATCTAAACCAGCCGTATTGCCGTCAATAAATATCTCAACATTTCTTGTTTCTGTTCCCCTTTTTAAGCGGTATTGATTTTCATCCAACGAATAATAATCACCTTGTTTCCTCAATACAGCTACAATAACAGGAAGTTGTGATACAGCATCTTTAACCCAAACCACTGGCGTTCCTCTATTCTCTTCATCAGTAGGGAACTTTATGCATTGCATAACATTTATATCAGCATGTACGCCACTGAAATATCCATATCCCTTACCTCCGTTTATAGTCAGAGTGTTAGTGCGGTAGCAATCATTTATATACTGAATTCGGTCAACCTCCGAAGGTACGACAACAAATCCTACTCCAGCTGAACCAATACCAGTATCCAAATTTTGTATTCCAATTGCTTCTTCTTCCATAATTTTATTTCTTTTTGACCGTCATAGCATCTTCTTTGGTAACAACTACCTCAAATGAATCATTACCTGTTGCCATCATACTATACTTATTGATGTTCTCCCAATATAATTGTTGTTTAGACATGAAAAAGCCGAAATTATCAACATTCACTTTCCACTTTGAAATATAGTCCTTCCAATTATCAGCCGTTATCTTTTCAATATCAAAATCTTCTCCGAAGTCTATGATATTGAAATAACTGAATTTCTTCAATCCTATTTCTTTGCCATATATGTAAGCAGGATACATTCCCTTGGACACTTGCAAGGTAGTTATTCTGTTCACACCTTGCGTTGTTACGTCATATGTATTAGTAACAGCATCCACGTAAAATATCTCACCAGAAGTCGGAAGCATTATGACAGTACCTCTTTTGATACGTCTGTCTCCAATCAATGTTATTGTTCCTCTTCTGGTGAAGGCATTGTAAGCATTACTTTCAATAAGAAACTTAAAATCACGCACAGCGTTGCGTATAATTCTATCACCATTCTGAGAATTTTCTGATTTATCGGAGTTAAAACGTCCAGAGAAAGCGTAGTTGAAATAATTACTTTCTACGCAAAGCGGTTTACTTCCCCAAACAGATGCAAACTCTGGAAAGAACACTGCAGGCATAAACAAATTAGCTTCTCTAATGCCAAGTAGGTCAGCATAAGGTACATATTGATACCATGAGTATATTCCTTGATTATTCCAAGTAATGTCGGTTGTTAATATATCCGCTTCATCAAGAGTTATCAAAGTAAGGTCAATCATCTTTGTGAAACTCTCTTTATCAAAAGGCGGTTTACGAACAATCCAATAGTATTGATTACCAAATGTATCTCCCATAAACTCCACCAACGGCTCCTGACATACCTTTCGGAAGAAATTCAATAAAGAGCCTTGCTGGGTTGAAATTCCTGAATCAAGAACTTGTTTATCAGCAACCGAACTATCAACCAAAAGTTTCGTTATTTGCCATATACCAGGTGCTAATCTTTCTTTTGCTACTACATTCTGTCTTGTTTGTTTCTTTGGAGTATATTCTGTAGCATCTAAAACTGTTATATCAGAGTGAGCAGAATACTTATAAGCAGCTTGAGTTTTGATTTCACTTCCAGAAAAACTTAACCAAGATGAGTCTCCATAATTAAGTATCTTTCCAGTCTTTTTTGAAACTAATCGTTCTTTTGCTAAAAACCAATACTTGGGGTCAACTGCATTACCACTTGAATTTCCTCCCTTTCGTACTTCCAAGTGTAAGTGTGGGCCAGTAGAATGACCTGCATTTGGGTCTCCTTTTGCTCCTCCTGTAGTTCCAATTCGTTCTCCTTCGGCTATCTGATAACCCACGTAGATATGACTATCAACAGAATGAAGGTGCATTAACAAAATATAGATATACACACCCATCTCAACCTGATGTTGAATAGTAACGCACAATCCAGCTCCGTTCTTTTGAACTTGCTTTGTTATAATCTTACCGCCCAAAGGAGCTTTCAAAACAGTACCAACAGGAACGCCAAAGTCAATACCATTATGGTTTTTGATTTTACCGTCAACATGTCTTTTACCAAAATCACTCGTAACTATAAGTTGCGATTGACCTACTAAAAAACCTTTATAGAATGTTTTATAATTAGCCATTGTTTTCCTTCTTTTCTGGTTCAAGCTCTATGTACTTAGTTCTATCTTCACCCCAAGTTTCAAAGACATATCCTGGCACTACTTCTACGTTGGCAAGCTGAGAAATAACACCTTTCAGAATATAGCTTATATCCATATTGATTCGATTAGCAAAAATATCAATCTCTCCAGTTACTCTACGAAGTCTGTTGATTGGATTGTTATAGGTATTATTCATAACATCCGCTTCACGAATATCTCCTTGCTTCCCATAGCTCTGTTCATTAGCAAATACTCCGCTTGGGTCTGAAGTAGTAGATGGGTTGAAGAAAAATGAACCATCCTCAATCAAGAGTTTCATCAAGTCTCGTCCAGTGATTTCAACATATGCATCCGAAGATTGAGAATTAGTAACAACTTTTACTTCATCTACCAAACCTATCATATCATATATACCTTCAGCAAGTTTAGTGCCTATCTTGAAATTATCTGCATCACCGCTATACCAATTGGCTGTTTCTTTGACTAATTCCATATCAAGTTTCTCAAAAGAAATAAACAGAATGTCGTTAGAACTTATCAACCAATTGAAATAGTTAGCTTCAATATCATCAAAACTTGATTTATCATAATACTCTCCTTTATTTCCATATTCGTATGTAACGTCATTCTTGGAAGCATTGCCCTTTTGACCTAACATATCACCATGTATCTTTTCTCCGTTCTCACCCTTCAGCACCTCGTATATGACTGAAACTCCTTCGCTTCGGGCACTAATGATTGGAAGCCTTATTGTAAAACTCCCTCCATTAGATGTTACCGAAGTAGCAAGCGAAATTATATGTCGGCTCAAGTCAGCAAATTCTGTGAAGTCTTGACGCTCTATTTTACCAGTTTTCTTTCCCTTTGAGTCAAGTCCTACATAATAGAGACTTTTGAACCATCCAAGAACTGAACAATCAGGACTTCGTTTGGAGCTATCTGCTACACGATAACCTTCATCTTGGTATATATCTTGTATCTTATCAGCAGCGAACGCATAAAAGTCATCTGTATTAACTTGGGCATTTGTTTGAGCTATTGCCAACTCAGCCGTAACCTTACTGGGATTTATTCGGAGAACGCATGGAGCTGGCAGCCAGGACTGCAATGATAGGTCGTCAGCACTCTCTGGCCACTTACCGCTTACAGACTTTTCTATTTCCTTATCAAGTTCAGTGTATTGTTGCCATATCAAATCCTTATTAAGGTCAAACAACTCTTGAGGACTTATACCATAAATATAATTCCTTTCCATATAGTCTGATATGGTCATTCTCTTGCCTCTATTATAAAGCAAGATATAATCATTATTATTATGAGTAGTCTCTGCCATTAGTTGTTCCCTCCTCTCTTAATTGTGTTTGGAGTAGGCATAGTTGTTGTGCCTGTAATCTTACCAAGAATTTGATTGAGAACTGAAACAACTTCATTCTTTCCCTTTGTCCAAGCTGTAGTGAATTCAGTAGATTGTACTGCCCAAAAATCCATATTCTGTCTTCCAGCTATGTCAAAATCTTCTTGATTACCAATTCCCTTCTTCAATATACTTCCTGACATTGTACCAGTATCAGATAACTGACTGATATATTGGTCTAAACGATCAGGAGCTATATCAGGCAACAAAGACTTGAAAGCAAAGTAACCCATCTGAGTGTCCGTGCCTCCAAACTGTTGTGTGATACGCTGTATAACAGATTGCATGATTTTACCTTCATTTTCAGGATTGCGAAGTTCACGGTCAATCAAGTCCATGCGTCCGCCAGTCTCTGGAAATAAGTCGGCAACTGAACTATATATCAACGCTCTCATTCGCTCGTTCATCGGTTGTTGAATCATGTTTTGGAAAGATTGATAATCAGTTCCAATTCTTGAATCCTGCGTTATACCTTGAACTGCTGAGAATGCTGCTAAATTAGCATTCGCTACATCATAATTTGGTCGGTCAGCTCTATTCATATATGAGCCCATTATCTGCTGCTGAATATCGTACTTCTCTTGAACCCTCGTGAAGTCTCCCATAGATACTCCTGAGCCTTCGATACCATTCAATATAGTTACCAAACGTGATATTGCTTCTGTTACATTCAATCCATATCGGTCATATTGACTTCCTTTTTCTAAAGAACCTTCTGCCAAAGCAAGGTTTCTTTCCAAACCGATTTGACGCATGGCTTCAGTATACCAATCGTCCGAAGTACCACGTGACCTAATTCTTCTCACAGCATTGCCAGCAAATTCCTCTGTATTGTAACCAAAGTCAGTGTAATTGATGCCTCTGAAATTAGCGTCAGGCAGCATAGCTCCTAAATAATTTGAAGCATCACCACCTTGATATCCAGTAGTAGCTCTCAAAGATGCTAACCCAGCCATTGATTCATATGAATCAGAAGTCCCAGTCAGAGACTTCGCTACACCTGCAGCAACTCCTACCCACCCCAAGAAGCGTAATGCTGCTTTCATACTCATGCCTGATAAACCTGCTATGGCTGAACCTCCACCCATTATAGTGTTTCCAATATCACCGCTTTGAAGTCCATTGAAAAGTCCTTGTATTCCTTGAACTCCTTGCAAAACTGAATCATAATAAGGTCTGCCTTGTTGAGCAGTTCCTCCTCCCAATACTCTTCGGAGTTGTTCGTTCACATCGGCAAGACTTCTTGAAGCCGCAATAGCTCCTTCCTCAGTATCTGCTGAATCACGTTGCTGTATTAACTCTTTCTGTCGAGCACGTAATTTACCGATATATGAATCAGGTGCATCTCCCCCTCCTCCTTGATTTGATTGTCGGTTGAAATACTCTGTCAGTTCTCGTATAGCATCGGTCAACTCATTTTCAGCTTGCGTTCTTTCGTTCGCTTCTTCTTGATTGATTTGTTCCTCCTCATCGTCATATTGACTTCCTACTATTCGGTACTGTCTTTGCCTCTCCTGCTCTAATTGCTGGTCAAGTATAGCAGTATAGAATGGGTCATTAGCTCTTGGGCCAAGCCTTTGAAGTCCTTCCTGTCTCCTCTTATCAATATCGGCTTCAATGGCATCATAGTCGGAACTCATACGCTTGCGCATGTCTTCTCTCCTTGCGTCGTACTTTTCCGAAATGCGGTCATTAACAGCTGTTCTCGTTGCTTGACCATACTGATTGATAATCTGAGTCATCGAAGAAGAACCAGGCACCAAGAGAACTCCACGCTGCTGCATTTCCCTACGAACATCCTCAATCATTCGGTCGTTAGAAGGAACAGCTGAACCCCCATTCCTGCCTTCATAAGATGTAGGAGCAGCTGAACCTCCACTCCTACCGCCTTCAGAAGATGTAGGAGCAGAGGTGTCTGAACTTGGGTTTCTGCTTACATTGTCTAACTCATTTCGGAGTTGGGAAGCGTCACCACGTATGTTTACTGTTACGTCTGCCATAATTATTCTTATTTATCAAATTGACTCAAATCTAATTTATCAAAGTCTTCATCAATTTCTTTATCTGTTACTTTAACAACTTTCTTATTAGTATCTGTCAATCCTAACACTTCATTTTCGACTTCATCCTCATCATAGTCGGTATGATTAATAGCTCTATTGATAGCAACTTCCTCTTGGAACTCTATATACATATCAATAAAGTTCATTTCCCTATGCTGAGGTGAACCGAATGGCACATTGTATTTTTTACGCCACCAATAATCAATAAGGAATTGATGCCAAGAAGAAAGGAAGTTATCAACCTTCCTCTCCAGATTCAACCTCTTCTTCAGATTTGTCTCCGCCATTGTTCAGTTTTATGCCTTTAAGTTCTGCCATTACATTGTCGAACCAAGGTTTCAATTCCTCCTGATACACTTCTACCAATTCCTTGATATCTTCAGGAGCAAGGGCAGTGTAATTTTTAATATCATAATACTTCGCCACACTCGGAACGCATACCTGAAGGAAGGCAATAGCATCAACTATATCAAGAGCATAATACATGCTTGCTACACCACTCGCTGCCATAACCCCATATCGGTTATTAGTTAGAGCCTGTTTCAGACTTTCCAAGTCAATTATCTGCCCAACGTTGGGAAATTGACATGTGAACGTCTTTTTTCCGATACTGAATTTTTTCTGTCTTTCAATCATGACTTACAATTTAGTTATTTACAATAAAAAAGGTAGTACGTTATTCACATACTACCTTCCTATAACTGTTTATTTTGGTTTAAACAATTCCATTATACAGAATTGGTTCCAAATACTCAAATTCAGTATCACGTCCTGAAATCTGACCTTCTTGAATATCGAAGCCTTCACGTGTCATGAACGCTCCAACAGTTTTCGCAAAGGTCTCATATTTAGTAGAAACCAAACCAGTTTCGTTGTCAATCGCTCCATCCTTCACTTTACGAAGGATAGCAATTTCAAGCCCATCTTCCTGAAGCAGAATAGCGTTTGCCCATTCTTCCACTGTACCAGCGTTTCTGAACGCACCCTTCTTCATTTTGTTAGCCAGAAGGTTGAAGTTGATGGTATAAGAAGAACAAGACAAAGAACCACTCCATTCCAAAGCAGGCAGCTCCTCTGGGTTTAATCGTCCAACGCCAGTAACACGTCCACGTCTTATGTTTTCGGTGATACGAACATTTTTCATTTTGCCCACTGTGACTGAATTTATCTGGATGATAGCCAATGGGGCAGTCATCACTTTTTCATTCTTTGCCATAGTATATTATCTTTTTATTTGTTACACTTCTACTGAAAAATCCAAGATATTCCCAATGAAGAACGTCTTGTTAACAGGTACGTTCGGCACGAAGTCGTAAGTGATAAAGTAGTCACTATTCTTAGCAACAACCTTTACATTCTTCCAACTGATAAGCAAGTTATCATTACCAGGATATGCTACCAAAGAAGCAAGTTTTGTTTCGGTAAAGTTCTTGACAGACTGCGGAGAAGCCTGAGCTGCCGTTTGTCCTGTAAACCTCGTTTGTCCATCCAAAATAAGTTCTTTATTCAACTGAGCCTTGATAAGCTCTACGGATAACTCAAACGACTGACCGTCATCGGCAATTGTTTTCTTGTTGTCTAGCAAGGTTGTAATTCCTTGGTTGACACACCAATATCCCGATACATTGCGAACGTGCATGATACCAGCCTGCAACGCTCTTTCTCTTTCTCGTTTCTTTAAATCATAAGCAAATGACTGATAGCCAACACGCTTGAAAGTGAGCGGAGTTTGAGCCGCCATACCTGCATTCAAACCTACGATTGCTGCAGCAAGGTAGATAGTATGCAGTTTCTTTGTTCCGTTCTGGTCTTTTCTTGTTACAATAGGAGCTCCATGAACACAAACAACCTGACCTGAATTGTAATACTTAGCAATTGACTCTGAACTATTACTTTCTCCAAACAAGTCAGTACTATCTTCACCCCCTGGCACTACCATGAATTCATTGAACTTGGCAGTCTGTTTAAGGAACGTGAACAGTTTACCATTCGTTGCAGCATCCACTCCCTTGCCTCCTGCAGCATTTAAGTTAGTACACAGGAAGAATGTAACATCCAACTCTGCTATTGCTTCTAACACGTCAGCATACTCTGTACTTCCCATATACTCGGTTGTACCTCCAGCAGCCAAAGTCATAGCTACAGTAGCAAGCTCTGTTTCTCCATTACCCGTCATATTTACAACGAAGTTAGCAAGCATCTGCTTGTTTGACTTTGCCCAATCATATAACTCCTGAAGAGTAGTAAGGTCACCCGATTCAGCAATAAGGTTAGGAACTGCATCAGCCAAGCTCTTAGCTCCAAAGGCTTCACCTGCATCATCCACTCCCATAAAAGAACCTCGGAAAACTTGAAGTTTGAAAGTATCAGCAGCTTCACCAGCTACAATCTGAGCTCCGTAACCTACTTTCAAAACGCCATCAACTTTTACTCCGTTACCAACAATGCCTTCGTTCTTACATTTCAATACCAAAGCATTGGAGCTTGATATTGTAACTGTAAGAGTTGCACAAGTCGTTTGTGCAGCACGGACATAATACAACTTAGGAGCACCTGCTGAACCATCCAGGGGTGTGAAAATCTTGTTAGCTATATCGCCAACCAGACCTCCTCCCATGAAAGATAAGAAGTCCTCATAGTTTGTGAACTCGTACACAGACTTCAAGCCTTGTGCCAGTTCACCACGAACTCCTGAACCTCCTGCATATTCGTATGAGCCATTCATCGCCAACCCAGTGTCTATAATCATAACATTACCAAATTCGGCAACGTTTACGACTGACGTTGGATTATAAACGGTAGCAGCATACGAACCAGGTTCAATGTAGTTCTTGCCATGAAAATTAACTACTGTTGCCATAATCTTTTGTTTATATGAATTATTTCAAATTTCACTCCTTATCTATACTTGAGCTTGATGAAGTATCATCATTGTAATCAATCATACGCATAATGAAATAGAACTTCTTTGCTATATCATTCCGTACAAGTTGTGGAACGTTATGTTCGTATTTGAATGTCAGATTGATAACTTTATGAAACAAAGGCACTGGAGTAAGGTCATCTTGCATCATTATATCATTACCTGATAATGAAGGTATACGAATACCCATTAGCTCCAAGTGAGGAACAAGCATAAGCAGCATGCTTTTTAGTATGTTATACACTACGTTTACCTCAGAGGAGTTATTGCTTGTAATCATGATTTGATACGTGCAATTGTACATTTGAGTGAAGTATTGTTGAGTTGCTACTTTGTTGCCATCCTTATCATCAATATCATCTTCCAAATATCCTTCATCTTCTCCGATAGTAGCCTCACCCTGTTCTGAAGGAAGGAGAATGTGCATTGATATTATCTTTGCTACTTCTTGATTATATCCAAAGTTTACAGATAAATTATGAGGAGTCAATATCATCTTCTTTGCTTGAACGAAGTAGTTATACAAGTTCATCTTAATCGGCTTGCCTTCTTCGTCCACGCCCAGTATCTTATACAAGATAGTTTCTTTATCATTTGCTACGTGTTCTTTCAAATCTTCACGCAATAATCGAACTATTGATTCCAAAGTATTGTAAATCACAATCTCTGGTAAAAGTATTCCACTCATAATATTGTTTCCAAATAGGTTGTTACTTCATTTTCTACAATAGTTTCAACATCTGTTTTATCCACAGCTTCTTCGGCTAAATGATATGCTTTAATGCCCTTATGAATCCAAGACAATGGGTCAGAGTTTGCTCCAGCTCGTCTGAATGTTCCATAGGTATTTTGAGAAGTCTTTCCATATTGAGCCCTTCGTTTTGTCAAACCTTCGTAGATAGAATTGCGGTGTTGATATTCCCCAAAAAGAACCTGCCCACCTTCATTTACAATTGCATCTCTTGATTTAGGCACATCATATGGAGAAGGAATTTCAGAAGCTGTCAAGCCTTTTCCTGCCGCTCGCTTCCTCATTATATCATATATTTCTTGAGGCATCTCTCCAGTGAATCCTGCTTGACCAAGCGTACCAGGTGTGCCAATACGAAACGGAATGGTCAAATACCAATCTCCTCCTTTATACAATTGCTTACCTTTCTTGTTATAAACAGGTATTGTGTATTTTACCTTTTGAGACTTTTTGAAGCCTTCTTTCATGTCGAACGCAGAAGCTCCCTGTTCAATCATATTCGGAAGAACTCCAGTTAATACAATTTGTTTTGCAAATCTTCCTTTATCTACCTTAATCAAATGCTGTGTATATTCAGGAATAGTTGAGTTCAATTTTTGTTTAGCAAGAGCTTCCCAATTAGCATAGACTGCCGCAGTAACCGCATTCACGCAAGTCTCTGTCAGCATATCAATCGTATCAGCTGCTAACCCAAATTGAGCTTGAAGTCCTGATAAATCTATTACTATTGGTTTCATATGTTATACTTTCGGCATTACAACATTTTCAAAACTCTCTTCTCCAAACTTCTGAGCATCGAATATATAATGAGCTTTCCTTGCTAACACATTTATAGGCATTTGCCTGAGCTTCTCGTCATCGAATGAACAGAACCTACTCTCACGCACTTTCATAAGTTCTCGATTGATGTCTATAACATGATAAACTGGATAGTGAGAATACCTTATGGAAATACTTATGGGTATCTCTGATTTAGCTTTTATATTCATATCAGATATTGCTATCTTATCTTGAATACCTAAACTAAAAACTATTTTATTTTTGTCAACTGTATATTCGTCAGGCATTATAGGCACAAGTTTTTCGTTATCCGAAGAAAACAAAAACATGTTTGTTATCTTTAAAGGTTCATAAACTGGATATGCAATGATTTCTCCCTGATAAAAAATAGGTCGTATTATTTCTGAATAAAATTCTTCCAATTGGGTTAAGATAATTCTATCCATAAACCCAAGTTTATCAATTCCTTTAGTAGTTATCGAAGCTGTTCCTCTATTGACTTCACTCCAATTTTCATAACGCTTTTTGCTATCCATATGTTGAGCAATCAAGCGTGTTTCAGTTCTATCAATAAAAAACCAACCTCTGCCTAAACAATTTTTACAAGTAGAAAGAGCCTGGCCAGTTGCTTTATCAACACAAGGACATCTCAAAGCTCGGTCAATAAAAGCGTCATATCCTTGAGTCTGTATAAGAGTTTCAAAATTATTGACATTCCAACCTACTCTCAAATTGACAGCTGACGCAGGAGTTTGAAAGGCAGTAGGCTTATCGGTTATGATACTTTTTCGATTTTTATTGTTACTTTCAATTGACATAATTACAATACTTCAAACGGAATACCACGATACTTAGATTTTAACGCAGGCATTATTCTGTTCATTTCATCAACGTATGTTTTAATGCGTCCTGCAAAAAGTCCACCCTGAGCACTTCTCGTCAATGGAGTATTTTGGCTCACTCCGTCTAAACTTATCTGAACAGAAGTGATACCAATTCCATACAATACGTCTCCAATAACGGCAAGAACGTTCAAAGCTGCCATCTTTGCTATAAAGTCAAATAAATCAGCAGGAATTTTATCCCAGCCTGTTATATACCTTGTTCTCCAATAATTAGGAATATAGGTTTGACCGAACCATCCAAGATGCGGAGAAATACCATTGTAGATTAAAGAGTTTTGCGTCATTGTAGCTCCTTCCTTGCTACCAGTGTTCGGTATGAGGTAGATGTTACGATATACAGCAACAGCTTCAATCTTTTTAATAGACAGCCATTCCTTCGGATAGGTTATTTGACAAACGTCATTTATCCAACCTTCAAGATTGTCTATGTAATCAATAGGATACATTGTCCTGATATACCCCCAAGACATAAATTCTTGCCGTATGAAATCACGATTTTCCTCTATGACTTGTTTTGTAAGTTTAATACTGAACAAACTCTCAATCGTAGTCTGGGCTGAAATGATGTGTTGCGAAATAGCCGACATAGACATTTTCTTGCCGTCATTAGAACACATGGGAATACCAAACAGATAATTCTCCATCAGTTCAGTAGGAGACATAATCATCTCCATATTCTTATTGTATTGTATTTTCAGTCTTAAACTTGGCATATCAAGACAATGTTAAAAGATTATTTATTGTTCATTACCTTCATTGTCGCCATCTTCCTCCTCATCCTCTTCATCAAGCTCGCTTGTTGCTTCAGCTTCATCGTACTTTTTCAACAAGTATGCTTTCATGAGTTTCTTTGAGTTCAATTTCTCATACTCATCTTCGGGCATATCACCTTCTTTAGCATATTCCTTCATCTGAGCAAGAGTCAATGTATCAAGATGAGCTTCAAATCGTTCACGCTCGGAAGGTTCATCACCATTGTCGCCATCTTCCTCCTCTTCGTCCTGAACGGCTGTAGCCTTCTTAGCATAATCCCAGTCGTTAGTGCCCTTTACAAGAGCTGCAGCACACTTAGGTGATACTTCTGCTACTCCGTTATCATCTATGGAAATACGGCCATCTACAGGCACGATAAGCTCCATAGAAACTACATTTTGATTTTTTGCTTTAATTTTCATTTTAATTTTACGATTTAAGAAAAAAGGGGTGGGCAAGCACCCACCCATTCTCTCAATTAAACAATTGATTATCGTTTAACTTACAAACTTGCCAATGTTGATGAAGCGAACCATCTTCTTTGGAGCATAAAGGAACGGAGTTCCATAAAGCAGCACCATGAAGCGGTATGCAGGAGAAAGAACAGCCAAGTCCATCTTCATCAGAGGAGCAAGCTGAGCAAACTCAACTACTTCATTATCGAACTGGAACAGAGCAGACTGGTCACAGTCAGGCAAGAAGCGGTTCATATCACGAATGATACCAGGTGCTCCGCCATCATAACCACGGGTCAAGTCGTCCAGAGAAACTTCAAACAATGGGAAGAACTCACCAGTAGCAGAGCCACCGACTTTGGTACGATAGATACGATAAGCAGTTGCTCCATTTACACCACCTCCATCGGCAAACTTCAGGTCAATAGCACCATTGGCAACGGCAGCAACAGCAGTGCTATAAATTGCCATATCAGACTCACCGAAGCGGTTGATAGCAACTACGCCATAGAATACATTACCAGCATCGGTTGAAGCCCATTTGCTACCAGCAATACTATTCTGAACAGCAGCAGGAGTAGTTACATCCCATACAGGCTTGGTTGGAGCTTTCTGAGAAGTAGCAGGACTTGCTGAAGTTTTGCTCGGAAGTTTCTTGAAGAATACATCGTGGTTCAAACCAATCTGTCCAAACTGAGAGTCAAATGCCTGAACTCTCTGTCCCATAATACCATTACTCAAGCTTGGAGTATTAGGAACAATGAACTTGTTACCATAGAAGTTCTTCACGAAAGAAGAAAGTACTGCAGGTGGTCCATAAAGCTGAGTACCAAGTCCGTAGTTTTCTACGATAGAGTTGGCAGCAGTTTCAATCGCATCTTCAGTAAGAGCCGAACCACGAAGGTCAATGACCATCTCAGAGTTCATGTAATCAGCATAAGAAGCCCAAGCGTCAGACTGCTGCTGCTGAGCCAAAAAGCCGTTGAACTGTTCAGGCACAAGTTTTTCGTTACCAAAATAAAGTCCTTGGTTCAAGGTACGCAAAATCCAAAGCGTTCCATCTTTGATAGTACGCTCCATTATGGAACCAATCATTGTGTTTACAAGAGTCATTTGGTGAGTTACAGACTTGGTAACACCAAGGTATTTCACCAACTGAGCTCTACGAACAAAGATTGAATCTTCCTCTTCTGGTAATTCACCTTCTCTGTTCCAGCCACCTCGATTAGCACCATAAGAAGTTTGCTGGTTGTACTCTTCTACAGTATTATACGCAGCCTTTTTTGGAAGGTCTTTCCAAAGGCGAATGTCGCTCTCACGGAAGGTGATATGCTTCAGAGTTTTCTCCAAAGATTCAACCTTCAACGGAGCACCTGACGCAGTAGTCAGGTCAGCGGTCTCACGTCCTGTAATTTGCTCAGCAGCAAGAGCCTTGTTCAACTGGTCAAGGTTTTCGCTACCATGCATTCCAGAGTGGAAACCATCCTGCTGAGTGGCGTAGCCGTAATCAGCCAAGTTGATAGATAATCTTTCCATTTTGCTTATTATAAAAGTTGTTGTTTACTTAACAATTTCAATTCCTGTCTCGTTTTTGATTCGAGCAATAATGTTAGCAGGAAGTACTTTGTTAGCTTCAAAAGCAGTACAAGCCTTACTAAACTCATCATCGAAGCCTTTAGCAAACGTAGCTTGGTCAAGAATTTCAGCTACAATGTGCGGCTGCTTGCTCATAGATACTTGATTGCCATTCGATTTAACCTGACCACCCTTAGTGATATCAGTGTCTTCTGCTTTTGCAAAATGACGTTCCACTGGACGTGCAGCACTGATTGACTTAGGTGCAGGAACTTCGGAACCAAATGCTTCCAATTTCTCGGACATTACACTGATAGTGTCTTCTTGAGCTTTTACAATCTCTTTCAACTCAGTGTTTTCGCTCATAATAGCAGCAGCCTTCTGAGCAACGTCCTTAACCATAACTCCAAGTGCTTTTATATACTTAGAGTTAATCTGATGAGAAGTAGCAATTGCCTTTTCAATGCGGTCAAAACGATTTGCGCCGTCACCACCCTTCTTCACATTCCCTTTCTTTGCCTCTTTAACATCGTCATCCTCCTCTTCACCTTCATCGGTTTCATCCGTGTCGTCATAGGTCTCATCCATGTCGTCATCGGTTTCATCCTCTGCTTCTGGTTTGGACTTCGCTTTCTTGATAGGCTTTTTAGTCTGTCCGCCATTAGCGTAACAGCCATCCCCCTTTTCAATATCAGTTGGCTCTACATTCAAGCCAAGAGCTTCGTATGCCTTGCTGATATCTTCATCGGTTACTTTGGTTTTTGTACCTTTCATACTCGCAATTTTTAATATCAATGAATGAATTTTTTCAGCTTTCTCAATACTTATACCTGGAATGTCTTTGAAAATCCTTTCGATAACTTCTGCTTTTGAAAAAGTTTGATTTTTGATTTTCTTGTCCAATGACTCTTTTTTAAGAGCCTTACCAGTTTCTGTATCTAATGCCTTTTCTTCCTCGTCATCAAAATCATCAATCTCTCCTTTGATGATATTTGCAAAAGTCTTTGGATTTTTAGGCTGATGGGTGATAGCTACGCCAGTAATGATTGCTTTAACAATCTTTTTATAGTCTGGAGAATTTTTATCATCTGATTTACGTTTCACTACTTTACCCTCAATCGAATAACCCAACCGCCTTGTCTTTGAATCCTTCTCAAGAGTTTCTGCCAATTTCCATACTTCGCACGCTATCTCGCTTGAAGGATAGAGTTCTGTTTCAATGTACAGTCCTTCTGGACGTATCTCTGCTTTTGTAGGCTCTCCAATAATCGTAGCAGGTTGACCTTTCGCTTGATGGTGCCAGTTTACCATACCGCTTTCAATCAACGGCTTAATATCAAAACCCTTGGGGTCAAGAAATTCTCCATCACTATCCTCGTCAGATGTAGAAGCAATACCACCCAACTTCATTACTGACTCACCAGTAGTTGGGTCAATGTCTTGCGCCTTCTCTAAAGGACACCAAAAGGTGAATTTATCTTCTAAATTTGTTTTTACCATATTCCTATAAAATGAAAAGGTCAAAAGTTTTGCACTATTGACCTTCCCTATAACTGTCAATTGAAAATTGCTATTGTTCGGACATAGTTCTTTTTATCCAGCCATAAAAAAATTTCTTATTATTTGAGTTCTTCTCGGTAATTGAAATGTAATACTTTATTTTCTCTACCCTTCGAGCATTCATATAATCTTCGTAAGGAATAGTTGTGCTTACACTGTCCGCTACATTCTTCCAAAAGACTACATCTGATTCAAGTTCTTTTATTCGTTCATCATTTAACGTAGGAACTTCAACATACACAGTATCAGGCATAACCTGAACAGGCTCTGAAGGTGATTGACCTCTCGTACTACAACTAACTATTAATGCTGTTAGCAAGCATATAAATAATATCCTCATACCACTGAATTCAATTTCATTAATAACTTGTTGCTCATCTTACCAGTTTCCTTCATCTTGAACTGACGCTCAGATAACTTTATGGACATAGCTGGTCCCATATTGACCGCTGTATCGTACATATCATTGGCAACTTCTTGTTTGTTGATTTTATCGCCCCATACTGGATTCCAATAGTTACTCCGATAAAGGTCAATTTTCAGTTTCTCTAATTCAGGAGTAGTGATGACCTGATTATGCTTCTTATTCGGAATAGCGTCCAAAATTTTCCAACCCTTCCAATTTGGGTTAGCTACTCTGCTAATACCGCTCCAAGTTTCTCCTCCTGAATCGCCAGGTGTTTTTGTATAGACATTTTTACACTCAAACTCCTCTGTTCTTTTATAAGCTACATAAAAATCTGCCATCTCACTTTATTGTAAGTTGTGAAAAATCAATACAATCTCGGTTGAGCCAATTTATTAGCTTATCTGATTTATCGGAGTTACTGAGCTTCATGAAATCATCCACGTTGATATTATACTCCGATAGATAATTTTTGAAGCCTTCTTCCAATAGAGCAATTCTGTTTCCCAGCTCCGTCACTTTCTGAAACTCCTCACTCAAGTCCTCTATCTTCTCTGTATTCTGAATTGCTTCATTGTATGCAGCAATCTGATAAGGTTCAAGAAGCGGAAATTTGCCTTTGAACGGAATTATTTGAGAAGGCTTTTTCAGTCCAACATATTTGACGGCTCTGCCTCCTACTATTGATACAAGTCTTTCTCTTTCCATGACTTACTTTTTAACAATTACTTTACTACGATTTAAAATAATCATGAACGAATTTGGTCCGCCATTTCCATGAGGCTCAATAATAGCATCATAGCCTTTCAATGCTGCGTATGTTCCAATAGCTTCTTTACTTCCTTTTCTGACTGACTCATAAATACCTGAAATAATATCTCCATTCGGGTCTTTTGTTTTCTTCAAGTCATTCATCTCGGAAGTTTTGACATTCAATTCGTTCTTGGTTATCTTAATGTCTGATTGTAGATTAGTAACTTTGGCGCCAATGTTCTCAATCTCATTCGCTATCTTCTTACTGATAACGCCATAATGCTCTTTCATCATCCAATTTTGGAAGCGTTTCAAAGGATAGTTGTATGGTTTACTAAAAGCATTCTTTTGTTTAATGGCGTTGTTCTCCCATTGGAAACGACTTAGCATGAACTTCTCTTTACTGTTAGGCAAAGCGAATACATATACATCTGTTCCCTTCCCCTTCTCGGTTACTGTACCACCATTCTTCTTAACCCAATCAAACACCTTCTTCTCAACAAAGTCCTCAAACGTAGGATAATCTGGGTCACCATTATCGTTTAGTTTTCCCCAATCGGTATTATCAATTTCAAGTTGGGACATTACAAGCGTGTCTTCGTCCCAATGCATCTTTTCTTTGATTTCCTTTTCAGTCTTATCAGTTATGTTATTGAGGTCATCTTGTTGTTTCTTCAGTTTAGCGTTTAGATTATCAATCTCAATCTGCTTCGCATCAACAGCTGCTTTATCAAAGGTTACCAAACTGAGTATCTCCTTTTTCAAATCAGAAACCAAAGCTACTTTTGCAGAAGGGTCAAGAACACATTCAAGTATTTCTCCAGAACGTCCAGCATAACTTCTCGCAGCATTGTAAGCATCTGACTTCTTATATGTCGTTTGAGTATCACTCTTGTCGTGGTCTCCGTCATTTATGTGAGCATAGATACCAGAGCCGTGAATGCCAATAGTTCCATAGAAACAATTATCATTGTACTTGAAATCATCGGCATAATACTCTGCATCATGTCCACCTCCGTTCGCTAATCCACGAAACATTTGATATTTTGATTTCTTAACAGCGTTCCAATATTCTGCTTCATCTACTACATTTGGACGTGCATCAAACCCTCGCTCAGCACATATCGCACTTAATAGCTCCCAACCTACAGTATGATTTGTAGCATTGAGTTTATCCCAATAATCGGAGCCTGATTGTCCCTTCCATATAGCATCCAACTCATCATCAGATAACTCCCGATACATATCAGCATCGCTCTTGAGATTTCTTGGCAACACCTTCCTATTCTTTTTAGCAAGTTTTGCTTCCAAATCGTTCTTAATACGCTCCAAATCTTTGAAGCGTTTTTTGAACGTATCTGACATTGCTGGATAGTTGCTCTCATCCAAGAAATTGATTACATCATCTCTCTTCTTCAATACCTCGTCAATCTGATTGATGTAGTCCTGCGTAGAAAGATTAGCAACAACCGATGAGTTATACTTCTGCATTGATGAAAAGTCGTCAACGCTATCTCCAAAAGTTTTCTTACTACCTTGTGCACGATAGTTCAACGCTCCTCCGTTGTCTACACGTATAATTCTGCCTGCTGAATCTACCAAACAATTGTCGTTCTGATAGACATCCCAGTTTGCTAAAAGAGCATCAACGACAAACCCCTTGGCCATATCATCGTAGTCCTTAGCACTCGGAGACTTCGTCATGGGTATGAACTTCGATAGCATTACAGCTTCTCCATTCTCTTCATAAAGCTCAAAGTCAGGAACTCTCTGTCCAAGAAGGTCATACAGCTGATTAGCCAAATACTCAGCACGAACGTGGTCACTGGAAGTGTTCGTGCCTTTCTTCATCACGTATTGATTGCCATTAGCATCCTCTACTAATTGAGCGCCAGTGCTACCTCCTAACTTCTTAACGACTTTTAGAGTACTTAAATCAGTTGGAAATAAGTCGTTGATATATTGTTGTTTTGCCTTAGCTTTCGTATCATCTACTTGTTTGCCAACTTTCTTATTACCCTTGAATACTCGCCAATCGTACTTAGTCTTAGCACCAGGTGTTGCAGTATAAATATACATTACTCCATCGACAACCTTCGTTTGACCAGGAACCACAGCCTTACAAATTTCTTCATCAGGCTCTATTCCATTAAGATGGTCATATAAAGACTTTGCGACGCATACATGATAATCGTAGTCATCAAGAAAATTATCTGACTTTATCTTGTAAGCATCGCAAGCCTTAATCAGAAGGTCATCGGTAACTACACCCTCAGAATTTTTGAGGGCAATAGTTTCCAATGCTTTCTTTATTTCTTCCATTGTTATTAACTGAATAGAATTGATTCTGCCTCCTCAACGCTCATTTTGCTTGATTTAGCTTTCACTATTTCTCCAGGCTCCTCTTCTCCTAACAAAAGTCTCTCAGCCTTCTCTACATCGTCAATTTCTTCCTCTTCAGGCTCATCAACGGTGTAATCAACTCCGTCATCTTCAGCACGACCACCCCTTTCAAACAATGTCTCTTCAGCTTTCAGTAGTTCATCACTCGTATCTACGTCACCGAAATCATTCATTGCTGCCTTTGTAAGCACTCCTAGAGCAACTTCCTTCCAATCCTTATTCTTACTACCAATAAGGGAAGCAAACGCTGGATTAGAACGTTTTTCATTCGCCTTATCAACTTTACGTTTGTTGGTAAGTATTTCTTGGAATGTACGTGTGGTAAACTGAGAAGGGTCAATGTTCTTTTGATTCTTCTTGATAAGGCTCATGATTTCATCACGTTCCTTCTTATCCTCTGCTTCATCATCAAGTCTCGGAGCTGATGGAAACTCATAATCTTGATAACGGCTCTCCATTACTTCAATAGTTTCAGGCACCGTCATATAGATTTCAGATACCATCATAGCACGACTTATGATTGCCTTTGTGTCCTCTGTTTCGGATAACTGAGCAAGGTCTTTGTTAGTCATGATGATAATACGTCCTGTGAACTCAAAGTTCTGCTTAACGTCATCAGGGTCACCAACGATACGTCTGCCTGTCGTAGCAGTAGCCTTCTTCATAACACTTGCACAGTCAGCTCTCGTCAACACCTTATCATTATCATCGAATACAATGATTTTGCCATTATGGGCTTTGAGGATATTAAGAAGCTGCTTACCAGAATTAACGTCAGGAGCTTCAAATATATCGTAGTCTCCATCACCTGGTGAGTCTCCTTCTTCAAAAGGCTTCATGTTCAACAGTTCCGCCATTTTGTTGAAGCCGTATGACTTACCAATACCTGCACCTCCAGCAGAAATCATGAAGCGTTGTTCATCGTTATCCAAAAACTCCAAATATTGCTCATTCAAGTCTTGTATAACTTCTACTGGATTTTTGTAGTCCTTTTCTTTCTTCTTCATCTTGTAAACAAACTGGTCGTACTTGATACGTCCCTCTTTTGTCTTCAAGTTGAATGCTTTCTTTACACGGTCATCATTTCGATTAAGATACCATTTCTCAGTTATTTTGTCATCGTCAACACCTCCGTCAGAGTCATCGTCAATATCTACTGTTGCGTCATCGTTGGTATCTGCTACTGCATCTTCGCCATCGTCTCCAGAAGTATTTGTTGAAGCACTTCCTTTGCCAGTCATTTTCATAAGCTGAGCAAGCGTTCCCGAAGTATCAACCTGCGACATATCAAACCCTCTCTGCTCCAAAGCGTCATACGCTATCTTTCGCATCTGAGCATTTCCATTCTTGCTGTTAGCCACTTTAAGAAGGTTATCATCAGAAGTCTTTTGAGCCCAAACTAATAATTGCTGTGAGTTCATAGGCTTCGCAGCTTTCGCCTTTGCTCCTGCTATTTGAGATGTGGAAGCGGTTTTCTTAGTTGCTCCGCCATCATCTCCACCAGAAGATGAACCATTACCCCCCGATTGCTGTGTCTTATTACCTTTGATTGGACGCCAGTCGAACTTGCCAGGCTTATACTCTGTCCAAACCCATTTGCCGTTCGGGTGGGTATCGCCAACCTGACGACTCACAGCCTTTTCAAACGTTTCTTCTTTATTTGCCATAATTCATTATGTTTATTTTACATGATTGACATTATGATAAGATAATAACTGCTTCAATCTGTTTCCCACTCAATTGGAAGTTCTATGTGATAAAATTCTTCCATGATTTCATGAGTTATCTTCTTAACATTCGGTGAGTCTTTGCCTTTTTCAAGTTCTTTTTTAATCAATTTCCTTCCTCCTTTAACCAGTCTGATTATTTCTTCTGCATTCTTCGTAGCATTAAACAATTCGTACACTAATTCAAAGTTGTGCTTTGTATCTTTCAAAAATTTAGCAGGAGACATTTTAGTAGCTTTCTTCAAAGCCGCAGCAAACTCTTTCGGAGTAGCATCCCACGGAATAATGATTGCTCTGACGTTCTCGAATAGTGGGTCATATATTTCCTTTCCTTCTGCCTTCACCAGTCCTCTATAATCACGCAAAACAGGATAGGCGCCACATAACATTGCTTCGATAATAAACCCATTAATGTGGGTACGACAATAATGGGCATAATGTTCAGCCCAAGATGGGTCAATAGCAAACTTCGTATTCTTCAAAGTGTCTACAACCTCACCGCCCGACATTTGCCCCATATACTCCATTCCAAATTTCTCAGCTCTGTCCCAAAGAGAAATTTTGCCGTCAAGTTTCTTCGGAAGGTCTGGGTCACGCTTCACAGTACACATGTAGTTGCTCTTCGTTTTCGTCTCACTGGTCATATAGTTATATTCTATGCCTGTTCCAGCAATCTTTACTTTGAAATACTCCTCCTCTCCTTTCTGAATGTACGGAATAGCCGCAATCAACTCTTCCATATGCTTCATAGACTTAAACATATGAGCAGCAAAGAAGTCCTCCTTGCGTTTATTCATCATCTTTACAGGCATCTTAGCTCCGCTGGGTAGGTATCGTGGATTCAATAACAAACTTCTCGGAATACCTATATGTGAACAACACTGGTATGCAGCAAGATGAGCGCAACCAAGAAACAATATCTTATCTTTGAATGCAGATATATTACTTGCTCTTATGTCAAAATAAGCATCGTGTACTGCAAATATCATTTTAGTAGAAGAAGGAATATCAAGAAATTTCCACCAAAAATTAAATTCAATCCCCTTTCTATCCCAAGCAGAACTCTTTGTTGGCAAAAAATTCCATATTATTATATCAACATCTTTTACCAATTCTTTCCATCTCTCAACCGCATTCTTTTCATACACTCCAATACGATTGCTTGGAGGCAAGAAATATCCGTAATAGTTATTGCGCCAATAACCTGTTACCTCATCTTTCTCATAACCTCCTGCTTGAGAATGAAATTTGATTTTACGCTGATGTTCTCCGCTTTCAAATTCCATTACTTTTTTATCATATTGCTTTTGAGAAATTGATGAAGGTGATAATTGAGCTACATCAACATCATGACCTAAATCTCTAAATGCTTTAAGCATTGACGCAATATATTCAATTATACCACCATACTTTGCGATAGTAAAATCTGTAAATAATATCCTCATATCGTCTCTTTCTTTTTCTTGTTTTTATCACCCTTATTTGTACTCCACCAATATATTATTTTCTTCCTACCTTCTCTCATTCTTTGTCTTTGCTCTTCAGTTCTTTTCTTTCCTTTTCTTAACTTTGCATTTCTTCTTGCTACATCGGGATTTTTCATTGGGTTTCTATTGCCCGAAATTCTTTCACCGCATCCAAAATTTGGATTTTTCTCACCTGAAAAATCAGCATGAGAAATACTTATCTTAATTCTTGTTTCTGAAGAAACAAATCTACCAGTGTTTATTCTTCTTAAAAACTCTTTCTGTTCTTGACTCATTTTTCTGCCCTTCCAAGGAGCCTCATTTTCAGCAAACCATTTCTTTTTAGTTACTGAAATTTTCATCCTTGTTCTATCATCTACTTTACGATTATCTCCTCCCCAAAGAACATTGCATCCGCCAAGTTTATATGAATAATGAGCTTTTTCTTTCTTGATAAAATACTCTTCAAGTTTATTTAGCAAATCTATTGATTCATTATTAACGTAACATAAAATCTCTCGTTTGATTAGTTTACGCCAGCAGGTTGGATAATCTTGCTTCAAACGATTTATAAAATCAGTCCAAATTGAACCACTTCCTGAATAGTTATTACAATTTCTGGAAAGAAACTTGTCAATTGACTTAGTTTCCCAGTGTTGTCCAACGTAGAATGGTCGTTGTCCGTCAAACTTATATTTTGCTATGATTGTGAATTTGTATATTATTCCGTACATATCAAAATGGTAATTTATCCACTTCCCTCACATATATCTCTTCGGGCAGCTGTTTCTTAATATAACCCTGTTCGTAGAACTGCAAACCTGATTGAGAACGATAGAATTTGGAAGCAAGTTTCCACTTTACTTCGTGAAACTCATCAACTGGTACAGAGCGTTTCAGAGTATATTCTTGCTTTTGTTTTTCTACTTGAGGTTGAGAACGTCTTTTGTATGAGTGTGGAAATTCCCGATAATACTCCATGTAACTCAACTCTCCTTGTAAAACATCACGAACAAAAAGATGAAATGGGTGACCAACTCCCCAAGGAGCTACCACTGTATACTCTTTGTTCTTTTTCAAGAACTTTTTAACCCAATTTACAAGCGTTTCCTTAATCTCGTTCAGCGTTTCACTACCGAAGTATTCATTCAGATGTTTATACGTTGCTTCCACTGTTACTTCTTTGTAATTCTTATGAAACTCGTAATAACTCTCATCATGAAAATCCAGTCCAAGATGATGGAACGGAATATTGAGAAAATCAAACAATTTTTCATCCTCTGATATTCTCTTAGGGTCATTCTCTACAGTCAACACTTGAACCTCGTATTGAGGAAGGAACAGAAGATGAGAACAACAGAAGAGAATATCATCACTATGCGGCTGAATAAGTAACAATTTTTCAGTTTTCATTTACAATCTTATTTCGACACTTTTATATTCAACTTCACTCCCTTTAACTTTGGATTAGTAGAAGTTTTCTTGATAGGTTTAGTGAATGCTCTCAGCTCTTCATCCCAAGCAAAACCTGCTTTCTTATGATTTATCGTACAACGACAATAAGGGTGAGTTGGTGAAATAGTTGGCTTCCAATCTTTAACCTTTCTTCCAATATTGTTACCATTAGCAATAATATCTTTGAGCTTGAAAACAATAGGCTCACTATCTGGGTCTTCAGGGTCAGTCAAGTAAAGCTCACGACAACGAACGCAAGCACCTGGGTAAACATCGAAGTAAACTTCAGAGTCAGCTCCATATTCCTTCAAGATACTTTGCGCACGTCCTGAATTATAGGCTTCGTGAGTAAGATAGTAAGCAATTCTCAACCAATCAACCTCCCAATCCTGAGAAGTCTCTGCAAGGTCTGCGGCAAGTCCTCTCGCTCCCATACGAAATTCAACTGCTTTGATAGTCTTTTGCTTAATCATATTCTGAACTACCAGAGCCTGCTGTTGATTATTTCTCAACACTACATTACTCAACCCAGTCCTCATTCGGTTTCCTAAATTGGTGATGTCAGTGTATGCTCTATTCTTTACAGTTTGAAGAGCAAACTCCTCTTCTTCAGTAAGTGGTATGAAATTACCAGAAGCAAGAAACTTCTTAAATTGAGCATAAGTCATTTTCTTTGCTCTCGCATCACCAATAGCCTCAGCCAATATACCGAAGAGAAATGCGTGCTCAATTATTCCTTTCTTGTTCTTATACTTATCAAGATTGATTCCAGCAGCAATCAATATATCCTTATCCGATTGAGAAAGATAATCCAACCCCAGCTGACCTACTATGAATATCAATTCATACCTTTTAAGAATTGATAACATATCTTGTATTTGTCCTTGATTGAAAATCATAAGTCTCTTAAATTTGTATAATGTTTCCAAAACATTCTAAACTCATCTTTTGCCGAAGCAAACTCAAGCATGAACGCATGTCCAATAATTTTGAACACCTTTGATAGATAGTACAACATATGTCCTACCCAAAAGAATGTAATTAAATAAAGAACAGTAATGACTATGATAATTAAACATTTACCAAACCATTTAATCTTTTTCATTTCTTTCATCCTTAGTTTCTTTAATAGCAGAAGCAGTTGCTTGAGCCATATATTTCAAGACTTCTACAACTGCATTTGCTGTATTTTCATTCCAAGACTTTACAAAAGCATTTTCATACTCAGTAACTACTGGGAATGGAGAAGGAATGAAATGACTATGTTTTGTCTCCTTCTTTGCCATATCGTTAGAATTTTATTCCAAAATCAATAGTGTATCCATATCGGTCATCATGTCTTATTCCCGAAACTCCAATTATGTATTTATTTTTAGCATCAAGTCCAAATTGTAACTTATTTGTTCGGAAGTCTACTGACGTGCCTAACATTGCCCACGGTTGTAACGTAGGAACTTTGTATATGACCTCTCTTTCTGTAATCGTTCGGATATTCGGCTGAATAAAAGAAGTGGCAGAAATGAGCTTATTTTGACTCACCAAAGCATCAACCTTAAACGTGCCCAAACTATCATTAGAAAAGTCCAAAGCATACTTTCTGTCCAAATAATAATCTTGCCATATAGCAAACAGTGCTGCCGTATCTGTAGGAATAAAGACTGGGCGGTCAACAGTAACTTCGACTTCATAAGGAACTGGGTTGTCAACAGTGTCTCTTACAACGTCACCTTTTACCCACTTAACCTCAACAATCCTTTTCGGCTGCGGCAGTTCTACACTTGACCTGCCCCAAAAGTAACCTATCAATAATGCTATGCATATTGCAATAAGTACTCCGATAGATATGGTTATACTTTTATTCATTTGTCTTTAATCTTTGTTCGTAAGAAGCAACCAAATTTTCAAGTTGCGAAATACGTTGTTTATACTCATGCTCACGCTTCTGACTTTCTTCCTCAAAACTACGATACTGTTCCATGAGCTTGTCATATTTCATCTTTTCAAGCTCTCGTTGTTTATCGTAGTCACTTCTCATCTCATTTAACTCTGTGCGAAAAGACTTAACAATTTCATTGCTTAACTTTCTCTCATTTTGATACTCGTTATACAATGCATCATATCTCTCCTTCCACCAGCCATCTTTGTTTTCAACCTCTTTCTGAAGAACATCATAACGCTTCTTCCAAAAGTCATCACCTTTTATATCAGCTTCTGCCGTTGCATTCCTAACCTCCTGTTCATACCTCTTTCTGTCCAGTATCTTGGAAACAACAGCGTAACCAATACCACCTGCCCCAAATAACAAAGACATAAGCCCAAATAGATTTTCAGATAACCATTCCATGTCCTTACTTATTTACTTTGTTAGTTTTAATTTAGCAAGTTTCACCCTCTTTCTGTAATCTTCTGTATTATAATCAGAACGAAGGCATCTTACAATTTCATCTGCGAAAATCTGAATGATTTTATCATATGCAACATAGAACTCTTCACGGTCAGAATCATTGGTGTATGTACATAAATAAAATATCGCTTTCGTAGAAGAACTCACTTTGTTGAAAAATTTGAACCATTCTTGGTCGTGAGAATCAACAAACTGAAAATCTCGCCATTTCGTTATCGGAGTTAAAACGTCATAAGCGTTTGATAAATTGTAGGCAAAGTCTCTGCCAATGTAAGAACAATTTTTATTCAGCGTCAACCCAGCTCCTTGCTGTCCATCTCGATAGAAATCAAAAGCAAGTGCTATGCCATACGTTTTATGCTTGCGGAAGAAATTAAATACATCATATGAATTATCTACCACAACTTCAACATTTCGTTTCCGTAGCTCATTTGCGAGTGCCTTCTTGAACTCGTTAGCAGGTTTATCGAAACGCTTGGACGTCAAATAAACTATCTTACACATGACATTTAAATTGTAACCCTTGACTGAAGGTCAATAGGCTCGGTTATTTTCAAAAGAGCTTCCAAGCGGTTTATCTCATCTCTCTTCGCTTGACGACTTTCAATAAGTTTGTCTACATTATACGGCATTTCTTCTGACTTAGCAATAATTGCTTCATAACACTTCATAACTTTATAATCTGAACCATTCAGTTCTGATTTCAAAGAAGAAATTTTTGAAGCTATCTTAACAGGGTCATTTGAAATAACCTCCCACTTTTGAACAACGGCATCACCCTCTTCAACATAATAAGGCTTTGGCGAATCATACTCACCAAGTTCTCTGTTAAAGGCTGAAGTAACAAAATCTTTGAAAGTCTCAATTTCAGCAAGTTTTGCTTTCTTGTTGTCTTCAACTTCCTTTCTTTTGACAATCAAAAGAAGTTCTTCAACATTTCTATTTTTATCATTCTTTTTGAGTATTGGATTGATTACATCATCAGTTACTCCGTATTTTTGAAGTTCAACTTTGTAAATTGTATTAACCCCCACTATTTCTTTGTCGTAATCAATTACATGAACTGAATAACGACTTATGATTTTTGCTTTATACATAATCTTACAATTTATATTGACCATCTGAAAAATAACCAAGCTCCGCCAATTGTAGAAGTTGTGATATCAGGGTGATACAAAAATATTGCTGCTCGTCTTGCTCCACCTATATTTACATAATCAACGTATTCAGCGTCAACAATCCTTCGTCCATTACCTTGAACTGCCACGTTCGCTGAGTTTATCTGATTAACGATAATCATTTGACCATTTAAAGGTTTTGGAGGCAAAAATAAATTTCTGTTCTCGCTATTTGTGCAAGTAACTAATGAACAATCATTAGTAAGCCATACATCTGCAGTAGACATATCCATTCTTCCAAATGAAATACTACCTCCTTTCAATTTTGCAAAGTATGCATCAAATATGTCTACATCTGTTATCGAAGAACTACCTGTACAAATAGCCGATAAAGCTGCTATCATGCCAGTATAAGCAGGATATGGAAGGCTTGTTGCTTGAGCATTCACCAAAAGTGAAGCTGCTCCATGTGCATCGCTTAAACCCAAACGTTCATAAGAAGGCAATTGAAAACCTTGTAAAGTAGGAGCATTGACGTTCACCCCAGTTCCAGAAGCGGACACGCCATTGTGATTTATATCTTGTATAACCAAGCCACTTCCCTTACTCAAAGTAACATCCACTTGAGTGCCTGGACTTGCTGCATCCTTATTAAAACTCAAAGAGCCGTTTGCTAAATCAAGTGTAGTCCTTCTTGTGTAATCAGAACCATTAGTGGCTTTTGATTGAATTATACCATCAGTTATATCACCAATCTGATTCAATTTTCCGATAGCTTTTGCAAATGCTTCGTCAAGACTATCTCCACCTGCTACTTCTGCTATTGTTTCTGAATAATCTTTCGGCTCCCAACCTGACGATAGTTTACTGCCTATACCAGCATTCTTTAACCAATACTGTATCTTTCTGAGCGCAGAGTCAACAGTATCGTTGTTATTAATGTATGCTGGTGTTACAGCATCGGTAAAGTTTGTTGATACTCGAATGCCAGTTGCGTACTTGAAACGTGTAATGTATCTCTGGAAATTCGATAAGATTGCTAATAAACTGTCTCCTTTCGCCGCATCTGTCGGCTCTCCTCCTGTTTCAAGAGCAGGAGACTTTTTGGCATAGATAGCTGCATCAGATGTTTCTTCGGTTATTGCCTTGTTAGCATTATCTATAATCTGTTGATTTTCTTTGCCTACGTTTACTATGTCTTGATTGATTTTTTGCATATCAGTATCGTAGGTGTCTTTAGCAACAACTCCTCCCTTCTTATCCAGCTGAGCCTTCAAAGCTGAAATAAAGTCAAAGAAGAAGCCTCCATTCCAACTGATTGAGTTGCCAGTCACATTCGATAAGAAAGAAGACAACCGATACTTAGCAAACATCCAAATGTTATTACGTTGAACCTTACCCATGATATAATCATCAGCGGTAAAGTCTGGAACCATTTCATTGAATTGAAATACTAGCTTCTTGTTTACAGTATCGAATACACCAGCAATATCATCAATTAAAAGGTTAGAAGATGTTACGTGATATTGAATATTGGTACCTAAATCATCAATCAGAATATTGCCTAACTCATCATCATACTGCACTTTGGTTGTTGTAATAGCAAGAGCCAAAGCATTCGCCTTATCCCTGATTTGGAAATACTGACCGATAGACAGACCGACATTATTTGCCATATTTACCAATTCGGAATATGTAATCAATGAGATGACGTTCTGGTCAAGAACTACCCACTGACTCAATCCTGGGTCGTATACCTTATGTCGCATCTGACTTGGAGTATTATCATACCAAATCAGAATTATGTTTTCAGGCGGAGTGTTGCCAATATATACGCCAGCAACCTGTCCTAAATTTTTAGTGTTACCTGCCATATTATATTATCTTGAATAGTTATAAGTAGTGCGTTCACTCCAAGCTGAGATGAAGTCCATTGTTCCTTGAGCATACTCTCTCTTGGTAACAGTTCCACTCTTCGTCTCTTTCATGATACGCCAACCATTATCGGTTTCAGCAGTTCCCATAGGTGCCCAACCATAATACTTTTCATTTGCCGAAACTTCGTCAATGAAAGGTTCAGGCAAATACTCGCTAAATGTGCGCACTATTGGCGCATCTTTCTTAGATATTTCCATTTTCTTCGTTATTTAGAAAATTATCAAATGCTTTTATAAACGTTTCTTTCAGCCCACCTTTATTAGTGTCTTCCTCGTCATTTTCTTCGGCATACAGGTCAAAAGGATTTTGCTCCTCACCATCCCCTTCTGCGTCATACTCATCATTCATCTCCATTCCTTGACCACCACCTTGTTTAGCCATCGCCTCAGCATTCTTATTCTGAAGAAGAGTAGCATTGGTTGGCACGTCTCCAAACTCAAGCGGTTTCATCTCGTATTTCTCACGTGCTTCGTTTACAGTCATGAAGCTGCCTACCTTCTTGATGTCCATATCAAGTTCCTCTTCGATAGTCAAACCATTCAAGCCTACGAATACAAGTTCAAAATCAGGATTGATTTGCTCAATGATATATTTGTTAATTTTTCTCTGGATGAATTTTAAAAGCGGATACAACCCCTTGTCTTTAGAATGTTTCAGACGTTGTTCCTGATTTCCTTCAAACAATCCTCCGTTACCTGAAGAACGACTGATGTCCCATCCTATCTCGGAAGGGTCAATTGAATAAATGGCACATGATAGTTTAATAAGATATTCCATCCAAGAACTATATTCCATATCACGGTTGTTCTTTTGAAGGTCTATCCAATCCACGTCAGCTTCTACAACAGGAGTTTTCCAAGATTGCATTACTCCAGTAATCATAGATTGCCACTGTTGTTTGAATTGCTGTAACGCAGCTTCATTATTCGTTCCTTTTATGCGCAATAAACCTTTTGGAGCTGAACCCTGACTGAAGAAACGTCTATTGTATTCATCACCCCAAAGCATTGATGTTACAACGTTGATAAGTTCTTCAAGCTCAGAACATCCATATCCATTTGCGTATATAGAAGTGGAAGGATTGCGAACTCCAAAACAAAGCTCCCAAGGATAGAATTCATTGACCTTTACGTTCTGGTAAACTTGAACGTAAGCAGGATAGTAACCATGAACCTTTGGTCCATAATCATTCCTATCCTTCCAAATATCTAATCTGTTTCTTTGGAAGAAAACATTATCATAATCCTTATCAAAGTATGAATCAGCAATACGAAAAGTTGCAGCATCAGTAGCAATAAAACTCTCCAATTGTCCTCTTCGATTGCGAATACACTCAAATGTCATTTGGTCGTACACCAAAGAGTCTTCAACAATCTTTCTGATAAAAGTATCGAAGTCGTCATGCTCCCATTGATTAACATTACCGCCCTTCAAAATGAATTCTGTAATAGCAAAAGCAATTCGTTTGTCTTTGTTATCCATCTTCTGTTCAATTCCACCCTTTGGTTTCTTTCGGATAACAAAGCCAGTTGAATACTTATTTTCTTGCGGCTCTGCAAAGTCTGCTACTTGATTTTTTCTTGTCTTGATAATTGAATTTATGATAGGTGTCTTCGACATTCTCTTCAACGTTGTGTACGTCAATGAAAACGGCTTATCTTTGTACCCTAAATTGGAATTGAACTCCAATGGGTCAATGAAAAATGCCTTAGCATTATTTTGCTCAATTTTAGGCTGAATTTGTTGAAACACCTGAGTAGCTTTTATCATATCATCTGGTGAATCTGACCTTAGAGCTTTCTCAAGTGTCCTAAACCTTTTTGCCTTCAACTTCGCTTCTGCAAGAGCAATGGCATCTAACTGTTTAGCATATGAATTACCCATACTATATTGAAATCATTTTTTACATTTGAATATCCTATAACTGTAAAAATGTGTAATAAATAAAAAGTAGAACATTTTTCAATGCCCTACTTTTATCATTTTACTTATTATTACGAAACTGAGTCGCAACTCTTCAATCTCGGTCATTAATGTTTGAACTGTCTCTGTAACTGTCCAACCTGTTTTCCAACTTTTGCGTTACCATGCTATCAAATATGATATAACGAATGCCAAGAACGTTATGGACAACAACAGCTTCGTCCAAATACTCATACAAGACAGTATTGTCGTCAAATGCTGTTACCTCAATTCCTTCTCCTCTTTCAATGTCCTCAACCAGCATATCAAATGCATCTACTGACACTGCATCAGTCATCATGTCTTTTGATAAATACTTCATGTTCTTAACCGAAGTATCAAGCTCAGAAGCCATTAGCTGTAAATCTACCTCCAATGGCTCCTTGAGTTCTTTTATTTTCTTTGAAATCAGCATGACTTATTTCTTTGTACCATGAATACTAAATTCCAATTCTGCTTCATATCTCGTTCCATCTCCTGAACATCAAAGCCGTGTTTCTTGAGATGTTTACGAAGAAGCTTGAACCGCTTGAAATCCTCTTTTAAGTCCATATTCATATCGAAGTTGTACTCAAAAATTATCTGGTCAACATTCCCGAAGTCCGTACAGTTGATAAGAACTTCCCATTCAGAGCCTTCAATATCAACCTTCATCTTGGTAGGCTTGTACTTCTTCATAACATCGTTGATATTCACGCACTCAACAGGAACACGTTTGCGATTATGCTTTACCAAGAATGAATAATAATATGGAGCTTTACCCAGATAGAAGTCACGCACCTTATCGTCATTACCAACTACTGCTTGTTTATGGGCAATTACATTCTTTGCTCCATTGTCTTCTATGTTCGTAGATAGAAATTCATAGTTCACATCTTCAGGTTCAAATACAATGACCTTTTTGACTTTATCGAA
>Ga0247610_10000234_pt1 | contig 89387 bp, 175 predicted proteins | sample 174DNAGHGhighgp2_FD_193483 | JGI IMG/M metagenome (GOLD analysis project Ga0247610, IMG submission 193483) | Sheep rumen microbial communities from Palmerston North, Manawatu-Wanganui, New Zealand - 1742 DNA GHGhigh gp2 | ecosystem: Host-associated > Mammals > Digestive system > Stomach >... | reverse complement strand
TTAAGAGGCTTCGGAGTTCTCTGGGTGGGGATCTTTTGGTGGAAGTTATTTCGATGTGAAGGATTTCATGGTCTGCGCCGCTGAGACGATTCGTTTGTTCGGATATGTCAAGCGTGATTTCAATGGGCTCTGCACCGCTGATCTGACCGAGATGCTTTACCGGATTGAGAACAATATGCGGGTGTGGGGAGACCGTAAAGCGTGGGAAGAGACTTACGAGGATGCGGTGAGCCGTGGGTTCAATACGAAGAACCCGGATAGTGTGGAGCTTGCCGGGAAGGTTCGTGATTGGATCGTCAATAATGATCGTGAGGATAATTACTTTCACAACCTGAAAGTCGCCTGTTCTCTGGATTGCTGTGAGAGTAAGTTTCTGGGGCTTCTGGTGTCTGCGTTTCCGGCTTTCAATCGTGAGTTGGAGAGAGATGCGGAGCGAAAAGAAAAGGCCCTGAAAGAGGCTGAGGCGGCAGCAAAGAGTTCTTGGCTCGGTGAGGTTGGAGATAAGGTGAGTTTCAAGATCGCTGATTATTTCTTGATTTCGAGCTGGGAGACTCAGTGGGGTTACACTTATGTGTTCCGATTCAAGGATGAAGAGGGGCATGAGGCAACTTGGAAAACCGGAAGTTGGTTTGATGATGATGTGGTCGGAAAGACCATCACCGGGAAGATCAAGGAGCTCAAGGAGTTTCGTGGAATCAAGCAGACGGAGTTGACCCGCTGCCGGGTGGCGTAAGTCTGATTATCCGGCTGTTGATTGGGAATTGGAGGTTAAATTATGAATCATGAAAATCTTTGGATCGTGTGTGAGGATCATGGGCCGATTCCCGAATCTTGCCCCGCAATTGGTTTTGCGGAGGTAGAGGATTCGGAAAAGTCTTTGGAAAACCTTGAGAAGTGGTGTTTAAAAAAGCATTACAAGGCTTTCAAGTATCTGAGTTATCATTATGCATTTTCGGGAATCACATTAAAGTCTTTGAGAGTAATTGCAAAATTCGTGGATTAAGGAGGGAGGACAGGTTTCGATGCTTCGGAAGAGTTTATATAAGGATCTGGATAAATGGGCAAAGACGGCAAGAGCCCAGAAACGGAGGTATTATGGGAGAACGGCGTATGCGGATAATGGTGGTCAGGTTTGGGCAGAGAATGAAATAGATATCGTCATGAAGCATGAGAAGTCGGATCGGGAGATTGCGTTGGAGATCGGGAGAAGCGTACAGGCGATTCAAATTTTGCGTTGCCGGATGAAGAAAAGCCTTGAAAATGCTAACGATTTGTACGACAATAGACACTAAATTACGTGTATAATGTCAATATACATTTTCGGGCGCATTTGGTACAATGATAATGCCCTGGAGGGCGGCAGATTCTTTTTGGGGGTATGATTAATGAGATTCGGGATCTGTAAGAAAGATGGCCGTGGCTGCGAAGCCGGTCGGACGTATGCCGTCGCTGATGGGGGTGTCCTCCGCGATGTGTATGAGGCAGCTTGTCTGGACGGTCGCCTGTGGGTGAAGTTCGTTTGTGTCGGTCGTTTCGGAGAAGCGGAGCTCGGTGAGTTCTTTGGTGAGCTTCGTGTGGTTGCCTGAAAGGGGGTTATGAACGATGACGGATAAAAAGGTGTTCGAGATCTGTGACCGGATCAACAAGTATCTTGAGGATAACAAGTTTACGTATAGTGTTTATCCCTATGGTCTGGATATGCCTGTTGTGGAGTGCGAGATCAATTGGGGCGATTGGAAGCATGAGCACCTTCGCCTGAAATGGCTCATGGAAGAGATCGGATGTGTGCGGATCAGCAGTGAAGTGACGGAGGAAGATGGATCGGACACGTATTCTGCGATTCACCGGTTCATCGTGGATGAGAGTGTGTTGAAGGAGGCCGTTTGATGAGGGTTCGGTATCAGATGGTGGGGCAGAGCCCGGCGGCCCGGTGTGATATGAAGCCCGGATCTGCCCGGAGGTTGTTCAATGAGCTCAGCCATGAAGGGCTGTGCGAGTGGGCGGAGCTTGTCGGTGAAGGCGATGAGGATTATATGGAGGTTCTTGATTCGTTCGATCACATCAAGCTTGCAAGAAGCATCTATGAGGTTATGGGATTGATTTGAGGAGGGATTTGAATGTTTACGTATCGCATCTATCAGGTGAATGAGGATTATTTTCGGGATGTTGCGTTTCGTTGGTACGATGATGTAAAGAAAGACCTCGGTGAGCCGAAAAAAGAGTGGTACGACCTTGTGTATGAGTTTGAGAGCGAAGATCAGCTTTCGCCGGATGGTCTGTATGAGATGTTCAATCTGGATCGGCCCGAGGATTTCAAGGGGCACAGCCTGAGTGTGAGTGATGTGGTCGAGATGAATGATGGGGTTTGGTATTGTGATTCGTTCGGATGGGTGGAGCTTGATTGGAGGGGTGAGTAATGGCGTGGCGCATTGACATTAGAAAGAATGTTCATGGGAACGCCGATGTTGTGGTTTATGCCGATAATGGTGTGTTTGATTGGTTTCGTTTTCTGGATATATGGGGATCGAGAGGGTATGACCGTTTTGGAGATGGAGGGTTATATTTCGAGGTTCCCGAGGAAGTGGCAAAGGCAATACCCAAAATGGCGTATGTGCGTCATAGTGGGGCAGAGATTAAGATTGAGGGGTGGGAAGATGACGTATAAGGATGCGGTAATCTTGCTTGGGGCTCAGGAGCGTCGATTGAAGAAGATCGACAATACCCGGTTCGTTCATGATGGGTATGAGTATCGGGTGACGTATCGTGGAGGGTTCGCGTCGTATGTGGCGATTGACCGTCGGAAAGTAGGAACGAGGAATTTCAAGTATTTCGGTGGAGTCGGAGCATATGATTGTTGGACGGTGGGACAGGTTATGGATCTGGTAATGAAAGAGGTGAGTAAAGCGGCGTGAAGTGGGATCATATTGGCGATTTTATTCGGGTTCAAAAGGTGCGGGCGAAGAAGCTGTATGAGAATGGTGAGATCATATATCTGTGCCCTTGTAATTTGCGGCCCGGAGAGCCTTGGAAACCAGAGGTGAGTATTTGCTTGACCGATGGAAAAGATGCTAAGATAGCGCCAGTGGATTTTGATTCGGCGGTAGATATGTTCGTGTTCTACAATTGTAATCATAGGGATGGACATTACCCTGCGTACTACATAAAGAAGAGCGTGCGATGTTAACGAAAATAGATACTAGAATTCGTGTACAATGTCAATTGTAATTCGTTTGGATATGGGTTAAAATGATAATGCTCCGTTCGGGGCGTTTTGTTCGGTTGGATGTTTACGAGAGTAAAGTTAGTTTATTTGTGGAGGAATGATATGCCGCAGAGAGATCTGAGATATTGGTGTTGGTGGATGAGCCGTTATGTATGGTACAGCGGTTGGATGTTTCGTGGGGATTATGTGTTTGAGGATGTGACAGGGGCTCAGATCTGTGTGTCTCCCGAAAAGGTGTTTGAATTGGAGGTGCGGTGATGGCTTATGTCCGTAAGACCCGTGATCGGTGGGATATCGAAACGAATTATGGGTATGGATGGGATGTAGAGTGCAGCGAGTATACCTATAAAGAGGCGAAGGAGCGGCTCAAAGAGTACCGGGAGAATATTTGTGGGGCCGGGATTCGTATGCGGAAACGCCGTGAGCCCATCAGTCTTTACCCGGCGGGACATGAAGGAATTAAGGCAAGCCGGATTCGGGAGGATGAGCCCGATTTTGTTAATGGAGCTCCGAACTATGATAAGTTCGAGGGTTGGAGTCCGGAAGAGGTGCTTGTCTGGCTCAATGTTGATTGAGGGGAGATCAGTATGAATGATGCAGAGTTCGTTTTCAATCAGACAAGTTTTGAGAGAAAGCGCATAGCGAGAGGGAGCTACAACAAGGTTCGCGCCGGCGGTCGGAATGTAAAGATGCCGTCGGATTATTTGAGCAGAAAAGAAAAGAGGGAGTTGAATGGCGAAGTGAAAAGCTACAATCTGTCGAAGGTTATGAATTGGGGAGAATTTCGTGGGATGCCTCTGGAGATCCAGCAGGAATACTTAGATGGGATCGCACGGCGGTTTCCGGGGATTCCGAATACGCTGATTGCCGAGGCGATGAAAACGACTCGGAGCGCTTTTAGCGTGTATCTGTCGAACCGGAAAATGTCGGTACATCAGCCTGGAGGAAAACATTGTCTGACCGGAAAAGTGTTTCTGAGGTCGGAGGATGGTTACCGTTTTGTGAAGTGGGCGCGTGGTGAGTCTGAGGAAAAAGATGAGATTGTGGAGTATGAGCCTCCCGAAGAGGTGGAAAATGAGGTGGCAGAAGAAATGCCGAAGGTGGAAAAGGTGGATGCAGATGGTATGGATCTGAACAACATCGCGGTTTTGCTTCGTTCGCTTAAAGGATCTGGAGCAAAGTTGACGATTGAGATTGTGTTGTGAATGTCATTAAATTTGTTGACATGATGGTTTATTCAGAGTATACTATGTGTAGTTTGAATAAACATTTTTGTGTCATGGTGTTTATTCAAATAAAGTGAGGATGGTTTGAATGTCGTGGAAGCATGTGAAGAGGACAAGAGTAGAGTTCGATGGAAAGGCATATTCGTTGCAGTCGTGGTGTACGGCAAATTCTGTTCCATATAGCCTCGGATTGGCGAGATGGGAAGAAGGAGTGAGGAACCCGATAGAATTATTGTATGGGGAAGATAAGATCCCGAAGATGCCGGAGATACCAGAGAGTGATATCCGGTTTCTGAAAAAATCAAGATATGCGAGAAAAGGGCAAAAAGATGAGTGGGAAATCGCGTGCGATTTGATCGCGCAGCCGTATGTAAGAATTCCAGAGATAAGGAAGATGGTGCTCGAATGACCGAGAAAGATCTTGAGATTCAAAAATTGAGAGAGCGGTTGAAAGAAGTGGAAGATCAGTTGAAGTTGATGATTGAGGTTTACAGAGCGTGTGGGTTTTGCAAATGGTTGGATGCGGATTGTTCGCCGACGGATGGGAGTTGCCATCCTGAGTGGAGTGGAAAAAGACATTATTAATTGGAGGATGAAAGAATGAATAAGAAAACGATTGGAATTGTCATGGCTTATGTGTGTGGTCAGGTTACTCAGCTCGTGATTCATGGAGTTGTGTTGGCAAATAATATGTATAATTACCGGCAAATTCCGTTCTGCATTGCCGGTGGATTCGTGATTCTTTTTGCCGTTCTGTCTGGTGTGTGGATTGCGGGGGCGAAGGATGTGGATGCGGCTCATCTCAATGGCAAGAATCTGGATGAAGAGATACAGGAGAAGGAATATGAGCGGTGGGCAAAGATCCCGCAAAAGAATGGGGAAGTAATTGATCCATTTAAAGTAGTCGAGGAAATCAAGGCGGCGAAAGAGGCCGCGCAGTAAGGGGGGGAAATAATATGCTATTAGCCGGAATAGTATTTGTTATTTGTTTGGTGTTGATTGTGTATGCGGCGTGTGCGGTTGGAGGCAGGGATGATGATGTGTGGGGAAGAGATTGATGGGTGATTTCGCAATTTATATGGTGGCGTTTGCGGGGTTGGCGATTGCGGTTGCGATGAATATCCATGTTCGGAACATGGGTGGAGAGGATTGGTGAATATATGGGTCTTGTGTTCTTAATTATTGGATTTGGATTCGGGTTGTTCGTGATTGAATGGCTCGAAGAAGATGATTTCGGCTTCGGATGTTGCATTCTTTTGTTGGATCTTATTTTAGCGGTGATCGCATTTAGTGTCGGATGTGCGGGTGTTAAAGAAGAGAATTGCGTATATGCGGTTGTAGAGTCGCGGCAGATCGTGAAAAACGGCGACGGATATTATAGAGAGATGCGGGATGAGGAAAAAGAAACCGATTATTATGTTGTGATGGTTAAAGATGATAAAGGTAAGCATGAGTGTATGTTAAAAAAGGAAGATTGTTATATCGTTGATGGTGAACCTAAGATCGAAAAAAGCGAGTGTGTGGGATTCAAATCGTTTGCGGCATCTTTCGCCAAGTTTACTTTGGCGGGAGGATCGTATTGGACGATTTATGTGCCGGAGGGTGAGTAATGGTGACTTTAGTTGATGAATCTGCAAAGGAAAATTGTTATGCGTTGCAGTGGAGTTTCGGGGAGATCTGTTGTCATTGCGGGTGTTGTTCGGATGACCCTATAGAGAGGGCAAAGGCAAGGATTCGTTATCACGAAGAAGAGTTGGAGCAGGAAGAGAAGTTCGACCGATGGTTTTTCGATGATCCCGAGCTGTTGAACATTCAGAAAGACAACGTTGCATCGAATATTAGATATCATAGGGAGAAGATTGATGAGTATCGGAAAGAATTAGAACGTCTGGAGGCAAAAAAGTGTTTTTGATTAATAGTATCATATGGACATTCGCGGCGATGTTGCTTGCGGTGCCAGTTATGTGGTTGTATGCCGTTGCGTGGATCGTTTGGTCAATCTGGAAGGGAGAATGAGCATGAAAAGTGTAATTGATTGGATTTCGTCTTGGGCAGAGGGGCCGGATGCGCCTGTGAAATAAATGGAAACAATAAAGAGTGATTCTTTTGCCGAAAACCTCTATCGGTATTTGAAAGAGCATCCGTATATGTCTGTCAAATTCGAATGGAGAGAGTTAGATGGCGGCGGAGTTTCAATGGAATTTCGGAACACTACGTTCCCGTCAATCAAAGAGAGATATATTTTGACGGAGTTCGATATTGAAAATGCCGTTTCGCCGGATCTTGTGTTTAGTGCGAGGTTCTTGAATGGAGGGCCGATTCTGTTGTGAAGTATTGGGTAGATGATAAGAGCGGATGTGTTGTAAGTGAGCCGGATCGTTGTGATGAATGGTTATCGCTTATCTGGATGATCGGTTGTGATTATGATGGATGCAATACCGTGAAGAGTTTGCAGGAGTTGGTCGATGAATTGGTGGAAATGTCCCAGAAAGCCCGCGTTTGTCTGCTTGACGGTCGAATTTTCAAGGATGATGAGGAAGAGGCCAGACGGTATGAACAGGTGAAAAAAGAGCAGAAGGAGTGGAGGGAAAAGAATGATCGTAGTTGAACAGAAACCCATTCCGTTTTATCAGGCTGTGTGCCCTGAGTGCAAGTCGAGGATCGAGTACAAAAAATCCGAGGTGTGTGGAAGTTTCATAACATGCCCTGTGTGTGGCGTTTCTGTGTGGGCAGAGACCGTTTCCCCTGTTGGATATGGGGAGATAGATATGGAGGATGAAGATGCTTGAGGATTACAAGGAAGAATTCATGGAGTTGTTTAATGAGGCGTTTATGAAACTTTCAGAGGAGGAATATGATGAGCTCACAGAATGGCTCCGGGATGAGGGGTTTGTATGAAATACCGGGTGGAGTTTTCGGGGTTTGCCTATGTGGAGGCCGAAGATGAGCAGGAGGCCATGGAAAAGACAGAAGATGGACTGTATGCCTACATGGAACAGAAATTCACATCGGTTGAAGAAGTAGATGAATTCGAGGTGATGTTTTAATGGCAGGGATCTATATTCCAAATCTTTCTGAGGACAAGTTTAATCAAATATGCAAAAGTGCCGGGTTGGAGTTTATTTACGTTGCTGTACCGGATCATGGACGATTGGTAGATGGGGATAAGCTCTATGCAAAATGCGATGATCCGTATTGGTGCGTATGGAGGTCGGAAATTGAAGATGAGCCTACGGTAATACCGGCTGATGGGGAGCGGATTTTTGGAGGTATCGTCAGCAGAGAAGGCTGAAGTGGTGTCCTTTGGCGTAGGAGGATGAGAAAAAATGATTAAAGATCAATTTATAAATACCTATGATATGGGGAATACCATCTTAGAGTATATCGGATCTGAGGATTATGAAAAAGCTGTTGCGTCTACTCAAGACAGTGGAAGAGCCGGGTTTATGGCGGGCGTTGCTATGGCTGTATGTGTAATCATGGCTCGGTGCAAAAAGTATTATGGTCAGGTAAATGAACCGGATGAAGAAGATGAAGCGTAAGTATTATCGAAGGTGTGGCATCTGTGGAGACCGGGATGAGCAATCGAATATGTACCGGGATGATGGATCTCCGAATGGGTGGTTATGCCTGAGTTGTTTCGAGGGGAAACACATAGATCATTGGGTGGAGGAATGGTAATGGAAGATAAGTTTATTGATGGAGAGGTCGAAAATTACCCGCAGTTAAATGTGGTCAAGCGGTATCTGTTTGGGCACAAGGGGTATATAGCCGGAGGATGTTTCAAGAGATTGTTCACCGGGGAAAAGGTCAAAGATTATGATATGTTCTTTGAAAGTTATGAGGATTATGCCTATGCTTTAACATATATGAGAACATCGCCCAAATGGGAGTTCGCCTATTCCTCGGATAAAGTAGAGGCTTTCCGATATAAAGAAGATGGCGCGTTGATCGAGTTAATTCATTATATTTTTGGACCGCCGGAAGAAGTGATTTCGCAGTTCGATTTTACAATTACGAAGATCGCTATGGGCCTCGTGGATCAGGATGAGGTGGAATTTTGGATCATCATGCACCCGAAGTTCTTTGAAGATCTGTTCTTGAAAAGGTTGGTGATCGATGAAAACCTTGTAAAACCCGCCTCTACGTTTGAGAGAGTGTTGCGGTATGCGAGGTATGGGTATTTCCTCTGCAGAGATTCAAAGGTGAAGTTATTGCAGGCCATTTCGGAGATGGGTGTAGTATCTGCCGATGATTTGTCAAAGTCTATGTACAATGGGATGGATTGAGGTGAGTTGATGAAACATACCTGTTACAACTGCTATTACGGTGGAGATGGAGAAGAGATCGACGATTATGGCCATTGTTGGAAGCACAATGGAGAAGTAGATTTTGAACAGCCGGAAAAAGATGATGGTTGCGAAGAGTGGGTGAGAGAGTTGTTCTGCCGAGCGCAAGGGTTGTGTGCCGATGACAGTGTGTATTGTCTCGCCCATCTTGCCGAAGCTCGTGTTCTGGATTGCCCGTATGAAAGTCTTGAGGATCGTTTGAAAAGCGAATATCCGTGTCAGGATTATAGGGAGAGAGATAGATGATGGAAATTAAAGATTGCCCTGAGTGTGGAGGGAAAGCTGTGGCGATCCATATGTATGATCGGTATGATCGGGCGGATTATGGATGGGAATGCGGATGCGCCAGAGCAAAGATGAATGATGGAATTCATAAGGATATGAAAAAAGTTCGAGTGGAGTATTTGGGAAGTAAAGAGGCCGCGATAGAGGCATGGAATAGGATGGTGGAAAATGCGAGCTAAAATTGCCAAACGACTGAGAAAAGAATGTCTGCGCCGAGGGGTGGAAATCAAGAAAGAGTATGCCTCAAAAGGACCCGCTTGGGAGAGAAAAGAATGTGGCGTGTCGGTCGAAGCGAAATATGGGGAAACAGAAATAAAATGTGTTGCTCGGGATTATTTACAGGCGTATAGGTGGCTCCTCGAAGATATCAAGTGGATGGATGAGCACCCGGAATTGGAAACGAAAAAGTGGTTGTCGTTATGAAAGCGTATGTTTGCCGGGATAAGTTGGAGTCGTTTTATTCTACCGTGGTATTTGCGGAGACGGCGGGTAAAGCGAGAAGCCGTGCGATGTGGACGGATGCGTGCGAAGATGTGGAATTCGTCAATATAACGGCCCGCCGTGTCCCTGAATTGGATTCTTGCTATAAGGGATATAGCGAGATGGATTGGGATGATGATGAAGATAGACGGGCTCTGGTGGCTCTGGGATGGAAGTGTTGGGAACCGTCAGAATGGGAATGTGAGAGCTGTTGTGCGAAAGATATCTGTACTCATGTAATGGGGGAGGAAGACTATTGAAACAGATAAAAACCGTTTGGGAAAGAATCGAGAGATCCAATGTCTTTGATGATGAGGTAAATCATGCGTTGGCGGATGGATGGAATATGATTATCAGAACATTGTATGTGCCGAGCAATGAAACAACATATCCTCTGTTATATGCCGAGTTTGAAAAAGATATCGGTGAGAGGTGCATCGAGAATGATGATGGTACTCACATATAATGCGTTCGTGGTCGCGGTGATGGCGGTGTTGGCGTACAAATTTGGGAAGTGGTGGATCGTTTTGTTCGCAGCATTGTTTTTGATGGCAAGAACAGAAGCGGAGGATGATGAATGATACATTATCTCTTGGTCCCCGTTTTGCTTGTGGGGTTTTATTTCGGATGGTTTATATTTGAAAATCTATTGTTGAATGGGAGGGCTTTTAGAATGAACAAGTTTTTGGTTTGGGGATTAATCGTTATTCTTTTTGTTTCGATTTTCGCAATCATGTTTTCTGGATGCAATGTGCAGATGGTTGATACGCATTGGAATTTTGATCGTGCGGTTATCGCAATGCCAAATGGGGAAGTGATTGAAGGAAAAGTGGAATCGTGGAAAGATTTTGAAGATGGGGACCAGATTCAGGTGAAAATCGATGGGGTAACGTATCTTACCCATAGTGCAAATGTGGTGTTGATCGATGATTGAGTTCAAGCCGGGAGATTATATTGTATATGTCAATGGAGATCGGTATGAAATTGGGAAAATCAAGAGGATTACCGATGATGGCGCGTTTGTTTGGTATCATGAAGGAAGTACGGCGGAGAAAACGACGTTCGATTGTATGCATAAGTTAGTCAATGGGTTCGTCATTAAAGAGACGAGCCTAAATGCCGACGAATATGAGTTACCGATATGAGGTGAATCATGAATTGCAAAGAGTGTCAGGATAAAACCGATGATGGGCGTTGCCTATATTTTTGCGGTTGCCCGTATGAAATCATAGGAGGGGAAATTGGCGAGAGTAACGAATCATGGGGAGCTCCGAATCAGAAAGAGGATCGGAGTGAAGAGGAAAGCGGTAGATAAACTCGCGGATCGGGCCTTGAAAGAGGGGATAGGAAGATGTGAGTTTAGCGGATCGCTTCGGAGATATTTGGATGGCATGTATTACCATTATGATGAAGAGGCGGACAATATAAAGGTTTGGTCAGAAAAAGTGTGGGTTTTTTCTGGCGAAGTTCTGATTACAGTATTGGATCTGCCTCGGAGATATAAAAATTCTGCAAACGGAAAGGCGAGTAAAAATGAAAGTAATGATTGACAATGGAGCCGTAATTCCCAAAAGAGCTCATGCGACGGATGCTGGATTGGATCTGTGTTGCATGGAAGATATTACGGTTCATCCGCATGGTTTCGTAAAGGTGAGAACCGGGGTTCATATAGAGATACCGGATGGGTGTGTCGGCCTGTTGACAAGCAAATCTGGATTGATGGCGAAGGGCCTGACGTGCAGAGGTACGATAGATTGCGGGTATACGGGGGAGATTTTTCCTGTTCTGTTTAACCATAGTGATGAACCTATTGAGTTCAAAAAGGGGGATAAGGTGACTCAGATTGTTATTTTGCCGTGCTTATTTCCGAAAATGGAGTGGGTCACAGAATTTGAGGAAACAGAGCGTGGGGAATCTGGTTTCGGGAGCACTGGCGTATGAATGATGCTCTTAATCAATATGAAATGTTGGTGGAGCGTTTGAGGTATTGTGCCGAAGAAAGTGGTGGTTGTGGGGTCTGCGAGTATTCTGATAAGGGGTGCGGGGCAAAGACACTGAAATTGGCCGCGGCGCAGGCGCTCGATATGTTGATTCACCCGGAGTCAAGCGGAATCTATGATATCGAAGAGATCCATGAAAATTGTACGGTAGAGATCTGGAAGAACAGCGTAACCGGAGAGGTTTCGATAGGATGGTATGAGGGAGAACATGATCCGAAAGATAGACCTTATGCATCTTAAATTTGGTGTGTGTGAAGGGCATAAATGTGGGGAGTGTTCCAATCTGGTAAAGAGGTTCTATGATAAGACATATTATAAATGTAGGTGTTACGGCTTGAGTATGTCTGAGGCGACGGATTGGGTGAAGAGAAATGTGGCGTGTGGATTGTTTAATAAGGAATATGATGGGCCGAAGGGAATATGGTTTGTAAAACATTCCCAGAGGCCCAAAGAGATAGAAGAATGTGAGGGGCAGGAAACGTTATGGTAGAAGGAAATGGGTATTGTAAGAAGTGTGGGGCTTTTATCCCGGCATGGTCGGATGAATGCCTTGCTTGTGGAGAGCCGAGAAGTCAAAGGAAAAAGAATGTGGATGTTTGTTTAGGCAAAAATGAATCCGACTCTACCTACCGAGATATAGATGGAAAAATCCATCGGGAGCCCATAACGTATGTTGACCTTAAAGATGTGGTGGATCTTAATTCGTTAGTGTTGAATGTGGGAAAGAAACCGGTGGTTAGATATGGGCGTTATCGAATAAAAGATGCATATGCAACCCAGAGTACGTTCGAGATGCAACCCATGGGAAGCAAAATAGTCGGCAAAATCGTGTTGGAGATTGTTGGAGATGTTATATGAAGTTCAAAGAGTTGTATTATAGAATCAATGATAGGGTATATATCCCACCGGAGATTGTTCGTGTGTGGAGTGATGGTTTGCACTTTGAGTTAACTTATATTGAAGAGGTGGACAAGTATTATATCGAACATTCAATTGTCTGCCCGACGGATAAAGTGGAGGTAATTGTAGATGGGGCTTGATGTGCGTGCAAAGGGATTGGATGATGCGGATTCTTTTTCTTGTGGTTATTTGACCTATGGAAATTTTCTCCGAAATCTGGCGTATAAGGCGTATGGGGAAAAGATGGGAAGAACATTTGAACAGCGAGAGTATTTAGGGTTGGACGTTCCCGATGAAGAGATCGAGTATTGGAATGAGCATTGTAATGAAGATTTGGATTTATGGTTGTTCCATTCAGATTGTGATGGGAAGTTCACGCCAAAAGAGTGTCGGAGAATCTACAATGCCATAAAGGATCTGCAGATGGATTTTATCGGAAAAAATTATGGTCAGATGGAGCCATACAATATGCTCGAACATTGGAAAAAGATGTTCAAGCATTGCGCTGACAGGCGGGTAAATATGTATTTCTGTTAAATTGGAGGATACAAATGGCGTTCGCAAAGAAAGTCAATGTATTGGGAACAACGTATGTGATCGAGCGTAAAAAGTATGATGAGGATGAAGCGTTTGAGCGTCGCGGGATAGATGGTTATTGCGATGGAATGATAAAAAAGATCGTTGTCTGTGATATGGACACCTACAAAGGGTGGGAGCATGAGTTTGAGGAAACAAAGAGGGCTAGCGAGAGACAGACTTTGAGGCATGAGATTGTCCATGCGTTTTTTGCCGAGAGTGGAATGATGGCAAATGCCCATTGTATGAGTGGATCATATTGTGAGGATGAAGAGATGGTAGATTGGGTTGCTATTCAAGGGCCAAAGATTTACAAGGCGTGGTCAGATGTTGGATGCCTTGACACTTAATCGGCTTTTGAATTATAATAAATAAAAGAGTGAAGGGAGTGCGGGGCGTGGATTATTCGGAAAAGGCATCGGTTCTCGTAGATAAATGTATGGAGTTCGCTGGAACGACTTATGCCCAAGCCGCATCAAGGATCGTAAAAAATGATAAGCCGTTATCGAGACAGTCTTTCTTTAAAATGGTGAAAAGTGGATCGATAAGATTGTCTGTATTTCTCGCGTTCTTGGATGCTTTCGGCCTTGAGCTGTCCATAAGTAAGGCCGTGGAGGAATCTGGGCCTGTAGAGGAAAAAGCAGGGGAAAAAAGCGAATAAAAAATCTTGTGGCAGAAAAAATGGCAGAAAACTCAGGAGGTCGGGTTTTCTGCCATCATTTTTTATATGTAATTGTGGGATATTTCATCAAAAACGTCGTGTTTTTAGAACAAATCTGAGAGAAATCAGGAGACAATACATAAAATAAATTTTTGTATGTATGGGTGAAAATCGTGTAAAATACCGTCATTTTCATAGGAAAACACCGTGAATGTGGTAATAATCGTTAATGAGTGAGAAAGATATTGGCAGAAAAATTGGCAGAAAAAAGATGCACGATCATTCGTCATTATCGTTCTCTCTCGTCATTTTTTCTATGAAGGTTTGCATCCGATTGGCAGCCTCTTCTTTCATCTTGTCTGTCGTGTGACCGTAAATGTCGAGTGTGAAAGCGGCAGAGGCGTGGCCTAAGTTGTTTTGGATTGTTTTGATATCGTCTCCGTTTTGGATCGATAGGACGGCGTATGTGTGTCTGAGTTGGTGGATGTGGCTATCTGGGATGCCCATAGTTTTGACGATGTTTTTGTAATGTTTATGTAGGGTACCGAAATCAATGGGGGTGCCGAGTTTGGATGTAAAGATTAAAGATGTTTCTCGTTCGGCATCGTCTTTATATCCAGACCATAGTGGCCCTGCGTCCAATTTGTTCTGTTCTTGGATGATCTTTTCGTCAAGTAAAATATCGATGATGGATTGAGGAATCGATAGGATGCGAATTTTGTCGCGTTTTGGAAGGCCGAGGGTGTAGCTGCCTGATTCGGATGGAAGGTACCTGAGTTGTTTGTTTATGGTTAGTGTGCGATTTGTGATGTTGATACTATCCCATGTCAGGCCAAGAGCTTCACCGCGGCGTAGGCCAGTAAACAGGATGAGTTTGAATATGTTTTTGTATGGATCTGTTTCGATTAATTCCAAGAATTTTCGGATCTGTTCGTTAGTCAATGGAGTTTGTTCTTTTTTTATTAGTTTAGGGCTTTTCGCTTTGCTTGCGGGGTTGTTTTTTATATATCCAAGTTCTACGGCAGTATTAAGACATGCGGACAATGTAGTGGAGATGTTCTTTACCGTTGTGGGAGATAGTGGCAATCGTGTTTCTAAAGGGGTGCCGTCTGGGTTCTTTGTTTGTTTTACATTCCCGCCGGAGGCAAGATTGTTGTAGAGGTGTTGGATTGTTTTCGTTGTGAGTTCGGACAGTTTGATATTGCCGATGGATGGTTTTATGTGGGAATCGCATTGGATCTTGTATAGCCGCCGCGATTGTGGCTTGACATGTGGAGTGTGTTCGGAAAGCCATGCGTCCATCCATTCGGCAAGTGTCATTTTTGATGGCTCAATATAATCTTCATTCTCAATGTCAAGAGAAGAATGTTGCATTTTGACCCGTACTTCTTTTTGAGTGTTGCCGGTATATGTTTTTCGGATTCGTTTTCCCGTACCGGGATCATAGCCTATCGTGACCTGAGATTCCCAGTAGGTGTATTCTTTCCCGTTTCGGATTATGGTCTTTTTATAGATAGTTCCTTCGTTTTTTGCTCTGCGAGCCATTGTTTACGCCCCTTTGTTTATCCGAATAAAAAAATTTGACATAAAGCAAGTACAAGTGTATATTATGTTTAAATATTTATTAAAGGTGATGTTAGTTTATGAACGTAAATGAAAAGATGGCATTGAATGTGAGTGAGACAGCAGCGGTTTTGGGTGTTTCTCGCCCGGTTGTGTATCAGTTGATGAAGAGATCGGATTTCCCTGCGTTCAAGGTAGGAAAGAGAACGTTGATTGCAAGATCTGGATTGGAGGAATGGGTTAAAAATCAGGTTTCGGCAGAAAGCGACAAAAACCTTCGTTGCAATTAGTGTATATTATTTACCGCCGGATGGTGATTTAAAAATTGGAGGGATAGAAATGGACCTGAATAAAATGGAAGAATGTTATGAGAAGTGCAGGGCTATCATTTCGGTTTTGGATAGGGCCGATTTGGATGTGAATGATCGAGCGACGTTGATATGGATTGCGAAAGATATTATGAATGAGCTTGGAGAAGCTATGGGAATAGGGTCGATGAAATAATGGTGAGATCGCAACGCTCGGTGGTCTTTTTTAAACAATAATAGAAATCATCATATTGGTTGCGGCGAAGATAGCCATTTAATAGAAGGATATCTGCGATAGCGTTCTGCCTATTGACTCCGCCAAAGTAAAATTTGCAGCAGAGAGATTCAAGGTATGGGAGCGATAGTCGCGGAATCGGTTGTGATGGTCCGAATTGTTCTGTGATAATGGTAATTTCTGCTGTAGATGATACCCATATTTCTAGTGCCTTTAACCGAGAGGTTAGAGGCACATTTTTTGCTATTATGGCGGAATTAATCATTGCCGTATTTTTCAATGATGGTATCAATGATGAGCTTGTCGGATGGAGTCAGGATTGCGTATCGGTCAGCGAGTTTTTGCTGCATGGGGGAGAGTCCTTTCCATCGTTCCTCGGAACGGCCTATGAGCCAATCGATCTCTACATCAAAATAGTTTGCAAGTAGATATAGTGCGGTAATGTCTGGTGTGGTGCCATTATGGAGAAAATATCTACAGATAGTGCTCAATGCGAGATCGGTATCTCTTGCCAGTGTGGATTTGTTGATACCTCTGCGATCCATGAGGGATTGTAGCCTGAAACGAAAAGTATCCCAGTCGATGTTGAAATCTTGATTCCCTTTGTATTTTTTATTTGGCATTGTTCCCTCTCCTTTCTGAGTGGATATTAACATTAGGGGTTACAAATGTCAATTAATTTTATTTAAGTAAAATAGCCCGTTAATCATTGACATATGCACGGAAATGCGGTATTATAGTTGCATTACATAAAGTTAACACAGTGAAAGTAAATTCTGGGGAGGTGGTGAATGTAATGGTGAATACGTATGAGTTGAAAAGGGCGAGATGCAGAGCGGGATATTTCACGGCGAAGAGTTTCGCAAAGGCTTTGGATATCACTTATGCCAAGTACCGTACTCGTGAGAATGGGATCGTGCCGTTTACGGCTCAGGAGATTGTGAAAGTCTGTGAATTGTTGGACATGACGTTGGAAGATGGGATAAAGATCTTGGTGTGATTTATTTGAGGTGTTTCACCGGACTGATTGTATAGTACATCAAAGCAAGGAGGAAATAAATGGGGCGTGATGCTACTAAAGCAGTGGGAAATCCATGGTATGAGGCGAGAATAAGGGCTGCAAAATATGATGAGAGGCTATACAGTCGGGAAGGGGCGGCAGAGCTTTTGGGAATGTCGGTATCGTCTGTTGCGGATGCTGAATTGGGGCTGTCAAAGGCGATGCCGGTAGATAAAGCCGTGTTGATGGCCGACCTATATAAAGATCCTGCTTTGCTCAATTATTATTGTCTGCATGAATGTCCCATCGGATCAAAAAGACCCATTTCGGATGAGACCATTGAGATTGAGAGGGCAACGGTGAAGTTGACGAAGATCTTGAGAAAAGAGACAGTTCAATGGTTTAAGCATGGGCTACAGGATATCGCGGCTGATGGAGTCATATCGGATGATGAGATTGGCGATTTTAACAAGATCATGGATGAATTGAGAGAGGTATCAAAGATCATATCCGAGTTGGAGATTATCAGAGACAAGAAAAAGGCAAGAATCCGACCGTAATACGGTTGTAATACAGTGGAAATAAAAATGGAAGGTAGGAAGTATGGAAGAAAAGTTAGTCGTAGGATCTGGAGAGCTCATAATTGTCAAACAGTTGCCCGTTATTGAGGACAAATTGGATGAGGCGTATGCGATGGTGCAGGATCGCCTTGAGGCCATGTCCTCGTTAGTGGTGACGGAAGATAATTATAAGGAGCTCAAAAAGACAAGGGCAGACCTGAATAAAGAGTTTTCGGATCTGGAAGCTCTGCGAAAAAAGGTCAAAGAGGCGGTAGAGGAACCGTATAAGAAGTTCGAGAGTGGAGCGTATAAGAAACTCGCGGATAAGTATAGAGAATCTATCGCTCAGTTGGATGGGAACATCAAGGATGTTGAAGGTGGGCTCAAGAGGCAACGTCAGGAAGAACTTTTGGCGTATTATGAAGAATATCGGCAGAGCCTTGGTCTGGATGCATCGTTGGCAGATCCGAGCAAATCAGGAATCAAGGTGGGGCTTTCAGGGACAATGAAATCTCTGAAAGAACAGGCTCGCGCATTTCTTGATAGAATCAAGGGTGATATCGCAATGATCGATACATTAGACAATGCCGATGAGGTGTTGGCAGAGTATCGGGAAAGTTTGAATGTCACCGAAGCCGTTCGGATGGTCAATGAGCGTCATAAGAAGATCGAAGAGGAACGAAAGCGTCGGGAGGCCGAAGCAGAGGCTCGGCGGCAGAGAGAAGAGCAGGAAAAAATCGTAGATGCGGCTATTGAGGCCCAGAATGAGCCTGAATCGATTTCTACAGAGGCGGTATCTGTGGTTTCGGTGTCACCGGAAGTTGATGAGAAGTCGCCTGAGGGCACTGAGAGTCAAGTTTTAAGCACCCGGTATCTTGGGTATGAGATTTTTGGAACCTTGGAGCAGTTGAAAGGGCTCAAAGGATATATGCAGGAAGCCTTGATGGAATATTGTGAAATGGAGGGTTTGAAGTATGGGGCTTGCTAATGTGAATCAGGGATTGAGACAGAAGCCGAAGTTTTCTGTGGCAATTCAGTCGGAGGCGTACCAGAAACTCATCAACAATACGTTGGGAGATCCTGATCGGGCGCGGCGATTTGTGGCGGCGATCAGTTCGGCGGTGGCTGTCACTCCTGCGTTGCAGGAGTGCGATGCCGGGTCAATTCTGGCGGGTGCCCTTTTGGGCGAAAGTTTGAATTTGTCGCCGTCTCCGCAGTTGGGGCAGTATTACCTCGTACCGTTCAAGATCAAGGTCAAGGGGCCGGATGGTAAGGTAATCTACAAGACTGATGAGCAGGGGAATAAGCTCAAGGATGAGAAGGGGCGTTGGATTGCCGAAACAGAGAGTCGGGCGACATTCGTTATCGGTTGGAAGGGGCTTGTGACTCTTGCAATTCGGACGGGACAGTATGCCGACCTGGATGTGATGGAGATTCGGCAGGGTGAGTATCTTGGAAAAGATAAGAATACCGGAAAACCGACGTTCTGTTTCATCGAGGATGATGATAAGAGAGAAGAGCTTCCTGTCATTGGTTACATGGCGTATTTTGAGTACCTTAATGGTTTCAAGAAAACGATCTATTGGTCGAAGGAAAAGATGCTCAAACATGCTGACAAGTATTCTCAGGCGTTCTCCGCCAAAGAGTATGAGAAGTATATCAATGGTGAGATCCCCGAGAATGAGATGTGGAAGTACAGTTCCTATTGGTATGCCGATTTCGACGGGATGGCGAAGAAAACCCTGTTGCGTCAGCTAATCAGCCGGTGGGGCCTGACTTCTATTGAAATGCAGACAGCTGTGGCAAAGGATGATACGGTGCAGAGGGTTATCGGAAATGAGATCGTGACGGACAATTCGGATCTGGTTGAAGTGCCCGTAGCCGAGGTGGTACAGCCGGAGTTCGTTGGTGTCGGTGGTCAGGTCGATTTAGACAAGCTCTAATTATACACGGGTGGGTGGTAGGGATCTTAATAGGGAGGCGATTGATTGGTAAGTGCCGAGGTAATAGCTACGGGGAGTACCGGGAATTTCTGCATCGTGGGGAAAAACGTGGCGATTGATGCCGGAATTCCCTATAAAAACGTGGAACCGTACATGGATCGGATCAAGTTGTTGCTGTTGACCCATGTTCATTCGGATCATTTTAAAGCATCGACGATTCGGAGGATGGCCTTGGAAAAGCCATTGTTGAAGATCGGTTGTGGGCCTTTTTTGGTAAAGCATCTTGTGGATGCCGGGGTAAATAAGAATCAGATTATCGTGTTGGAGCCGAGATTAATTTATAATTTCGGGATCTGTAATGTGATTCCGTTCCCACTGTACCATGATGTGCCGAACTATGGGTATAAGCTCCATTTCCCGAATGGGAAGGTTTTCTATGCCACGGATACGAGGTCATTGAAGGGTATTACGGCACCTCAATATGATTTGTATATGGTCGAGAAGAATTACAATGATGATGAGTTGAAGGCCCGGTTGGATGCGAAGATGGAGAGTGGAGAGTATGCCTATGAGATCCGGGTTATGAAGAACCACCTGTCGGAGCATAGGGTAAATGATTGGCTTTATAAAAATATGGGGCCGAGATCTGAGTACATCTATCTGCATCAACACGTAGATCGGGGGAAAGATGAAGGCAAAAATCATCGAATATCATTATCAGACGAACAGGGCGATAATTGATTTTGAATCGGATTTCTCCTTGACGTATGACAAGTACAGAGACAAGGATGTAAATATCGATGTAAAGGCGTGGAAGCCAAAAAGAAGTGGAGCTGCCAATCGGTATATGTGGGTGTTGGTGGATCGAATTGCAAAAGAGACCGGGTTGACGAAGGAAGAGGTATATAGGAATGAGATTAAAGAGATTGGCGGAGTGTCGGACATTTTCTTGATGATTGATGAGGCGGTTGACAGGTTCTGCAAACAATGGGCCTCTCAAGGATTGGGGTGGCAAACGGAGGTAATAGAGAATGGAGATGGAAGATCGAATGTCATAGCGTATTATGGATCGTCTACATTTAATAGGGATCAGATGGCATCTTTGATCGACAATCTGATTTTTGAGGCGGAACAGTTAGGAATCGACACAGATACGCCGGATAGGGCAATCTGGTGGGAGAGTTTGATGGAGGAATGTGAAGATGGTAAGCGTAGTTGATATGAAACAGGCGAAGGTCGTTCGGTATCAGGATTTCGAGACTGAAAAGGTGGAAAATCTGTTGCCGGAGACAACAAAGGTGAGAAACCATCTGGAGAAGTATGGGAGTATCACGCAGGCGGAGGCAAATAGCCTCTATGGAATCACCCGGTTATCTGCGGTGATTTACAAATTGCGATATAAGATTGAGCCGTACATGAATATCAAGATGATAATGAGGTATGGTAAGAATCGATTTGGTAAGCAAGTCCAGTATGGAGAATATTATATTTGATGGAGGATAATTATTAATGCTGAACATGTGTGTGTTTTCTGGACGGTTTGCAAGTGAACCTAAGTTTTTCCAGAATGATGGTGTGGCTCGGTGCGTATTTACGCTCGCGGTGGACCGTGACCAGAAGCTTGAGAATGGTGAGTATGAGACCGATTTTCTGGATTTCATCGCGTGGAGAGGTACGGCTGAATTCGTGCAGAAGTATTTCCACAAGGGAGATCTTGCAACGGTAGCGAACGCTCGGGCTCAGGTGCATACCTATGAGGATTCTAATGGGAACCGTCAGCGTAAGACTGAGTTCGTGGTGGATCGGATCTATTTCGGTCAGAAACGTAAGGCCGAGGAATAAAAGTGAAGAATCTCATTGACATTATGTAAATGATTACGTTATGATGTGAGAGTCGGAGGGGGCATTCTTTTTTTAGTCAGTAATTGATGTGAATAAAGAGTGTCCCCTTTGAGTAAATTATAGGGAGGGATAATGTAGTGGGAACGTATTTTTCGGTTGATGCGGCATTTTGGTCGGATGCAGATGTTATAGATAATTTCACGCCGGAGGATAAGTATTTTTATTTGTATTTGTTAACATCTCCGCATGGGAATATATCGGGGTGTTTTGAGGTTAGCCTTAAACAGATCGCGGATGAGATGGGGTATACAAAAGATACGGTAGAGCGTTTGATTGAGCGATTTGTCGAGTACCATAGAATGATCGATTATGATCCGCAGACGAAAGAAATCTTGATCCATAAGTGGGGAAAGCACCATTGGACAAGAAGCGATAAGTATTTGGTTGCTCTTAGGAAAAAGATAGATTCCATTAAATCTGAAAAGTTCAAGATATATCTTGATGCCCTCTACCAGAGGTATAGTGGAGAAGAAAAAGATATGGTATGGATACCGTATCAATATGGTATGGATACATCTTTCCTTTCCTTTCCTTTTAATTATTCTTTTCCTTATAAAGATATAGAAGAAGATAATAGGGGTGTGGGGGAAGAAGAGGAAAGGCCGGTTGCAAAAAAGGTGGGGGTGCAGGAGATTGTTGATATGTACAATGAGATCTGTGTTTCGTTCCCGAAGGTAAGGGCCGTGTCAGATGCGAGAAAAAAAGCGATCAGGGCAAGAATGAACACATATTCTGTGGATGATTTCAAGAGGTTGTTTGAAAATGCGGAGAAGTCTGATTTTCTCAAAGGGAAGAATGAAAGAAATTGGATGGCAAACTTCGATTGGCTGATCTGCGATAGTAATATGGCAAAAACATTGGATGGAAATTATGATAATAGGGGGGAGCAAAGTGGGAGAAATGGTGGAAATCAAGGATCTAATGGGGAAACTCCTAAGCCTCGCTGGAGAATTGACGCCGACGTCGGATGAAGAGTTCGAGCAGGAAAAGATAAAGGCCATCAACGGCCGTGTGGGAAGTCTGAAATATTATGATTGTCCGAAGTGTTTGAATCGTGGAGATTATGCGGTTCTGGAAAATGGAAAGATCGTCATGAAGGAATGCTCGTGTATTGGAAAGAGAAGGGCGATGAAGAGAATGATGGAGTCAGGTTTGGAGGATGTGATTTCGAGGTATACATTTGCCAATTTTCAGACCGATGAATTGTGGCAAAAGACGGCGTTGGAAAAATGTAAAGAGTATGCTGAGAATCCGTATGGATGGTTGATTATGACCGGGAGCCCGGGGACGGGAAAAACTCATCTGTGTACGGCGATCTGTGGGAGTTTGATAAAAAAGGGGTATGATGTTCGGTATTTCCAGTGGAGGTCTGAGGCCCCTGTTTTAAAGGCAAGCGCAGGAACGATGGAATATGAAGAGAAGGTAAGACCGTATAAGATGGTCAGAGTTCTTTATATTGACGATTTTTTCAAGAGTAAGACGGTCACGGATGGAGATATCAATCTTGCGTTCGATATTATCAATGCGAGATATAATAACAAGAATCTGTTGACGATCATTTCGTCAGAAAAAACAATCGAAGATATTTTGGAGTTGGACCAAGCAATCGGTTCGAGAATCTATGAGAGAAGACAGACGTATATTCGGACGACCGGGATGGAAAATTGGAGAATGAGAGGATTGGAGCATGAGTGAGCTTGAGCTGAGGTTATTTATTCTGTACACAGACATCCGCGTTTTCGTTTTGAAGGTAGAGATATGGATTTATGATGCCGAGTTGTTTATTCTTAGCAAGATAAAAGACCTCATATCAAGTAATAACGGCTCAGAGAAGCCGTAAGGGGGCAAATTCGTTTTTTTATGAATACAGAGGGTAAGGATATTGCCAAAGAGAAAATGGAAAATGGAGGGTTTAGAGAGCTTAAAGAAGTGAGGTTCGTTGTGCCGGGAAAGCCTGTGGCAAAGGCGAGGCCGAGGTTCGGGAATGGGGCGATCTATACGCCTGAAAAGACCCATGCGTATGAAGAGCTTGTCGCGTTGATGTACAAGAAGGAATATCATGATTATATGTTCCCAAAGGATTCGCCGCTGCGTGTGGTTGCGGATTTCTATTTCAAGCCGCCGAAAAGCACAACGAAGAAGAAATATTGGGAGATGATCGGTGGAGAAATCAGGCCGATGAAGAGGGCAAATGGAGATGTTGATAATCTCATGAAAGCGGTGTTGGATTCTGGAAATGGCGTAATATGGATCGATGATGCTCAGGTTGTGGAGGTGTCGGCCAGAAAGTTCTATGGAGAAAGAGAAAGAGTTGAAATATATGTGACGGAATTGGCAGAGGGTGACGGATGGTAAATGAGTATGGGATTAAGTTAGATGCCAACCATTATGCGCCGTCAATCGTAGGGGATCAGGATAGATGTTTCGTATGTGGTCGAAGGGATAGAAAGTTGGATAGACATGAGGCGTTTCATGGGGCTTATAGAGACAAAAGTAAGAGGTTGGGATGTTGGGTCCTTTTGTGTGATGATTGTCATGATGAGTTGCACCATAGAGGAGGGAGCGTGGATCGTGAGGTAAAAGAGAGAGTCCAAAAGATTGCGATGGATTATTACCGATGGACGGTGGATGATTTTCGGGAGAGATTCGGGAAATCTTACATTTGAGGTGAATAATGTACAGTTCACAGGGAGATGCGGTCAGAGAATGGCTTGAAGGGTATAGGAGAGAAGAAAGTGAATTAGATGAGTTGATAGATCGTGTGAGGGAATTAAGAGGAAGCGCGACGAGCATAAGGGCGAAGGAAATTACAGATATGCCGAAGGGAAAAGGATCTGACGATCCGATGTGTGATTATGTGATACAGTTGGAACGGTTGGAAGGGAATATGGAAAGACGATTGGAATTACATGAAAGAGATCGTGAGGCATTGGTGAATCTCACCCGGCGTATAAAAAAGGATGAAGATAAGGAAGTAATCAAGTGCCGGTATCTGTTCGGGATGGAGTGGAGTGAGATTCGGTTTAAAATATATGGTAAACACAAGGAATATGCGAAGAAACAGGATAGTTTTGATAGAAGGATGTATAGGGCACATAATCGAGCAATAGAGTGGATGGGGAGAAATTGGGATATAAAATAAAGACCGTCCTGAATTGGAGGTCATTCAGGGCGATCTTCCACATATTCAATTAGTTTACCGGGGTTCTTACCGGTGTATTTGCAAACCTTCTCAAGTTCTTGCCAAGAGATCGGTTCTTCTTTAAGAAGTTTGCCGACGGTTGATTGAGCAAATAAGTTTTCTTTGCGAATTCGATATGTCGTATAGCCGCTGTCTTTCAGAAGTTGTAAAGGGTTGACCCGCCAACGTAAGGGCATGTAAATTCTCCTTTCTAAAAATATACACGCGAATTATAGCATATTTTGTTTTAAAAGGCAATGGAGAGAATCGTTGTCGAGTTAAACGAAAAAGAACACGATATTTCGTGCAGTATTACGATTGAAAAAGAGTTGGAGTTGATGTATATTTAGAGCGTCAAGTGATGCTTTTTTGTTGTCACGAAGTTGATGTGAGTAAAGTGGGTTTATGAATGCAAAATGGAGGGTGTGGAATGAACAAGAAAATCTGTCAGATGGTAGCGGATCGTGTCCTGGAAGAACTCGAAAATGGCGTTGCTCCGTGGAGTCAGCCGTGGTTTGGGTCGGATCGGTTTGTGAGTCATACGACCGGTAAGCATTATAGTCTGTTGAATTGCCTGATGCTCGGGAAGCCCGGTGAGTATGCGACGTTTAAGCAGATCACCGATGAGGGTGGAAAGGTGAAGAAGGGAGCAAAGAGCAAGGTTGTCGTGTATTGGTCTCCGTTCAAGAAAAAAGAGATCAATGCCGATGGGGAAGAGGTCGAGAAGGTACATTTCGTTCTGCGGTATTATCGGGTTTTCAATCTGAATGATTGTGAGGGAATGAAAAAGAAGTACCTCAATGATGATGATACTCGTTTCGTTCATGAGACGGTCAAAGATGCGGAAGATGTGATTCGAGGATATTGCGAGGCCAATCCGGGTCTTACGATCAAGCGTGAGGATGTGAGTAATCGGGCGTTCTACCGTCCGAGTGAGGATATGATCGTTGTTCCGGCGAAGGAACAGTTTGAGAAGATCGAAGAGTTCTATTCGACTCTGTTTCATGAAATGACGCATTCGACCGGACATTGGAGCCGCCTGGGACGTTTCAAAGAGAGCGGCCTTGTGGCGGCGTTCGGTGGCGAGGATTATGGAAAGGAAGAGCTGATTGCCGAGCTCGGTGCGGCTGCTCTTTGTGGAAAATGTGGAGTCGAGAGCAAGTACAGTTTTCGGAATTCTGCCGCCTATCTGGATGGATGGACAAAGGCGATCAAGGGTGATCCAACCCTGATCGTTGCAGCGGCGGGTAAGGCAGATAAGGCTGTGGAGTTCATTCTTGGAGAGGTGGAGTGATGAATAAGATGGAAAAAGAAATGAATGCCCTCAAGCAGTATCGTGTGTATGGTCAGGATTCGGGGATGAACAATTATGATGAGTATGTTTGGGCAATGAATACTCAGCATGCGGTTGATCGTGTGAGGGAGTGGCATAGCCATGATGCCGAAGATTATGAGGTCCTTGAAGTTTCTAAGATCGTGAAGAATTGGAGGTAAGACGTTCAACGTAAACGAAAATGGTCACGAAAATACGTGTACAATGTCAATTGAAATAAGGTTGGAAAACCTATATAATTCAGAGCGTAGGGGACGGGAAACGCATTCCCCATTAGGCCAGCGGCGCGAACGGACTCACGCCCCGTCCCCTGTGAAATGAAAGTGAGGTGGGAGAATGAGGTATTTAGTGAATGGAATCTATGGTGAGGATGATGAAGAGTTCTCCCGGGTGATGACGGAAAATGAGATTTTCGGAATGATGGACATGGCTGATTGTGTCCCCGGCGGAATCGGGATCGATCTGTGGAAGATCAATGGATTCGGGGAAGCGCCGGTCGAGGTTTCGTTCTATGGGAAGTGGCATGATGTAAAAGATCCGTTGAAGATGGTCATTGTCGGAGATGGAGAAAGAGTTGTCGGATATGGAACCGAACATTGAGGAGGGGTTGAATGATGAATGTGAGCCGTGAAGAGAAAAAGGTTGAAGCTATCGGGCGTATGAAGGAGCTCGGATATTGGGGCCGCGCGAAAGAGGCGTTTCGCCGCCAGAACAAGGTGTTTGTGAATGAGCCTCCGTTTGGGGCCGTGTATGATCCTGAGCCGGAGCTTGCTGAGAAGATCAAGGAGTTTGAGAAAGAGAATAATGCTCTGGTGTATATGGTCGTTCGGGCGTTCACCTCGTTCGGGAAGATGGACAGTTTACTCTATGTGAGCGATTATCCCGAAGAGTGGGAGATGGATCATGAGGATATCAAGGACAAGATCGTTATGACGTACACGATCAATTATGATATGCCGGATTGTTCTGAGTTTGGCAGTATCGGTTTTCGGCTCGGATCTGGTGCCGGTCTGGTGCGAGTGGCATGAAGAAGTGTTGATGATTTCAAGAAAAACCTGCCGCTGTGCCCTATGGGGTGGGAGAAATTAATAATCGGATGATACCTTAAAACAGCGTAAACCGTAGGTCTGGACGTGGAGACGAAGGGCTACTGTGCGGCCCGGATACACCTTCCGCTACAAGTGCCTCAAAGTTGTTCGGAGGTCTTTGAGGATAAAGCCTCACCGTACAGAGGTTGTCGGCGTGTACGGAAACGGTTGTCTTGTGCCGTGTAAGTGCCATTCTGTGGGTGCCGCAGACCAAACAAGACAGGCACTTTATATAAGATGTTGGAATGAGGGCCCTTAGCTCAGAGGAAGAGCGGCAGACTCATAATCTGTGTTGCCCGGGTTCGACCCCCGGAGGGCCCACCATGATAGTGGGTGTTGATAAAACCCCTTGTTGCTGAGGGGAGGGTAATCCATTTACAGATGGTTATCCAAAACTGAGGGTAGCTGTAAATGCCCGATGCCACGGGTTTCTATTGCCCGCTTTTACCGTGGAAAAACACTTGGCTTATGTGTCGGTGCGCAACGAGATAAGCCCCCCTAGCATCGATTGGGGAATCATCGAATCGGTGGGAGTAGCTTTCACTCCGAAAAAGTCGCCTTACCGGAGGACGATGAGTGAGAAAGTAAATCCGGATCGGGTCTTTGTTACCTCTATGGAGGGGTTCTGCCCGCCCGGTTCCGAGCTCAGATTTGGCAAAGAAGTGTCGGAACAAACTATATGCTCCCGTGGTGGAATTGGTAGACACGTAGCGCTCAAAATGCTGTGCCGAGAGGTGTGAGGGTTCGAGCCCCTCCGGGAGTACCAACAGGGCCTAGGGTCTGTGAGGGTTAGGGTTGCACCTCTGATGAAAGCCCGTTGAATTAAGCCTCCGCCTGTCGCATATGGCGGTGAGGGTGATGCGACACCCAAAAGGTCAGGTACGTATCTTTAAGAATCCCGGACACCTCGCCCGTTGAGGAGGGAAGTGCTGGTAAATGGGACTAACACCAGCCGCCAGAAGTCGATGGCAAGATGAATGGCAACAATGTCCCGTTCTATGCGCGAGTGGCGGAATAGGTAGACGCATCTGACTTAAAATCAGATACCGAAAGGTGTGCGAGTTCGAACCTCGCCTTGCGCACCATTGTTGGGAGAGTAGTGCAAGCGGTCAAAGAAATATCTGAGAGAGTAGGCCGACCGTCTGGATCGTATGTCAGGCGTTATTAGAAGAGAGTCTTGAGTGATGGGCTTATGGTATCAGTAAAGGTTGATCGTTCCCGTCAGGCACGGCGGGGCTCTCCCAACAGACCATTTAGGGAGGATCGTTATGAGAGATTTGCCGGGAGTATGGTGTGGCGAAGAATGGTGGGAAGATGATGGCGTATTCGGCTTTATGCCGAGTTCGGAGCCTGTCGGATCATGGGATGAAGAGGAATTGAAAGCATACATCGAGTCGGTGTTTGGGGAGGAAGGAAAATGAAAGTATATGTAATTACAAGCGGTCGTTATTCGGATTATCATATTAATGCTGTCGCGGTTGACCCTGACAGGGCAGAGCTCCTTAGAAAATGGTATTCGAGGTCAGAGAGTTGGAGCGATGAACCACGCATAGAAGTGTATGATACCGAAGATGATATTGTTGTAGGAGAGCCAAGAAGAGTCTGGAATTTCTGCATTTTAGAAAATGGAGATATTTCTGAGGGGGATGAGGAATGGACGTTTGATGATAAGTATGAGAATTATTTCGGTTTTCGATATGGTAATGAGTTTTATGCCAAAATAGTAGCCAGAGATAGAGATGTTGCAAGAAAAATCGCAATTGATACAAGGACTCAGATGTTGGCGGAGAAGCTTGGCTTATGTTAGACAACTACTCTGGAGGGTATCACAAGGCAATATTGGATCTGTACAACTTTTTTCAAGGGGAAAGGTTGATAGATCATTATTGCAAATCAAAGAAGCAGTATAAAGAATGTGTTGTTTCTCTCTTGAAGTTATTGGCAGAGGATGAGGAATCAAGAACCATGTTTGCGTGTTATACGCCGTTGGTATGGATCAAGCAGGAAGATAAGACGGGGAGGATCGTAAAAATCGCAGATACGAAGGAAGGGTTGATGGAATAATGGGTTATAGGCAGTACCTTTATTCGGTAGATACATGGTTGGTCGATGAGATCAGAAAATGCAAGACCAATGAAGAATTCATCAAGAACATGCAGAAGTTCCGGAATGACATCGTGGAGTATGATCCGTTCAATGAACATTATTATGTGTCGCTTCATCATATCGGGGATGAGCTCTTTGAGTTCGGGAAGTATTATGAGAATTCGGATGAGATGTACAAGCATGGAGATAGTCTGTTCACATCTGAGGAGTTGAATGAGTATTACAGAGACTATGGCGCAATCGTTCTTGATCCAGAAGGGGTTTTATGTGCGATTGAGTGGCAGAGAAATCACATCATTGAGATGTATAGAGATCTGCTTAGAGAAAAATCTGCCCGGGAATGGGATTCAAGACCGCAGTTGGATAGGTTGATTGAGAATGCAAAAGATTATCTGAGATGGTGGGAGTATGGCCCGGCTGACCTCAATATGGAACATGATAATTTGGTACATTCTTGGTTGTATGAACACACGTTTTTCGATTTGGTTAGGATCTATAAGACCTTTGATTGGGACAATAAGTCCATGCTTTTCATGGGGTGGTAAAGATGGTTAATGTGTGCCCGAATTGCCATGCGGTTTCGTATGGAAAGAATGGGTGGAGGATTATCAACAAGTATAATGGGGCGAAGCTCTGTGTGGTCTGCAATCATGGGATCAAGTGTTATAAGGATGTTGATGATGATTGGATCGAAGAGCAGAAGAGGTTACACGAGGAATGGAGGAAGAGTGCATGAAGAAGGAAGGATATTGGTTAACCTGCGAATTGTGTGGGAGAGAGGCGTTCGTAGAGTCTGGACTAAAAAGCGATTGGTGGGAGTTGGAGATGGTGCCGTTTCGGCACAGTATGGATGATAAAAATCATGTGATTTTGTGTTCTGAGTGTCAGAATAAAGTGGCGGTCGCATTGGCAGAGATGAAGAAGTGGGGGGATGAATATGGCAGATGAGACGATGAATATTGAAGAGTTGGTTGAAAAGTGCCGGGAGTATGCAGATTGGGCCGAGGGAAACATTTGGGAAGTTCCCGTGGATCTGCCGGATGTTCTGAGACAGGCCGCTGATGAATTGATCGTGGATGTTGCGGTAAATTCGGATGTATATAAGAAGGGCCTGAATGATGCGTGGAATGCCGCGATTCGGATCGTGGAAGAGGATTGGCCTGTACGTCATGCCATCTTGAAGGATGGAACGGGGAATCTTTGGGAGATGCTTCGGAGCGTAAAGCCAGAAGATGCGATTGAGGCAATCAAAAAGTATGATGAGGAAAGCAATTTCAAGGTTGGAGATGTTGTGAAAGTTCGCAGTATGTTCGGCGTTGTTATTGCCGTAGATGGAATGTGGGTAGATGTTTTGAATAAAGATGGGTCAACACAGAGAGTAGCCTATGATGGCGTGACAAGAACGAGCTCAAAAATGCCGGAAGTTGGAGAGCTTTTTGCAAAGCTCGGATCTTATGATATTTTTTAATCTGTTGTTGATGTGAGTAAAGGAGAATTGGTGTGAAGGTAATATTGAATAAGTGTTATGGTGGGTTTCACCCTTCTGTGGAGGCGTATAGGTTGTATGCCAAAAAGAAAGGAATTGAGGTCTATCCATATATAATGGATTATGTGTCCGGATTTAGCCGGGTGAGATACAAAAAGGCGGATGATTGTGAGAATGATAATATGTGGGTGCAGTATTTCACAAGGGATTTCGGGGAAAATGTAGAGATCGGTAATGATGATTATGAGAAATATGCGTTGGTTCTGAGAGATGATTATAGGGAAGATCCGGTCTTGGTAGAGGTGGTGGAAGAGCTCGGAGATAAGGCGAGTTCAAATGTGTCGAATCTGGTTGTGGTAGAGATCCCGGATGGCATGGAATATGTCATTGACGATTATGATGGAGCAGAGACGTTGCACCAGAAAGTGAGAGAGTGGTAATGGGGCAAGCGGTTCTGTTGTCTGTCAGACCGAATGGGAAAAATGAACGCAGAAAGGGATTTCCCAATGAAAACAACACACAAGATTCTCAACATGAATGCTAACGCTATTAGTTGTATTCCAGATAATTCTTTACATCTTGTGGTGACTTCTCCGCCTTATCCGATGATAGAAATGTGGGATGAGCAGTTCGCTTCACAAGATAATACAATTTCTGATGCTCTACACTCTGGTGCTTGCTATGAGGCTTTTGAGAAAATGCATCGTGTTCTTGATGAAGTATGGAAAGAGTGCGACCGCGTTTTGATAGATAATGGTTTTGTTTGCATAAACATTGGAGATGCTACAAGAACTATAGACGGTTCATTTGCACTTTTTTCTAATCATTCAAGAATTATTCAGTCTTTTTTGAAGATGGGATATACTGTTCTTCCTGATATTCATTGGAGAAAGCAGTCAAACGCCCCCAATAAGTTTATGGGATCAGGAATGTATCCTGCGGGAGCGTATGTTACTTATGAACATGAATACATCTTGATTTTCAGGAAAGGGAACAAGCGTGTTTTTAATGGGGATTCCAAAAAAGCTCGGCAAGAGAGCGCTTATTTTTGGGAAGAAAGAAACGTGTGGTTTTCAGATTTGTGGGATATTAAAGGAACATCTCAACAAATCGCAAAAAAGAATGCAGAAAGAACACGAAATGCATCATTCCCTTTTGATATTCCGTATCGTTTGATAAATATGTATTCTGTAAAAGGCGATATTATTTTGGATCCTTTTTGTGGGATGGGAACAACCACGCTTGCATGTATGGCTGCTCAAAGAAACAGTATTGGAGTTGAGATTTCGGCAGATATAACAGCACTTGCAGAAGAGTATATAAATTCTCGCTTGGCTGACCTTAATGCCGTTATCGACAAGCGTTTGTCAGATCATATGGCATTTATTGAGGAATTGCCAACAGATAAAAAAGAGAAGTGCTATATAAACATACCACATGGATTTTTTGTAAAAACGAGACAAGAAACGGCTTTGCACGTTGAGCGAATAACCGATATCCGTTATTCAGAAAATGGATTTGAATGTAGCTATTCTTAACAAGAAAAGGATGCGACCGAAGATGTGCCGAAAAAGTTGGAAGATTTTTGGGTGGTGTGCCAGAAGCCGTATTGCAGTACCAATTGTAAGAGATTCCCATATTGTGGAGCGACAGCGGATTGGAAGTATCAGGTGAAGCGTCCGCCGATGAGTTGGATGTATGTAGAGGAATTGAAATGAGTGAGATCGGTAGTGACAATACAGGGTTGTCTCTGTATACGAAGTATGAGGAAGAAAAGGATGGAACATTAAGAGCCGTCGGATATGCCTATGTATTTTGAGCGAGATGGGAATGCATCTATTACGATGTGCTCACTTCATCCGAATGAGAGATGGGGCGTCGATGAGCGCACCTGCATGTACTGCACCGAAGCAGATCCGAAGTGGCGTGAGTGGAAGCTGAGTCTGTTAGATCAAAAAAATCGAGAGTGGAAGAAGGTGGATTGATGGATTATGCCGAATTGGTAAAGCAACTGCGCTCTGAGACGTGCGTACCGTATACAACATTAAAGACTATGCGCGAAGCCGCTGATGCCATCGAATATCTGCAAAAGAGTCGGATGGATCTGAGTAATCTTTGCTTGAAGTTGCAGGAAACGATACAGGGGTTGGAGTCGGATGATGAGAGGCATGAGAGGAAAGAAGGGTTTTGAGTTGCATGGGGATTGAAACGAATGAGAGTTTGTTGAATTTCTGTGGGGGGGAAAAATACCGAACGATTTTAGTCGACCCTCCATGGAGATTTCAAAACCGAACGGGGAAGATCGCCCCGGAACACAAGAGATTAAATAGGTATAATACGCTTTCGATGGAAGAGATCATGGGTTTGCCGGTCGAAGAGATTGCCGCAGAAAAAGCGCATTTGTATCTATGGGTTCCGAATGCGCTGTTGCCTGATGGCTTAAGGGTGATGGAAGCATGGGGGTTTCAGTATAAAGGAAACATAATATGGGAGAAGGTAAGAAAAGATGGTTTGCCGGATGGAAGGGGTGTAGGGTTCTATTTCAGGAATGTCACGGAGATTCTTTTGTTCGGAATCAAGGGAGCACCCAATAGGACGTTGGCCCCTGCGCGTTCGCAAGTGAATATTGTGAGAGCACAGAAAAGGGAACATTCGAGAAAACCGGATGAGGTTATTTCGATCATTGAAAAGTGTTCTGCGGGGCCGTACATTGAATTGTTTGCCAGAGGAATGAGAGAAGGATGGGATATGTGGGGAGATCAGGCGGATGATAGTTATGTACCCACGTGGAGAACATATAAAGGAGTTATTTAAGACAGGGGGAATTTCGATGTTCTATAAAGGAACTGAGTTGTATCAGAAAAATGGAAAGGTCGGAGTCCTTGTAAGCCCCGGATTCGGTGCGGGTTGGTCTACGTGGAATTGTCCGCAGTTGGCGTATGACAAAAGGGTGATTGAGTATTGGCTGAATCACAAAAAGGATGATCTGCTTTTTGGGGAGGAAGCAAGCAAGGCGGAAGAGTTGTTTAATAGTTGGGGTTATAAAGGTGTGTATTTTGGAGGTTTCAAGAATCTTGTATTAAAGTGGGTGGTGAAGGGAGAACCGTTTCGCATTTCTGAGTATGATGGTTTTGAGGAATTGAAGATGTTGAACACGGATGAGTATACCGTGTTTTGAGGTGAATTATGAGGAAGATATTCTGTGACCATTGCGGGAAAGATATCACGTATTTGCCGACAAATGAAATGATGACAGATGATTGTTTCACAGAGAGGGATGAGGATGGTGAGATCTGGTTTGTCGGTTATCGGTGCGAGTTGTGTAATGATTGTTGGAATGAGAGACATAGGCTTCATGTAGATTTGGACAAGAAATTCTTGAATCTGGAGATGTAAAAGGATGGGAAAGAAAACAAACCCGAATAAAATCCCTCGTACACAGGCGGATGTTGATAAGGCGTACCAAAAGGGCCTGTATGAAGGTAGGAGAGATTTTATGGATGTGATGATATATACAATAGGGTGTGATTGTGATATGTCAGATGAGTGGTTGGATTTCTTTAATGAGAGGTTCATAAAGAATATGAAATGTCATTTATTCGGTGAACTTTCCACAAGTGATATGAGAAAAACTATGTATGCCGAGAAAGATTGGGAGATCGAAGAGATATGATTATCGCCGTGGATTTCGATAAAACCTTGTCTTTGGGAGATTGGCCCGATGTGGGGCCAGTAAACAAGCCGGTAATGGATATGGTCAAGAGCAGGAAAGAAAATGGCGATAAGATCATTCTGTGGACTTGCAGAAGTGGGGATGAGTTAGCTGCCGCCGTTGCGTGGTGCAGATTGCATGGTCTGGAGTTCGATGCGGTGAATGAGAATTTGCCGGAAGTCCTTGAAGCATGGGGATATGAAGATACAAGGAAGATCTTTGCCAACGAGTATTGGGATGACAGTGCGGTAAGACCTTCGGCGTATATCGCAATAGAGGATATGGAAGATGATAATGGTAATGATCGTCTTGCTGTAGAGGCTAAAAAGAGGAAAAAAGTACATGAGCTTTGGCGCGAGTGGGGAATAATTGAATGAAGGACAAGAGAATGAAATGGATTGAAGTGAATGGGGCAGTTAGTAATAAACCGATTCTGGTGAATGTAGATTATATCCAGAGCGTGTATGAGTATGAGGGGAACATTGTAATAGACCTCGGAGATTATGAAGAAAATTGTGTCGTTCCGAACATGACGTATGAAGAGGTCAGAGATCTAGTGACAGGAGGAGAATATTGGAAAAAGTGAAATACCCGCCCGGTGAAATCGTCTGGGCGGGTTATTATAATAAAAAGGGAGAATTATTGTTCATTGTTACAAGCAAGGCGGCGAGGGAATGGTATTATCTGTATGAGTATATCGATGGATCATTTAAGAAATTGGGAAGAGAAAAAGAGCCCAGCATACTTGTGAAAAGGTATGAGGTTTCAGAGAAAATGAGAGTTTGTTAACAATGAACAACAATGACGGGATATTTACGTTAATAAAGTCAATAGACACTAAATAAAGCATTTGGTATTATTATGGCGTGATCGGGAGAGTTAGTGAGATGTTTGAGATAGGAGGCATCGGAATGATTAACAAAAAGAGCCTGATGCGTAAGTTGATCGAATGGGATGAGGTCGAAGTTCTTGAGAAAGAGATTAAGGCCCGCAAGGAACGCCTTGAGAATGAGATGAAGGGCGAGATGGATCGGCGCGGCGTGACGGAGCTTGAGGTTGGAAACCGTGTTGTTCGTTGGACTCCTTATGTGTCTCAGCGTTTCGACAGCACCGGGTTCAGAAAGGCGGAGCCTGAGATGTATGCCGAATATGTGAAGGAAGTCAAAGGTCGCCGTTTCAGTGTGACTTAATTTTTGTCCGGATGTTTATTTGAATAAAGTGCTTGAAGCTCAAGGGAGGGTTTGAGAATGTTTGATGAAACGGTTGCGATGAAGAAGATCAATGAGATGTTTGAGCAGTATGTTCCGATGAGCGGTAAGGCCGATACCGTCGGTGGAGAGATCGTTCGGGCCATCTGCCGGATCGGTTATCGTTGGTTTAATGATGGCGATCAAGTGGGCGTTGGATATGGGAATGAGACGTGTAATGCTGCCGCCCGGTATTTGATGAATAAGTGCCCGGATGAGATCGCTGATGCCGTTTGGGGGATCTGGGGTTGCTATTCTGAAAAGGTCTATGATGCGGGCCTGAATGTTCTGGAAGAGCTCATTGTGGATTATCTGGAGAAGAACCCGGATTTGTTCAATGAGAAGAATGATGAGGACATGTGGGATTGTCGAGAGTGGGAAGATACCCACTATGAGGATGAGGATGATGAGGAAGAGTATTGGGAAGAGGAGGAAGAAGAATGAAGGTTCGTGATCTGCTGAAAATGGATGGGGACATTGATGTGTATGACGATGTTTGCGAGGAAATTGCAATCGCTTTCTGTGGGCCTATGGAGCTGACCGAAGAGGGAGAAAAAGAGTTTTCCGAGGTCATGGATTATGAGATTGAGATTCTTCCCGCGCCTTCCGGGTATGGGTGTGTGATCGTGAAGTGTGATGACCCGGATGAAAAGGTCTGTGAAAGAAAGCTGCGGAAGGGCAAAGAGTTCTTTGAGAGTATCGCCGGGTATTGCCCTGCGGATGATTACGACAAATGGTTTAAGGAGGTTGAATAACAATGGGGCTTGATATGTATCTGGAGCGGTTTCCTCGGTATAAGCATTATGGGCCGAAGGATTTTTGCAATGTCAGCGAATATGCCGATTGGGAGCAGGATGATAAGGCAAGGGGGCATACCTTCACCAAATGGTGTGGCGTTGAAGAGGAAGATTTGCCGAAGGGCAAGGATTTCGAGAAGATGAAGGGTATGTGTTCTATCCGATATTATGTGTGGGATAAAAAGCATCGGTGGCCTCATATGGCAAATTATGACAGCATTGCGTATTGGCGCAAGGCGAATGAGATTCATAAGTGGTTTGTGGACACTGTGCAGGATGGTGTGGATGATTGCGAATATCATGATGAGGTAACGGAGGAAAAGATCAAAGATCTGATTAACCGTTGCGAGAAGATTCTGGAAAGCGCCGTTCTGGTAGATGGGAAGGTAAAGAATGGATATAAGATCGGTGAGAACGGCGAGAAGATCTGGAATTGGGAAAATGGGAGGTATGTTCTCAACAAAGAGATCTGCGAGAAATATCTGCCGTGTGAGGATGGATATTTCTTTGGAAGCACAGAGTATGATGAGTGGTATATGGAGGATATCAAGTACACCTATGAGGTGATGACGAAGATTCTCAAAGAGACGGATTTTGAGAAAGAAATGATTTATTACAGTAGTTCTTGGTGAGGTGAAATATGAGTCTGTATAACATGGTGAATGGGTTTAACCCGGCGTGTGTGTTTATCATGCCTATGCTCGGGAGAAAGCAGGATGAGTGGCCCCGGTTTCGGGATTGCTTCGTGTCGGAAAGCGGAGAGGAAATTGAAATCTACACCCGCGTCGGCGGTGGGAACCGGGGTTGCGGATATGGGGAAGAGGAACTTTATAAAGACCCGAATTTCGTGACCAGCTATGACGATGATTTCGATAGTACCTATGCAACGTATGTCTTTAGAGTCCCTGAGAAGTGGAGAGAGGATTTTGACAAAATCATGGGTGGGAAGATTCGGGAGACCTCAAAAGAGTATCAGGAATACCTCAGAGGGTTCTTTCCGACGTTGAATGAAAAAGGAATCTTTGATGTGGTGTTCGGTAAGGGGAAAGAGGATGCACAACATTCAGTATTGGAGTTATGAAGAGGAATGCGACCGGGGTATGGTAATGGCCGAGGTCGAAGGTTATGCCGAAAGAGAGGGAGACGGGTATAGTGGCCCAATCAAGTGGCATGATGAGGTACAACCGTTAAAGAATAGGGATGAGGCCGAAAAGTGGATTCAGGAACACGACAGAGGGTGGTATGACGATCATGCGGTAAGGTATTTCGATAATAGCCAAGTCGTGACGAAAAAGATAGAGGATCTGCAGAAACGGTTTTCGGAAACGGTCTTGAAGATCTCTAAGTATGAGAGTGAGCATTCTATCAAGAACCTCAAGGCAGAATATATCGGGTGCCAGAAGTGCGGTTCGAGATTGAAAAGAAATCTGATTGTTGGAGAATGTTGTCCGCTGTGCCGGAATGATCTGAGGTCGGAAACAACGAAAAAGGCTCTTGAAGGGTATCACAATAAGCAGATGAAAATCATAGAGAAGATCAAAGAAGAGCAGGAAAAGCATAGCGGAACGGTAAAGTGGCTCGTGAAATTCGAGTTTCATTCTTGATATGGCAAACATAAGAAGCTGGGTAAAGCCCGCGGATTTTGAGAAAATGAAGGATCGTGCAGACAAGGAAGAGGCATTCGATTTTAAGTCTGAAATCAAGTCTGGCGGGAGAGTTTTTTCGGTAAGGATAGATGGTCGGTTCGTGGATAAAAGTCTGGCAGATGAGGTCTGGCACGGCAAAGATTATCTGATAGGGTTTCAGGAAGATCATTGGGGGAAAGGCGATTATAGCGGTCGAGGGTTCTGTACCGAGAAAAAAGAAATGTTCGAGAATTGGGAATCGTTTAAGGAATGGTTTGACCAGAACATGAAGCATCTGGGCGGCTATGAGGTAGAAGAATATGGGCAAGTGTCATTGTTTTAAGGGGGAGTAAAGATGGCGGCTATTGATTATGGCGCTGTGGTTTTCAAGAATGGAGCTCATGTAAATAGTGAGCTTTTCATGGATATGCAAGAGGCGGTCGGATGGGTAGATGTGCCGAGATTAAAGTATGAGGATTGTGATTGCCTCTACGATGGAAGATCGGATTGTGGCGTGTGTCGGAGAGCGTTGTACAAGTACAATAATCCTCCTATCCCTGATGTGTGGGATTATGCTATTGCGGATTGCCGGGGTAAAGAACTTGGCGGATATTCGGGAAAGTTAGATGGGAATTATTATGCTTATATCGGAGATAAGCACCTGACCGTCTGTTTCTATAAAACGCATTTTCTGGTAGTGGTCGACGGAGAAAAGATTGATAGTGTTTGGGAAGATAAGTGGCGTTCTCTGAGAAAAAAGTATGCAGACGTTGATGTTCATGCGAAGAAGATCGGGAAGAGGGTTTTCCTCTTTTCGATGACATATAAGGGAGACCATTATAATGTGGTCTATGGTTATGGTATCGACCCGAACAAGAGGGTTTGGGATCGTGCGAAGGTCGATTATCTTGGAAAGAAATTGAGTCAGAAAGTGGATCGGATCTACAATCGGTTTGGCGGTCTGATGGAGGAAGAGCGTGAAGAAATTACCCGTTCTGTTTGAAAGAATCTTTGAAGGAAATAAGTTTATCGGAATAGTTGATAAAGTCGCGCCCGGCATGGAATGGGTTTTAGAAGGTGAAGGAATTGCAACAGTGAAGTTCGATGGTGCATGTTGTGCTGTCATTGATGGAGAGTTTTATAAAAGGTATGATGCGAAACATGGTAAAAAGCCGCCAGAAGGAGCCATCCCTTGTTGCGAGCCCGACCCGGTAACGGGGCATTGGCCTCATTGGGTCAAGTGTGATAGAAAAGAGCCCGGAGATAAGTGGTTTTGGGCAGCGTATGATAATGCCAAAGAACGTAGAGAGAATTTGTCAGATTGGACATTTGAGGCAATCGGAAAGCATTTTCGTGGAAATCCGTATGGGTTGGATTTTGATACACTTGTGAGGCATGGTGGGGTGGAGTGCAGCGTGGAAAGGACGTTTAATGGTATCATGGATTATCTTTCTGTGATGCCTATTGAGGGTGTTGTTTTTTGGAAAGATGGGGAGCCGATGTGCAAAATCCGGAGAAAAGATTTTGGGTTTGAGTGGCCGATCAGGAGGTTGTTATGACGATTGAAGAAATCAAGGAGCTCGTAAATGGGCCTAAATATAGTTTTCTGAGAGAGAATGAGCATCTAAAAGGCCGCATCATCTTTCTCACATTGGGTGGAAGTCATGCCTATGGGACGAATGCAGAGGGATCGGATGTAGATGTTCGAGGATGTGCGATAAATAGCCGTTCGGACATTCTGGGGTTGACCAATTTCGAACAGGTGGTCAATAGTGAGACGGACACGACCGTGTATTCATTCAATAAGTTGGTACAGCTTCTTTTGAATTGCAACCCGAATGTGATTGAGATGTTAGGATGCAAGCCGGAACACTACATCATGGACAGCGTGATCGGAAAGAAGATGAGAGAGAACCGAAAGCTCTTTCTTTCGAGGCGTGCCGTAGCGTCGTTTGGAGGATATGCGAATCAACAGCTCAGACGGCTTGAAAATGCCATAGCGCGGGACAAACTTCCGCAGGGTAAGCGAGAAGAGTATATGAAGAAGTCTATGGAGAATTCGGTTGCCGCGTTCGAAAAGAAATATACATCGTTCAAGAATGGATCTATTCGGTTGTTTACAGATGAGAGCGAAAAGGACTATCTGGATCGGGAGGTGTTCGCAGATATCAACCTCAAGCATTTCCCCGCCAGAGAGTTTAATTCGATGATAAATGATATGACGAATGTGATCGGAACATATGAGAAGTTGAATGGGCGGAACAAGAAGAAAGACGAGGCGCATCTTAATAAGCACGCCATGCACCTTATTCGCCTTTACCTCATGTGTCTGGATATTCTGGAGAAAGAAGAGATCGTGACCTACCGGGAGGAAGATCATGATCTGTTGATGAGCATCCGAAATGGCGCGTATATGAATCCGGATGGAACATATATGCCGGAGTTCTTTGATATGGTCAATGAGTATGAAAAGCGGTTGGAGTATGCGAAGAAGAATACGTCGCTCCCAAAATCGCCGGATATGGAGAAGATTGAAGAGTTTGTCGAAGATGTAAATGAAACGGCCCTGCTGATCGTGTGACGTTAACAATTCACAAAAAAGAGCACGAAAAAACGTGAATATCGTCAATTGTAAAAGCATTGAAAAACGGGTATAATTTGGATCGTGGGGAGGGTAATTCTTCCCCGGAGAAGCGATGCTTTTAGGAGGTGCGATATGGAAATCTGGAGAGAGAACAGAAGGATTCAGGTCGGAAGCCTGAGCATCGTGTTTGAGACTCTTGATGAGGATGTTCGAGGGCCGATGAGTGATTGCCCGAAGCCTGTGTGGGACACCTCTTGGAAGGAGAAAAACCGCCGTGTTCGTGTGGAGAACCGGAACAGGATCAATATGTTCTACCGAGTGGTCACGAAGGTAGAGGGGAATAAGCTCTACAAAGTCCTTCGGGATATCTGTTTCGAGGATGATCTTTGGGATTGGATTGAGAAGGAGAGCGGGATTGATGATTGATCTGAGGGATTACAAGGGTGTGATTCGTGAGGCGATCCGGTTCGAGAGAAATCACGATGAGAATTGGGCATGGAGGATTCGAGCGATCAACAAGAGTTCTGCGAAGTTCGGATGGGGTTACACGGATTTTCTTGGGGAGAAGAAAGATTTCGTTCTGACCGCCGAGGAAGATGAGAACATCGGGATCATTGTTCGTTGCGTAGAACCTCATGGACATAGTGTGATTCTGTTCGTGGGTGAGGATCGGTGGGCCGACTATCACACGTTGGAAGAGGCAATTGCCGGGGCGATTCATTCGATTGTTCTGTATTGTCACAACCGGTATTGAGGGGGGGAAAAAGAATGAAAAAGAGATGGGTAGAGAAAAAGAAAAAAGAGCAGGAAGCAAAAAGAGATGCGGTTATCTTTGAGATTTGCGAGCGTTTGGAAAAAGCAAATTTCTTAGAGGATGAAGAGCTAAAGTCCATATTTGAGGCGATGCATGAAAATGTAAGGTTTGGAATGTGCTTTTTGCCGACATCTGAGGTGTGGGAAAAGCGCAAAGAGATGTATGGAGATGACAATAAAAAGAAGGGTGAATTCGCTTTTAAGTTGTTAGTTGCAGAAAAAGATGTGAAGCCGTTAATTAAGGAGTTGATGGAATATCGCCGGGACTATGATCGGTATCTGGATTCTGAACCGATGGAGTTTGATGGGGATATCATCATTACCGATCCGTGTTATTTCATCAAAGATGAGGATTGGGGGCGAAGCGATTATGGAGAGGATGTTGAAGAGCTCGGGCTGATTCATTACATGGCGAGGGACACGATTTATGGGGATTGGTCATGCAGCGTGTTCGATGCCGAGAGTAAAGAGGTTATTGGAAGATTCTGTGCAGATGCGGGGATGGTGGCTGTCGTATCTCTGGATGAAGTTCTGAAATACAACCCGGAATTCAATTATCATATTGAGAAAGAGTGGACGACGGCTCTTATAAAGGATTTCAAGGGGATTGTTCAATTTGAGGTGAAACATTATTCGTACTTTTTTGGTGGTAAAAAATGTTGGGATTTTGATGTTCGTGTAATCGGAAAGGGAATCAACAAGAAAACCGGCGAGAAAATGAACTTTGTGGCGAAACAGACGGGGCTTTAATGGAGGTGTTTAATGTTAATGGAAAACCGTTGTTTGGGTTGCCTCAAGCATGGAGATTGTGCGTCTGAAAGGTTGTCGGCTCGCAGAGGAACGGCTGTTACGGCGTGTTCTGGAAGAAAAGAAATTCCAAAGCCAAAGACACGTTTTGATGAGATAAAGAGTATGAATGTGGAGGAATTTGCCGAATATCTGAGCGATATAGCCGGGTGGCTCCCCGAATATGAGGGAAAGGCTCATGCACTCCTGAAATGGTTAAAGAGTGAGGTGAAGTGAAGATGATCTGGTTGTATGTTCTTGTGTTGTTCGTGTCTATCTGGTATGTGCCTCTTAATATCATGAAGGGGGTTCGGGGCCAGTATGTTCCTTGGTGGAATTTTGCAATTATGGCTGCAGGCGTTACAGGAGTTGTGACGCACATTCAAGGTCTGTGGTAATGGGGGAGAGAAGATGGGATTGTATATCAAGGATCTGGATCTTCCGAGCAAGGAGGCAATTGAACCGGGACTATCTATTGAATTCGCCTGTGGTATTGATGGAAAGATGTATGCGAGGCTATACCACTACCGAGCGGGTGGCCTTACTGATTGGAAAGAGGCCGTTTCTGTCCCGGATCATGGCGATCTGATAGATCGGGATGTTCTGTTAAAGAAAACAGAGGATGTTTGCGAAACGTATGGTGGAGGTTATTCCGACAGTGGTTTTTCGAGAATGATGATCGAAGATGAGCCTGCCGTTATTTCTGGAGAGAGAAAAGGTGGATTTGATGTATGAGGAATTAGTGAAGCGCTGTAAGGCGCTGAGAGATTATAATGGTTTGGTCTCTGATGAGATGATACAGGAGTGTTGGGATTGCGTGAGCGAAGCCGCCGATGCCATAGAGGAACTTCAAAAAACACTCGATGCTGTGAATGATGCCCACAATGAGGGATACGATGTCGGTTATTGGGCGGGACGGCGAGACTATAAACCGAAGTGGATACCCGTGGCGGAGGAGCCGACACTTAAAGTCGGAGATGATGGATATAATGGCTATCTTGTTTTTGCAAATGGTTATTATGAAGTCGCTGACTACACGACAGACAAGTTTGACAACGTGCCGTACTTTCATGTGGATGGAAAGCATGAGCCGGATGTAACGCACTATATGCCACTACCTACACCGCCAAAGGAGGAAGCATGACAACTTGCGTATCATTGGATTGCCCGTTCATCTGTTATTGCAAGGAATACAACTATACCGTTGACCGTGGTGAACGATGTGAACACATGGAGCAAATTATCAGAAAAGCAATGCGGTTCGATAAGCAGCGCAAGAAAGTGCCGAAGGAGGAAGTAGGATGAGTGGAATCACATTTTCCGTTTTTATTGGAATGTGGGCTGTTGGAATATTTATTCTTGGTATTTATATGGGGAGGAAAAGCAAGTGAGCGGTATCTATATTCCCGGTATGGAGATGCCAGTATGTCATTTCAAAACATCCGAAACTTATAATGTCCACGGGTTTTGGATGGTTTACCCCGATGGGAAATCAAAACTACATATTATGGTTGATAGTAACCATTGGGTGTGTGAGGTTATCCCTGTCCCCGACCACGGACGGCTGATTGATGCGGATGAGTTCTGTACCGAGCACAGAAGCTTGAAGCTGTTAGGAAGAGTCGGGATTCGAAGATTCAATTGGCACGTTGCAGCCGCTGCATTTGTAGAAGACACTCCAACCATCATCCCGGCAAGCACGACAGATAAGGAGGAAGAGAAATGACAATAGTCGAAAAAAGAGAACTTATTGAAGCGGTGGATGTTTGTGTTAAAAGCGATTTGTTTTCTGATATGGAGTTCAAACAAATAATTCAAATATGCTATGATGCGATTGACAGAGCGCTCAGAGAGGCAGGGGAGGGAGAGGGATGAGTAACAACGAATTGGTAACGCCAATAGGCGCAAAACCGGGGTGGCTTTGCGCCGTACAAAGAATTGCTGAATTGGCGGGAGCGATTAACCGTTATGCAGAAGATGGTCATGGTGACTCACGCAGAATCCTTATCCGAGGATGGGCAAAAGAAATCATTTTGCAATGCGATATTTGGGATAGTGTAAAGGAGGAAACAGAATGAAAACAAATCTTGAAATTGCAAAGAGGGTCATAGAAGAGCATTTTGAGGAGGCGGATTGTGGAATATTCGATTGCCGTAATTGGGTAGGAGACCCGATGGTTACAGTTTATGATGATGCGGGTCTTACGATAGACATTTGTTATTTTTATTCGTATTTTGAAGTATTTGGACTTTCAGATGAAGATTTCACAGAATTGGAGGAATTTTATAATTCGTTCCGGGAGAAAACAGAATGAGCATATACATCAAGGGGGATGCGTTTTATAAACCAACAGGGTGTGCTCCGTGCAAAATCCGTAATTGGTGTCAGTTATGGAGACAAGTTGATCTCCCAGCGCATATCGTCCATCCAGAGTGCCCAATAAGTGAAGTCTCGGAGCATGGGAGATTGATTGATGCGGATAAGGCACTTGCCGACAATGAAGATTATTACAGTCAGTTAGGGCGTCCGGATGGAGTAGTCGGAGCAAGTTACAGAAGCGTTTTGAGGTCAATAATCCTTGCTCCAACCATTATCCCGTCAGACCAGGAGGGAAAGAGATGAACAAAGAATACTTTGATTGCGTCCACAATTTGTGGACTGGTTTTGTCGGAAAAGCGACTTGCGAGGCTGGGTATCTTAAATGCGATGGATTGTCTTGCCCCATGTACACGCAGAAGAAAGGCCTAAAGTCCATGACCCATTTCGACGGAATCAAGGCAATGAGCGTGGAGGAATTGGCAAAATACATCAATGAGATTTCCAATGGGGATTGTCCGACAGTGGGAGATTGCCCTGAGGGTGTCAGGGAAAACGAAACTTGTACTCCGTGGCAGTGTTGGCTTTATTGGCTCAAAAGCCCGGTGGAGCCGGTGGAGGAGGAAGAATGAGCCTCGATAAAGCGATTGAGCATGGAAAGGAAAAGAGAAAACCTTATCGTGGAAGTAAAGCCATAGATGGCACTTGCCGTAACCATGGATCGTGTGAATGGTGTGTGAATAATCGAAAGCATAAGATGAGAGACAAGCACCCGGAGGATGAGGAAGAAAAGATTATGGTTTTCGATACCAAAGGGGAAAATGATTATAACCCAAAAGAAAGGTTTAAAATCAAAGAAATGAAGAGCGATCTTTGTATGAACTGTGCCGATAAGTCTTGTTATGGGTACGACCACAGAATAACAGAATGTGAGGATTATCAGCCGATGACGTGGGGCGACAAAATCCGTTCTGAGTCGGATGAAGGGTTGGCGGGTTATTGTAGTACATATGTCCCTTGTTTCCTCTGCCCGATGACATTTGAGTGCGATGGTCGGCAGATCGGGAAAGACGAGTGTTTGGAGAAATGGGTTTCGTATATCAAAAGTCCTGCGGAGGTAAAGATGACGAACAATGATTATTGGATCTATCTTGAAAAGTTGCGTCGGTCTGGAGAGACAAATATGTATGGAGCGAGACCGTATCTTGAAAGGGAATTCGATCTTGATCCGTATGTGGCGGGGTTGATTCTGGTGGATTGGATGAAGAATTATAAAGATAGCGATTATGTTGGCCTGGTAGAGGAAGAATGAAGATAGCGGATTGGTGGGAGGCCCAAAGGATGCAGAGGGTCACAGGAATCGGGCCTTGCCCGGTAGTGTGCGATAATAAGACAGATCTTGGTTATTGTAAGACCACCGGATGTATCAAGAGCGATTATGTGACGATACGGATGAGTGATTTGATCGGGATGCAGAATGAGATCCAGAGATTGAGAAATCTGTTGGAGGAAAAAGATGAGAGAGATTCTTTTTAGAGCGAAAAATAATCATGGGAGATGGATTTATGGATCATATTTCAAGCATATCAACAGAACTCCGTCTCCCGTCGGATATGGTGTCAAAGATGAGGACATTGAACATGTAATCATTCAAGATGAGTTTTCAGATTGGAATATGCCAAGAGGGATAATGGGTATTCATGTTGATCCGGAAACGGTTGGTGAATGGTCTGGAATGATCGACAAGAAGGGGAAAAAGATCTTTGAAGGGGATATTGTTCTTAAACGCACATATCATGGGAAAACGCCGGAAAGAGTAGTTTTCAGTTTCGGAGCGTTCAATTGTGGGTTCGGTGGCGGAAGTTCAACGGCGGCGCATATGTATCTGTTGAATGATAACCAGATTGAGGTGATCGGGAATGTGTATGATAACCCGGAATTGTTGGAGGGGAAATGAGAGAGGCATATATCAGCAAAAATGCCCTTTTAGAAGAGTATGACAAGCATCATGTAGGGCCTCCGGGTGGGGCGAGAAAGTTGATCGAAGAAGCGCCGGAGGTTGATCTTGTAAAGGTAGTCCGATGTGAGGATTGTTATTTCTTTGGGAAAGGCAAAGAGCTGGGGAGAGCAAAGGGCTTTATCGAAGAGTATTATTGCCCGATTTTGGAGGATGAGATGAGACCTGATGCTTTCTGTTCTTATGGAAGGGAGGAACCATGGAACGATTAACAAAACCGCTTACAGAGTACACAAAGAAAGAGTTCCTTGATATGAAGAATTTTGGGCCGGAAGGGTTGTTTACAAGTATCGTCATTGTGCCGACCAATGATAAGCATGATAGCGGTTATCGGTGTATGAAGTTTATCTTGATCGGGAAAGATGGGATAGTCGGTGTAGTATCTGGATGGTCAGATGTGGTACACATTAATGGAATCGGTGGATATGGGAAAGATGTTAGGGTTGAAATGGTCAAGCCGATTGGATGGTCAATCGATTGCCTGACAAAAAGCCGGTGCCTGAGATTGTTCGCGAATGTGGAGTGTTCGGCGGATGATTTTATCGGATCGGATTTTTGCTTCTATGTGGAGGAAAGCGCATGAGTTATGATCTGAGATTAAGTGTCAAGGTCGAGGGCGGAGATAATCTGTATGCAGTGATCGATGAGCCGGAGTTGGATAGTCCGACATATAATCTGGGCCTGATGTTCCGCAAATGTACCGGATGGGATTTTGAGCAGGGCGAATATTATAAGGTGTCGGATGTTCTGCCGTTGATTCAGCACGGTATCAATGAGCTCAAATTCAACGAAAAAGAGTATCGGAAGTATAATGCAGAAAATGGATGGGGGAATACGCATGATGCGTTGCGTGTTCTGCAATCTCTGGAAGAGTGTATCAGGAAGAATGTAACAGGCGATTGGGCGTGGCAGGAGATCCCGGCGGATCTGTTATATGTGCAATGGTGAGGTGAAGAGATGGAAAAAGTTGTTTATTGGCTTGCAGAAGATGGAGAACAGTTCGATACAGAAGAAGAGTGCATCAATTATGAGATGAAGCTTATGGATGTGAGCGGAGTTCGGACATTCGATGATAAATATCGAGAATTGAGTGTAGAGAAGAATGGGTTTGAAGATTTCTTTGGGAAAGCAGATTTCATGTATATCATCGATAAAGAAAAGGCGTTGAAAGTGTTTAAGACGGCGGAGGGGCTGTTCGGTGTCAATGTGCCGGGGGATGACATCTCTTTTGAGTCTGGAAATATCTTGGCATATGATGAGACAGTGAGTTTGTTTGAATCGAGTTGGGTAAACATCAGCAGAAGGGTGGAATATTATAACAAGATCCGGAAAAGCGTAATGGATGTGTTGTGATTATGTACAAAATAAATCACGAAAAAACGTGCATATATACGATTGACTTTGCATTGGAAATTCAGTAAAATGTCAGCGTAGGGGGTGAGAAAAGTGAGAGCAAAAGTGATTGATAAGGGGATCTACAAAATCGGAGACGATCTGTTGATTTGGGATGAGGATTGCTGGATCGGGCTTCGGTATATGGGAGATATCATTTATGGTGAGATCGTAGGTCTCGGAAAAGATAATCGGGTGTGGGCCACCCCTTTTATTAACCCAGATAGTTTATTTGAATAAAGTGATCGGAGCAAAAGTAAATGGTAGAGCGTTATACGAGAAGAGATCCGTTGACGAATGCGGTGTATGAGAACACGGATAGTTATAGCATTCGGGAAAAGTTAGCTCGGTATGAGGAAACTGGATATGAGCCGGAAGAGATTGTAGATATGATGGTCGAATTCAATGCGAGGATCGAGGCGATGAAGGCTCTGGTAGTGAATTCGGATAATTTCAATACGATTTTCAATATCTGTAATGAGATGGGAAATAAGGTGTTGGATTTTCTGGAGGCGAGGGAAAATGAAATATCTGTTGAAGTTGAATGAGGAACAGGCGAAGATCTGTGCGATGGCCTGCGAGTTCTATGCGAGGATCAAGATGGGCCAGTTCAATGAGATCTCATACAGGATGATGTTGGGACAAGAGGGAGATGATTGGTTTTATCGGAGAGATATTGCTGAGTGCTGCCTTGCGGCGGCAAAGAAAGCGATTTACCCGGAGCTCGGAGGTGCGGGACATAGTTATGGGATCGGGAAATTTGAAGATGCGGATATGAGTTTTGACATCTATCAAGTTTTGAGAGAAAAGTTCCCGTATGATGGTAGAGAGCCGTTTTCGTATGGGGATCTGCCGGAATGTGAAGTAGTGGAAGAGTAAGGAAGGGAATAAGAGCAAAATGAAAATGATAGAAAAGAATTCGAGAAATGAGGGAGAAATGATGAGAAAAGAGTATGGAGAGCCTGTTGATTTCGTTTATAGCGAATGCGATTATTCAAAATTCAAGAAGTTGAATGGGAATAGGGAAGTCCTCGAAGGAAGAAAAAAGATGATTAAGTCCAGCATCGAAAAAAGAGGATGGATCAGGAATCCCATTGTAGTGAATGAAAAGTTTGAGTTGATTGATGGGCAGGGGAGATTTGAGGCGCTTAAAGAATTGGGGCTCCCCATAGAATATGTTGTTTCGGAGGGCGCGACGATTGATGATTGCATAGCCTTGAACATGAAGCAGCTCAATTGGAAGCCTATGGATTTTATTAGTTGTTATGCAGACCTCGGGTATCCTGATTATCAGTTTTTGAGGTCAATTTGTGAAGAGTATAAAGCGTATTGTGGTGCCGAAATTGTTGCGATTCTGTTGGGTGTGCCTTCAACGACGGGGAAGACGATTGGGAAAGGTGGAGACGTCACCGAAGGGAGATTTAAGGTATACGACAAGGCAAGCGCAAGGAATATCATGGATTTTTTCGTTAGGACAAGTGAGGCTTGCAAGGGGAAAGGGGCGCAGAGAAAGATCGTTGCAATCACAAAGTTCGCATGGTATTGTCCTGAAATTTCAAATAGGCGGTGGTTAGAGAAAATTGAGAAATACGGTAACACTGATGTGTTGGAAGAATTTGTGAGAGAAGAAGAGACGCTGCGGAAGTTCGAGAGAGTATACAACTATAAGCAGGAAAAAAAGGTGTTCTTTTCCCCCTTGTGGGAACGTTTTAAGGGAAAAGAGTGGGATAAAGTATATATGAGCAACATAGCATAAGAGAGGGTGGGCTATTTGATTGGTGCGGTAATTGGTGATATCGTTGGAAGTCGGTTCGAGTTCAAGAATGAAAAGACAAGAGATTTCGAGCTCTTTACATGGGATGATTGTTTCACGGATGATACTGTGATGACGCTTTCGGTGGCGAAGGGAATCATGGATCATTACCGGGATGGAATCTCTTTGCAGAGAACCGCGAAAAATGCAATGGCGAATATTGGGTATTGGTACCCTCATGCAGGATATGGGAGAAGGTTCTACAAATGGATCTATGAAGAGCAGGTCCCGTATTTTTCGTGTGGAAATGGTGCGGCGATGCGGGTGAGCCCGGTTGGGTTCGCAGCTCGGAGTTTGGATGAGGCGGAGAGCATGGCATACGATGTTACGCTTGTATCGCACAATCATCCGGAGGGAATCAAAGGTGCGCAGGCTACGGCTGCGGCGATTTTTCTGGCTCGTGAGGGGAAGTCAAAGGAAGAGATCAGAGAGTATATCGAAGAGACGTATTACCCGGAAATCAAAAGTGTGGAAGAATATCATAAAGAGACGAATGGGCATGGGAAAGAGCTCTGCCAGATTTCGTGTCCGCAGGCGTTCGCAGCGTTCTTTGAGGGGAATGATTATGAATCGGTGATCCGGAATTGTATCTATATCGGTGGAGATACAGATACAACGGCGGCAATTGCCGGGGGAATGGCAGAAGCGATGTATGGAGTGCCGGATGAAATCAAGGACATGGGGCTTCGATATCTGGATAGTATGTTGAAAGACATTTATCTGGATTGGAAGATCTTCATGGCTAAGCGTAGCCTTAATAATTCAAATATGAATTTCTGTGAGGAGTTTGAAGATGCTTAATAGAGTCCTTATCGGGGGAAGATTAACGAGAGACCCGGAACTCAGATATACCGGGAATAACACGCCGGTTGCGTCGTTCACAATTGCGGTTGACCGGGACATCAAGAGTAAAGATGGGGATAAGGTCACAGATTTCTTTGATTGTGTGGCGTGGAGAAGTACAGGTGAGTTTGTCAGCAAGTATTTCTCAAAAGGCCGTGTAATCATTGTCGATGGTCGGTTACAGTCCCGAAAGTGGGAAGATAAAGATGGAAACAAGAGAACATCAATTGAGATCATCGTAGATAGTGCGTATTTCGGCGATAGCAAGAGAGATGGGGATGAAAGAGCCGAGCAGAAGAATTTCAATGGGGTTGCGGTAGATACGTCTGAGAGAATTGATAAGCCGAGTGGAGTATTTGTGGAGGTAGATGAGGACGATGGTGAACTCCCGTTCTGACTTAAAGATTAGGCTAAGAAGTTGTCCTTTCTGCAATGAGGATGATGCGGTGATTCAGGAGAGAGACAAACACAAGGAATTCCCGTATCGGGTGAAGTGTTTGAGTTGTGGGGCAAAGAGTGGAGATTTTCGGACGATAGATGCGGCGGTAAAACATTGGAATAATTGGGGAGGCACAGTATGGGAACAAGACATTTGATCGCGGTATATAGTGGCGGAGATTATAAAGTTGCCCAGTATGGACAATGGGATGGATACCCGGATGGAGTAGGGGCCGACGTGTTGAAGTTCGCGCAATCTATTTCGAACCCGTATTTTCGGAGTGTATTCAGGGATAAGGTGGAGAAGTGCCGTTGGATTACGCAGGATGAGATTGATGAAAGAAATGCCCGGATTCGAAGTGGCGAAATCGAGGATTGGACAAAAGAGTGGCCCGAGCTTTCGAGAGATACAAGCGAGAAAGTTTTGGGGATGATTAACGATTCCGATGATGGCCTCGCCTTGAAAAATGATATTGAGTTTGCCGCGGATAGTCTGTTTTGCGAGTGGGCGTATGTGTTGGATCTGGACAAGGGAACATTCGAGGTATATGAAGGGTTTAATAAAGATAAACCGTTGGAGATGGAAGATAGATTTTTCTTCTTGAAAGATAAGGAGAGGAAAGGGTATTATGGTGTTAAATTGAGAAAGGCGTATCGTCTGGATGATCTTCCAGCGGTGGCTGATTTTAAGAAGGAGTTTAGTGAAGATGAAGAGGGAGATGGATGAGTACATCGAGAATTGTGATAGCCCGGTAAAAATCACAGTTGGAGGTGTAGAGTGGTATTACCAGACGTTCTATAGAGAAAATGGAGAAGTATATGTCGTTCGGTTATATGATTCAAGTGGAGAGTTTTTGAGAGAGTATAAAAGCCTCGGAACTCTGACAGGGGCATTGAAGCAGATCGTAAGGAATCAGAAGAAAAAGGAAGATGAGGTTGCAAGGGGAGTAAGGGAGAATTCTTTCAAGTGGAAGAAAACTATTCGTGGGATAACGAAAGAAGAGATGGAGGCTGTCAAAAAGACTATTGTAATTAGATTAGCCGAGTTGAAAGGAGACAGATCATTGATGGAGTTTTCGGAACAGATAGAATTAATCCCCGGAACTGTGCAACAGTATATCAGTGGAATGTCAGTGCCGTCGGTATATGCTTTGAAAAGGATCGCGGAGAAGTGTGGGGTTACAATAGATTGGTTGATTGGTAAGGAATAATGGTTGTCAATAGGGTTTGGTATAATTAACAAAAAGTTCATCAAAGTGTCAGCCGTTTCTGCTATAATTTATATCGTGGATTTTTATAAATACATGAAATAAATTAAGAGCAGCCGGTGATCGGTTGCTCTTTTTCTTTTTGAGGTGACACTTATGGTGGATAAAAGAGCAATCAAAAAATATAAAATTCGGAGAGATGGGCGGTTAAAGAAACGAGGTTTTCGGTTAGACGTTGATTGGGAAGAAAAAAAGCATCCTAGAGATGAAGATGGAAAGTTCGCGCCCGGTAATGGCGGTGGAGCGGTAAAGGCCGAACCGAAGCCGAGAGGATCAACGCCAAAATTTGGGAAAACGAGCTCTGCGGTCGATTTCAAAGGTGGATTTTCCAAATTGAGAAGTGGGATGAAGCCGGACAAAAGATGGCGTGTGAGTGATGATTATTCTGCCGATGATTACAAGGGAATGGACAAGTATATGAATGAGAATGGATCAACCTTTGCGTTGCATGGGACGGATATCGTGAGTGTTGCCGCGAATGCTGAAAAGGGAGATAGGGGAAGAGATATACTTGCAGATGCCGTCAAAGCCGGTGGAAATAAGTTGGATGCTTATGCCGGAATATATGGGTTCTATCAAAAGTGCGGATTCGAGCCTGTGAGTTGGACGAAGTGGGATGATGAATATGCGAATGATGATTGGCTTGAAGCGAATGGGTTTACGAGAGAACAGTGGAATGGCATGAAGGAAAAGCCGGGAGACGAACAACTTGCGGTAAAGAGAGAGCCAATAGTATTTTTCAAATATACCGGTAAAGTCAACACAACGCCGATTGAAGAGTTTATGAAAATGGCGGAGCCAAAAGAATATGATGAGGCATACAAAGAAAGGGATGGGAAGTTGTGATTTCGTTCAAAGAGTTTAAGAAGAGATGTTTGAAAGAGTTAGTCGATGAGAGAAAAGCGGATGACCCGGAGGATCTTGAAAAGTATCTTGAAGAAGATGACAGCGTGGAGATCATGGAGAAGTTCTATAAAGAGGGAGTCGAGAGGTTCAAAAAGAATCCGAATGAGAAAATTGCGTTCGGATATTGCATCAGTACAGCGGCCGAAAATCTGAGTTTGTTGTATTGATTTGATGTTTGCCTTGCCTTGAAACCTTGCGTTATGCGTGGGGGATTGAAGTGTTATAGTTCCCTCTTATTTCTTGGTATGGTAGAATAATTGGGAGAAACGGGATGGCAGTTTTCGGTCTGCCAAAAGGAAAACCGAGATGAAAGTACATTGAGGGGGTAGATGTATGGATGCGGTAGAAAAATACAGAAAAAGGCGAAAAAGAAGGATGGATGAAAAAGAGTGGAATTCGAGCAAGCATCCAAGAGGGGAAAATGGGAGGTTCATTTCATCTGGAGGGGTTGATAATTCCGGTGACGGTAATTTTGATTTTGAAAGTGGGCCTGTAGGTAAATTTTCAAAAACATTTGATGATCTGCAAGATGTGGCAGATCTGATAAATGATTATTATGAAAAATCAGGACAATGGTGGAGTTTCGGGTTGCGAGCAGATAAGCCGGGGAAAAAGGCGGGGCATGTGTTTAAGAATTCGCATCAATGGTATCAAGATGATCCGAGAGAGTGGGGAGAAGAAGCCAAGTTCAGTAAAAGAAAAGGAATGTGGGATGCGGGAGAATTAGATGGAGTATCAACGGTAGGGATTAAAGATGGGAATGGCGGCTTAAAAAAAGAAGATTTGGAAAAAGCGATAAATCTTGTCGGGCAATATGCTTATGGAGATATGCCTACTTTGTATTTGGTGGGAACACCGGATGGTGCAGAAGGCGGAAATGATATCGGGGAGCAGATCTTGAAAAATGGGATATGTTTTGGTGAAGTAAAAATAAAAAACGAAAGAGCATAGTAGGCCGTTCGCGGATGTGTTCTTGAATAGACCGGGTGTCGGGATCTGGTCTATGTTCTCGCGACCGCCAATCTGCTGTGTACGACACAGACAATCGGCATGAGTGGAGAGGCGGCCGATTTTAATGCTTGCGTACAGTAATGGTAACTGCCCGGTCTTGAAAACCGAGAGAGGATGGAAGTCCTTGTGGGTTCAAATCCTACCGCAAGCGCCAGAGGCCGGGTCGCTCCCGGATGATGTTGGCTGCGCGGGCAACACCAACAGAGAATGAAAAGCCGGTGGAAAGTGTCTGTGCCCCAGAGAGGAATGACCTTTCGCACAGACCGAACATGAGTACATCGGCCCCGTACGATATGCGCCAGTAGGATAATGGTAGTCTGTCAGATTTCCAATCTGAGTGTAGGGGTTCGATTCCCCTTTGGCGCTCCAAAAAGGGATTTCCTGATAAGTGCTTTCGGATTGAAAGTTTCTTGTGGTTTCCCTTATAGATGACGAATGTCGCTGTGCTTAACCGCACAGCGACGTTTCGTAAGGGGGAATGAGGAGTGCGGGGTGGAAAAGATATTCGCACACTTTGCCCTTCTTGCTTATCTGAGTATCGTGAGGCGGGATATCGGGTTTATCTGATATGGTCGAATGAAAGAGATTATTGCGATAGGTGCCGAGTGAAAATGGGATGGCTATATGAGATCAAGATAGGCAAGAAAATCAAATATTGATGGTTCTCTTCTTTTGTTTTACTCCTTGCCACAAGGTTGATGACTCATGGAGCGTGAGCCGTGGGCTGAAACAAGCAGCGCGGGTGAAAATCCCGCATTTTTAATTATAGGAGGTCATTAATGGAGTCGAAGCAGGATAAGTCGGTACTGTGCCAATGTGAAGTATGCGGGAAGAATGTGTTTGTACCGGTGATAGGGATGTGGACATATAAAAAAGCCGACCATCATGCGAATGGGAATATCAAGTATTTTTGTGGGTGGAATTGCATGAGAAAATATGAAAAGGCTTATGATGAAGAAAGCCGGCGCAGAAGAAGTGAAGGGCAAAAAAGGGGGAGAAAATTAATGAGGGAGATAGCCGGATGAGCATAGAGTTTGTCCCCTGCCATAAAGACAGGGGATTCTTTATATGTTTGGCAAAAGAATATGTAGATGAGCTCAGTGAATATGATCGAAGGATCGTATGGGATGAGGATATGTGGAGCAAGACAATGTGGGATGCGGATTTCATTGTCGATGGTGGGGTGTTGTGCGGGTTCGTGTGCAAGAATGAAGTTTCATTCAGGGGAAGGAAAAAGATCTTATATATCAGTGAGTTCTATATAGCAAAGGATGAGAGAAATAGGAAAGTTGGATTGGAGGCTGCAAGGGGCCTTGTGGAAGGTTGGAATGGGGATGTGTGTTTATATATCCTTGATAGGAATGATGGAGCTAAGGGGTTCTGGGATGCTGTAGAAAGAGAATTGGGATGGGAGAGGATAGTGAGGCCGGAAATGAAGGTGTTGGATGGGTGCGAATTGAGAGTTTATAAGGTGGGGTGAGAAGATGACAGGGGAAGAAATCAGTAAGTATGCGGCGAGTGGAAAGATGCCGGAAATCGAGATGAATTGTGCGGAGAGAGCGTTATATTGGGAGTTGAAAGATTCGTATGGAAGATTTCGTGCGGGAGAGATAACAAGATCTGAGGGTGAAAATCAGAAGAAAGATGCGTTGAAGAGATTCAAGGCAGATAATGATGTGTTGGTATATGCGAAAAAGATCGTCGGTCATCATTCGAGGATGTGGAAAGAGATCGAGTCTGCGGCAGATGAGTATAGAAAGAATCCGTCAATAGAGAATGCGGATCGATTCATAGAGGCTGTGTATGGGGTCGAGAGAAAAGAGGTGGTGGAGAGTGGATGATGCTGTAAAGAGATATCAAAAGAGGCGGAAGAAGAGGTTAGAAGAAAGATTTGATAAGTTGGATTGGATCACGTTGAAAAATGGGGTTCATGTCCCGGTGAAGGATGGGAAAGCGGTGGGAGGCCCGGTGAAGGGGGACTTCTATGTAATAGATAAATATATCCCGGCGAATGGTAAGAAGAATGGAGAAAGAAGAGGACAGGTTGAAGCAAAGGGGGGGAGAGTGCCGGATAAGGATCTGACGGCGTTTAATAAAAAGGCGTTGGATAGCATCATGGATGAGACTGGGTATTCGCAAAAAGAAGCAAAAAAATTGCATCAGACGTTGATGGGATATTTCGGTGGGGATTATAGAGAGTTCACAGAGGGGAAGAAGAAAGATCAAGAGAAGATTATAGATGATGGACTCGCCAGAATGGGAACGTATGATGGGGAAATCTATCGTGGAATGAGTTTTACGGATTGGAATGGAAAGGGAGATGTGGATCGATTCGCCGATCTTGAGGATGGCGATGAGGTAGAGATGAAGTCTGTATCAAGTTGGAGCAGCGATAAAACGGCGGCGAGAGATTTTGCAGAAGTGGATAGGCCATCAATGTCAAGTGTGATGTTGGTGTGTAAGAATAATAAGAGTGCGGTGGGTGTGCAGCATTTGAGCCGATTTAGGGATTATGAGGCGGAGGTGTTAGCGCCAAGCACGAGTAAGTGGAGAGTTGTAGGGAAAAAGGTGTATTCAAAGTTTGACCTTGCCAATGAGTTGGTTAAAGAGTATAGTGAGAAGAAAGATCTGACCGATAGGGAAAGGTCAATGATGAATATGATAAATCAGCAGTTAAAGATCAATAAGGCAGCGTTCAAAAATAGCAAGTATGTGATGTTAGAGGTGGAGGAAGTATGAAGAAAGAGGAAGATAAGAATATTTCGAGGTTCACAGACAGCGATGTTATTGTGATTAAGAAAAAGCCAAAAGAAGAAAAGAAAAGCTCGGTCGAGAAGTGACCGGGCTTTTGTTATTTATCGGGAGGATTATATGGAGGTCAAAGGTTGTTCTTGCGTAAGCCATGCACAGGTGTATGGTCTGGAGGACAGTTTTCGGAGAGCGAAATTTCCTATGTCGGTTGATTCGGAGTCTGTCAACAATGAGCTGACGGATGGGATCAAGGTGTTGGCAAAAAGTCGGATCGGTGAAGGGCATGATAATTTCCTTTTGGGAATTGTGGTCCAGTTCGATTTGACGTTTACAAATAAGGCGTGGGTAGAGATGGAACGATATCATTTTGCGGATATTATCAGTTCCGAGTCAACCATGCATCGGATTACAAAGTTCGATCTGGATAAATCTTATAATGAGTATGTAGATCAGAGGATCATAGATATCATGAAAGAGAAGATCAATGAGTATAATTCGATGATCGATATATTCCAGCCGGAGGAAAAGAAAAAGAAGTATCTGGAGATCTTGTATAGCAATCCAGCCGGGTTCAAGTTGACAGCGGGGATGACAACCAATTATAGACAGTTGAAAACGATCTATAAGCAGAGAAAGACGCATAGGCTCCCGGAGTGGAGAGCGTTTTGTGAATGGATCGAGACGTTGCCGTATAGTGAATTGATTATAGGGGGATAATCAATGGATGAGTCGGTAAAGAAATATAAAGAGCGAAGAGATTCAAGGCTGAAAAAGCGCATGGATGATGATTGGATTACCATAAAGGGAACTCATGTAATGGTGGATGATGATAAGAACATCACCAAGGGGCCTGAAAAATTGCGCGGGTTGTCAAATAAGAACAGGGCTATTAAGGTAGAAGATTTGCCGGAAAAAGAGGCCGAGCCTAAGAATGGAGCGCGGGTTATTTCTGGTGGGGATGATGTATATGAGAAGATTCCGGTGGTATTTCGAGTAGGCGGAGTGAAATATGCTACGGCAGAAGAAAAAAAGAAAAGAAAAGAAACGATAGATAGATTTATGAAGAATGCCAATGAGGGAGACGTATATTCTGCCGGAGGAGGATTCGGAAGTGGCGGATCAAAATTTAAAGTAGTGCGAAGCCGTGGGAAAATGGCGTTGCAATGGATGGGCGGATCAAGTAGGCCGGTAGAAATGAGCCGAGCGAATGTTGAAAAGTTTATCGCTAATGGTGCCAAAAAGGTGAAGGAATAATTCTGAGGAATGTAGAAATGCAAGAATCAGAGTACAAGAAAGATATTATAAGGCGGATCAATGAAGCGAGGAAAAATGGGATTGGATTAGGGAAATTGGAGAAGGAATGTCCAGACAATATAGGGATCAGGGTTTTGGTAGGGATGTTAAATGCCCGTAGATTTCCGTTGGAGATATGGAAATGCGTGGATGAGAGTTTGAGAAGATTGGGATATTGAAAGTATAGTTATATGAAATTAGAAGATTTTGAAGATTTGTTAGCAGAAATTTAGATTTTGTTAGTTCATCTGGAGGAAAAAATGAATGATTTGATCGATAAGGCAAAAGTTCTTGGTTTGATTTCTCGTTTCTATACATGGAAAAGGGAAATCAATGATTTGTTGGATAAATTGCATGAGGAAGTCATGAAGATGCCGTCAGAAAAAGGTTGCGGTTGCGGTGAAGATAAGTGCGAGTTCTGACCATATCGGTGGAGTCACCGAAAAGGTAGTACACATCGGTAATTTCGGGAGAATTTGCCGGTGTGTATTATTTTCGCCAGTAATTATCGGAAAAGTGTAATTCGTGGAGAAAATAGCCCTTTACTGATAGTTTGGGGTGTATAAAGGCTTCCCCCGTCTGTGCCGGAAACAGCGGGGATTTATTATTTTAGGAGGTCAATCATGGAGGTCGTTAAAGAGGCGGAGCTCAAAATAGAGTATTTGCCGGTAGATGAAATCATGGCGTATGAGGACAATGCCAGAGAGCACCATGAGTGGGATGTTCTGGCGATAGCGAATTCAATAAAGGAATTCGGTTTTGATGATCCGATAGGAATATGGGGAGACGAGAATGTCATTGTCGAAGGGCATGGCAGACTTCTTGCGGCGAAACAGCTTGGAATGGAGAAAGTACCCGTTATTCGGTTGGATCATTTGAATGAAGAGCAGAGAAGGGCGTATGCATTAGCCCACAACAAGACGGCTGAATTAAGCAATTGGGATCTTGAATTGTTGAATGGGGAATTGAATGCCATTATCAATATCGACATGGAGATGTTCGGGTTCGACCTTGCCATGGATGAGAAAGCCAAGGAAAAGGAAGAAGAGAAGGGGGATGTGCCTTTCACCGAAGTGTTGGGGGAAGATCACAATTATTTGGTGTTGTATTTCGACAATGAGGTGGATTGGCTGCAGGCCGAGTCTTTGTTCGATATCAAGGAAGTAAAGAATCTGAGTACAAGAAAAGACGGAGTAGTAAAGGCCAATATGCAGAGAAGGGGAATCGGCAGAGTTCTCAAGGGTAATGTGGCGTTGGAGAAGCTGAGGGAGCATTATGAACATCAGCATTAATTGTCCTTCGTATAAGAGACCGTATGTAGAGACGTTGGAATATCTGCCGTATTGCAAGGTCTGGGTAGCGGAAAATGAGTATAAGGATTATTTGAAAGCCAATAAGGGGTATGAGGAAAACATCATTTCGGTGCCGAATGAAGTGCAAGGAAATCTGTGCCGGATTCGGAATTATATCTTAGACAAAGAACTACCGGATAATGATGTGGTGGTAATCGTGGATGATGATTTGAAGATCATGGGGAGATTCGAGCCGAAAGGCGTATATGGGTATGATGATATACCGATAGATGCAGATGAGTTTCTATGGATGATAGAGAAGTATACGATTCTGTGCGATGATTTCGGATTCAAGTATTGGGGAGTCATGTGTAATATGGATGCGTTGTCATATAGACAGGCGACTCCTTTCAGCACGATATCGTATATTGGTGGGCCGTTTCAGGCGTTCCTTCATGGAAACCCCTTGAGATATGATGAGAACCTTCCGTTAAAGGAAGATTATGATATGACGTTGCAGAATTGTGAGATGTATCGTGGCTGTCTGAGAGTGAACAAAATCCATTATGATTGTAAACAGTCGAAACAGGCCGGAGGATGCGCCACATATAGGAATCTGGAACGTGAAGAGCAACAGTTAAAAGCCCTACAGAAAAAGTGGGGTAAGAAGATCGTAAAGAATGATACGACAGATAACCACAATCAGAAGAAAACGAGAAAGACGTTGGATTATAATCCTATAATCCATGTGCCTATAAAGGGAGTGTGAGTTAAATAATGGAAAAGAAGGAAAAAGAAGAAAAGGTGAAGGGAAGAGAAAAAAGCAATCAGAACCTTATGCCTATAGAGGAAATAAACGCGAGGAGAACTCCAGAAGAGAGAAAAGAGAAAGCGTCAATCGCCGGAAAGAAGTCTGGAGAAAAGAGAAGAAACAATCGGATGATGATGGATCTGGCACGAAAGATGTTGGAAATGCCCGTAGGAGACGCATATAAGAACCATAAGGCCATTATGGAGAGGTTCGGAGTCCCGAATGATGAGATGAGTTATGCGGCTTCTATTTTAGCGTCTATGATCGTAAAGGCCATGGCGGGAGATGCGAATGCGGCGAAGTATGTGAGAGATAGTGCAGGGTTGGATTCTTTGACCGTATTGAAGGAAGAGCAGATGGAGTATATGAAAGAGAATGGTGCGAGCATCAATCTTAATATCGATGGAGAGCTGACAACCAAATCCCGAGTGCAAATTTATCTTCCTGAAAGGGATGAAGATCCCGAGTAATGGATGAGCCCATTATCATAAAGCCCCAAAAAGGTCCGCAGGAGAAATGTCTTAGAAGCGCGGCGGATGTTATTATCTATGGTGGGGCTGCGGGTGGAGGGAAAACGTGGGCGGAGCTCGCGTATCCATTGAGGTTCATAGATGTAAGGGGATTCGGTTGCGTAATATTCCGGAAGAATTCAAACCAGATATTTACCGAGGGTGCGCTATGGGACAATGCCCGGGATATGTATTCTCGCATAGATGGGGCAGAGGTCAAGAAGGGCGATGCGGCTTGGGAGTTTCATGATACAGATGGAAGCATTCTTTCGAGGGTATCATTCAAGCATATTGAAAGAGATGAAGAGGCTCATAATTATCAGGGCGCTCAGATATGTGGTATTGAATTCGATGAGTTAACGCATTTTTCGGAATATGTTTTCTTTTATATGCTATCCCGAAACCGGAGTATGTGTGGTGTCAGGCCGTATGTGTTGGCATCATGCAACCCAGACCCGGATTCGTGGGTAGCTAATTTTATTTCATGGTGGATCGATCAAGATACTGGATATGCCATTCCGGAGAGATCAGGAGTGGTAAGGTGGATGATCCGAAGAGAGAATACCGTATATTGGGCGGATAGCAAAAAAGAGCTCATAGATAGGTTCAATCTCAAGACAGAAGAGGAATTGAGTGAGCCAAGGTCGGTGACGTTTATTGCATCGTCAGTCTATGACAATAAGGCTTTGTTGAAGGTAAACCCGCAGTATCTTGGAAATCTGAAAGCGTTGCCTGAGGTAGAGAGAGAGCGTCTATTGAAGGGTAACTGGAAGATCAAACCCGCAGGAGGCTTGTATTTCAAGAGGTCACAGATTCGGATTGTAGAGAAAGAGCCGGATGATATAGTTTCGGTATGTCGGGCGTGGGACTTTGCGGCGACGGAGAAAACAGAAAATAACGATCCAGACTTCACGGCTGGTATATTGATGGGTAGAAGGAAGAATGGAAATTTCATCGTCTTGAATGTGATAAATGTTCGAGTGGCGGCGGGAGATGTGGAGAAGATCTTGTTAAATACGGCCTTGGCAGATAGGACAAAGTATGGAAGAAAGATCAAGATACACATCCCGATTGACCCGGGCGCGGCAGGAAAAATTGCCTCGGATGCGTATGTGAAGAAGTTGGCGGGATATGCGGTGAAGAGTGAGAGAGTAACGGGAAGTAAGATCTTGAGAGCAATGCCGTTTGCGACTCAATGGCAGAATGGGAATGTGGAAGTGTTGGCGGCGGATTGGAATGATATGTATTTGTCGCAGTTAGAGTTCTTCCCGGATGGGAAACATGATGATATGGTGGATGGAAGTTCGGATGCGTTCAATGAGCTCGCAGAGCCGATGTTCAATGTAAAGAGTCTGTTGTAATTCAAAGAGGTGTCGAGAAATCGATGCCTCTTTTTTCTTTATAGAGAGGGGAATATATATGGACAATGCAATATTGAGATATAGGAAAAGAAGAGAGAAACGGCTTGGATTGAGGGGAATCAAACCGAAGTATAATCCCAATTGGGATGCTCCGTTGGATGTGATGAGTTATCAAAAAGGCGAAGTAGAAACCATCAAAAAAGAAAAAAGTGTAAACCCGTTTCGGATGGACGCCCCAGATGATGAAGAGAATGAAAACAATAATCAGGGTGGTGGAAGTTCTGGTGGAGGCCATGGTAATACGAGGCTTCCGTTCGGGCTTTGTATGAGGTTTGGTATTGAGATCGGAGAAGGATGGGGGCCGAAAGAGGCTTGGGATGCTCTGGCGGGTAAGGGAATCACAGCAGAAGGGGCTTATGAGAGATTAAAGAGAGGGGAAGATCCGGGAACGCCTGATGTGGAACCCGTGAAAGAGCCGGTAAAGAGTGTAAAAATGGAAGGGTATGGTGGAGCAGAGTATGGGAGCTTGTCTGCATCGTATCGGAGTTGGGCAGGGCGTGGAGAGGCCCCGTGGAGTTTGAGAGCGGAGAAAATAAAAGCGCCCGAAGATGGTCATTATAGTCCGAGTTATATGTACAAGAGATTCTATACAAAGAGTGATATGTACTATTGGCTCAAAGAAAAAGGTGTTGAAGAATTTCAAGATCCCGATTCTGGAGAGATGGTAAATCCTCAAGAAATGGAATTACCGAAAAAGGTGTTCGATGATGGAGAGCGAGGATATGAAGAGGTTTCTATTGGTTTGCGTGGAGGCAAGTATTCTGTGGTCGGGAAAGATTTCGATGGTAAGAAGAGGGTAATAGCCGAGTATCCGTCTTTAGATATGGCGAGAGATTATTTAAGTGCCAAAGGGATGAACCCGGATGATGCGAAGTTGTCGCCGTCTTTGAAGAAGAGAGAGAAAGAACGAGTCAGTTGGCTTACGTCGGATAAGAAGGAATATGTCACCGGGGATGATGGAATCAAATATGGAGATCTGGAATTAAAGAAGAGTGAATCGTATTGGGCTACGTCGTGGGATGTTGTAGGTGAAGATGAGAATGGACATAAGAAAACATGGAATTTCGGCACCAGATCCGAGGCAATGAAGTTCATGAAGGAACAAGGAGTAGAAAAGGCAAGAGAGGGTAAAGAGAGACTTAACCCGATGGAGTATGAGCCCCCTGCGACGGTAGCAAAGTTCGGAAATAAAGAGTATCAGGAAGTTGGTATAAAAGTAGGTACATATGGAGATGTTAGGTTCTATGGTGTTGACCTGGATGGTAATAGAGCGAATTATGAAAGGAAAAGCTCGGGTGAAACATATGGGCAGTTTAAAGAGCGGTTAATGAAAACGTATGGGGTTTCGGATGATATCTTAACCATTAGTGATGAGGATAAAGAGAAGATAGCGGCGATAGAAAAATATGAGGAAGAGAGAGAAAAGCGGAGAAAAGAATTTGAAGCAAAAGCTATTCCGTTCGGAATGAGCAAATATACAGATCCGGTCATTGAAGTCGATTCGGATGGGGATTATAAGCTTTGGGGTTATGATCGTGATGGAGATAAAATGTCTATCTCTGGTTATGGGGATATGTATGACATGGCCCGAACCTGTGAGAGGTATGGATATGACCCGAGGCAGTTTATTAAAGACCCGAAGGTTGAAGCGGCGTATGACAAGTATTTAGAGGTGAGAAAAGAGTTCGACGCTAAGGCGAAGTCGTTTGGGGATCTTGGAAAATACGCCGGTATTGAGATAACGCATGATGGACATATATTCCATGTTCGTGGATATGATGAACGTGGAAGAATGAAAGAGATTGCGAGAGAAAGTTCTTTCGGGGGCCTGGAAAAGACGCTGAGTAATTATGGGTATAATTCTGAGACATTCCCGATGGATGATGCGGCAAAAAGTCGAATGGAGAGAGCAAAGAAAGCGAAGGAGCTTATTGATACCGGAAATTGGTATAGCCTTGGAGGAAATGATACGGCGTTTACGGATCTGAGGATAGAGAAAGCGAAAGATACCGGAGATTGGCTGATTATCGGAAAAGATATGGATGGAAAGGAACGCGGCTTTGGGATGCCTAAGAGTTCTTGGGATGAGGCCGTCGGAGAGATGGAAAAATTCGGTGTCAAGGATTATAAGATCAAGGATGGAGATAAAGAGCTCGGAATGCCGAAGGATGGTATTCATGCGGTCAGGTTGGTAAGAAAACCGGATGGAAAGTATTCTGTCATTGCATCTACCAGAAGCAAACCGAGATCTGTGGTATATGAGTCGGACAATGAGGCGGATGCGAGAAAGTGGTTGGAAGATAATAATGTTCCGGCGTCGAGCGTAAAGACAAAGGGTATGAATCCGAATGATGATGTACCGAGAACTCATACGGAAAAGACGCTTGATAATTTTGATACATACAGAGCGGAGAGAATAGAAAAATCTTTCTTGGATAATATGTCTGCCGAAGATAAACAGGCAACGGCGGATATGTTGACCGAAATGTTCAATCAGGGAGCATATAGAGCGTTCCGAAGTCCGAAGAGCATGTTCGGCATGTTGACGGATCATTATAAGAGCCAGCCGGAAGTGGGACATGGCGGTGCGGCGGCGGCACACGACCCGGAGGGCCGAAGAGATGCATCAAAGAAGTTTTTCGGGCATAAAGGTGTAGATAATACAGAGTATGAAAAATGTGGGTATCTTGGATTACCTGACCCCGCGGAAGATTGGGATAATACCGCGGCGGATGCTTATGGTGGGTCGAGCCCGATAATGTATACATTCAAAAAGGATCGAATGAAGGATAGAACGACGTATACTTATGGAGATTCACTTAATACGGAGTATCGGATCGCAAGCGCCGGATATGGTGGAGAACACCCGACGATCGAGGGAATGAGTTCTCTGTATAGCGAGGGTGACGTGATGGATGCCGTTGATTCGTATCGGGCATATAAAAATGGTATGATTAGTTATTCGGAGTTCTTTAAACAGGCGAAAGATCGGGCGAACAACGAATATGTGGAATTACAGTTTCATGGGATGGTAACGCCGCAGGATATTGAGTCGATGAGGTTCAAAACCTTAGACCAGATGGACAAGGCGTTCGATGGGTTGTCTGAGGGAAAAAGGAAAAAAGTGTTTGACAGTATTAGAACAAATGGAATTCAGATAGAGTTTAGAAGTGGAAATCAGTTCGCCGATGCGAGGGAGCATTTGAACAAGAAATATAATGCGTCGTTGTGATAGACATAAAACCAGGTTTGGTGTATAATAGAAAGAAAAAAGGTTGGTGAGAAAATGAATTATATCGGTAAGTTGGATGATTTGCCTGTTTATGAATTCAAGAGAGGGGCGTATGTGATAGTCAACCCGGAATCGGAGAAGGTTATCACGACATGGATCTGGTTTGGAAATCTTGGAAGAAATTTCGATACGTTCACAAAGGGTGGAGAAAACCCGGATGATGAAAAATGTATCGAGATCATAGAGAGGAATAAGGATCGGATTCTCAAACAGGTGAAGGATTATCATGAGAATGTGGAAAGTGAGAGTGGCAAGGCTTGGTTGGAAGAGCAGGATACGTTCTATGATAGCCTTGATGAAGGTAGGGAGTATGATTATATGGAGGGAGCATATAGCGATGAGCTATAATTTCTCTGTGAGATCATATTGATTTAAGTAAAGTTATTTTATTCAAAGTTAACATTTTGTTCATGCATTTGTCAGTTAAAAATGCTAAGATTAATATCGTGGATAAATATAGAGAGAACCCCGGCCTGAAAAGGCTGGGGTTCTTGTTTTATTCTGGAGGAAAGGGATGAGATGGCTTGGCTGATAAAGCGGTAATAGATTTCTCCGAGTTCGCGGATAAGAGCGGCAAGGTATTGGAGAAGCAGACGGGCCATTCTGTGCGTCCGTATCGTGAAGATGGTTTTGTAAATCTGTTGACCAATTATGGTACGCAGAGAGATTCATCTGAACATTATCATTATGAAGCCGAAGATCCGGTGATGGATGATGAGCTTGAGCTTTTCTATGAGGGAAATGGTCTGTTTTCGAGGATCATAGATCTCCCCGCGGAAGAGGCTATTAAGCACGGCTTTGAAATAAAAGATCTGGCGGATGGAAAGACCAAGGATTTCTATAATAAGTGCATGGATGAGCTCGATTGGGAAGAGAAGTTCATGCTCGGGATCAAGTGGGCGAGATTGTTTGGCGGATCAATTGGCGTAATGCTTATTGATGATGGTCGTGGCCTGGAAGAGCCGTTGGATTGGAAACACATTAAGTCTCTGGATGAGATTCAGATATATGATCGGTCGTTGCTTGTGCCGGATTATTCGAGTATGTACAAGTATGAGAGCCGAGACCCGTACAATGTTCGTGGAAGTCGGTTCGGTATGCCTGAGACATATATGGTCACGAGCAAGTATGGGACGTTTACGGTTCATGAGTCGAGATGCCTGATATTCCAGAATGGGAGATTGCCGGAGAGATCGGTTAATTCGATTTATCAGTTGTGGGGCATCCCGGAATATCTGAGAATTCACAGAGCGGTAAAAGATGTTGAAGTTGCTCATGGAATGGCACCGAAGATGTTGGATCGGTCTATTCAGGCGATTTATAAAATGCAGAATTTGGCGTTGGAGTTAGCAACCGACGAGGGAGAGGCGAATGTTCTCAAGCGGTTGCAGATTATAGATCTGGCGAGAGGTCTGCTAAACAGTATCGTTCTGGATGCCGATGGTGAGGATTATGATTTTAAATCATTCTCTTTTGCCGGGGTTTCGGATGTAATCAATACAACGTGCAATTATCTGTCTGCGATTACGAATATTCCGCAGACAATTCTTTTCGGTCGTTCTCCTGCGGGAATGAACGCAACGGGTAGTTCGGATCTGGAGAATTACTACAATTATGTAGAGAGAATCCAGAAAAGGATGGTAAAGAGTAATCTGCGGTATGTTTTGGCTGTGCTGTCAAAGGCGGGGTTGCATAATCATGAGATCGATGAAGTTCCTCCGTTGGATGTAGAGTTCAATTCGTTGTGGTCTATGTCTGAGCAGGAAAAGGTTGCGTTGGATCTGCAGAAAGCTCAGGTTGCCCAGACGAATGCCAATACAGCGAATATCTATGTGCAGATGCAGGCAGTAGATCCGTCTGAGATAAGAAAGAAACTCGCGGATGATGGTGAGTTCGATATTGAGACGATGTTGGATGATTATACCGATGAAGAGCTCGAAGAGAATGATCCGGCGAATAAACAGCAAGATCCGATGGCAGCGATGATGGGTATGATGGGTGGAGCGCCTGGAGGCGGAGCACCCGGAGGAATGCCAGGAGGAGCACCAGAAGGGGCTCAGGGAAATCCTCAAATGCCGAATATAGGTGGAGGGGAAAAGCCCGAAAATGGCAAAGAGACGGCTTCTGAGGGATCTGAGGTAAAAAAAGAAGTCGAAGAGGATGAAGAGGATGTAAAGCGTCGGCTCGGTGGAGTCGGCGTTATTGTTGTTAAAGATGGAAAAGTCCTTACCGGAACAAGGTTGAAGGGCAAAGGTGTTGGATTGATCGGAGGGCCGGGAGGTCACATAGAAGAGGGAGAGAGCCCCGAGGAAGCGGCAATTAGAGAGATGTTTGAGGAATTCAATATTATCCCCAAAGATCTGGTTCGTATCGGTAGCAAGTTGGAGACCGGAGATGAAACAAAAGTTGGAGGGGATAATGCGGAACATCTGAGAAGTCATATTTTCCTCTGCACAGATTTCAAGGGAGAGCCGGATTGCGATGGAAAAGAGATGGCCTTGCCTGTGTGGAGAGATCTACAAGATCTGTATGTGATGGATGACCGGTTGTTTAAGCCGTTTAAAGATGGTCTGGATATTTTGAAGAAAAAGGCCGAGTCTGGTATTTCGGAAAACAAAAATTCTTGGGATGGTGAGTCTTAATGGACAACGCCGTTAAAAGATATAAAGCCCGTAGGAAGGAAAGAATTGAAAAGAAGAATGGGGTTATTCCCCAATTCGATAGTGTGGAAGAGTATAAAAAGCGTCGTGAGGGACGTTTGAGAGAGAGAATGGATGCCGGAATCGGGTGGGTGTTCGGAGCTTTAAAGTCGAATGGTGTAGATACAGAAGGAATGTCTGTGGATGATGCGTTTGAGGCTTGGAATAAACTCAATGGAAAGAAGAATGGCGGTAAGAAAGAAGAGAATGGGCCGAAGAAAGTAAAGAATGGAAATTTGCAGAATGAAGAAGTGAGGGGCAGCACTTATACCAAGTCGTTTAAAACAAGTGGTGGAGTGGATTATCCGAAGCCGAAGCGTGGAGCGGTATATGATGAGGATACCTTGAAAGAGGTTAATCGTCTTGCTGATGAGGCCGGAGATGGAAACCAGCCGTCAAAGACGAAACAGCAGGAAGAAGTGTTGAAAAACCTCACAAGTAAGGATCTGGTGTATCAGAAAGATCCGGATGGAACTGTTGTCGCGGCAATTCCCGGATTGTCTCAAATGTGGGATAAAAAAGTCATTGGGAAAGGGCCGGAAGTTCAAGCGGCTTATGATAAGAGAATAGAGGGTGGAAAAAAGATCGGTGCCGATATGGTGGAGATCAGCAATAAGCTCGGTTCTCGTATGATGGGGCTTGAAAACATGTTCAAGGGTGGAGGATCTACCGCAAGAAAGATCGATAAGGTCAAGAAAAAGTATGCAGATAAAAACCTCACGGATGAAGAAGCGTTGGGGATGATGGATGATGTTGTGAGGTTTTCTTTCAAGTGCGATCATGATAAGATGGTAGATCAGATAACCGGATTGGAAGATGAATTAAAAAAGTCTGGGTATGAGATTACTGAAAGAGATAACAAGTTCCTCCCCGATCCCAAGGGAGGCCCCCGGAATTATAAGGCTGTTCATCTACAAGTAAAAGCTCCTAGCGGTGAGTTGTTTGAGGTGCAAGTCCAGTCTGAGGAAACTATCAAAGTCAAGAACAAAAACCATCGTCATTTTGAAAAGCAGAGGGCAATCGATCTCAAAGAGCATCCGGAGATGAAGGATGAGTATGACCGTTTAGAGAAAACGATGGTGGATAATGTGAATGAGATGAGCGAGCCGCCCGGAATCATGAATCTACCGACATTTAAAAAGAAGAAATAATGTTGTCAAAAATGATGACATTTGATTTCGGTTGTGGTATAATCATGGCGGAGGTGAGAATATGAAGAAATATGCGTATTATCGGGATGGCACTCTTCCCATCTATATCGTGCGTTTAGCAATTGATGGGGATAGTTGTGTTGCAGAGGCGTGGGATTACAAAAATGAGAAGTGGGTGCCGGATGCCGATGCTTGGGAGACGATTCTGGATCAGCGAGGAAATTGGGATCTTGATGAGGATTATTGGGAAGAGTATGCGAAGAAAATGATTGATCGTTTTCCTAAAACTTCGGAGTTTAGCCCGAAACCCAAGCCTGATGGAGCCACAAGAAAATATCCTTGGTGGTAATCTGTCATTAAAAATGTTGACATGAAACTTCACAGCATGGTATAATCATGGTGTGGGGGTGGTAGTGTGAATGACATTGTGATGATGGCGGAGAAATTCGCTGAGATGAAGCATCGGGGTCAAGTAGACAAGGCGGGAGTGCCGTATATCGAGCATCCGAGGGCTGTTGCCGGGAAAGTTCTGGGAGAGAAAGAGAAGGTCGTTGCGTGGCTTCACGACACTGTGGAGGACACTGGGGCGACGATTGATGAGATTCGGGATCTTTTCGGTGACGAGATTGCCGATGCTGTTCGTGTGATTACACATGAGAGGGGCGTTCCGTATCTGGAGTATATCAAGGGAATTCGCGGGAATGAGTTGGCTCGGAAGGTGAAGCTTGCCGATTTGGAGCACAACATGGATCTCACAAGGTTGCCTGTGGTAAATGATATGGATTTGGAGCGTCTTGAGAAATATAAAAAGGCGGTCGAAATTTTGACCGAATAAGGAAGTGGTCGTTTGGACGGCGGCATTTTAAGCTGTGCGAATAAAATTAAAAGTATTTGCCTGACCTTGAAAGCGCTGTCCGACGACGGCGCTTTTAGTGCATATAGGCGCAAATTGTTTGCCGAATTACAGAGACTATCGTTGTCTATCGGCATGGAAGATCGGATGGATGAGTTCGAGGAATCTGACCATCCGAGGGATGAGAGCGGACGATTCGAGTCAAAGGGAGGGGCGAAGAGCACCAGAAAAGGAAAGATGGTGCCCGAAGTAAAGGTAGAGTATAGCAATGCCGGGGCGGTGATGAGAGACAAGGTCGGGAAGCCAGTCACTCATTTTAACCATGATGAGGAAAAGATGAGGGTGACGAAGCAAGTGAGAGTCAGTGACCCGGATGGCAATAAGTATAAGATCTGTCGTGGAGAGATAGAGCATTTAACCGTATTTGCGGGGAATGGAACATCGGCTCCACTGAGAGTAGAAGATAAATTGATAGAGCAGTCGGGTGGAAAAAGTGGAAGTTGGAAGCATTGTAAAGGTATTGGAATGGTAGTCGGACCGGATGGGAAGCAGAGAAAAGCCGATTTACATTGGTTTGAAAGCCCGGAGGTCGGGCAAACCAGATGGAAGATTAAGCAGTTTGCGGAGGACATGGATGAAAGTAAGATATATTGGTGAGAGCGACCCCTTGGAGTTCATCAAGGGGAAAGAATATGAAAAAATAGGAGAAGAGCATGGTTTCTGGCGTGTGATTGATGAAACGGGGGAAGATTATTTGTATCTTCCGGGAAATTTTGAAATTGTCGAAGATGAGGGCGTTGAATGAAACGCCTTTAGCGAGGTGTTTTCGTTGGATGTTGTTTCAGAATATAAAAAGCGGAGGCAGTCGAGGTTAGATGCCAAGGCTGTCTTTGATTATAGAGAACGCCGCGACCAGAGATGGATCGCCCGTATGGATGCGGAAGAGGATGAGAATCAGAATAATGTGGGTGGTGGATCTGGTGGTCATGGGAACACGAAAATCCCTTTTGGTTTGTGTCTGAGAGAAGGGATCAATGTCGATCCGAAGTGGACACCGAAGGATGCGTGGAAAGCCCTTGAAGGAAAAGGGTATTCTGCCGGAGAGGTATATAAGGAGTTAAAGAAAACCGGGAAAGCCGGGAAACCGTCAAAGGCAAAGAAGCCTGTGACGAAGATTGAAGGAAGTCATTTCCCGAGTGTAATGACCTCAAAGACCTATGAAAAGAATACGATGGAGTTCGCCAAGTTCATCAATGAGCATTGTGATGATGGGGAAATAACAGAGTTCTTGAGCGCTGCGACGTTGCCGGGTTCAAAAACTCCGCCCGGATTGAGTTGCAGAAGGACAACGAAGCCTACATCTGGATCTGTTAGCACAAAGATGTATCGAGATGGAAGAATGATCGAGACAACGGTTACGATTCCAAATTTCTCTGCGATAAAAGACCCAGATCAAAAGGAACAGGCGATCAGAACATTCGCTCATGAGTGGACTCATTACATAGATCTGTGTGCGAGAGAGAATGAAAAGTATGGTCATTTTTCGACAGAGAACAAAGATCTTTTAAATGCGATAGATGCAGATAATGGGGCATTCAGCAAAGAGACCGGAAATCTGTTCAAAGAATATAATGACAAGTATGATGAATTAAGGAATCAGGAGAAGAAGGACAAAATTGAAGCGACGTTCAAGGCGGCTGAGAGGATGTATGGAAAGAGGCCGGAATGGTTGCGAGATGATGGAGTGGCGGATTATTCGGGGATGCTTAGATCTGGAATGTCTGGGTCGGACATAAGAGCATATGAGAAAGAGATAAAAAAGGTGAGAAAGGCCGTCGAAGAAGAGAACCTTGTTAGAAGAGAGTCTTTGATGCATGGTGTGGCGAGTTTGCAGGGGTTGTATGATTCATTGAGTGGAGGGCAATTAAGGGCATCTGGAATCGTCAAATTCGGGCATTCGCAGGGGTATTTCAGAAGTGATAAAGGGAATAAGGCGATTGAGATGATTGCCGATTATGTGGCGTTGAAGGCAACGAACCCGAAGTTGGCAGAAGTGTTCGATAGAGATAAGCCAGAGATTGCCCAAAAGTTGAATGAAGAAATTGTTGCGATAGTGAAGAGATTGAGGGGTGAGTGATATGGATTTGGCGGAGAAGTATGAAAAGCGTTGGAAGATGAGAGAAAAGGTCGAGGATCTTTATTCGAGAGCCGCCGAAATCGATGATGGGGTTCGTGAATATTTCGATCTGGAAAGTGATAAGATGCTCGGGAAGAAAATCAAGGTTTTGTCCGCATTGATTAATGGAAAAGGTGTGGATGAGATCGGAAAAGATTATTTCGATATTCTGGAGGATTTCGACCAGAGTGTAATCGAAGAGGGACAGATAGCGAGAGTCGGAGATTGGGAGTTCGACCCGTTAAAATATAAATAATTTGCCGATGTACCATGAGTACAAACGGTTTCTGGGGGCGTTCTGAAAAGAGCGCCCCTTGCCTTTTGGGAGGTTTTGCAGATGGGCGTAGCGGCAATTGTAAATGTGCCGGAAATACGAACAAGAATGATGCAGAGTTCTCCCGTAGAGAGTTCTGAGGGAGCAAAGATACCGAGAAGAAAACCGGTATTCCCCATGTCAGCGGAGAGAGAGTTGGCAAGGGTAGCTCTTGAGGTTGCGGTTGTAATTGGGAAGAGATTACGGCCTGCAATTGAGAGGGTAAAGGCCATATATGATGTATGGTCGGATGAGAATGTTCGATTAGATGCGGATTTAAACATGGATGATGGGATCGGAGAGATCTTGTCGGAGTGCGAAGAGGATATCTTAAAGGATATCGATGTTACCAAGTTGATTCGTAAAGTGGGAAGGGTTGGAAAGATTGCTCAGAGATCGTCTGTGAGGGATTGGAAAAGCCTTGTGGATGATGCGATGGGTGGAGAAATAAGCGAGCCTTTCTATATGGAGACGATGGAAGATCTTATGAACAAGTGGGTTGCGGACAGTGTGAGTTATATTAGTTCGTTGACGCAGGATGCGTTGTCGAAGGTTCATGAGATTATCGTATGGGGATATACGACGCATCAGCCGAGGATCAATGTGTATCGTAGGTTGGAAAAGGTTGTCGGTATGACCAGAAGCCATGCGAAGCAGATTGCCACGGATCAGATGGGAACATTAAATTGTCATATGACCGAGTATGAACACAAAAGTCTCGGTGTAGATAAATATAAGTGGACGGCAAGACATGATTCAAGGGTCAGACCGTGCCATAGAGAGTTGAACAACAAGATTTTCAGTTGGAATAATCCCCCTGCCGATTGGTATGTAACCAAGAGCAAGGGGATTGTTTATACAGGGAGATACCTACACCCGGGCCAAGCATATGGATGTAGGTGTACGGCGAAGCCCGTGTTCGAGGGTGATACGGCAGAAGTGATGTTGATGCAACAGCGAGCGAGGTCAAATTGAGATGGTCAGGGGGGCGATAGCTATCGCTGATTTGTCTGTAATTGAATATCGTAAGCGCCGGGCGGATAGATTGAAGAAAAGGATGGATGAAGATTGGATCACGATTGGCGGAACCCATGTATTAGTCGATGACGAGAAAAATATAAAGAGTGGCCCGGATAAGTTGCGTAATCTGCCGAAAAGCAAAAAGATGAGCATTTCAAAAGAAATGTCACCGAATCGAGTGGATTATGAGTTTGAGCCGGATGATGATAAAAATGATTGGATCAGGAAGAATGTAGATAAGTTACAGGATCTGTATGATGAGGGCGGAGGTCAGGCGATAGATGATGAGTGGTATAAATTCCGGATGGAGGATACCACAAAAGACATTCATCCCATATCGCAAGATGAAGCGGATGAGGTTATATATGATTCGCCGTATGTGACGCAGAGCCTTTATGATGGGTGGTTTCGGAATGCGGATAGTTCGTATAAGCCTAAATTGACAAATGCGATTCTGAGTTCTCCGGAGATGCGTAATGCGGGTTTGAATTTGGCGTATGAGAATTATCGGAATAACATAGATAAGCCTGTTTCGTTTGAAAAGTTTCTTGTAACGCCCATCAAGGTATATCGGGGAGAAAAAGGGCAGAAGCATATCAAGGATGATGTGTTCGATGCCTATACGTTTGATAGAAAGATGGCGGAACACTTTGCCGGAGAGAATGGGAACATCATAGAGGCAGAGGTCAGGCCGATAGATACCTATGGATCGATGAGAGCCGTGGGAGAGGCCGAGATCTGGATTCCGAGGAAGTTGTCCCCGGTCGGTCGAACAGATGAAGAGGATGTAAAAAAGTCTGGAGATTGGGAGTGGGCCGATCCGGTAAAATGGGCGTTCGAGGATTATGCTGAGTCAAAAATCATTGAACCGGAATTCAGTATAGATGAGGATCTGCTTGATGCAATAATTCAGGATGCAGAGAGGATTGAGTTGTTTGCGTCGAGTAAGAGTGAAAAGGATAAAGAGATAGCCGATAAGGTTATTGAGAGGTGCATAGATAGTATTCAGCGTAGCGTAGGGCAGATGACGGCCCTGCATAAAGCCCAGAACGGCGACAGCGCGTTTTTTGAGGGTGAGTTGGATAGTGACCTTGGCGAAAAAGAAAAGCTCTATCCGGGCGGCATGGCGGTTAATATGGATGCCGCGTGGGATGAGTGGTTAGAGGAACATCTTGAGGATTTCGAGAGCGATGATGAGCAGATAAAGTTTCGGGATGGAGAATGGGGAGGATTCAAGCCGAAGGATGCAGAAGCCGTCGAGGATGTTGATTCTGCTTGGGAAGCATATAAAAAGAAGAAAAGGGTAGATGGTTTTAGGGAACGCAGACAAAAAAGATTGGATGCGAAAACCGAAGAGGGGCGTTGGATAACTACGGAAAATGGGCACAAAGTCCATTTGAATGAAGAAGGGGAGCCTGATAAGGGGAACCCACATGTTATTAGCAAAATGTCGGGTGGGGAATCTGTTGGTGCCACCAAAAAGAGGCTTGCGAAGGGTGTGGAAGTCAAGAGAACCGTGCTCAGTGGAGACCAAATCAAAGAGGCACAAACGAAACTCGACGATATAAGAAGAAGGGTATTGGAAGAAGAGGCCTTTCAAAGAGGAGTCAATTATAAGGCGAAGGATTATGACCCAACACCGTTTAAAGAGTCTGAGAAAAGGCAAAATGAGGCGAGGAAGGAATGCGAGGAGCTTGTTTCAAGTCTCCCTGTTGGGGCTCTTGTTGTGAGGGGAACGTTATTATTTGAGAAAACAGGGGATAATGAGTGGGCCATCACAAACAAGCATGGGATGAGAAAACTCGATGATAAACTTGTAGCCCATGACGTTGGGGCAGCAATGGAAATGTATGATTATCCGCCGGTTCGGTTCGTAGGTAGTTCGGATGAGGCAGGAATGGTCACTGATATAAAGCCCGCAGATAAAGAGAAATGTGAAGAGTGGGCGAAAGATATTGGAACGATGGATCGAAAAAGCATTGTAAAAAAGGCAAAGAAAGATCCGGAATTCAAAAATGTGGTTGACAGTATTGTTCTTTATACAGAAGGTGGTTATGCCGAACAAAGAGCCGCTGCCGAAGAGGTTGTAAAAGAAGGAATTAAAGATGTTGATGCAATGACCATTGGAGAATATGCCAATGGAAACCTCTATGAAATTCGTGATTTGTGGAAGGGACAAGGGCTCAAAAGCAGCGAAGCGAATATGGCAGAGGGAATGGTAAATGTAATCGGAATAATCAATAACAGCAAACCGTATGATCGGGAGTTGTATAGGGTAACGAGTGACAGGAGAATATTCAAACGTGGGGATCAAAAGCCGTATGTCCCGCCGAAAGTCGGAGATAGAATAAAGATGGATGCCCCGACTTCGTTTACGGCGAGCCTTGATGTTGAAGAGGATCTATCTGCGAGTAAGTTCGGGGACAAGATACATTATGTATTGGAGCCCGGAGCGAATGCGTTAGATATATCTGCTTTGTCGAGATATAAACAGCAAGAATATTTAAGTTGTGGAGAATTTGAGGTTGTTTCTGTTTCTTCCAAAGAGATTAGTGGTGGTTATATCAGGGAGGAAAAAGATATTACCCCGGCCATAAGAGAACGAGGAATCAGGGAAAACAGATGGGGAGATAAGTATTATGTTTGTTATGAGACCCATGTTGTTATTCGTCAGGTCGGGAAAACGGAAATAGGGAAGCGCAATGATTCTTGCAATTCATATTATGATTGTCGTGGTCATTTTGATGGGCGCATGGTGGTAAAGTCGATGAAGATGCCGTGACTTAAAGCATCGCTTTTGCGGTGCTTTTTTATTTTGTCGAAAGGTTTATGTAAATAAATCTTTTTGATATAGAGGAAGGGGAGAGAAGGGGAATGGAGTTAAAGCGTGTCATACGACTTGATAGTGTTCCAATGGTCAAGGCGTATTTCACACCCGAAGGTTTCTTGAGAGATAAGCCCATCCTTACCTCAACGGGAATTTTCGAGTATAGCAACCCGGACGGCAGCATTCGGAGGGAACTCCGTCTGCCGGAAGATGTTTTTTCTCCGGAGAGCCTTAAATCGTATCGAGGAAAGCCGGTTGTAGTAACCCATGATGCAGGGTTAATAGATAAGAACAATGTGGCGGAGAATCAGATCGGTACGATTCTGAGCGAAGGAGAGAGAAGTGGCGATGATGTTAGAGCTGAGATCATAATTCATGATACTGATGCGATGAAGGATACGGGATTCAAGGAATTGAGCCTTGGATATAACCTTGATCTGGATGAGACTCCGGGAGAGTGGAATGGTCAGCATTATGATGCGATTCAGCGGAACATAAGAATCAACCACTTGGCTCTTGTTCGTGATGCGAGAGCCGGAGAACAGGCACGGTTAAATTTGGATAGCCGTGACAACAAGAATGTGCTCAAAGGAGGAAAAAAGATGAGCAAGAAGATCGTGAATGCTCGTCGTGGTGATGCTGTTCTGTCCGACGAAGAGTTTGCCAAAGCCATTGACGAGTACAAGGCGCGTAAGGCCGAGCGTGAGAAGACCGATGCGGATGATGTGGAGGAAGTCGAGGTCGAGGAGACCAAGAAGCCTCTTAGCATTGAAGATCAGGTCGAGGAAGTCAAGGCTCGGCGTGATCGTCGGGATGAGGCTGGAGATCCGAAGGACACCGATGAGGCTATGAGTGTTATCGCCCATCAGGATGAGGATCTTGATATTCTGTTCGACATTATCGACACGTTGCTCGCCAAGCAGGATTTCGATGCTGCTGATGAGGAAGTGGAAGAGGTTGCCGAAGAGGAAGAGAAGATGGATGAGGTCGATGATCTTGAAAAGCTCAAAGGCGATGCCGAAGAGGATGAAGAGTTCGTCGATGAGGAAGAGGTTGCCGAGGGTGCCGATGATGAAGAGATTCCCGAGGACGAAGAAGTTGCCGAGGAAGAGGAAGAGAAAGAGATCGTCGAGGATGCCGAGGATGAGGAGCTTCCCGAGGATGAAGAGATGGTCGAGGAAGAGGAAGAGTTTGACGAAGATGATTGCGGTAAAGAAAAGCGGATGGATTCTGCCGCGAGCCGTGCGATCCGCAACCACATGATGATGGGCAAACTTGGCCGTCAGGTCGGTTTGAAGAATCTTGAGTTCAAGGATCTCAAGAGTGCGAAGATCGCCATTGTGAAGGCCGTTCGCCCGGATATGCGTCTGGATGGTAAGTCCGATGCGTATATCAATGGTGCGTTTGATAATGCCAAGAAGAGCATTCGTGCTCGTAAGGTGAAGGACACTTCTTATCAGAAGCGCCAGATGTTCAATAAGGATTCTCGTGATTCGGGAATTTCCAAGGATTCTGCTGCTGATGCTCGCCAGCGTATGATCGAGCGTCTGAACAAAAATAAGTAATTGAGGGGGAAAAAGTAATGCAGACTTCTTATTCTTACAACACTCCGATGGGGGCCGCCGGCGGTATTGTCGATCTGGCTCCTCATTACATTCGTTCTTTCACGAATGAAGCTGCCAATGGTGTCATGGGATTTGGTATGGGCGTTGTTACCGGAACCAAGGCCGGTCTGACCGTCAAGCTGCCTGCCACCGGTGCTACTGCGGCTACCTTTGAGGGTATCGTTACCAACCGTCGTACTACCGAGCTTGATCTGGAGGGAAATCTGTCTCTGCGGAACAAGTGTGCTCTTGGTGTTATGCAGTATGGTACTATCTATGCTCTGCTCGCCGCCGATGTGGAGCCCGCCTATGGTGATGCGGCTTATCTGGTTATCTCTGGTAATGATGCCGGTAAGTTCACCAATACTTCTGGCGCTTCTGCCATTGCCATCAAGGGACGTTTCCTGAGCGCGGCTGAGAATGGCATTGCCATCGTCGAGCTGTTCAATCAGGCTCAGGCTTGATTGGAAAGAGAAATTTGAGGGAGGATAAAGTTAATGAAGCACACTTCTTATGATAAGGCCGATTACAAGGCCATTCGCAATTCTGCGATTCCTGCCGCTGTGATGCAGAGCGGCGCGACTCATTTTGATAGTGCCGAGGACGTGTCTGCGTTCTTCGCTCGTGAGTTGGATTATGTCAAGGCTAAGTCCTATGACAAGCTGTATCCTCAGTTTACGGCTCTGAATCTGTTCCCGATCAGTTCTGAGGCTGATCCCGGTGCCGAGACCGTTACCTACTACACCTATGATCGTGAAGGTTTTGCCAAGATCATCGATAACTATTCCGATGATCTGCCCCGTGCGGACGTTAACGGCAAGCCCAACTATGCTCAGGTGAAGTCCCTTGGTGCGTCCTATGGTTATTCCGCTCAGGAGATGCGTGCGTCTCGCATGGCGGGCAAGAATCTGGATGCTCGTAAGGCCGAGAGTGCCCGCTACCAGATCGACAACCTGAACAACAAGATCGCGTGGAAGGGCGATGCCGCTTCTGGTTTGATGGGTGTTCTGTCTGCCGGACAGAATGTGCCTATGTACACCATCGGCGCGGGTGCCACTTCTGGTAAGACCAAGTGGACTGAGAAAACCGCTGATGAGATCCTTGCCGATATCAATGGCATGGCGGGTTATGTGTCTATGACCACGAAGGATGTGGAGCGTCCTGATACCCTGTGTGTTCCCAACGATGTGTTCATGGATATCTCTACTCGTCAGCTTCCCAACACCGCCGTCACCGTGATGAAGTTCATTCTGGATAATGCTCCGTACCTCAAGAACATCGTGAGCACTCCTGAGCTGAACGTCAATTCTCCTGAGACCAATCCCTATGCCGAGGGTGCGGATGGTGTTAATACCGGTGCTGGCGTTGGTGTTGCTTTCATGTTCACCAACAGTGCTGAAAAGTTCTCTCTGGAGAACCCGATGCCCTTTATGCAGTACCCCGTGCAGCCCCACAATCTGGAGACCGTGATTCCTTGCGAGGCTCGTACTGCTGGCGTTATCTTCTATTACCCCCTGTCTGCTCTGATTGCGACTGGCGTGGCCTAATAGATAGAAGTCAATAAGGTGGGAGAGGTCAAATGGCCTCTCCCTTTTTCATTTAATTTTATGGAGGTCAAAAAATGATTGTCGTTTTCAACAAGTCCAATCGTCCTATCGGTATTGCGGGAAAGTCTGTATTGCCGGATCGTGAGATCAATGTGCAGGATAAAGATGCCTATTGTGCGGTGTTCGATGAGAACGGACGTGATACGGGCAAGAAAGCCCTGCTTCCGGGCCTCAAGGCTCTTGAGAACCGCGGGTTTGTTAGTATTCGGGTTTTGGAAGAAAAGCCCGCAGAGGAGCCTGTGGCGGCTGTAGAAGAGCCTGTTGAAGAGGTTGCCGAAGAGCCCAAGAAGAAAGCCACAAGAAGCCGTTCCAAGAAGTCGGAGGATGCGGCTGAGTAAAAGGGGGAATGAGCCGTGACGGTCATTGAGATGGTAAGGTTAATATCTGGAGATGAATTCAATGATATGACCGATGAAGAGATTATGGCTTGGGATGAGTTTGTAAGCCCAATGGTGAGCAAAAAACAGTTTGGGAAGATGTATGAGCGTGCCAAGGCGTTGCTGATTTGTCACAAGTTGAAGATGGCCGGATATGGTGAAAATTCTCTTGGCGCGCTCGGAAAAATCGGAAATAGTTTCGTTGCGTCGAGTGTGTCAGATGGTGGAAGCAGTATTAGCTTTGCAAATGGTGGGGCATCAAATACAGCGGTCAATGCCGAGTATGGTATGACGGTGTATGGTATGCAATATTTACAGCTCTTGAGATCGTGTATTGTGCCGATCAATATTGTGAGAGGGGTTGGAATGTTGGATGCCGGGGTTTGATGCGATATATAAGCAGACGGTCACGTTGTTCAATCGTAAAGAATTGGATGGCGTGATTTTTTGGTATGCGACAGTTATCAATGGAGTTCACCTGAAAATCGATAGGTCAATTATCATTTCGACGTATGGAGAGCAAGCGTCTGATAATGCAATGCTTCATATTCAGTATGAGCCGAGTGGCGATGATGCGGTAATAAGTGTGAGTGGTGGATCAAAGATCTATATGACACCCAAGGTGTTTCGCAGTATGGGAGATCCGGATGAGAATATCACTTTTGCGTTCGGTGACAATTTCGATTTCATTTATGCCGGTGAATATGGAGAGAGTGGGCCTTTCAATGATGAGGATTATAGGAGCGGTTTTTTCAATTATATGAATAAGACCTATGATGAGGTCTTTGCGATTACGAATTGTTCAAAATTCAACCTTATACCTCATTTTGAAATTACGGCGAGGTGATATGGATGCCGTTGTTCGGTAAAGTTCGATTAAAGGATATTGTCTTAAAGAACGACTATATCAAGGCAAAAGTCGGATTGTTCAAGTGGAACAAGAAATTTGAGGATGCTCAGGTATGGTTGGATAAGGAAATCATGTTGAAAGCGGAGCCGATTATTCCGTATAAGACAGGTAATTTTCTTGGAAGGATCAAAGAGGCGAATGGGGGAAGATATGGGTCTGGAAAGATCATAATGTCTGTTCCTCCGCAGGGACATTATCTGTATAAGGGAGTATCTAGGTTTTCGGGAAAGCCGTTACATTATACGAATCCGAGAACAGTGCCTTATTGGGGACAGTTTGTGATTCGGGAGTACAGGCATGAATTCCAAAAAGGTGTGTCGGATATTCTCAGGAGAAAGTAAATGGGAAATGTCCAAATAGTAAAGTTTGATGTGGATGGGTATGAACAGATCACGGATGCGTTGATGGCGTTGATTAATACATTCCCCGGTCTGGATGAAGGGGAGTCGTTTGAGTTTGCAACAGACCCGGCGGATGAGGGAGTTGCAATTTTCCCGACTACCGGAAGTTTTATCTATGATGAGAGGGAAAGTATTACGGGTCATGTGACGCAGATGTGCCAATATCCGTTTACAGTCGTTTATCGGAAATCTGGGCTCAATTCCAAAAGGCGTGTTACAGCAAAAGAGTGGTTGGACACTTTCGCAAGATGGATTGAGTTGCAGAGAGTCACGATAAATGGAACGACATATAAGTTGGAAGATTGGCCTGCGTTAGAGGGCAATCGTGAAATTCGAGAGGTAACAAGACAGGCTCCGGCGTATTTGGTCGGAGTCAATGATGATAAAAGCGAGAATTGGATCATGGATGTTGTGATCCGGTATCGCAATGAATTTGATCGATAAGGAGAGATTCAATTATGGGTAGAATGGAACGTAAGTTTCTGGCTCATTATATTGATGCAAGCATGGGGGTAGGAGATACCCGGGAATATACCCGGCTTGGTCAGGATCTTGAGACGTATGCGGAAGAGCTGAACCCGCAGGTTGAGATCCGCAGAAATATTCTGGGTCAGCAGAACGTTATTCACAATGGATATCAGGTACAGTCCTCGGCTGATCCTTGGTATGCCGATCAGGATGATCCCATGTTCGAGCCGCTGTGCAAGATCGCCAATGAGCGTCTTACCGGCGATGATTGCAAGACCACCCGTGTGGAGGTTCTTGTTGATGAAGAGGGAACGCAGATCTGGGCGTATCGTGAGGATTGTTGGGTTGTGCCGAATACCGTTGGTGGTGATACTAGCGGTGTGCAGATCCCGTTCGGAGTCTATAATGCGGGGAATCGTGTTGCTGGCACGTTCGATGTGTCCACCAAGACGTTTACACCGATCAGCGGCGCGTCGAGTGGAGGCGCGACGGGCGGCGGCGCGACGGGCGGCGGCGCGACGGGAAGCCCCTGAAGTGGAAATTGAATAAAGCAATAGGCCGTCTGTAATGGACGGCCTATATTTTTTTGATGGAGGTCAAAAAAATGAGTGAGATTAAAGATATCGAAGTGGTGAAAGATGCTTTGGAAGATGAAATGGTGAAAAAGAGTGAAGAGTTGGAAATTGTAGTTGATGATGGATCAATTACGGTGCCGATCAAGAATACGAATGGTGAATTGATCGGAGAATTCCGTTTTCGCCCGACGGATTTCAATATTGTAAATCGGTATAACAAAGTGGCGGCTGATTTTGAAAAGGTTGTGAAGCCGCTGATCGATGCGAATATTGATACCAATGGTGAGGGCGAGGATGAAGAGTCTATTCGGCTCTTGAATGAAGCAGAAGAAGAGTTGTTTAGGCTAGTAGATTATTTGCTTGATGGTAACATGGCTGAGGCGTTCTTTGGGAAAATGCATGCGTTTTCCCCTGTAGGTGGGAAGTTTTATTGCGAGAATGCGTTGAATGCGGTAGGCCAGTTTATTTCCCGGAAATTTGATGCTGAAATACGGCAGATTTCGACCAGGGTACAAAAGTACACGCATGGGTATAAAACCGGGAAGCATAAAAATGGCGGTCGATAATGAGTTATCGGTTGCCGACAAGTTTGGTGGTGAATGGGGTTGATCGCCCCATTCGCTATCAATATACAGCCATCTTAGATATCATTTCGGCAATAAATGATCGAGAGTTGAAAGATAATGAGAAGGTATATGTGTTCTTGTATATCTTGTATGAGGATTTCGAGGACATGCCGGAAGAGGATTATGAAGAGGCTTTCAGGGTCGGTCAGGAATTCATGGACAATGGGGTGGAGAGTGAAAAGAAAGATAATGTCAAAAGGGTGGATTTCGACCAAGATGCAAGATTGTTAATTCCTGCGATAAACCGGGTTGCCGGGAGAGAGATCCGATTGGACCCGGATATTCATTGGTGGACGTTTCTGGGATGGTTTATGGAGATAGGGGATTGTACCTATTCACAGGTTTTAAATATACGGAGTAAAAAGGCGGCGGGAAAGCCGTTGGAAAAATGGGAGCAGGAGTTTTATTCCCAAAACAAGAAAATCGTAGATATTCAGGTCAAATTGACCGAAGAAGAAAAAGAGGCGGAGCGTAGGTTGAATGAGTTGCTGAGTTAATAGATTAGAGGTGGTCAGTATGGGCGGTGGAGAGAATGAAATCACGATCAGTGCGGTGTTGGATGCTATCGGATTTGAAAAAGGATCAAAAAAATTACAGGGTGCGATTAACAGTCTGAGCAAAACGGCAAAGAATCTTGGAAATCAGATGAAGGGGTTCGGTACCCAGACAAAAAGATCGTTCGATGTAGCATTAGGAAGTATTAGAAGATTCATGCCAACGTTGATTGGTGTGAGTTCTGTTTATGGGATATTAAGTAAGGCCGTCAATGCGTATATGTCTGAAAATCAGAAATTGGCGGCACAGATGAATTCGATTTGGACCGCTCTTGGAAATGTTTTGGGGCCGATTATCAACCAGATTATAAACTGGGTGACTACGGCAGTTTCGTATTTCTTGGAGTTCCTTCGATTGCTTGGGGTTACGTCTAAGACGGCCTCGCAGCTTTCAAAGACGGCAAAGGGAGCTGGTGGGGATCTCAAGAAAACGCTTGCGGGATTTGATGAGTTAAATCTTTTAAATGGAAATGGTGGCGGTGGAGGTGCCAATGGGCAGCTAAGTGATGTTGATCCTGCCGATTGGATGAAAGAAATCATAGAACTTCTCAAGAATAAAATGTGGGATCAGGCCACGGATTTAATCATTGAGAAGATGAATTCTATGATAGCCGCGTTTAGGCAAAAGGCGGCAGAGTTGGGAACAACAGTTGGAGAATGGCTTGATGATGTTCTCCATATGGTCGCCAGAATAGTGAATGAGGTTGATTGGAGTGGTATAGGGAGTGGGATCGGAGAATTCCTTGTAAATGCCTTTAAAGATGTTAATGGAGAAGATATAGGGGCGATCCTTGTTGCGAAGATCACAATCGGGTTTAGGATTTTGACGGGGTTCCTTTCGACTTCCAATCTGGGGTCTACAGTCGGTAGGATTCTGTCTGAAACTATTGTTGGAGCAATCAATTCGATTGCAAATGCAATAGAAAAGGCCGATTGGCAAGCGATAGGTAAGAATATAAGGGCGTTCTTTGCGAATATCAAGTGGGAAGATATAAGGGATGCCATTTATGGATTGTTGGAAGCAGCATGGAATGGCGCGTTAGATCTGCTCCGAGGACTTATGGGAGTTGAAGATGGAGAAGATCTACCAATAATTGATGCGTTTGAAAGGCTTGGGAAATCAGTTCAAAAGCTTTGGAATGAGTTGGAGCCCATCGCAGATAAAATTCTCGGTTTCTTTGGAGATTTTATAAAGGAATTAGTAGATAAGGATCTGCCGAATATCATCAATGGCGTATCGGTGGCGATAGATTCGCTTACAGCGTCGTTCCGATTGCTCGGTATCGCCTGTGGAGGATTATTAAAGGTTCTCTCTGGGGACATGACGCTTTCGGAATATATGGCTTCATTGAATGATGAGATGGAAAGAGCCGCAAGAGAATCGGCTGAGGCGGCAGATAAAATAGATGATAGTGGAAGGGCCATGGAAACGCTTGCGAGGGGAACACAGGTCGTTATTGGGCCGAATGGAATGCCGATGGTAGTAGATATAATTGGAGATGTAAAGAGTGAAACAGAGGAAGCATCGGATGGCATTAGATCTGCCATGAGTGGTATTGCTGATTCTGTAACAGATGCGGCAAACCAGATGGAATCTGGAGCTAGCCGTGCATCTGAGTCGGTCAGTGGAATGGGAAATAGTGCAGTAAATACAGCGACAAAGACAAGGAATAGTGTTCCGAAATCATTCGAGGATATAAAGACGAGGGTGTCGAACAGCGTCAAGACGATGTGGAATGTCGTGAAGGATAACTATACGAACATGAGTTCCACATCTCTTTCGGTGTCCCAAAACATGAGTACATCAATTGGGGATGCATTTGATGAATTGAAGGAGAAAATATCTGAGAGTGTGAGTCTCGCAAAGCAAAATGTTGTCGATGCGTATACAGATATGAACCTTCGATCTCTGGAAGTGTCGGAGGAAATGCGTGAATCCATCGCAGAAAAATTCTCTGATTTGAAAGATAGGGTAATAACGAGTGTTAAAAATGTTGCCCAGAATGTAAAAGAAAATTTCTCTCAAGCGTCTACCGATGGATCTCAGCAAACCGGACAGATGAAGAATAATATAGCGGCTGGGTTTACTGATATTAGGGAAAGAGTAAGAGACAGCATGACGGCGGTTGGCAATGCCGTGAGGCAGAATTTCAATGATGCGAGAACTGCTGCGGTTGCCGCTGCCGGTGTGATGAAGTCGAATGTTATTGATTCGTTCAACAATATAAAGCAATCAATACAGAATAGTGTTTCGACGATGCTCAATTCGGTTCGTTCGGCGTTCAATAGCATGAACACGGCAATTGGGCAAGTGGTTTCTGGAATCAGTGGAAAGATGGCAACATTGAGGAACACGATATCCAGTGCCGTGTCGAGCGTATATACGACATTCAATACCCTTGTCAGTAATGCATGGCGTTGGGGATCGGATCTGTTGCAGAATTTCATCAATGGTATAACCACGAAGATCTATGGGTTGGTTAATACGTTGCTCAATATCGGCAACACGATCACCAATTACATCGGGTTTTCGGAGCCCGATAAGGGGCCGCTGTCAAATTTCCACACATTTGCGCCCGATATGATGGATCTTTTTACACGGGGTATCGAGCAAAATGAGGGGAAGGTATTGTCTGCTGTCGGAAATCTTGCCGGTGGTATTTCGGATGCAATGCAGAATGAAGATTTTGCAATCGGGCCGATATCTGTATCTGATATAGATTATTCGATGAATGGGTTCGCGGATCGAATAGTCGATGGTTTTGAAACGATGTTGGATCGTCTACAGGCGATTGCAGATAATGTCACATTCACAATGCCCGCGATAGCTGGTGGAAGCATTTTGCCGTATGGTATCAATGATGAGCTTGTCGGATGGAGTCAGGATGGGAATGCTTCTGCAATGTTATCGGCCATTGGAGAGCTTAGAGATCTTATAAGTAATTTCCAGAATTCGGTCGAGAATATGCAGTGGGTGGCTCAGTTTGGAGATATTCGTGCGTTGGTAGAGCAAATCACAACAGTGCAAAATCAGATCAAAAGACAAGGGGGGAGATAATAGATGCCGTATATGAGGTTGTATGCATCGTCACCGAATGCGAGTATCGATATCGCCCCTATTATAGAAGAAATCAAGTGGTCAGAGAATGATCTGGATGGGCCGAATGCAGGAAGAACTCTTGATGGGAAAATGCATAGAGATAAAGTGACAAGTAAGCGCAGGGCGGACATTAAGCTTATGCCAGTAGCGGCAAGCGTTGTCAACCCTGTGCTTATCATTTTAAGAAATACATATTTCTATTGTCAGACGGATTTGGTGCCGGCAAATGGGCCGGTGACAATGGAGATGTACAACTCAACCCGGTCTGGAGGAATTCAGATAGTCAACACAGATAAGGTGGTTGTTCATAAGGATGTGGCATTTAATATCATAGAGCGTTAGGAGGGGAAATATGAGGCCGACCTCCGAATTATATAAGCAATTAAGAATTGAACCAGGTTCGTATTATGAGTCTAGGGTGATTCAGGGAGAAAATACGTATGGGGTTGATGTTCTAAAATCAATCAAGATAACGCCTGCGTTGTTTTCGGGAAGTGGGCCAAGTATGGGAAATACTTGGTCAACCCAGTGCAACGTTTCGCTTCTTGCAAGTGGCGTGACGTGGCCTCGAATGGCAGAGTTTTCTGTTGAAGTTCGTATTTGTTCGGCTGATGGAGAAAGGGTGTCTGAGTGGATAACGCTTGGAACGTATTATACCGATCAGCGGTCGAAGGATGAGAGTGGAAATCTGAACATAATCGCGTTTGATGCGATGATGTTAACAGAGCAAAGTTGGACAGACAAGATCCCGGAAGAAGATGTGCCGTCCAGTTGGCCTATTACTGCAAAAAAGGCAATCGATTTATTGGAATTGTCTGTAGGAATAGAGATAGATAGCCGTACCGTTCTGGATGATACTGTAGCATTTGTCGGGCTTGATACGACCACGACAGCGAGAGATATATTAGCAGATGTTGGAGCGGCGATGGGTGGGAATTGGCATATTACGCCGGAAGGGAAATTCCTGCTTGTGCCGTTCGTTAATATGAGTGGAGGAACAAGTGCTATCGCCGGAATTGCTATAGCCGGTATCGCTATAGTAGGAGATAGTGGTGGCGAAGAGATAGACCTTTCGGATGTTTCTTATCTTGGTATGGAAGTCACAGAGTTCTCGGTTGGTATGAATCTAAGTGAGATTACAGGGGTTCAATTAGAGACCGAAAGTGGAGTAATTTCGAGTGCAGGAACAAGTGAAGGGTATGTCATAAAGGCACTATGTAATTTTTCTGATTCAAATATCGTCAATGTAACTTTGCCGAAAGTAAGCGGTTTCGTATATAAGCCGTTCAAGGCGAAGGGTGCATATCTAGATCCTGCGGCTGAGGTTGGAGATCTGGTTTTCATCAATGGTGGGTTCTATCAGATTTGTTCTGCGGAGTGGAACATAAGCGCTGAGATCATGGCAAATATTGGAGCCAATTATGAAGAAGAAGTAGATCATGAATATACCGTGCAATCTGAGTCTGCCAAAACTTTGAAGAAGGCTTTGCAAGGCCAAGCGGCGTTGGAGAATCGTGTATATAGTTCTATTGAGCAATCTGCAACGAGTATCATGCAGAGGGTCGGAGAACAGTATGCAACGCAGGATTCGGTTTCAATCGTTCAATCGTCTGTGCAGTTAACCAAGGATGAGCTCAGTGTTGAAATGCAGAGGATCGAACAATCTGCAGATGACCAATTCGATGAGATAGCATACTACATCCGTTATAAGGATGGAGTTGTTATTGTAGGGGCCAAGAATGATCCTTCGAGTTTGAGAATATCCAATCAGGAAATAGGAATGTACATGGGTGAAAATGTTATGTCATATTGGAATCAGAATAAGCAGAGAACGCCGACGCAGTTGGAAATCCCGTATGGAGGATCTTTGCGGCTCGGAGGTGCAATGTTTCAGCCGAGAACAAGTGGCAACATAAGCTTGCTCTGGGTAGGTGAGGATTGAGATATGCAGCAGATACGATTTGAAGATGATTTGTGGAGACCGGTAGATGAAAATGGCGATGTGATTGAGTCAGAGGGAGTGCAGATAACTACGCTCGGAACAGTTATGCCAGTCGCGTGGTATCTTGGAACGTTCTTTAATTGTGATTCGGAATCAAAAAGTCTGGTTTTTCTGTCAGGTTTGAATTATGAAAATGATGATGCGGAGAGAGTAAATCGTTATAGATTCCGGATTCATTATCGGGTGAGGTTGATTGGTGGAGATGTTGATATAGATGATTATGATACGAAATCAATCCCTTCGGCAAGCCTCGATGTGCAAAACCGTGTTAGTGGGAATGTAGTTGGGTCTGTTTCGCTCAAAAAATTCTATGATGCATCTATTGATATACCCTATGATGGTCAGGAATTTGAAGTAATCTTCAATTTGGAATCATTGTTTGATGATGAAGAAATATATAGATCGGCAGGGCAAAGAATAATAAGGTTCTATGCGCCGCCCAGTTTGAATATCGTACCACCGAGTACATTTTATCTCAATGGGTTGAATGAGTTCGTGGCTCCAATTGGATCACCGTATACCTCAATTATTAGTGGTGCGATCAGTTCTCAAAGATATGGGTATGGCGGCATAGCGATGCCTGTAAGAAATGAGAATTATCCCTATGTAGTATCGGGTTCGGAAACAAATAGCATTTTCTGGTACCCTGAGTTGTGGTCGGATTCGGATGATGGAACAAGTTACAGATATTCGTTGAAGTGTGTATTGCAAGTTTCAGATCCGAATGATCCTGAGTACATGGTCACGCTTGTGAATCAATCTGTGACGGGTTCAGTAGTTTT
>Ga0247610_10000233_pt1 | contig 89680 bp, 81 predicted proteins | sample 174DNAGHGhighgp2_FD_193483 | JGI IMG/M metagenome (GOLD analysis project Ga0247610, IMG submission 193483) | Sheep rumen microbial communities from Palmerston North, Manawatu-Wanganui, New Zealand - 1742 DNA GHGhigh gp2 | ecosystem: Host-associated > Mammals > Digestive system > Stomach > Rumen... | reverse complement strand
AATGGCCTGATGACCGCGTTAGTTCCGAACGCACGCTCCTGTGGCGATACATCGTTGTCATTGGGTACCGGTGCGTATGACGGTCACACGGCGATGGCTATCGGTGGTTTCCATTACCTCAACGACAACTTATTGTTGAACGCTGGTGTAGCATGGGGTAATACCGATGATTTGGCATATCGTATGGGCGTAACCTTCTCTTGGTAATTTTAAGAGAGCATCAAAGCTAGGGAGGGCTAAACCCTCCCTAGTTCGTATTAGGAGATAAATAATGAGATACCTCAGTCAAATGATTTTATTTTTAGCCGTTATAAGCTTGGCAGCATATCAATATCTTGAAAATCAAACTATGAAAGATGAGTTTGCAGCAAAGATAGCCAGTATCCAAGGGGAAAATCAAACCCCGCAGATGATTTATGTTTATAGCTTAGAAGAAGCCATGGTCGGCATCAATGCGGCAGAGGAAAAAAATAAGTTTGAGCAAGAGGCATTAAGGCTGAGCGATGAAGTCACCGCCGCCGAAGAAAAAATTATGAGCATAAAAGATAAATCCGTTCAAGAAGATTTTTCTGATGTATATTTAAATTCCTTACGCCTAAAGCGGGATAATTTGGTTGAAGAATACCATAAAATGCTAGAGGATTTGAGTAATAAGGTAAATAAAAGCCTAGAAGAAATTGCTGCTGAAAAAAAAGCCAGCACAATTTTCTTAAAGAGCATGATTGCCGTCAATACGCCTTATGTGGTTGATGTCACTCCTGAACTTATTGCCAAATTAAAGAAGTAAGGAGTTTTCCCTATGATACCTAAAATTGTCCATTATTGCTGGTTTGGCGATAAGCCGCTGGGGGATCTGGAGCAAAAATGCGTTGCTTCATGGTCAAAGATGTTGCCCGATTATGAAATCAAGCGTTGGGGCAATGAGTGCCTTGATCAATTTGATAACAAATATCTCCGTCAGGCGGTGGAGGCCAAGAAATGGGCATTCGTATCAGACTATGTGCGCTTGGTAGCGCTATGGAACGAAGGCGGCATATACTTTGATACCGATGAAGAAGTCGTCAGACCTTTAGACGAGTTTTTAGACCATGACTTCGTTATCGGCTCTCAGCGTTGCGGTTCGGCAAAAGGTATCAGTCCGGCTTTAATCGGCACTGTCCCGCATCATGAAATCATCGGGCATATCTTAGATGTTTATAACAATATGGAATTTGTAAAACCGGACGGCAGTTATGACCAAACCCCCAATCCGGTCTTCTTTTCTAATGTTCTAAACGATTTTTATGGTATCAAAAATACTTATATCAAAAAGGGCAGGGTAAAGATAAAAGATAAATGTTGGCTTTATCCTTATACCTATTTCTGCACCGATAATAAAAACGCTTATGCCATACACCATTATTCCGGTAGTTGGCGTCCGGCATGGCGCTTAAGGGATAAGTGGAAATTTAAATTTTTGGGAAAACAATATCTCATTCGCAAATATAAATATAAAATCAAACATGGTATTGGCGAGCCTATGCCGCAAAACGATAATGAGAAAATACTGTTTTCTGTTCCGACCGGCAGACATAGTTGGTTTCGCTTGATAGAGATTAAGTGAGGCAATAATGGGCTTTCGTAAATTGGATAAATGGCTAAAGGCCAAAGTCGGCGGATATGAATTACCACCGATTATAAAATCTAAGCCATGGGAAATTAAACCATCAGATAAACTTTGTATTTTAGCTCCGCACGCCGATGATGAAGCAATCGGTTGCGGCGGACTTTTGATTAAATACGGTTCACAATGCGACGTGATATTATTAACCGACGGTAGCAAAGGCGGGGATAGGACCAAACCTGATGAAACCGCGACGACACGTCAACAAGAATTTATCAAGGCTATGGATTATTTCAAAGTGGCAAATTATCACATAATGGGCGCCAAAGACGGCTATTTGATAGATGCGTATGATAAATTTAAACAAATAGATTTCAGCTGTTATGATTACGTCATTATGCCACACTCCCATGATCCGCATAAAGATCACATTGTGCCGCAGGCATTTTTTGCACGGCTTAAAAAAGAAAATAATAAGATAACCGCCCAAACCGTTTATTATGAGGTTTGGGGGGCAATGACCTCTCCTACCCATTACATAGATATTTCAGATGTAGTAGCCGAAAAGAGAAAAGCGATAAACATCTACGCTTCGCAAACGTCAAATATAGATTACGCCTCGCGCATTTTGGGGCTTAACCATTATCGCGGTATCAAACACTACGTAGAATACGAAGAAGATTATACTATCGCTTAAAGCCGCATACGTCAGGCATAAAAATATTACCGAGTGCCGTTTGCACCTGTTGCGGGGTAAAATACTGGCTGAGCATTTTGTTTTTTTCAATTTTTAACAGGTTAGAGGGAAGCCTTGAAATTCCGTTCATACGAAACTGCGAACAGGGAAAAGGGAGATATTGGAACGTAACGCCTTTATCCATAAAGCATAACCACTTTTCTTTATCGCTTACAATCTTAAAATCTTCACGATAATTGCCGTATAGAGAAAACAAATTTTTTCTGATAAAAGACGATTGGTGCGCAAGGGTATTGGTTAAAAAGAATTCTTTTTTGAGTTGAGCTGGATACGTTTTGATGAAGCAGTCTTCAATTTTATCAAATACTCTGTAAGACTGCCCATAAAAAACATCAGCCCCATCTGCTATTAAATAAGGCATGACTTTGTTTACTGTCTGCGGCTCATAGAGTAAATCTCCGCCATTTAAGAAGAGAAGATGTTTTCCTTTGGCTAAGCTGATACCTTTGTTCATTGCCGGATAAATACCATTGTCCTCTTCAGAAATAAAAGTATCAATTCGCACTGTATATTTTTCAAGTTTTTCCAAGGTATCATCAGTTGAGGCCCCGTCAATCACAATCCATTGAAAGTCTTGGTTTGTTTGTGTCATAACGCTTTTGCACGTAGCCTCAATAAAAGGCTCGTTTTTGCAAACGGTTATGATAGAAAGTAAAGGCGCACTCATATTATATCCTGATATTAAATGAGATAATAGTATGATTTTAAACAATATTGTCAATCATAAACATATCGCATCCTTCATAAATTTACGATGAAACACAAATATCTGTTGCAATTTACTTTTTGCCATACTAACCTCAAACCATAGAAAACAAGAGAGGACACATCATGCCAAAGATTTCTGTTTTAATGCCGGTCTATAAAACCAAAGAAGAGTTTTTACGTCAAACCATAGAAGCGGTCTTAAACCAAACCTACTAGGTTTTTGAATTTTTGATTTTAGATGATAGCCCCGAGGATGATCGTGAAGTAGTGGTAAAATCTTATACTGATAAACGCATTAAATATATGAAAAACGAGCAAAACTTAGGCATAACCCCCAGTCGCAACAAACTTATAGATATGGCAAAAGGGGAGTATTTAGCAGTTCTTGATCATGATGATGTTTGCCGTCCCGCACGTTTTGAAAAAGAAGTCGCTGTTCTGGACAGTCATCCGGAAATCGGCGTTGTCAGCTGCTGTGTGCATAAAATGGTTGCCAATAAAAATATCAAAATGCCTGAAACAAGTGCAGATATTAAAATTTCTTTGATGATGCGTTGCGCCGTCAATCACTCTGCCGCAATGATAAGAAAGTCCGTTTTAGAAAAAAATAACATCCGTTATGATGCCCATTATTCGCCGGCGGAAGATATGAAACTTTGGCAGAGTTTAATTGATTTAACCGAGTTTTATAATATTCCTGAAGTATTGTTGGATTATCGTGATTGGGAGAATAACACCACCAGCCGCCAACATGATAAAATGGAAAAAGCGTCTCTTGAATTGTTAGCCGAAAATGAAATCCGTTTTCCTGAGCTGTGGCGTAAATGCGCGCTGACCAAAGCCGAGTATCGCTATACAATCCGTTTGTTTAATTGTATTCCGTTTTTAGACATCAGAACTAAAGGTCGCCGCACATCAGCAAAATTATTTGGTTTTATTCCGCTGTATAGTGCTAAAAGAAGTATTAAGGCTTAAAAGAACGGATCGTATGCCCACTGTAACAGCGCTTGTCTTTGTTTTTTGCGACAGTCTAAATTAAGCACCATACAATTTCTCTTAACTTGCATATAGTGTCGCTTAAAAGCCTTCCAACGTTTAATCTGTATTGTATCAACAGGCTCAATCCGCCGTCCCATGTAATATCGGCAATACCATTGAAACCACCCGCGCACATCAGGCGCAATAATCCACCCCTTCTTTTGCCAATCAGACAAATTCATGCGCGATTTAACCTGAAAATAATTCATTTTAGCGTCAGGTTTTAGCGGGCTGAGTTTCGCTCTTTCAAACCAAAATTGAGGGAATTCATTTTGGCAGTCATTTAAGTAATGCCCCTCAAACACACCCAGCTCAAGCATTTGCGGCGGCGTTAATTGCGGTTTAAAATCAGGGGCAAAATCAGCACCGATTGCAGTTGCGTAGTGATATTCATAACCTTGTTGCATCTTATCATTGACAATCATGAAGCCCTCCGCCAAAGAAATAATTTTCAATCAATAAAATTCAACGATTTTTCTTAAAAATTAAGCAGACATTAAAACATTTAAACTAAAATACCTATCTAAATAAAAAGGAATACAAAAAAATGACATTACCGACTTTACACGAAGCTCATCAACTCGTTCAAAATTTAGCCACAGAAATGGCAAACCTACACATTGGCAAAAAAGAAAGTTTTGGGCATTATCTGCGTGTGGCACAAAATGCCGAAGGGATAGCCAAATGTCTTCCTCACTTAAATCCGGAAAAAGCATACATTATGGGGTTGCTGCACGATTACGGGCAAGTAGATGAAGCCAAAGATCATCATTTTTTTCATGGCCTTATCGGATATCAAAAGCTCTGTGCGCTGGGCTATGATGAAGCGGCACGTGCGGCATTGGTGCATAGCTTTTTTGAGCATGAAAATATTACCCCCGAGCGCTATCACTCATATGATGCAAATGCAATCAGAGAATGCGCCCATTTATTAAGTTTAACACCCTTTGATGATTATGACCGGCTGGTGCATTTAGCCGATTTGATGGCCGTAGGCGAAAAAGCGACCACCATAGAGAGACGTTTTGAATATCTGGCTGCAACTTACCGCATTAACGAAGAGATGATAAAAGATAAATTTCAATTAGCCTGCAACTTAAAGCATTATTTTGATAATCTGTGCGGGCAAGATGTTTATGATATCTTAAATATCAAACGCCTTTCATCTCATCACGAGCAATAATATTTTCAGTTGCACCGACAGAGAAAAAAGCGGTTGACTCTTGGCAATTTTCTTATACATTATCCAAAGTTTTAATGGTAATCAGGAGAGAGCTTATGTCCATATTAGAAACCGTCAATTCCCCAAAAGACATAAAAAAATTAACCGTATCAGAGTTAGAAACATTAGCCGCGGATATTCGTGAAGCATTATTTAACCGGCTGACCAAATTTGGCGGACATTGCGGTCCGAATTTTGGTATTGTAGAAACAGAAATTGCAATGCACTATGTGTTTAATTCCCCAAAAGATAAGTTTGTTTTTGATGTATCACACCAAAGCTATCCGCATAAGATGCTGACCGGACGCAAAGCCGGTTATTTGGACGAAACACGCTTTCACGAAGATTCCGGATATACCAATCCTGATGAGAGCGAACACGATTTATTTAATGTCGGACACACTTCAACCTCTATCTCATTAGCTTCCGGTTTAGTTAAAGCAAGAGACTTAAAAGGCGGCACCGAAAATATTATCGCGCTCATCGGCGACGGCTCTCTCTCGGGCGGAGAAGCATTGGAAGCGTTGGATTTTGCCGGTTCTGAAATTCATTCCAATTTTATCATCATTGTTAACGACAATCAGCAATCTATTGCCGAGGTGCATGGTGGTTTGTATGAGAATTTAGCCGAACTCCGCCAGACCAAAGGCACCGCACCCAATAACTTCTTTACGGCGCTTGGCTTAGATTATATGTATGAAGATAACGGCAACGATATTGAATCAATGATAACCCTGTTTGAAAAGGTCAAAGATATTGATCACCCGATTGTTTTGCATATCAACACTCAAAAAGGCAAAGGTTTTAAATTAGCCGAAGAAAATCGTGAGTTGTGGCACTGGTGTATGCCGTTTGATCGGACAACTGGCAAGTGGAACGTAACTTTTCCGGAAGAAACATACACTTCACTGACGACTGATTACATTATGAACAAGGCAAAAAAGGATAAAGATTTTGTGGTAATCACGCCGGCAATGCCAATGACCGCAGGGTTAAATCAAGAACTTCGTCAGCAGTTGGGCAGTCAATATGTAGATACCGGTATTACCGAAGAGCACGCCGTTGCCTTTGCTTCCGGTATTGCTAAAGCAGGCGGTAAGCCGTTGATCGTCACCAATGCCACCTTTATACAGCGCACTTATGATCAAATCTCGCAAGATGTGTGCATTAACAATAATCCCGTTACAATCGTGCTTAATTTTGCTTCTTGCTATGGATTGACCGATGTAACACACTTAGGCATTTTTGCCATTTCGGCATTTGCCAACATTCCCAATTTGGCAATTTTAGCTCCAACCTCCAAAGAGGAATACTTGAATATGCTTGATTGGGCAGTGGACCAAAAATCTCATCCGGTGATGATTTTAATGCCGGGAAATGAAGTCACATCACGCCCTGCAGACAAAGATTTCAGCCACATCAATACCTTTAAGGTTGAGGAATGCGGTTCAAAAGTTGCCATTTTAGCGCTTGGCGGTTTTTATCAAAAAGGCGAGAGCTTGGCAAAGGAGATAGAAAAATCATTAGGTTTTAAGCCGACACTCATCAATCCGCGTTTTGCTTCAGGTGTTGATGAAAAGCTCTTAACCGAGTTAGAAAAAGACCATAAACTTGTTATAACCTTAGAAGACGGTATCATAGACGGCGGATTTGGTGAAAAAGTCGCCACCTTCTATGGAGCATCCGAGATGAAAGTCAAAGTCTATGGCTTAAAAAAAGCGTTTTATGATCGCTACAATCCGGAAGATTTGCTAAAATCTCAAGGTATGTCAAACGAGCAAATCATAGCGGACATCAAAGCGCTTATCTAAACAATTTTGTAAGAGGCAAGAGCGTCATAAAAATAATTTGACAATGACGCTTAAACCTCATTACAATACCTCGAAACGAACCACTATTTATAGGAGACCAAAATGAAATTTGTATGTAAAATTTGCGGTTATGTTCACGAAGGCGATACCGCACCTGATACCTGCCCGAAATGCGGTCAAAAAGACGTATTTGTAAAATCCAATCCTTATGCCGGAACAGAAACCGAAAAGAATTTAGCCGCCGCTTTTGCCGGTGAATCTCAAGCGCGCAACAAATATACCTATTTTGCATCTAAAGCAAAGAAAGAAGGCTTTGAGCAAATCGCCGCTTTATTCTTAAAAACCGCAGATAATGAAAAAGAACATGCCAAAATGTGGTTTAAGGAGTTAAACGGCATCGGTGATACCAAAGAAAACTTAAAAGCTGCCGCCGATGGTGAAAACTATGAGTGGACAGATATGTATGAAGACTTTGCCAAGACTGCGGAAGCTGAGGGATTTACCGAGTTAGCCAAAAAATTCCGCGGTGTTGCTGCCATTGAAAAACATCACGAAGAGCGTTACAGAGCCTTGCTTAAAAATATAGAAATGCAACAAGTTTTTGCAAAAAGTGAAGTCAAGGTTTGGGAATGTCGTAACTGCGGACACATTGTTGTCGGCACATCTGCTCCTGATGTTTGTCCGGTATGTAACCACCCGCAAAGCTATTTTGAAGTTAACGCCGAAAACTACTAATAGCAATCCCCACAGACAAAAAGCCGAGTTCAAAACCTCGGCTTTTTTGTTGTGTTTTAAGATATGGCTGATAAACTCAAAAACATGATTAACTGGAGAGGATAAATGAAGAAATTTCTAAGCGTATTAAGTGCGTGCCTTATATTTACAGCTTTATCGGCAACCGCCGCAAGCAGAGATTTTATAATCGGCGATGAAACAAACAAATTAGCCTGCACCTTACAAACCCCGAAAGATATAAATGATTATCCGTTGGTTATCATCTACCATGGGCTTAATATTGATAAAGATATGCTGTTGTTAACAAAGATTGCCGATAAATTGGAAGAGGAAAACATCGCCTCTTTGCGGTGCGATTTTAACGGTCACGGTAAAAGTTACGGTGCTTTTGAAAATATGACAATACCAAATGAATTGGAAGATGCCAAACGGGTTTATGAATATGCGCAAAATAATCTTAAGCAGACCTCAATATCTTTGGTCGGGCATTCTCAAGGCGCTGTGATTGCCGGCATGTTAGCAGGAGAATTAGGAGAGAATAACATAAATAGTATTGTCTTATTATCCGCCGCTCCAAATATCAAAGACAATGCGATTAAAGGCGATTTTTTTGGTATTCAGTTTGATGCAAAAAATCTGCCGCAATATTTAGAGTTACCGGACGGACATAAAATTGGTATGGAATATTTCAAAACCGCACAAGTTTTGCCGATTTATGAAACTTCCGAAAAATATCAAGGAGAGGCTTTGATTGTGCACGGCACGCATGATGAACTGGTGCCTTATACTTATGGGATAAAATATTACGAACTTTATGACAAGAGTGAGATAAACCTTGTTAAAAAAGCCAACCATTGCTTTGTCGGACAAGAAGATGAAATAGCCCAAATAACCGCGGATTATTTTAAGAAAAAAGCAGAGTAATCGCATGTCATATTGCAACTGGGAAAACACTTCAGAAAAAAATATCCGCTATCATGATGAGGAGTGGGGCATCCCTGTTTATGATGATAAAAAACAGTTTGAATATCTGATGATGGAGGTTATGCAGTGTGGGCTTAATTGGAACATGATGATAAACAAACGTGACATCTTTCGTCTCTGCTTTGACAACTTTGATTATGATAAAATAGCCCTCTATACCGCAAAAGATATTGACCGGATTATGAGCACCGCAGGGATGATAAAAAGTCCCCGAAAGATTGAAGCCATTATCCATAACGCCAAATGCTTTCAGCAAATCCGTGCCGAATTTGGGAGTTTTTGCAATTATCTGTGGCGATATTCAGATGGCAAAACCATAATATATGACAAGCATAATGATGGCTATATTCCTGTAAGCAATGGTTTATCAGATAAAATCAGCAAAGATTTGAAAAAGCGTGGCTTTAAGTTCTTAGGCTCTGTAACGGTCTATTCGCACCTTCAGGCTTGCGGTATGATAAACGATCATGATAAAAACTGCCCACGTTATCAATACATCATAACTCACTTCCCGACCATCACTAAACACCGCAATGCCGAAAAATCCGTCATCAGCTTTAGTAATATCTTTTAATTTGCTACTACACAAGGGAAGAAATTTATTCTTTTAATGCCTTTAAGGCATCTCTCCTTTCATTTGGATAACGATTTTGCTTTACCTTTTGACGTTTAGCTAAGGGTAACGAGGAAAGATACTTATTTACACTATTTTTTTATTTACTCATCAATAAGGGGTTATTTAATAAATTTAAAATAAATTGTTGCTTAGCTTCAATTATTTGACCATAAGCACGCATTTGCGCAATTGTGCCGCATCTGCCGTAACAATTATCAGGATTGGCAAGATCAAAATAAAGATTTTTCAATATATCTGATTGTTCTTTATAATTTTTTATCAGTTGTTCTTCGGATTGAGTATAAAATAAATTAATTACACGATAAAAAATATTGTCTAAACATATGTTAAAATGTGCGGTTTCATCAGCTATAGTTTCTAAACCGCTGCCGGTATAATCGCTTACACAATTTAAGGTTTGTTGCTTAAGCCTTTCTAGTTCATCTTTTATAGCCAACCTTGTTGTATCATAATAACGAATACGATAAGTATTGGCAATGCCGTTATAATCAAGCAAATAGGCTAAATTTTCGTATTTACCGTCAGTATTCTTAATAAAAAGTTGGTCAATAGGGTAGGCTTTTTGTTCAATAATGATATTTCCGTCATCAATAAAATCCGGACTCAAATGGATATTCTCACTATTTAGCTTGGTCGCCTTATTTCCGTTTTCAAAAGGAGAACTGTAAAGAATATCCACACCTTTAAGTGCATTGATATCAGCCTCAGAAAAGGCAACGGCATTAAAGGAATTTAAGATTAAACAAAAACTGCCAACCCTATATAACCAACTTATTTTCACGTTTATAACCTTTCTATTCGTGGAATCCACCCTTTATACTTTTTTGAATCAGGATTATCTTTTAGAAATTTTATAAAATTAGATTTTAATAATTCTTTAAAATCATTTGATTTTTTATCTTTCTCTATCTGATTTAAAGTCGGTATCATTTCCTTGGATAGCAGTTTTTTAGATGGATAACCAAAATCATTTAAGGATTTATGTAGCAATGTTAATGCAGATGTTGGTTTTAGCATGACAAACATTGTTAGTAAGACCTTAGAATTATCATTGTTATCCACGGTTTCCAATCGATATTGGTCATAAAAATCTAGTTTATAGATTAATTGAGCATCTGCTTTAGTAATATCTTTTAATTTGCTACTACACAAGAGAAAAATTTATTGATATTTATTTAGATGAGGAATACAATCAGAAACACAATGGAGGGAAAATGAAAAAGATATTTTTAATTTTAGGTTTGATGTTGGCTTTGATAAATCCTGCACAGGCAGAGGAAGAACAAAAATTCAAAAATCCTTTATTTTATCAGCAATTAATTGATGTTATGGATGATAGTATGTATTTATTAACACCAACAACAAAATTCTTTGATGCCCTTGTTCCAGAGCAATACATTAAAGTTGAGTGTAAGTTACTTAAAAATGAAGAAAATTTTATTGAGCTGTTATGCAATGATTGCACAAATTTGATATGTGATAAACATCAGAAACGAATTAATACTTTTGAAATTTTACCAAATGATGAAAAGAGTGAGAAATATTATATTCGGCACAGAGTCTTTGATGAAAGCAAAGACTCCATGCTTAGAGAAAATTTATTATGGTCTGACGGACTAATATCTGTTATACCAACTATTTAAACAATCATTATTTCCAAAAACTTTCAGGAATTTGATTAAATTGTTCTAATGCCCATTTATCTCTGTGTGGCAAGCCTCGTATTATAGCCTTTTTAAAGGCTTTTTTGTCTCTGGATTTAAGAGAAGATATGAAGCCCTCTTGTCTTTTTATGTTGCCTTTGTTATAGTAAAAATCTAGAATAATTAAACGAAGCGGAGAAGGTAAGCTATCAAATTCTTTTAATTCGTAACGAGCTTGCTTTAAATTATTTGAAAGATGTTCATTCAGCATTTTCGTCATACTATCCTCGGATAAGCGTAATTTACTAAATTTCTTAAAATAGTCAGCAGTATAATTGCGATACTTGGGTTTGCCTTCAGAGTCTTTTTCTTGTTGCAATGATGTAAATAAGTTGTATGCCTCATTTACCTCTGATTTGCTTGCTTTTCGTCCATCAATTTCCCAATTCATACTTTTGAAAGCTGTCTCATTATCTAACAGTTTTCCTATGCCTGCAGTAATATGTCCGTATTTATCTAAATAGATAAAAGACTTCATATTTTCTGTTTTGACGAGATTTTCTCCCATCAATTTTATGAATGCATTATCATTATCTTGAGTGTTTTCACGCACGTTCTCACTCCTTGCACTATCAGATTCGCCATCGGTAGGTTGTGGGATGTTTTCATCGGTCTCTTCATCGCGGCGATAAGCATCGCGGACATTTTTAGCCTCACGCGCCAATGCTGTTTGGCTGGGTTGTAACGGATTACTCTGTAAAGTTTGGTTGTTTTGCGTTAAAGCCCTTTCTTTGAGTACTTCGTCAATCAAATCATCACCATGAGCAAAGTCATAGTTGATGCTATCTGCCAAGTCAGCATTTTGCAAGATAGCTTCCCGACTACCATATTTATTTAAAAGCTCATTGATTTTCTTTTTGTTGCGTTTAACAGTTGATGGATCCGTTGTCATCAGATCCGATACTAAATTATAATTTGACATTGATTTTCTCCTAAATTTAAGATTTAAAACAAAAAGAGCCGCAACCGCATAGGTTACAGCTCTGATTAAAAATTCACCCTCTCTGTCAACTTCGTTGACATCTCCCCCGTCTAAGGGGGAGAAAAAAGGACACAAAAAAAGCCCTCAACTTTGAGGGCTTTTGCGGTAACAACTCACCACTATAGATATTTCTATATCAAGCTATGACAGATGTCAATACTTTGCAAGGGCGGTCTAAAAATAAATTCTCTCTATGGCGTGTTCAACCGTATCGGTTGTTTCTTTGCCGATTTTTTGCAAATCAAGCGGCGCCGTATTCATTACAATCGGAAACCCGACCGCTTTAAGCATACTCTCATCATTATAGTAGTCACCAAATGCCATACATTCTTTAGGCTTTATCCGAAGTGTTTTAATGATTGCTTTTAAGGCTGTTCCTTTATCTGTCTTTAGCGGCGTAAAATCCGTCCAATCACTGCGCCCGAGATGTATGGCGCATTTATGACCGTATAATTTTTGTAACCTGTCTCGATGCGCCATAGAGCAGGGGTTATAAACCGCAACTTTAAGAATTGGCTCTCTAATTGCCCGAATATTTTTGATTTTTCTAACCTTAATTCCCGCTTCATTTTTCATATATCGATAAAAAGCCTCTGTCTTAGGCATGATATATTGTGTATCGGGTGTAGATATTTGCACCTCACAATTTTCTTCCGCTAAGATACTTTCGGCAATCTTAAACGCCAATTCACGCTCTAATTCCTTTTGATAAATAATCTGATTTTGATAAACGCCCAGACAACCGTTTTCACAAAGATAAATAATCTCATCTTTAACCGGACGGAATAGCACTTGCAGATTTTGATATTGCCGTCCGCTTGCTGCCATAAACAAAATGCCTTTATCTTTTTTTAATCGCCGAATTTGTAAAAACAATTCATCAGACACCTGCTTTGTGCTGTTGAGCAACAATGTTCCGTCAATATCTGAAGCAATCAGTTTGATGTTGTTAATTAAATCGCTCATATTATTATCCTTTTTGTCGCTCAAGCCACTGCACCAACTCTTGCGGACAATCCCGCGGTCCGCGCACCGCCCGCACATCAAATTCAGCTAATTTTTGAAAAGTCATTAAATTTTTATCATACTCTTTAAGCTTTTTTATCCGCATAACTTTGCTTATCGTTAAATTTTTATCCTGATAGCTGTACGGGATATCCGCTTCTGTAACCTCACATTGATAAAGAACGGCAGAATAGGGAACTCCGACATACATATAAACAATATCACCGACTTTAAGTTTGGCGGATTGCTTCCAAATAATCTCATTCTCTTTCTTAAAAGCCCCCACAATATCAAAGAACTTCGGATTAGCCGGTATCAGCCACGCCTGCTTATTTCCTTTATACTTGGCGCGTTTTCCGATAGTGAAAGCATGACTTTTATCAATAAGCGCCATAACCGTATCATCATTTAGTGTTTCATCTAAAATAAGCGTTATCCAGCTTTTTTTATTCATATGATATGCCGGATAAAATCCTTTTTCTTTTAAGAGCAACCGTATCTCATTTTCATCAAGTTTGATATTAACCACATCAACCGCACCGCTTAACTTTTTATCAATCTTGCTCTTATCAATGTTCATAATAAGCGCATACCATTTCTCATTAATAGGATTTCGAAACACCCCGTAATCTTCAGATTTCTCCCACGGAAAATCCGGATCATCGCCATAATGTTGCTTAATCAATTCGGCTATACGGTTAGCTTGTGCTCCGACAAATTGGCAAGCCACAAAACAATGTGTTTTAATATCTTCTAACACCGCTTCATAAGCACTGCGCACAAGGCCTGCAAATCCGACAGCCATTTCTTCTACCCGAAGCGGCATATACACGTCATCACTGTCAACATCATAGACCACACCATTGACTAGCCCCGTTTGATCAATCGTTACAATCGCCTTAAAGCTGTCGTTCATAAATGTTTTTTCGATAACATACCCGTTTTTATTTTGCTTAAACCCATAAGGAATAAGAGCTTTGAGATTAACCGTTGAGCATTTAAAAATTTTGTCTTCAATAGTCATAAAGCACTACTTCCTAATCTTAAAGCGAATTGTTAAAATATTTTGTTCATCTTGACGCCGATAAGCCATCTCATCAGAAAGTTTTTTGGCTAAAAAGACACCCAATCCGCCAATCTTACGCTCTTTTAGTTCCTGATTTACATTCGGCTGTTTCTGCGCTAACGGATTATATTTTTTGCCTCTGTCCATAAATATAATCGTATAAATATCATCTTCTAAAGCAGTGGCAATTTGCACGCGCGCAACATCTGTAGCTTTATAAGCATAAAGAGAAATATTGGAGAAAATTTCTTCAGCAGCCATTGTCACATTAAATTGGATATGCTCATCAATCTTATGCGTTTTCATCTCTTTTCGGATGAATGTCAAAACGTCACTTATTTTTTTAACATCTGCCTCAATATCTAAAATGTGTTTATTCTTCCCTTTATACATAAAGTCTAACATAGTAATATCATCAGATTGTGAAGCACCTTTAGTGAACTTTTTGATGTCTTTTAAGACAAATTGCAAATTATCTTGAGGTGTTGCATTAGCCTTTTGTAGAATATTTTTAAGTTTCATTTCACCATACCTCTTAAAAGATTTGTTTTCAGCTTCGGTTACGCCGTCTGTATATAAGAACAGATGTTCATTAGGTTGAAGTCGTAAATGCTCTGCCACAAACTTGGCATCTTTCTTAATTCCCAGTGCGATATTTTTCTTTGGCGCTAAGAAATGATAGCTTTCACCATTTCCCATAAGTGGCGGATTATGTCCGGCATTGACATAATTAACGTCACCCGTTTTTAAGTCAATCACCGCCATAAACGCCGTCACAAACATACACCCTTCATTACCTTCATATAATTGGTTGTTGGTATGCTCAAAAACCACTTCTGGAGCAAGTTTACCTTTACTGATGTTCTTAATCAGCGTAATAGCTTTCATCATATAAAGAGCCGCCGGAATTCCTTTTCCTGAAACATCCGCAACCACAATGGTAAATTTATCATCATCAACAAAGAAGAAATCATAAAAATCTCCACCAACTTGCTTAGCCGGTTCCATTAATGTCGCAATATCAAAAGAACTGTGGTTTGGTATCTGCGTAGATAATGCGGCCTTTTGAATATTTCTGGCAATTTCCAACTCACTTTGGCTTTTTTGTTTTTCTGTTGCTTCTTCTCTTTCCTGTTCAATATAATTAAGCAGGTTGAATTTCATATTTGAGAGAGCAGATGCCAAACGATAAATATCCGAAGTGGACGGGATCTCGCGAAAAGTCTTGCTAAAGTCACCGTTACCATATTGTGTGGCAATATCCCCCAAGGTGCGTAGTTGAATTGTTGAGTGATGACAAATCCGGTTAATCAAGGCAAGCAACAAAATAATGCAGATAAGAAGAGATGTCAGGATCTTAAATTGAAATTGTTGCATCGGCTGCAAAAATTCATTCTGAGCATAAACTAAGCAAACTCCCCAACCGATATGCTTAATCGGCGCATAGAAGAGAATAGCCGCATCATTAACCAAAGGGGCATAAGGAATATGTATATGTCCGGAGCGACCGGCCTGCAATTCCTTACCGACCGAAATCAGTTGCGGTAAATTGATTTCCTTTGCCTCCTCAAAGATTGTTTTTTTGAGAGCAATATCAGGATTAGGATGCGCCACAAATAAACCGGATTTAGATAAGAGTAATAATTTTCCGGATTTATAAAATGAGAAATCGCTGACATGTGATTGAATATCTGATAAGCCGATTGTAATAGCCATTAAACCGTCAAAATCATCAATATTGCTAAAAGCAAACGGAACCAAACAGGTAACAACAATTTGATTTCTGCCCTTATCAATATAGGGTTCAGACCAATAAATATTTTCTTTTTTGGGAACTTCCTTAAACCACGGAAATTTATTATAAATATTACTTATTTCCTCTATATTAAAAGCAATATATTGGTTTTCATAGAATTTACTGAGATATAAATTACCGCGCGAAACATTTTCCGGTGCAAACACATAAACCCAAGCATCAATAATATCAAGATCGCTTTTATCAACAGTTTTAAGTGCAGAATACAACACCATTCTAAGCGAGGGTATGTTATTATTATCAATTTGCTCTAAAGTATTTTTAGCATTAAGCACCACGCGTTCGGCAGCGGTAACAATCCGTGTAAAATCGGAGATATAAGCTTCAACGGAAATCTTGGCATTATTTTCAATTTGCGATTTGATAATCGGAGCCGATTGTTCCGAAATCAGCGCCGCCAATCCCAAATATCCGAGTCCGACACACGTCAAAATACCAAAATTAAGCTTGAAATTAAGCGAGTGTCGGCTAAGCCAAGATCTCAAAATATTTTTCATGCTTTCGCTTCTAACATTTCATCAAAACCGGTATATTCAAAAATATTTCTGATATCATCAGATACATTGATGAGTTTTAATGTGCCGCCTTGTTCGGTAAGCGTTCTTTGTAACATCAAAAAGGCGCGCAATCCTGCCGAAAACACATATTCCACACCTTTCATATCAAAAATGAGTTCTTTAACTTCAGTTAAATCAATGTTTGTAAGTTGCGGCGAAGTATTAGGATCTAACCAACCTGTTAAAACGCAGGTTAACTTTTTTCCTTCTCTTACTTGTTTGATGTCTAAGCCTTTACTTTCTGTTTCCATATTTTATCCCCTAAATAAATTGCAATTTTTCCTAAGATTAAAATATACTTCAAATCTTAATATGTGAATAATATTTTAAAATTATTAAAAAAGAAGTTAATATAAAAAACAGATTGACTCTAAAAATATAGTTTGTAAAATCCCTGACATATAAAATATAGAGAATTTACAACCGGAGAAAGTGTAACATGAAAAAAATGGCAGTGCACTTACATATCCACTATGTTGACCAGTTGCCACAGATATTATGTTATTTAAAGAATTTAGAAGATGCAGATTATGATTTGTTTGTAACCACAACTGCTCCAACAGACAGTCTTTCTGCCATAAAATCAGCCTATCCGACGGCAAAAATTTGGAATGTTCCAAATCTTGGGTATGACATTGGTCCGTTTATTGATTTTTTACATCATATAAACTTAGACGACTATGAATATATCTTAAAGCTGCATACGAAAGGTAAAACCAGCAAAAACTATACACGCTTAAACGGTAATCGGTTTGATAATGCCTTGTGGGGCAGGGTGCTGTGGGATAGTCAATTAGCAACCAAAGAACGCCTGCAAACAAATTTAAAGATTTTAGAAAGCAATTCAACCGTTGGCATGGTAGGTTCTAAATATTGCATCACTTCTGCGTCAAGGGATTATAATAAATTATTACCCCAAATCAATGCTGAATTAGAAAAGCTTAATTTTTCTCCAGTTACAAAATTATCTTTTGTTGCCGGCTCAATGTATTTAGTCAGAGCCAAATGTTTAGAGCCTTTATTGCATTATAAAATTAACGATTTTTCTACTACGGACGGCAATGTGAAAGAAGGCACTTTGGCGCATATAATAGAGCGGATTATAGGTGTTCTGGTGGAGGCGCAAGGCTATACAATTCGTGAAATCCGGCATAATGGTTATGGGTTACGTTTCTGCCTCGTTGTCATTAAGCGATTTATCTTTCAAAAAAAACTTACCGGAGCCGGAAGAAAATTGATAAAAATCTGCAAAATCCCCGTTTATTCTAAGTCCTATAAAAGCTAAAACTCCCCACTTCACAGCAGGGAGTTTAATATCAAATTCAACGCCGAGTAAATTACTTCAGATAGACAAGTTTATAGCAAATACTTCCGTTTAAGGTTTGTACCCCATTTTTGAAAGAACCATGTTTTGTCTCACTATTGCTCCAAACAGCAATAAAATTCTCACCGATATAGTGATATGATATCTTAATGGCGTAGTTATTTTCAGGACTTAGTCTTATTGGTTTTTCCAAAGTAAACGGCTGATAAGCATTATCAATCAATTTCTCTGCATCAAAGAGCCATTGTTGCATGGGTATTCCATTTTCTAGAAGAGATACTGTTAATACCCCGACATTAGTTCTTTTATATGTTCCAAACTGAATTTGAATTTCTTTTAATTTGATATTTGAATTTGGCAATTTTTGAACGATAGAAACATCAGAATTTAGTTTAACGGCCTTATTTGCCTTAACACCTTCCATAACCACAATTTCTTCTGTTGTATATTGATAGCCATAAAAAGCACCGGCAGCGATAATTACGGCACAAATACAAAAGCTCAAAATCTTAAGAATTTTCATTTTCATTTCTCCAATTTGTTAAAAAATTAATTGCCTGATGAATATCATCATAAGGAATTTGCTTAATCACGTCATCAGGCAAATCCCACCATTTTAGCTCTAATAATTGCTCAATAATATCCGCTGAAAAGCGATAACGCAGAACCTTTGCCGGATTGCCACATACGATTGCATACGGCGGCACATCATGTGTAACAACGGCACACGCCCCTATAATAGCGCCGTCACCAACAGTAATGCCGTTCTTAATCCAAACATTATCCCCTATCCAAACGTCATTGCCGATATGCACCGGTGCAAGCACTTCCCATTCATTGTGCGACGGTATTTGTTCTGTCTTATATTCCAACCTATCTAAATAAAGATAAGGCGATGTGGAAAGATAATCCAAAGGATGTGTCCCATGTCCGATACGCACACGATTACCAATAGAAGTAAAAGCTCCGATAGTTGTTTCTTTCGGATTGGCTACCCACAAATCCATTGATGAATAAGACTGTTTGCCAATATGATTGATAAGTGGTTTAAATTGTGGCATATAATTTTCTCCTAAATAGCCTTTACAGTTTTTACTATATGTCCTTTAATGTTTACCAAACCACTTCAAACTACTTTGAAGCTTTTTCTGTTTTGTTATAATTTCCGCTATATCTTGATTGGTATTCCTAATATATTCAAATGTCTCTCTATCACCATCAAAATTAGGTAATGTTTTATTTATTATTTTAACTTTTATAAGGGGACACCCTAATTTCATTAAATATATTGGAAAATATGTTAAATTATGCCTATATTTATACGGATATTTTTCATCATTTGGTACGAAAGGAATATAACTATCACAAGTAAAACCTTCTTGCATAAGTAACTTTGTCAATTTTGTTTCATAATTAAGTATAACACTTCTTCTATCATCTTCTTTTTTTACAGAATTAATGAATTCATAAAATACATTGGAATTAAACACACAATTATTAAATACAATAAAATAACTTTGCAAATGATATCTAAAATCATCATTTGCACATATTCCCCAAAAGTCCACATGCTTTTGATTCATAGTATCAAACATTGTTTTAAAAGGATAAATAGGACCATAGCAACTATCATTACAAAAGATTAACTCTTCTACATTATCCAAAAGATGATTATTCAAAGCATACAAATAACCACGTTTATATGAACCAAAATCATATTCGCCATGGCGTGATGCTTCGGCATGTACAACAAGATCTTTTATCTTATCAAATTCAGTTGGTATTAAAGGATTATCTGCAATAAATATAATGCCATCACAGACTTTTTTTAATTCTTTTAAATAATAAACCAATCTTTCAGATATTTTGCCATCAACTGAAAATGATGAAAAGACCGCAAGTTTTTTCATAGTATCCTTTTGACAAGTATAAACAATCTCTATAGCCTTTTTAGAAAATTTTATTGGAATTTCCTTTATCCTTTCATTATAGTATACCTTTAAACACTGAACTTCATAATCTTCTCCATATTTATCCAATAAAATTGCTAGTCTATGTTGACCATCTTGAATAATATTATTCGCTCCATCAAGTACTGGCATCATTTTGAAGTTAAACGACCTTCGTACAGAGTTTGATAATCTGTCAAAACGCTCTTTATTCATATTAAATTTTGAATTTTGTGCATTAATTTCACAGTATTCTTCATACCTTTTTACATCACCCTGCAGATATGCGTACGCGGATGTTTCTTTTATTGAATAAATTTTTCCATCAACCCATCTACGATTGATATCTTTTATTTTGAGCTTTGCTAATTCATATGAGAAAATTTTTCGTCCTTCAAGAGCTTTATAAAAAAAGTCATAATCAATAATAAATCTATCATCGTCAAGTAACCTGATAGATGATGTTTTTTCACGTTCACTTAGCTCTTTTTTATATATATGATGATAAACAGGAATGCCCTTATATTCATATCCTTTTTTCTCAACCATAGCACATACGATTCTTTCCATGGCATGCGCAAAAGAAAATTCACCTCTCTTTACCTCATCAAAATTTTCGATAGTAATTTTCTTTTTCTGCAAAAATTTTAACACGCGAGCTTTCATTGCAAAACACGTTCCCGCCACATATCGGTATTCTTCAGGAATTTTTATCTTATACTGTTTAGCAAATTCATGTGTAAAAAAGTTTTTGTGTTTCGGATCCTTTATTATCAAATTTTCAGAAGCCACTAAACCCACATTTTTTTTATTCATAAGAAAATCAATAACAAAATGAACAGAACATCCGCCTAATATTCCATCAAATAAATTAAAAAACCAATCTTTTGTCTTGAATATCTGATTGTATATAAAAATACTTTCTCTGTGTGTTCCTTTTGATTGTAATTTATAAACAATATCGTACCTATTTAAATCTACTTTTGAGATAACATCAACAAATGGACCTATATCAAATCCTCTATTAAGACATTCATATAATTGAGCGTTGGGTTTAAACTCCTTTATTTTTTGAAGAGTTTCTACATCGTAAAAACCATCTATATATGTAACGATTAAGTCATAGTTATAATCTTCTAAATTTTTTAAGTATTTTTTTATGACGTCCCAAGCTTCCATATAAAATAGATGTAGGCATACGAGTATCTTTGCATTTTTATTCTTTTTAAATTTTATTAAATATAGCAGTTTTCCTTTTAATCTAAGATATTCAAAATGTACTGCTTTCCACACTGACATTGAATAATTATTTTTAATTATTGATTTTACAACTCTATGTTCTTTTTTTCCATATTTTTCAAAATGTAGTAAAGGACATCTTCCTGTTTTTTGAACACCAGCGTACCTTTCTAAATAATCATTGCCATCAAATAATGGACTTGGATTTTTACCTTCCTTCCAACCGATATTTAAATAATGCTCTACAGGATCAATTCCAGCTTTTGCAACTTCCGGATACTCATTTAAATACCAAGAAGCATCAAAATATTTAGACTTTGCAACCAATATATAATCTAAAGATTTATTTTTATATTTTCTATTTAGTATATTATTTAGCCAATTTTTTAAATTATTTTTTTCTTTAGGTAATCTTTTTTCATAGAAGCCGTATTTTATATAATGCACCAACGGATTTATATTTCTTTTTTTTACCCCTTGATTTCTTTCTAAATAAAAATTTGTATTAAATTTAGCACTTGGATTAAGTCCCATCTTCCAACCATATTTTAAATAATGTTTAATGGGATCTTTTCCTCTCTTTCTTAAATTTGGACAATGCTTTAGATAATAGTCTTTATCAAAATAAGTTGATTGTGCAAGCAAATCATAATTGCTCATATTTTTAATTTTTTCTCTATAGGCATCATCTTGTTTTTTTTGTTCATAATCATAAAGCGGACATATATCACATTCAGGATGTTCTTCTAAATAAGCATCATTGCTAAATTTATCACTTGGATTGCGTCCCTCTTTCCACCCACTAATAAAATAATGACGTGCGGCATCTTTATGAGCTACTAAAACATCAGGATTAACATCATAGTACCAATTTTCATCAAACAAATCCGAAGAACGAATTAATTCTATTTTTTTATTAAGTTCATCTTTTTCTTTGTTGCCTTTTAGTAAATCTTTTAGCTTCATTATATCCTCGGTTAGAATATTCCAAATTCGATAATACATAAATATAAACCGACATTAATGTCAACAATATTTTAACCGTTTGTTAAATTTTTAAAGTGACTAAAATATTAGCAAATATACATAACAATGTAATAAACAGACATTTTATCACAAAAAACACCTCCCCAAAAGTTTACTTAAAATATTTTTCGACAACTCATTAAAATTAATTGAAATGTAAGATTTGCGTCTTATAATGAACCAACAATTTGATATAACTTTAAATTTTCGGGAGATGAAAATGGATCAAGAACCTTGTCTGGGCTGTAAAGTTGGCGACAAATGGCGCAAAAAACGCGGCTCTCTTATTATGGCATTACACGAAATACAGGGCATAAAAGGCTATGTAGAGTGGAGTGATGCAATGTCATTGGCTGAAACAATGGACATTCCTTTGGCACGTATTTATGAGGTGCTGACGTTTTATAATTTCTTTAAGTTGGTCGCCCCCGGTAAGGCAGTGATTTCGGTTTGCACCGGAACAGCTTGCTTCTTAAAAGGTAATGACAAGGTTTTAGAAAAGTTTAAATCCGAACTCGGTATCAAAGAAGGCGAGAGCACTGCAGACGGTCTTTTCCATTTACAAGTAGTGCGTTGTGTTGGTTGTTGCGGTTTGGCACCGGTTTGCGTCGTAAATGGCAAAACCTATGGTCGTATGACACCGGAACAAGTGCCGGAAATACTAAACGAGTGGCGTGAAAAGTTTAAGGAGGCTTAAAGACATGGTTGATATGGCAGAAATAAATAAAAGATTCGATATTCATGAAATCGCCAAGAATAAACTTGCTGAGATAGAAAAATACAAATGCAGTATTTACTGTTGCCACTCAACAGGGTGTAAGTCTTCCGGCAGTGATGATTTAATCGCACTTATCAACGAAATCATCAAAGAAAAGAATTTAACTGACACCATTCGCACTGTATCGACCGGTTGTATGGGGTTATGCGCGCACGGACCGTTGATTAGAGTAGAAATTGAGGGTAAACCGGATATCTTGTTTAAGCGCGTTAACCTGGACATCACCCGCACGATTATGGAAAAATACGTTATCCCCGGTCTTCAAACCAAAGGAAAAATTGCTTTGGATAAAGATTTAGAGGCAAATGTTTTATCTTTGGAATTGCCTTTCTTTAAGAAACAGGAAAAGGTTGTATTGAAAAATGCCGGACATATTGATCCTGAAGATATCACCGAATATATGGCACGCGGCGGTTACCTCGCGTTAGAAAAAGCCTTGAAAACCATGACACCGGCAGAAGTCGTTGACGAGATAAAAAAATCCGGTTTGCGCGGTCGTGGCGGTGGTGGTTTCTCAACCGGTATGAAATGGGAATTGGCCGCAAAAGTGCCGACCGTTGATGAAAAATTCATCATTTGTAACGGTGACGAGGGTGATCCTGGAGCATATATGGACCGCTCAATCTTAGAAGGTGATCCGCACGCCGTAATTGAAGGTATGATGATTGCCGCTTATGCGATTGGCGCAACCTCCGGTTGGTTCTATGTTCGTGCAGAATATCCTTTGGCGGTTGAACGCTTACAAAAAGCTATCCAAGCATGTAAGAAAAATCGTCTCTTGGGTAACAATATTATGGGAACAAATTTCTCGTTTAATATGGATATCCGCTTAGGTGCCGGTGCATTTGTTTGTGGTGAAGAAACAGCGCTTATTCACTCCATTGAAGGCGCCCGCGGAACACCGCGCCCGAGACCGCCGTATCCGACCAATAAAGGTTTGTGGGACAAGCCGTCTTGCGTTAATAACGTCGAAACCTTAGCTAACGTTTCAAAGATTTTGTTAAAAGGCGCAGATTGGTTCTCATCTTTTGGTACGGCAACTTCCAAAGGTACCAAAGTATTTGCCTTAACCGGCCAAGTGGAACACTCCGGCTTGATTGAAGTTCCGATGGGCACCACCATTAACGAGATTGTTAACGAAATCGGTGGTGGTGTTACCAAAGGCAAAAAATTGAAAGCCGTGCAAACCGGTGGTCCGTCCGGTGGCGTGATACCGGCAAAATATATGGATATGCCGGTATGTTACGAAGAGCTTAAAAAACTGGGTTCAATTATGGGCTCCGGCGGTATGATTGTGATTGACGATTCGTCAGACATGGTAGCGCTTGCTAAATTCTATTTAGACTTTACGGTTGATGAGTCCTGCGGCAAATGCGCACCTTGCCGGATTGGTGGTAAGCAAATGTTACTGTTGTTGGATAAAATCAACAAGGGCAGGGGCAAAAAGAAAGATTTGGAAGAGCTGAAGAAAATTGCACACGCTATGCAAAAAGCTTCGCTTTGCGGCTTAGGACAAACCGCGCCAAATCCGGTATTATCCACCCTTCGTTTTTATGAAGAAGAATATACTAACAAATTACTGGACGGTAAAGATAAGGAGTAAGACAAATGGTAAAATTAAAGATTGATAACATTGAACTTGAAGTCAAAGCCGGCACCAGTATTTTGGACGCGGCGCGTCAGGCACAAATCAATATCCCGACTTTGTGTAAACATCCGGATGTTGATCCGAGCGCAGGTTGCGGTATGTGTATCGTTAAAGTGGGCGGCAGAATTATGCGTTCTTGTTGCACACCGGTTGCTGAAGGTATGGAAATCATCACCAATGACGCTGAGCTTGCTGATATTCGTAAAACCGTCTTGAAGTTGATTTTAAGCAACCACCCCAATGATTGCTTAAACTGCACCAGAAGCGGTCAATGTGAGTTGCAGGATTTATCTGCCAAAATGGGTATTGACCAAAACGAAATTATCAAAATTGTTCCACCCGAACCCAAAGATGATACAACAGGAGCAATTGTTTTAGATCCGACCAAGTGCATTGTTTGCGGCAGATGTGTGAATATCTGTCAAAACGTGCAAAATGTTTGGGCATTGAGCTATCTTCACCGCGGTTTTTCCACCAAAATCACCGGCGCTAATGATACCAAGTTAGGCGATTCGCCTTGTATCCGCTGCGGCCAGTGTGCGGCGCATTGTCCGACCGGTGCTATAACTGATTATGATAACACCAAAAAGGTATTTGATTTGTTGCACAATCAGGAGTATACTACTGTGGTTCAGATTGCTCCGGCCGTGCGCGTGGCATTGGGTGAAGAATTTGGCTATAAGTTTGGCTCTAACTTGACCGGCAAAATTTATGCCGCACTTCGCCGTCTGGGTTTTGCTAAAGTATTTGATACCAATTTCGGTGCGGATTTAACAATTATAGAAGAAGCAACCGAATTTGTTCATCGCTTTAAGGCAAAAGATAATCTCCCGATGTTCACTTCTTGCTGTCCGGCTTGGGTGGATTACTTGGAAAAATATTATCCGGAGAATATTCCGAACTTGTCATCTTGCAAATCACCGCACCAAATGTTGGGTGCTGTTGCCAAAACCTACTGGGCTGAAAAGGCCGGTCTTGATGCTTCTAAGGTAAAAGTTGTTTCGGTAATGCCGTGCACTGCCAAAAAGTGGGAAAATGTTCGTGATGAAACAATGAACTCATCAGGTTATAAAGATGTTGATGAGGTAATAACCACTCGTGAGTTGGCAAAGATGATTAAAGCCGCCGGTATCAACTTTAAGAACTTACAAGATGAAGAAGCGGATAATCCGTTGGGTGAATACTCCGGTGCCGCAACTATTTTCGGTGTAACCGGCGGTGTAATGACCGCGGCCTTAAGAACCGCATATTATTACATCACCAAAAAGGAATTGGATACGCTTAACTTTAAGCCGATTGAAGGGCTAAAAGCAGTTAAAGTGGCCGAAATTGATATTAAAGGCACCAAAGTTCGTATCGCTGTTGTCAACGGTATCGGTAATGTTGCGCCGGTAATGGAAGAAATCAATAAAGCCAAAGCCGAAGGGCTGGAGCCGCCGTATCACTTTATAGAGGTTATGGCATGCCCCGGAGGCTGTATTGCCGGCGGCGGGCAGCCGCGCGTAATGGGGGCAACCTTTGATAAGCCATGGGGTATCAATGATGAAATCCGCAAGCTCCGATCTAAGGGCTTAAATACGGAAGATGCCAAAGCAGAGAACCGCTTATCGCATAAAAATAAATCCATCAAGAAATTGTATAAGGATTATTTAGGTGAGGCCGGCGGACATAAGGCACATCATCTCTTGCATACCAAATATCAAAAACGCCCGTTATACAAAAAATAACATAAGCGAAACAAAAAAAACCGTTGCACGTCAGCAACGGTTTTTTTGTTAAAGGATTATACTTGGAGATTTTTATTGCTTATTCCAAATAACTGAAACGATTTTATCACCCTGATAAACAACTGTATCCCCTTCATTAAGGAGCATCCAATCTTTGGTTGCATCCTCAGAAGCATGATATTTTACAGAGAAGCGCTTACCATCAGCAAGAGCAATGGCAATAATTCCATAGTCTCTATCAAAATGTCTCCTTAATGGGTGTAATTTTACTCTCCAAACAGTCGATGTATCGCACTGCTCCGTAAAAATGACCTGTTTGCCATAGTCCTTCACCTTTTTGTCTTCACATCCCAAGAGAATGAAACAAAGTCCAAAAATCAAAGCAAATTTTCTCATAAGCTTTTAAGTTTTATTGTTAATATATTAAGTAATTTACATCATAGTAGCCTTGTTAACACCTAAAATAAAAACTTTTGCCACTTTTGTCAAGCGCAGATTTTGGCAACAATGGGCTCCGCTTTTTTCCTTGACAACCGACGTTATTTCCCCTAGCTTACAGAAAACATCACAAAGGGAAAACAATGACTGTCATAAAAGTTTGTTTGGGAAGCTCCTGTTACGTTCGGGGCAATAATAAAACACTGGAATTTTTACAAGACTATATTGCCAAAAGCAATAAGGATCTGTCCGTAGAGCTTGTTGGGTGCCGTTGCACTAACCTTTGCCAAGACGGCCCCAATGTTTTTATCAATGATAAAAAGTATTCCAACACAACACACGAACAACTGATTAAAATTTTAGAGGCACTATGAGCGAGATAACGGGAACAGTATATACCTTATATAACGAATGTCAGGACTGCTACAAATGCGTGCGCCGCTGTCCGGTCAAATCCATCCGTATTCAAGATGGACATGCTTGCGTCTTATCAGATAAATGTATCTCTTGCGGGCGTTGTGTTGCTTCTTGCCCAAGCCACGCCAAGCGCGTTCGCTCCGATTGGGAGGCGGTAAAAAAATTACTCTCAACCAAAAAAGAGGTTTATGTATCACTAGCTCCCAGTTGGCGCGCTTCTTTTCCCTGCACCTCCAAACAACTGATTGCAACCTTAAAGAAATTAGGTTTTGCCGGCGTGAGTGAAACCGCAATCGGTGCCGAAGAAGTATCTATTGAAACAGCTCGTATGTTAAATAAAAAAGACAAAGGCCTGATGATATCAAGTGCCTGTCCGGTGATTGTCAAATACATCCGCTTATATAAGCCGGAGTTGTCGGAATATATTACCCCGATTGCTTCTCCGGCCCTAACTCATGCCAAGTTCCTAAAAAAGACTTATGGCAAAAACATCTCAGTTGTATTCATCGGTCCGTGTATCGCCAAAAAAGAAGAGTCCGATAACCACAAAGATTTAATTGATTACGCCCTAACTTTTGAAGAGCTTAAAATTTGGCTTAAAGAAAGTGACCGTAAACTTGAAACTGGTGACTGTGCGGAAGAAAACTTTGTGCCCGAATACGCTCATGAGGGAGCCTTATACCCCTTAGATGGTGGTATGAACGAAACCATTAAAAAGGTGGGCGTAAATGATAAAGTGCAGTTATGTCAAGTCTGCTCGCTGGAAGCATTTGATTTAGCCGTGCAAGACTTATCGTTAGATAAAATTCAAAATCCGATATTTATTGAGGCGTTGGCTTGCGTGGGCGGTTGTGTGCACGGTCCGTGTATCTCAACCAAAGATTCTGATACCAATAACATCTCACGAATTTTGCGCCATGTTAAGACAAGAGAGCCTGTTCCGACCAAACCTCGTGTCGTTGTTAAAGAAGAATATACCTCGATGCCTGTTTCCGATAAGCCTTATACCGTAGATGAAATCAGAGAAGCCTTAAAGCGTATTGGTAAATATGCGCCGGAAGATGAGTTAAATTGCGCCGGTTGCGGTTATCAAACCTGTCAGGAAATGGCAAAAGCACTTTTAGACGGCAATGCCGAGCCTTCCATGTGCGTCTCATACATGCGAAAAATTGCCACCAAAAAGGCAAGCGCCATGTTAAAAAGCATTCCTTCCGCTATGGTGATTTTGGATAAAAACTTAAACATTATGGAAACCAATGAAGCCTTTATCAAGATGTTTGCCAAAGCCGATAAAGAGCAATATTTATCAGATTCTTCAAAAATCATAGGCTTCCCGATAAGTGATTTCTTTGAGGCGGAAAAGGTATTTACCTCAGCTTTATCCGGTATCAAAGAAGTTCATAAAGAAAATCATAAGTTTAATAACAAGTTTTATGACCTGCATGTATTTCCGATTGAAGAGAATTTAAGTATCGGTGTGACCATTACCGACATCACCAATGTCAATCGCTCGCATGAGATTGTGGCGCAAAAGGCCAAAGAAGTGATTGATAAAAATATTGCCACCGTTCAGCAGATAGCCTGTTTGTTAGGTGAACATATGGTTGAAACAGAAACCATTTTAAACACCATCGCCAGTGAATACAATGCGGAAGATGAGGACTAAATGTTCATTGATATTGACTGCGCACAAATAAAAAAACACGGACAAAACGCCTATGGAGACTATTTTGTTTCCAAACGCTCCGATAATCAGGAACGTGTTTTAGCCGTTTTATCTGATGGCTTAGGGAGCGGTATTAAAGCAAATATCCTTTCTTGCATGACCGCAACTATGCTGATTCGCTTTATAGAAGAAGACATTTCTATCAAAAAGGCCGCGCAGATTATCATGGATTCGCTTCCCGTCTGCCAAATCCGTAAGATAAGCTATGCTACATTTTCGGCGGTAGATTGCCGTAATGACGGCAATGTCTGGGTGGTGGAAGAAGGTAATCCGTCATTTGTTTTAATGCGCGATAATGAGGAAATACCTCTTGAGGGTAAAGAGTTTACCTCCCCAAAATTCCCTGACCGTCATTTGATGCTTTATCAGTTTAAGGCAGAAGTCGGTGACAGGCTTGTTTTTTGCTCTGACGGCGTTACCCAAGCCGGTATCGGCACAAAAGATTATCCTTTAGGCTTTCAACGTAAAGGTTTACTCAAATATCTTAAAGAAACCTTGAGTATAAAGCGCAACATCTCAAGCACCGAGTTATCCAAAAAAGTAATAGAAAAAGCCTTGTCGGTAGAAGAAAACGAACATGCCGGTGATGACATTTCTTGTAGTGTCTTATATTTCAGAAATCCTCGTAAAGCACTGATTTTTACCGGTCCTCCGTATAATCGTGGCAAAGATAGAGAATACTGTATGTCATTTAGCTTTTTTGCCGGTAAAAAAGCAATTTGCGGTGGCACCACGGCTAACATGATTTCTCGTGAGCTCAAATTGGAAATAACCAATGTTGATGAACAAGAATGTGGTGACTTACCACCGATTGCCCACATGGACGGTGTGGATTTGGTCACCGAAGGTATCTTAACCTTAACCAAGGCCGCAGAGTATTTAGAGCAAAAAGAATTAAACCATAAAGATGCCGCCGGCTTATTAGTAAATTTTTTACTTGAATCTGATATTATTGAGTTTATGGTAGGAGCTATGATTAACCAAGCGCATTATGATCCGGCTCTGCCCATAGAGATAGAGGTCAGGCGCACCGTTATCAAAAAAATAAAAACATTATTAGAAAGCGAGTATTTTAAACAAGTGTCAATCAACTACATATAGGAGAGACCAATGGAAAAAGTAAAAGTCAAAATTTGTGAAGGCACAACCTGCTTTGTTATGGGCGGACAAGCCGTAAAGTCAATGATAAGCACATTGACCGAAAAGTATAAAGATAAAATAGAAATATCTTCTGTCCGTTGCTTCGGTACCTGTAACAAAAGCGATTCCTTTAGCAAAGCGCCGTATGTTATGGTTGATGATGAACAAATATCTTCCGCAGATTTAGAAAAAGTAATAGCAGTAATTGAAAGAAAGTTGAACAATGAATAATTCTGAATTAGAAACAAAAAGATTAAAAAGAGAAGTATTAATCCGCTTAATTAAAGCATTTTTATCCGAGGATTTTCCCGAAAACACAAGGCTCATTCCTTATGAGATGCGCCCTAAGTATTCTGAAGTTCCGTTTCGCTGCTGCGTCTATAAAGAGCGCGGTATTTTGCGTGCAAGAACATTAGCAGGCTTAGGTTTTTCCATTGAAGACGATGATGAAAAGACAACACTTGCCACCTATGCCAAAAAAGCATTGGAACGCCAAAGACCGGATCCAAATCCTTTAACAGTTGTTGAGAGCGCTTGTCATAGCTGTCAGGCCGCACGCGTTTATGTCACGGATTTATGCCAAAATTGTGTGGCAAGACCATGCATGAACAGCTGTCGTTTTGGTGCAATTTCGCATGTTAACGGGCGCTCGGTTATTGATCCTGAAAAATGCAAAAAATGCGGAATGTGCGTAGCGTCTTGTCCGTATGGCGCGATTATCAAGACAGTTGTTCCGTGTGAAAATGCTTGTCCGGTCGGGGCAATTGCCAAAGACGAACACGGTTTTGCCCGTATTGATACCGATAAATGTATCTCTTGCGGTAAATGCGTATCGGCTTGTCCGTTCGGTGCCGTGCACGCCAAATCTCAAGTGATAGATGTGTTAAGAAAAATCAAAGAGGGCAGGGAAGTAATCGCCCTAATTGCACCGGCGCTAATGGGACATATTCCCTGCAAGCCTGAGCAAATTCAAGATGCGCTCTTAAAAATTGGTTTTTCAAAAGTTTATGAAGTTGCGCAAGGTGCAGATATTACCGCCACAACCGAAGCCAAAGATTTTAAGGAGCGTTTGGAAAACGGTGCTCCGTTTATGACAACCTCATGTTGTGCCGGTTATAATGAGCTGGTTAAAAAGCATCTTCCCGAGATTAAGCCGTATGTTTCAGATGCACATACACCGCTTTATTACACCGCAGAAATTGTCAAAAAAGAGCACCCCGATGCAGTAACGGTATTTATCAGCCCTTGTTTTGCAAAGCGTAGAGAGGTTTTGGATAACCCGAATGTTAACCACCTGATAAATTTTGAAGAATTGGGGGCAACCCTAATTGCTCTCGGTATTGAGATTGATACCTGCGAAGAAAAAGAATTTGAATATAAAAGCTCTAAAGAGGCGCGTGAGTTTGCCCTAACCGGCGGCGTAGCCAATTCAGTTGTAGCCGCATGGCAAGGTGAACCCGGTGCTGTCAAACCTGTAATTGTAAACGGTTTAGATAAAACCTCAATCAGAGATTTACGTCTCTATGCCAAAACCGGTCAATGCCAAGCCGGTAATTTAATAGAGGTTATGTGTTGTCCGGGCGGTTGTATTGCCGGAAACGCCTGCTTAGGCACCTTAAAAGATGCGTTTAAGAAAGTTAAAGATTATGGAGAACAAGGTCAATCATTAAGTCAAAGAAAGGAAAGTAATTAAATGTCAAGTGTAAAAACCATAGAGGATTTGGATAAGCTCTTAGATCGTGTCCATATTGCGCAAAACCAATTTGCCACATTTTCGGAAGAAAAGGTAGATGCTATCTTTAAGGCGGCGGCAACCGCAGCCAATAAGATGCGCATTGATTTAGCAGAAATGGCCGTTGCCGAAACCGGTATGGGGGTGTTGGAAGATAAAATCATTAAAAACCACTTTGCTTCCGAATACATTTATAACAAGCATAAGGGGGTTAAAACCTGTGGTATTATCAGCCGCGATAAAATAAACGGCACCAAGATTGTTGCAGCACCTCTTGGCGTATTAGCCGGTATTGTTCCGACCACCAACCCGACCTCAACGGCAATTTTTAAATCTTTGATTTGCTTAAAGACCAGAAACGGTATTGTTTTTTCACCACACCCGAGAGCCAAAAAATCAACCGTTGCCGCAGCAAAAGTTGTTTTAGACGCTGCAGTCAAGGCCGGTGCGCCGAAAGATATTATCGGCTGGATTGATGAACCGTCTATTGAGTTATCCGCAGCCCTTATGCAACACCCAAAGATTCAAGGCATATTGGCAACCGGTGGTCCGAGTATGGTAAAAGCTGCTTATTCAAGCGGCAAACCGGCACTTGGTGTTGGTTCGGGTAATACGCCGGCGATTATTGATGAAACCGCAAAAATCAAATTGGCCGTATCTTCAATTTTGATGTCAAAGACCTTTGATAACGGCATGATTTGTGCATCCGAGCAATCCGTGATTGTTGTCAAAGACGTTTATGAAGAAGTCAAAAAAGAGTTTGTATATCGTGGCGCATATCTTTTGAACAAAAAAGAAATGGAAGCTTTAGGTAAGATTATTTTGACCGATAAAGGCGGTGTTAATGCGGATATCGTTGGTCAACCGGCATATAAAATTGCCGAACTGGCCGGATTTAAAGTGCCGCACGATGCCAAAATTTTACTGGCCGAGCAAACTTCTTATGATATCAAAAATCCGTATGCACATGAAAAATTATCTCCAATTTTGGCAATGTATAAAGCCGATGATTTTGAAAAAGCAACAGATATAGCACATGCTTTAATCACTCTTGGCGGTCTTGGACATACATCAGTGCTTTATACCGATGAACGTATTCAAGAAAGAATTGATTACTATGCCAACAAAATGCCGACAGGTCGTATTTTGATTAACTCACCGGCATCGCAAGGCGGTATCGGTGATTTATATAACTTCCGTTTAGAGCCGTCATTAACATTAGGTTGCGGCTCATGGGGCGGCAATTCGGTTAGTGAAAACGTCGGTGTAAAGCACTTATTAAACTATAAAACAGTGGCAGAAAGGAGAGAAAATATGTTGTGGTTTAGAGTTCCGCCGAAAATTTATTTCAAACGCGGTTCAACGGAATTGGCATTGCGCGAATATGAAGGTAAAAAGCGCGCGTTTATTATCACTGACAGATTTTTATTTGACAGCGGTGCAGTTCGCACAATTACCGATACGTTTGAAGAAATGGATATAGACTATCAGATTTTCTTTGATGTAAAACCGGACCCGACTTTATCAACCGCTAAGCAAGCCTTAACAATGGTAAATACCTATCAGCCGGATTTGATTGTGGCCTTAGGCGGTGGTTCTCCGATGGATGTCGGCAAAATTATATGGTTGATGTATGAACAGCCGGAAACGGATTTTGAAGATATTTCTATGCGTTTTATGGATATCAGAATGCGTATTTGTTCCATTCCGGAATTAGGCAAAAAGGCAGATTTGGTATGTATTCCGACCACATCCGGCACCGGTTCTGAGGTTACCCCGTTTTCCATTATAACCGATGATGACACCCATGTGAAGTATGCTATTGCCGACTATGCCTTGACACCTAAAATGGCAATTATTGATGCAAACTTTGTTGACGGTATGCCAAAAGGGTTAACTTCTGCCGGTGGCATTGATGCGTTAGTGCATGCTTTAGAGGCTTATGTTTCGGTCATGGCAACTAACTATACCAATTCGTTGGCATTAGAGGCGATTAAGCAAATTTTCCGTTATTTGCCGGCCTCATATGAAAAAGGTGCGGAAGATCCTGTGGCACGTGAAAAAATGCACAATGCCGCAACTATTGCCGGTATGGCGTTTGCCAATGCGTTTTTAGGTTTGTGTCACTCTATGGCACATAAATTGGGGGCAATGTATAACATTCCGCACGGAATTGCCAATGCATTGTTAATCTGCCAGGTTATTCGCTTTAATGCGACTGATTGCCCGAAGAAACAGACGGCTTTTCCGCAATATAAAGCACCTGAAGCAAAGAAACGCTATGGTCAAATTGCGCATGTTTTGTATTTGGCAGACGAGAGTGTGCCAGATGATGAAAAGGTAGAGCGTTTGATTAAGGCGGTTGCGGAATTAAAGACCAAAATTGGTATTCCGAATTCAATACGTGCATGGGGTGTTGATGAAAAGACCTTTAAGGCGAATTTGGATAAGTTGGTGCGTTTGGCATTTGATGACCAATGCACGGGCGCCAATCCGGTATATCCGTTGATGAGCGATATTAAGCAGATATACTTGGATGCCTTTGAGGGCAAGTATTAGTCAGCGGGCACAAGTGCCCAGCCGCCGCGGCTTGAGCGGCACCGTGCGTGTAGCACACAGCCGACAGGCTGTTTACGGCGCGCAAAGTTGAACAAAAGAAAAATGACAGGGTAAAACCTTGTCATTTTTCTTTTGCGCGCCTTTATCCTTCTCAGATGAGAACTGGAATTCTAGCGGTTCTCTCCCCTTGAGGAGCTTGCCTGTAAAAATCTCCTCCCCCTTGAGGGGGGAGGTTAGGTGGGGGAAAAACATATAATTTTCAATGGAATAGGTATTTTGACAAAAAATATCTTGCATTTTGTATAAAAATAGGTATAATACCCCCACAAACAGTATTAGTATGAATTAATTTTTTTACCCTACAATTATGAAACGGAAATTCTTTGCCATAATTTTTATGGCCGTTTGTGCAAGCGGGATGCATGCGCAGACAAAGGATGTTGACACTGTCAGCATCAATGTGGAAGCCCCATCAGAGGAGCTTTCAGGTGACAACGAGGCAGACAATAGCCCCCAATCCTCTAAAAAGCCAAAGGTGGAGAAAAAGACGAGCGTTGACAATTACGAGTATGGGGTAGCATCACTCCAGAAGTTCAACTCTATGGCAATGGCTAATCAAAAGACCGACGTGCCAAACGAAAGATACTTCCCTCTTGATGGTGATGGAAAAAAGAGCAAGTATCACCGTGTTCAGAAGCTATACATCTCATTTATGGGCGGTAGCGATAATGACGGAGAAGATGATACTTCCTGCTCAGCCCAAAATTTTTCTAGTGATGATTACGAAGATCAGCAGGAAAATTTTAATAAAGGCAATTTTGGAATAAGTATCGATTACTCATTTGGTATCTATCCGGGAGCTGTCGATGGAGATAGTATCAAAATCAATAAGTATGGCTTTGGTTATGATTTAGGACTGGTGGCTGCTTTTGATAAGCAGGATCACTATGGCATAACCTGTGATTTTCTGCTTAAAGCCGGAATAGAAACAGGCTATGGCCATAAAATGGGTATTGGCTTTGATCTTTTAGGTGGAACTGGAAAGTCTGGCGGAATGTCATACTATCTTGATGATGACCTGAAAGATTGGGACGACATTGATACGGAAAGCTACTCAAAATGGTGTTTTAAGTATGGCGTTCAGCTATGGATTAGAACAAGCCTTCTGGGTACCGGTATAAAGAACTCAAACATAAGATTATTTATCCGTTATGTCAACTCTCTAAACCCAGGACCGGAGCAAGAACCCTACGACGGGGGAGTGAAGCTCAATAACTGGCTAAAAGAGAGCTGGCAGTATGGATTGCAGCTTTGTTATGAGTTCTGACGCCAATCAAAACACAAAAACCAACCTTGTCAGGTTGGTTTTTGTGTTTTAAATAAAATCCATAAAACGAGGGTTGACATTAAATTTTAAAATAGTATAAAAAGCAACATACTAAGGCAATAATTTTATGTGAGCGTCAAGATGGTAAAGGGTTTATCTATCGGTATTTGTCTGTGTCTTAAGGCTGTTAGCATTGGATAATTAAGGGTAAAAGGTAAAAAATGGTAGAGATATCCGTTATTATGCCGGTGTGCAATACAAAAGAAGAATACTTGCGTGAAGCAATAAAGAGCGTTCTTAATCAGAATTTTAAGGATTTTGAATTTCTTATTCTAAATGATAGTCCGGATAATAAGGCAATACAAAGAGTAATCGCTGATTACACAGATGACCGCATAAAATATATGGAAAATCCGACCAATATCGGCATACCGCAGAGCTATAACAAGTTGCAAGAAATGGCAACCGGAAAATATATCGCCATTATGAACCATGATGATATTATGCATCCGCATCGCTTAGCTAAGCAGTATAACTATTTAGAAAAACATCCGGAAGTTGGTCTTTTAGGTTCCGGATATAAAAAATTTGGTGAGATTAATCGTTTCCGGTGGACCAAAAATCCCAGTGCACATGCAGAGATTTGTGCTTATTTATTGTTTAAATCAGCCGTTCACCACCCCACCATTATGATGCGCCGCGCCATTATGACCGAACATAGGATTCGTTATAATGAAAACTTTATCAGCTTAAATGATCGCTTATTATGCTGCGAATTCAGCAAATACTCTAAATTGTCAAATTTACCGGATACATTGTATAAATATCGTTTTCATAAAGATATGACATCTAAAAAACAAAAAGATATGATTCGTTCTGAGCGAGCTATGTTTCATAAACTTTGGTTTGCCTACAACAATATAGAATTAATGCCTGAAGAAGTTAATATTTTTGACCACTATACAACCTACGGACGGCAAAAGGTTCGTGACCTGAATACTTTAAAAATTATTGTCAGCACATTAGAAAAGCTTGCCAATATAAATCAACAACGTCGCTTATTAGAGCCTGAAATTTTTACGAAAATTTGTGCTAAATACGCCACTAAGCGATGCCTAAACGCACTTTTAAGCAGTCGGATAAATATCAAAGAAATCATTAAAACCACATCGCTTCCGGTCAACAAGCCGTTGCTTTTGGGGAGCAATATGATTTTAGGGTGGAAAAAATAAACTTGCAAATAAACAAAGCAAGGGTTATCCACTAACGTCAAAAAAATATTTCTAAAAACAATTTTTAGCAAAAACAAAATATTAGTTTCATAAGAAAATCAGTATAGACGAATTTTATAAAAATACACAAATTTTGTCAAAATCTTTCTTGACAAGCCCTCGCGGATGTGGTATAAGACATTGCATTATTTATCAGAAGAGGAGAAGAATATGACAAATAATGCTTTTTTTTATTTAAATGTTTTTCTGGTCGCATAAAAGAGGAGAAACGTTGATATGCAGTGTATAGATAAAATCACAAATGACATTACGACTTTTATGCAAGATGCCGGATTAAATGAAGCGTTTTTATTTGGCGGTGCCGTTTTAGATACCCAAATCAATCCCAATACCGAAATTCATGACTATGATATTTGTGTCAAAGATTATGATGTGTTTATGGAGGCTATTCAAAATGTGGAGAATAGCGGCAGTTCCGTATCAGAAGTGATGCATACGCATAATCACTATGTAGTCGTAAAGCACCCGACTTTGGGAGATGTTGATTTCTCTTGTATGGATCCGGAGGATAACGGTATTTTTAATATCGAAAAGATATATGCCAAATTCCGTAAAAGGGGAAATGAGTATGTTCATGAGGTTATTGATAAGTATGATGCCGTAGAAAGCATGAAACAAGGAAAAATTCGCCTGGCCTGTAACCCCAAAGAAGAAGGGTCTTATAATCTGTTGCGCCGTTTTATGGCAATCGTCGGCAAATACGGTGTAGACATTTCGCCAAACGGTGTTAATCAAGAAACAATAAATCGAATTAAACAAGAGTTCAAAGAACAAACGCGTTGTGTGCCGCAGGATAAAGTCCGTTGCTTGTCACGATTATCGGCAAGCCTGAAACGTTCAAAAAATCGTCATCAATATATAGATGATATGGGCAAACAACATATCTTTGAAGATGCCTATCCTGTTTTGGACAGATTGTTAAATAACAGTAATTTCGTTAATCACCCGCTGTTAGAGCGTGCACAAAACCAAAAAGAGTTGTTGGAATTGATGATGTTATGCACGCCCCAAAACGAACGAGATGAAATGTCGGATTGCCTGCGTATTTTAGCCAGACGTGAGCCGGCACGTCAGGATAAAGGCGTCAAAATGTTTGTTGAGAGGTTAGAAAACGAAAAGACATCAATCAATCGCCTTAATAACCAAATTTTAACACCTCTGTTGCTATTTAAACAGGCGGAGATTGTGTAATGAAAATAACGATATTAGGTTCCGGCTCAGCTTATGGCGTGCCTATGGCATTTAATGTTTGGGGTGCGGCAAATCCTGCCAATCCCAAAAATAAGCGTTCACGTGCTTCAATTTTGTTAGAAGAGAACGGTAAATCAATATTAATTGATGCTGGACCTGATTTTCGCTATCAAATCAATGATAATAATGTTCAAAACATTGACTCGGTATTTATTACCCACGGACATTATGACCATATTGCTGGTATTCCCGAGTTGCCGCGTGCAACCAAAACATTAGGACACGGTATCAAGATTTATGCTTCTGCTGAAACAATGGCAGAATTAAAGCAAAGCTATGGTTATTTGTTTAAAGAAAAAGCAGATGCCGAGCCGGATAGTCAAAGCCTTAAGTGGTGTATATTGCCGGATAGCGGTCGTTTTACAACCGAAGGATTAGAGTTTGAAACTTTATTATTTCAACATCATCACATTCATTCTTCAGGTTTTCGTTATCAAAATTTTGCTTATGTAACAGATTGGGAAACTTTGCCTGAAAAATGCGAAACTTTTTTTAGCGGTTTGGATTTATTGATAATTGAGTGCAACAATGCTGATACGCCGGAAATCAACGGTCACAGTGATATTTTCAAAATTAAAGAAGTAATGGCAAGATTTTCTCCCAAGCGCATGGTCTTAAGCCATATTTCCCGCCGCATGGATGCCGAAGAGTATGCCAAAACCTTACCTGATGGGATAGAGCTTTCCTATGATGGTATGATTTTGCACGTTTAAAGTTTAACCTAAAACATCAAAAAAATCGTTCAAGTGAATCATATTAAACAATAAATTCAGATATGATACCAAATACAATACCCAACGCAAACATCAGCAATAAGATTTTTGCGCTCTCATCTTTGCTACCGTTAACACGATACAAAACTAAAAAACCGAGACCGGCGTTGCTCAATGTTCCGGCCATCATCGCCCCCATTCCGATTGTGCCGCTCAAATAGAGTTGTGTCAGCAGAACCGAAGGATAGCAACTGGGGATAAGCCCGACAAGCGCTGAAATCAAAATGCTCAAAAACGGCAAAGCCCCAAGAATATCTGAAATTGTCTCTCTTCCCCCAAAAGCAAACAATGTGTTAAAAATTAATGAAAAGATAAAAATAAATATCAGGATTTTTTCCGTATGCTTAAAGGCAGAAAGCCAAATGTTTTCTTTATCCGTGCATTGGCATTTTTCTTTCTGGCAAAAAGAGTGAATATTCGGCTCATTTTTGTGCTTAATAAATTTTTCGGGTAGCCATTTATCAATAGCGATACCGGCAATAATACCGAATATTACCTTAAGGCACAAGATTTGGATAATTATTCCGGCACCGATATTTCCGGAAATCAACAGTGGCAACATTTCATCTGATGTAGAGAGGAACACCGCAATCAAAGCCCCTAAAGTGATAAGTCCCGTAGCGTATAAATTTGCCGCGGCAATCGAAAATCCGCATTGTGGGATAATTCCTAAGAGCCCCCCCACCACCGAACCGTATTGTTTGGCACGGCGAATATAGATCATACTGCGGCGTTGGAGTTGATGCTCCAAAGCTTCCATCAGTAAATAAGTAAAATAAAGATAAGGAAACAACGACAGCGTCTCATAAAGCGCATCAACCAAAATATCCATACCTATGCCAAACATCGTTATCCCCTTTCTGTTTTTTTACACGCCTCACGTTCTTACCGTCATAATAAACGCCTATCGTTTCTGATGTCATTGCAAGGTAGTCTGCCGTGGCAACCTTTTAGTTGTCATCCCTCCGAGCTTTAGCGAGGATTAGGGATCTTCAAAATAATCCGTATCTTCATCCCGAACAACGCTTTGCGCCTTCCAAACATCCCCTGAGTCATCCCGAACAACATCATGCTGAACTTGTTTCAGTATCGCTCAGAATTATTTAATAACACCATTCTCCGCTCTGACGAGTAAGTAACAAACCAGCCTCAATCTAACAAACAAACTTTTTTTTTGCAATAAAAAAGTTCCGAAATCAATCTTTCAGATTTCAGAACTTTCTTTAGTTTAATAATTCCTTGGCTTTTTCTTCCGTTAACGGGGCGATAACGTCTTGCTCTTTGCTGACGATAATCTTTCCGTTGTTCATCAGCACATAAGTGACAATGGTTGAAGAAAAGCCACAATACCGACGCTCTTCAGCAGGCTTCATTTTACCCACTGTTTCAAGCATGGCGATGAATTTTTTACCGTTAATTTCTTTTGCGGTATATTCTCTTTCGCCAACTCCTATCGGATAGGTAGCCTCTACCTTACAGATGTAGGTTGTATCGGCCTTACTAATCCGACACGAAACACGGGTATCCTCAGCCTCATGCGAGCGATGATCTGTGTAGTACTTATGTCCAACTACAAGGGCGACAGTAAGCACTACCCATAATAAAAACTTTTTCATAATCGTAATATTTTAGACCTTTATTATAGCCGATTTTAAAGCCTTTGTCAACGGATTGTGGTGCGAAAAATCACTTGCTTTAAACAAAATTTTGTCCTAAACTTCCTCCCGAAAGGCATTGCTATGGAAAAATTAAACTTAAAAAAATGTGACAGCTTAGCCGATGTATTTTATGCTGTTCTTGGCGGCAAGACAGGTGACATTCGCGAAATAAAGGATTTTATAGAAAAAAGTCCGTTAAAAAACCTGATATATGCAAACGATGTGGAGCGTATTTTACAGTTTGACGGTTTCTTTGCCGATGAAGTCGTGGATGCCATTTATGCCCTTTTGCCGGTGAAATTGCGTTTATCTCCTGAGCTCGCATGGGTTATGACACCACAAGCCTTTCGTAAACTTAATGCTGCGCAAGTTGCCAAACCGGCAAGCCGTTACATCAATGTGTCTTTATCTGCGGCCTTTGAGGTATATGCAAAACAATATCACCAAAAATTAGAACAGGTTGTTAAGGCAGTTCAAGAAGAAAAGGCCTTAGGTAAAAATCCGTTAGAACCGTTTGAGGATAAGTATATTCCACCTTATCAGCCACGCACGGTCTTTTTAGCTCCCCAAAAAGAAGCAGAGGAGAAAGAATTAGATGCAGAAGATAAAAAACAACAAAAACGTGCAAAACAACGCGAGCAAGAATATCAGCGCCGCCGTAAAGAGCTTAAAAAAACTAAATCGACTAAGCCAGCTCAACCGGAAACAACTCATAAATCTGTTCAGCCACAGCCCTCCAACAAAGCCATAAAGAAAAAAGTAAAAGCAGATACACCAAGGAAAGCATTGAAGGATAAACAGGAAGAAAAGTCCAAGGTAGTCCCTAATAAAAAAATGACCTTACCGGAGATTATTGACCGTTTGGAACAGATAAAAAAATTGCGCGCCCTAAAAACCACACCGGAAGAGGTTAGAAAAGAGCTAAAAAAAGAAGCAAATCGCTTGCAAACAGCCAAATATCGTTTAGAAAACCCCGATGCATGGAAAAAGAGCTATAAAAAAATGAGCGATTTACCACCTGAAAAACAAGCCAAGCGTCGTGCCGCCAATAATCGCCGTAACGATACATTTAGGAGTATTCATCGCGAAGAATTACGAGTATATCACAATAATTTGCGAGCAAAGGAAAAAGCTGAAAATCCCGAAGCCGTCAAAGAAAAAGATAAGAAACATAACAGTAGCGCAGAGGCCAAAGCCGCCAAAAAACGCTATTACGAAAAAAATACCCAACAAGTGATTGAAAGAGCCATTCGTCATAATAAAATCAAGCGTTTTAAGCAAAAAACCGGACCGGTGATATTGGGGTTATTGCAAGGGATTATCAACAGCAAAATAAAATAAGTATCATCAAAAAATCTTAAAAAATGCTTGACAATGTTTCTATTTTGTTCTATTATTTGCTTTATGTTAGAACAAACGAAAGGTTAAACATTGGTCAGCAGTGTAAAAACAGTTGCTTTTGAGGGCATAACTGCCCGTCAGGTGGAGGCTCAGGCAAGCTTAAGTTACGGTATGCCGGGGTTTGTGATTGTCGGTCTTCCCGATAAAGCGGTTAATGAAAGTCGCGAGCGTGTGCGTGCTGTGTTTAAGGCGTTGGGGATGGAGTTTCCTGATGGGCGCGTAGTTGTTAATCTTGCACCGGCAAATCTCATTAAAGAAGGCACACACTATGATTTGCCGATTGCTTTGGCACTAATGGCGTTAAAAGGTTATGTGGCCAAAGAGCACTTAGACGGTTTGTTATTTATGGGGGCTTTATCGCTTGACGGCAGCGTCGAAAAAGTATCAGGCGTCTTGCCGGCAGCGGTAAGTGCTACAGCCCAAAATTTAGGTATAGTCTGCCCACATGCAAATGGCACCGAGGCAGCATGGAGTAATGCCAAATTGATTTTGCCCATTTCGCATATTTTGGAGTTATTGAATTATTTTAAAGGCAAAACCCAGATTTTACCTCCCAAGAAACCGACGATCAGCAATGATGATTATAAGATTGATATGGCAGATGTCAAAGGCCAAGAAAGTGCTAAGCGAGCGATGATGATTGCCGCTGCCGGTGGACATAATCTTCTGATGATTGGTCCGCCCGGTAGCGGAAAAACCATGTTAGCCGAGCGCTTAGCCACAATTTTACCGCCGCTTACTGTGCGTGAGGCTTTAGAAACCGCTATGATACATTCGGTTGCCGGTATTTTAGGTGATGAAATTGACTTTTGTCGTCCATTCCGTGCGCCGCACCACAGTGCATCTACACCGGCATTGGTTGGTGGCGGTAAACGCGGTGTCCCAGGAGAAATATCTTTAGCACATAATGGCGTATTGTTTTTAGATGAGCTTCCTGAATTTCAACGTTCCACGCTTGACGCTCTTCGTCAGCCGCTCGAAAGTCAAACCGCAGTTATTGCCAGAGTAGAAGCGCATATCACATATCCGGCAAATTTCCAACTGATAGCGGCAATGAACCCATGTCGTTGCGGACATTTGGGAACAAACGGTCATATCTGTTCGCGCGCACCGCTTTGTGCTGCTGAATATTTAAGTAAACTCTCAGGTCCATTTTTAGACAGGTTTGATATGCAAATAGAGGTTCCTCCGGCAGACCCGTATGAGCTGACCTCCGACCGAGTCGGCACCGATTCGCTCTCTATGCGTCAAAAAGTGGTGCAAGTGCGTGAAATTTGTGCCGAAAGATGTCAAAAATTAGGTTTAAATCAAATAGTTGTTAACGCAAATTTAAAAGGAGAGGTTTTAGATTTAGCATTAGATTTAGATGCAAATTTGCGTGAATACGCGGCGCAATCTGCCCTAAAGTGTGGTTTAACGGCGCGTGGACTAATGCGCATTTTGCGGTTAGCAAGAACAATTGCAGACTTGCAAAATGAAAAAAAAGTGTCTAAACTGCACATTGTTGAAGCCTTGTCATATCGGCACCGGCTTTTTGCAAAACCTAATTAGGAGAATAATAAATATGTCAGCAAAAAACATTTTAAAACTTTGTTTCTGCTGTATTTTGGCGATTGGTGTGGATGTCTTGACCACAACCGCTAATGCAGCACCATACAACGGAGTGGAATATGCACCGGTGCAAAAACGCCGTGTTGTGTCTGCTCAACGACAAGTTGCAACAGATCCTTATGACGGGAGTTTATATCCGTCAAAGAAAGGTTGCAAAAATTGTAATCAAAATCCTTCCAAAAAGGTAAGAATTGTTGACGGCAAAGGCGGAGATTGCCCGTCTTGCCCGACACCCGAGTTTAAAACCAAAAATTATGTCTTCGCTAAAGCAAGATACAGCAGCAATGTAGATCGTAACTGCTGTGATTTTGCCTCTTTTGCGCTTACTAACGTTGATTTTAAGCTAAAGAGCGAAGGCGATGTTTATAATCCTTATTCAAGCCATGTCGGCAATTACCGCTTCCGCATTTTCGGTTGCCGCAGAGCCACCAAAAAGGCTATGATGGATCAAGGACGCGTTATCCAAAATAATATGGATTTCAATGGCGTGTTCAAAAAGTCAGTTGATAAATGCTACAAAGTAATGGAGCTTCCGAATGTATGCTATGAAGATCCTTCGGTAATTTTGCCGGAATATGTTTTAACCGCAGAAGTAAATGACTTCTTTATGAACGTTTGCGATGAATACGATTGGAATAAGGCCCAAAAGAAAGATCGCCGTGACGGTTCAGCCGAAATGACAGTTACTTGGCGTTTGATGAATTTAAGCCAAAGCAAAGTTTATTGGAAAGGTATAACCACCGGTTATGCTGAGTTGGAAAACGGCATTTACGAAGGTGAAGTTAAGTTAGCTGAATTAGCATTTGCTGATGCTGCAGCACGTTTGAGTTCACTTCCGGGCTTTGAACAACAACTAATGGTTCGTTTATCTCCGGCAGAGATGGACGCCGAGCGTGCCGCTTTAATCGCATTTGATGCAAAGTTCAATCCGTTTAAGTGTCATAAGCCGGAACCGAAACCGCAATGCCCGATGGCCAAGCCGATTTGCCCGTGCGCTATGCAACAGCCTTGTGTTTGCACGCAGCCGATGTGTTCTTGTCCGGTAGTTCAATGTCCGTGTGCTGTTCAACAATTCCAGGCAGCTCCGAAGATTGAAGAGTTTGTGGATGTGAAGACCGAAAAAACGGTAATTGAAAAGAAAATTATTACCACCACCCGTGTAGAAACTCCACAGCCGGTTTGCCAACAGGTATGCCAGCCGTTGTGTCCGCAACCGACTTGTCAGGTTAAGTGCACCAGATCATGTGAAAAGCCAAAGTGCCGCAAGATTTGCACCAAAGTTTGTGTTGAAGGCACAGATCAATGCACCGAAACCTGCAAAGATGATTGCGAGAAAATACCGGAGCCGAAGGTAGAAGAAATTACTTATACCCCTCAAATAGAAGAGAAGGGCGGCGTAACTGAAACACATCGTGTTTATGAAAACTGCATTGATGAAAATGGTAATGTGATTACTGATGGCAGTTGCATAACACCTTCTTGGGTTGATTTTGCTACGGTAGACTCTAAATTATGTATTGTAGACAGAGAGCCTTATAGTGAGTTAAGCCCTGAAAATATGTTAAAGATTCGCGGTTCTGTTGTTGAAATTACCAATGCTTTCAACAAAAAAGGCTCAGGCTTACTGATATCTGATTCGTTTATTTTAACCTCGGCTGATTTGGTTAATAAAAATCAAAACACTTATAAGGTTAAGTTGTTGAACGGTGACGTAGTTGAAGCCAAAGCTGTTCGTGTCAACCCAAGCAAAAATATTGCATTGATGCACATGGATAAGCCGGTTGCCTATACACCATTGTCGTTAAACACCAGTTTGCCGGCAATAGATCAGGAAGGCTTTATCGCATTAGGCGAGCTGAGCAATACAGATGCCAAGAACTATATGGATGATAGCGGTAAAATCTACGGCTACCACTATAGCGAAACTCAAGGAACTGAAATTATCGTAGATACTTTGGTTCAAAAAGTTTCAACCGGTAGTGTTTTGATTGATAGATTAGGAACTGTAAACGGTATTTCCAATGCCGGTAAACAGACTAAAGATGGCATGGATATCTTTATGCCGACAGATACAGCTTTACGCAGTGTCGGTTTGACTATTTGTGAAAAAATCTACGACAAAACTCCTGCAAAACCGATTACAGAAATGATTAAGCAGGAAACAAAAGCGCCAGAGGCAATGCCTGAGAAGAAGCGTAAGTAGTTTGACTACCATCCTAGTTAGGTTAAAGAGCACGCAATTGCGTGCTCTTTTTCATCTGATTTATAATAAAAAATTTGACATTAAGTACAATACGATTAATATGGACAAATAAAACAAGAGGAGAGAGAGACAATGGAACCGTCACAATCAATGGTCAACGAATATAAGCTAAAGCAATTTGCTAAAGCAACGTATAAGGTAATAGATACCAAATATGCCCCCAAATATGCCTTAAAAATCAAAATCGACCACAATAACATCAATAAGGAACTAAAGCAAAAATGTATGGCGCACCCGTATAATGTTTTGGGGTGGACATTAACAGCTTTTGAAAAAGCATTGGTCGGCAAAAAGAATTGGAAAACCACGCCAATCCCGTTTTTATGGATAAAAGTAGCAGAAAAAGACGGTAAATATCAGCACGGTTATGTTCTTTTGGGTGGTAGTAATTATATGGCGGATAAAATTCAAGGAGCCATAGACCGTGTGCGCGAGCAGCTGTTAGGCACAATCGAAGTTAATATGATGAAGATAAACAGTATTGCCGATTTGGAAATTGATACTTCGACCATTACTTATATAGATGCAGAGGGCAATCCCAAACTTCGCAACATCATCGGTTCTAAAACGATATTAGCCGCAAATAACCAATCAGAAGGATAATTATATGAGCACATTAAAAACATCCGTATTAGGCATAGATTTTGAAAATCCGTTTCTTTTGGCATCAGCTCCACCGACTGCCAAGATAGAAAGCATTGATAAAGCCTTTACTTTAGGCTGGGGCGGGGCAGTATTTAAAACCATCACACCCGATGATTTGGAAATGATAGAGGCCTCACCACGCTATGCCACATGGAAAGTCGGCAATAAAGTCTGCGGTTTTGAAAATTTTGAATTACTAAGCCATTTAACGGTTCAAGAGTGGTTGGACGGCAGCAAATATCTGCGCCAAAAGCACCCAACCAAAGTGCAAATAGCAAGTATCATGGCACCGGTCGTAAAAGAAGAATGGCAAAATCTTGTCAAAACATTTAACAACTCAGCGATAGATGCTTTTGAGCTAAACTTTTCTTGTCCGCATGGTATGCCCGAAAAAGGTATCGGTATGGCCATCGGCACCTCGCCGGAAATTTCTGCAATGATAACCGAATGGGTTAAAGAGGTAGCAAAAAAGCCTGTATTTGTAAAGCTTTCGCCCAATGTCACCAATATTGCAGAGATTGCAAAATCAGTCGAAAATGCCGGTGCTGACGGTTTTGCCGCCATTAATACGGTGCAATCTTTAATGGGCATTGATTTAGATACATTTGAACCAAAGCCAAATGTCAACGGCAAAACCACATACGGCGGTTACTCCGGTATTTCCGTTAAACCGATTGGTCTAAGATGTGTGGCTCAACTCCGCCAAAACAGTCAATTGCCGATTTTAGGTATCGGGGGAATTTCTAATTGGCATGATGCCGCAGAATATATGTGTGTCGGTGCCGATGTTGTGCAAGTCTGCACCGAAGTTATGGTAAACGGTTATGGAATTATCAACGCTATGAAACAGGGCTTGTTGAATTATTTGGAAAACAAAGGTTTCAGCACTCCTATGGATCTGAAAAATCGCGCCATAAACAACATTACCGCTCATAAATCGCTAAATAAAGAAAAGCAGGTTTATCCCCATATTGAGGACAGTCTATGCGCTAAATGCGGCAAGTGCGTGACCATTTGTGATGAGTCTGAGCACAGTGCCTTAGCTCTGATTGACGGGCATATAATAGTTGATAAAAACGTTTGTGTAGGCTGTTCACTTTGCTCACATATATGCGCAAAATCCGCTATTAAGATGAAATAGGCGTGTATTAAAGATAATATATTTGTTTTAATACATAACGAGAAAAGGCTTATAAAATAGGCTATCTGATATTTTGTGCGCCTATGTTTTTCTCTAAAATCTTAAGCCCCATAGCATGCATTTCATTATCTGTGCTATAACAGTAATCTCTTAAAATAATCGGTCGGATATTGTGCTCAATCAAATCCATTGCAGTTTTATAAACACACGCTTCGGTATCAAATCCGCAAAGGTGCATTTCATCAAATTCCGCCATTTCTTCAAGATATGCCGAATATCCGGTCTTAGTGAATATAATTGCATTTTCTTTTGGAGTAAAAACAAGCGCTTCGTTGTCATATCCGCTCCAATCCAAAATTTTTAATAGGGGTGAGCCGGTATTGGTATATTTAGAAACAAAGACCACATCATATTCATATTGCAGCTTTTCAATATTCAGTGCAATCTCCGGCTTAATCACTGCTGATTTCTGCGCGTCTATGATTAAAAGTGCTTTTTTCATTATTCCTCCTCGTTTTGCCACCGTCTGTAAATTACCGCAAGTATTGCTCCGGATAGATTATGCCATACCGAGAACACCGCCCCCGGAACTGTTGCCATACTAAGCATCGGGAGCGCCGTTCCGGCAAGACCTGCTGCCAAACCCGAATTTTGCATCCCGATTTCAATTGAAAATGCCTTAATTTTCTGCGGACTCATTTTAAGCATCTTTCCAAATGTAAAACCACACAAATAACCTAAAAGATTGTGTAGCACTACCACGCTTAATACCAATAATCCGCAACTGTAAATCTTCTCAGCATTGTGTGCCACCACTGTTGCCACAATCATACATATTGCCACAACAGAAACCACGGGTAACAAATCCACCATTTTTTGTGTAATATGGGCAAAAAAGCGATTAATAATAAATCCAAACACAATCGGAATTAAAATCACATTAACAATAGCAATAAGCATACTTGTCACATTCACATCAACCGTTGTCTTAAGCAACAGATAAGTGATGAGCGGTGTCAATATCGGAGAGAGTAGGGTATTAACACTTGTCATCGTAACAGATAGCGCAATATCTCCTTTTGCGAAATAAGTGATAACATTACTTGCTGTTCCGCCGGGCATGTTCCGACCAAAATGACGCCGGCAGTTAATGCCGCATCAAGCCCGAATAGCCGACTTAAACATAACGCCAACAACGGCATAATCGTATATTGTGCAAACACACCGCACAGTATATCTTTCGGGCGCTTAAATACCAAAATAAAACTTTCCGGTTTTAAGGTCAACCCCATGCCGAACATCACCATCATCAAAAGATAGTTTATCCACGATAATTCAATCCACATCGCCGTTCTTGGCACAAATAACGCCATCAACGCGGTAACAAGCACAATCACCGCCATATATTTGATAACAAAATCTCTACTCCGCGCCATCTGTGTTATCTTTCTTTATTTCCTTAAGTTATTGCAAAAGATTTCTAAAACTTTCGCTACTTCCGGCTTAAAAGCAGGTCTGTCTTTGCGTTGTTCAAGCGTGTATCCGGTGTTACTTAAAAATTGATAATCCGCCACTCCGATATCAATTTTATAATCCGATAGCTTGTTATATTCATCTATTACATTAACAGTCAAACTTCTGTCAAGCCGATACAAGTGGAAAAAGTCATTGATACGCGGATTAATGCCTGCTTCACCAAAATCAATAAATCCGCTCAATATACCGTTTTTAATAATAATGTTTCCGGAGTGCAAATCGTTATGACAAAGGCTCAATCCGTCTGTCGGTATCGTAATCTTAAAAGCATCTAAATCAAGTCTTCCACCACTGACATCCCAAATCCGAGCTTTGGCAACCTCATAGTCAAAATCCGCCAACACGGTTTTATTTTCATTAAAACAAGTTTTTGCATATTTTTGTGTAATGGTTCGCACTTCAACGAGTGGTATATTGTGAATAGCTACCAACAATTCGGCAATATCCCCAGATAATTTCTGCCGCTCTTTTGTGTTCATTTTCTCATAATAATCCACACCGCGATAAGCCGCCAATAAATCGCCTTGAATTGCTTTATGATAAGCACATTTACCGTTAAATCGGACATTTGTAACTTTGTCTTTTAGGTGCGCCGGCAGATGTTTTTGCATTAATGCAGAAATCTCAGCCTCACGCTTTTGTTCCACCAGTGTTGTGCCTCTTAAAGGCACACGCACAATCCAACCGTTAACCCAATAACCTCTCGACCGCGAGCCGCCTGTTAACTCAACCGCATTATCCGTATCAAAAGGTAAATCAAAATCTTTTAAGTCCATCTCTCATTCCTCTAAAAACGGTTTTAGAATCTTCATAAAATACGGTGACAGCTTCTCCTTATTTTGCGCTAGTCCATACCCGATATAACATAAAGTCATAAAATCTGTTTGTTTTTGTTCAATTTTAGATGCAGTAAGCTTATTATATTCATTCAGTGTATCAACGGCGAGTTGCCGGTTAATTTTATACAGCGGAAAAAAGTCCTGATACTTCGGCATGACAATCGTGTTACCAAAATCAATAATTCCGGCAAGAATATCATTGCTTTCTGATGAGAGTAACAAATTAGAACCACTTAAATCATTGTGGCAAAGAGCCTTGCAAGTATTCGGTGAGGTCGGTTTGTATTCATCTAAATTAATTCCGTGCGGCAATAAGGCACCTCTGACACGCATATAATCAAAATCATATTTTTGAGCCACATCCCAGTTATCAACAGCTTCGGTCGGCTCCGGTATATTCAGTTTGGTATAATTAATCCGATGCATTAAATGAAGAAATACCGCCAAATCTTGTGCCAATTTAAGTTGTTGCTCTGGTGTAATATTCTGATATAATATGGCATAATCGCTTTCCGGTCGCCCATCACAAATTTTACCATAAAAACGCTTAGAGATAGAAAACGGATAAGCCCCTTCAAACAGCTCAATTTGATGGATTTTTCCTTCAAAATGTGGCATTAAATAAGGATAAACCATATCTATAACGGATTTTTCACGTTCCATGGTTTGCCAAATTATCGCGGCTTTCGGAAAACGCACAATATACTCATCAGCCAAGTAAGCGACAGACCTCGAGCCGCTTTGCAACCGAACAATACCATGAATATCCGTAAAACCACCTTTCACTAAAATCTGACGGATTAAATCAAAATTATCGGCATCTTTGGGCGTTAAGAAATTCATTTATCCTAAAATTACTCTTTCAACTCGGTTATGGCATCGCCTTTGTTTCCCACATAAACGACCACGATCTCCGCATCTTCTGTGCCGGTACTTTCGCCATAATGCCATGTATCAATCACCTCAATAATCGGATCACCGACTTTTAACACTAAAACTTCACCTTTTTCGGTGCGAACCGTTAATTCACCCTTGGTTAAATAACCAACGTTTAGGATAGGGTGCTTATGCCAAGCAAGCTTTTCCCCTTTGGGAATTTGAATTCTGACAACAGTAATCTCAGGATTTTCCAGATTCATTTGCTTAATCGGGGTATTATTCCATGAAGCCTGTGACTTTTGCAAAACTTCCGAAGTTGCCGCTACCGCATTAACGCTGAAGATACTGGCAAACAAAGCCACCAAATATTTAATCATCATACCCTCCAAATATTGTTAATTGATAACGAGCATGATATGAAAAAACAATTCTGTTGTCAAGCGGCACTGAAAGTTTTGATATTAATAGCAGAACATATGTATATACACAGGCTGACAGTGATATCGCGGGTTTAACCGTAGATGGTACACAGTATTCAACTGTTGAAACAGCTATTCTTGATACGATAAATAATCACCTTGAAGATAATACAATGGAAAATCTGTATTTACTCGGTGACGTAAAATTAAGAGTTGATGTGGACTTAGGTAATTCGGATATAATATTCACAATGATATGAAAAGATACGAAATAAAGCAAATTTTGATAACTTATTGAATTTTAATGATTTCAATATAAAATAGTTCGGATGTAATCAAAAAAAGCACCTTTTTGAACTTACAACATCCAAACTCGAAAAAATGATTAAAAACAAGGACTTAAAAACTAATTTAAGTCCATTGCACGTGGTGGCTGGGGCGGCTGGAAGCGCTTTTGTCAACCCCTTAAAACCCTGATTCTACAAGGTGTTTCGCACAAATGAGACTGCTTTTTTAGACAAAGTGTCACACCTGCCTGTCACACCCTTTAATAACTTGAATTCATCATATAAAATCGGTCTTAAATGTCAACATGTTTTTTAAATTTTTGTCATTTTTATACAAGAAAATTTTAAAGCACTCATGGAAAATGTTAAGAAAAATAGCTTTTTTTAACATTTTTGAATTTGAAGGAATTTTAGTTAAGCAAGGCTATGTATGCTTTTGGTAATTTCGGTAAAGAAGTCTTTATTCCATAAATCCAATTTGCTTGCATCTTTCACAAAAGGCAAAACATCCTTCTTAGCCTTTTCATAGTCTATAGTCTCAAAACGTTCTGTAAGCATTGTTTTCAATGTTTCTAAAGTAAATACATCGCTTTCCTTTAAGACACCTGAATCTTCCAACCTGGCACGTAAATGCGGTAAGTTGATGCTTGCTTGGTTTGCTAAATAAAACACATAGTCATATAAATCACGCCCCTTAATGCGATTTTTCCATGCACGGCAAATGACAGCGTGAACTTTACCTGCAAACAATGATGGCATATCATATAGCTTTACCGAATAAGGTGAAGGCAATAATCTGTATTTGTTTTCAAATGTTGCATATGCAGGCGGATTAATATCAACCTCAAACTTTATCTTGATGATTTCATCTGGGTTAATATGGGCATTATCTTCGTCATAAATGCTCACAATATGCTCCTTAGTATTTCCCTTTAAGAAAGCTGACTTAATATCAGAATCAACAGATTTAACTTTCTCTTCTATAGAAAACTTTAAGCCGACAGATGCTAATTCTTTTTCTAATCCGCTAAAATATGAATTCAGCTCAAAATCAGGATCTGGAGCTATAAGTGAAAAGTCTAAATCTTCCGAAAACCTATCAAGTCCATAGAAAATACGTAAAGCAGTTCCTCCATAAAATGCAGCTTGCTTAAAAAATCCGGCACGAGATAAGCCACATAAGGCTATTTCTTGAACAACCTCTTTTACAGCATTCTTTTTTTCATCCAGAGTGTTTGTTGAGTATTGTGCTAACATTTGGGTTAAAATAGTCTGCATTATATGTTTCTCCTAATGAATTTAGCAAGTAAATTAAGATTGGTTGAATGATACAACGGTGCAAGCTTTTCCAATATATCCTTATTGAGTTTTGAAAATTCGTCCTCATCTATTCGCAAATCATCAAACAGAAGCTCCTTTAATTCAGTCAGATTACTTACAGGAGATATCGTATATAACTTATCGCACAGAGCCTTTTCGGGTGTGGCAATTTGATATGAATAGCCATTTTCTTCATGGATAAGTACACCGAGTGGATACACTTCCGCAGGAACATCACGATACGTAAATGTTCCAAAATTATTTTGATACTTTTTTGCTCTACGCTTATCAAATGTTGCTGAAGTGTATGTATTATATACGGCTTCCGGTATAAGAGAATAGATGTAAAGTGCATAGTCAAAAGACAAATACGATGGGCCATAAATGCGTCCTGCTAAATACTTTCCCGAAACGGAAGCATCTGTTTCATATAGCCCACGTGCAACAGGTATAAGCCGTCCAGCTTGTATCTCACGGCTTATCTTACCCTTGATATCAGTGTATCCTTGAAACTTAATCTGTAAATCATCAAAAGAATATATCATATTTCCTCCAGATAGTTGTATTATATAAAACCTTTTGGAGAAAATCAAGCATTTTTTTATCAAAAATGTTGACTGTTATGTACATAACAGTCAGGAAAGGTTCAAAAGTAAAGGAGGCTAAAGAACCTCCTTCTTTTATTGGTGTGTATCCATAACGTACACAAGGTCATCATCAGCCCAGAAAGTTTGCTGCCTCGGAAAAGACAAATTTTCGAGCTTAAAGTCCTTGAGTACAGCAAAGTTTTCACAGCTATCAGGGTAATAACTGAGAATGTTTTTGTAAGTATCAATGCAAGGATGATCTTCGTCTATCCATCTGCCGCCTAATATACAATAATCAAAATGGGCAGATGTTTTTTCCCAAATATTGCCATTTTTATCGGGTAGTTCAAAATGATAATATTCTGCATTGTTCTCTTTCATATTTCTATCAGTCTTTTCCCATGTACCGAAATCACCAATCGCTTCATAGTCTAAAGGCCAGACAAGAGCACGTTTTAGCTTTTCAGCATCAGGGAAGTCTTTAACACGCGCGATTAATAAACTATGGGTCATTTTTGTTCCTTTCAAAAGTGGTGTGAAGGAGGCTAAAAAGCCTCCTTCGTGTCAGGGAGAGATGGGAAAGATTATACTTGCATATATCTCGGCATTTCTTCTTCATTGTTGTTTGAAGCGGTTAAGACCTCATAAACATTCTTGTCTATCAAATCTTTGGCTGCATCCCAAGTGCGACGTTCCGCTTCTTTCTTTTTTGCTTTTTCAGCTTCACGTTGTTGACGCTTCTTCTCGCGGCGTTTTGCACTATTGACCTTTTTACGGGCTTCGGCTTTTTCAACTTCATTACCGAGAAATTCCGTAATTTCTTCGTCAAATTCGCCATTGACCACTTCGGTATAGAGATCCGATAAGAAGTTTAATTTATCCCGGGTATCCAACAAAGACAGTGAATAACGAGCAATACGTTTACCACCGAGACGGAGAGTAAATATGGACTGTGTTTCGGTATCAACAATCAATTTGTTCATATGATTTTTCTTATTCCACGTGTCTTTCTTGAAATTGCGCATATTTTCATCCAAAAGATTCAAAATACGCTTTTTGCAACTATCATAGTTAAGTTTGCCTTCATCTTGATATGTTTCAATCTTAACGGCGTTAAATTTTGATAATGATTTTTTCATTTTAATTTTCCTTTCTGTAAGTTATTATGTTTGTTTAAGTTATAAAGACTAAGAGTGTCCATCAATGACATAAACCAGGTCGTCATCGGCAAATGGGCATTTTTCGTCTTCGGTATAATGAAAGCCATAGTCGGCAGTTATAAAGGCGTAGATATAGTCACCGGCTTTTTCTACAACGTCTTTATATTTCATGATATTGCGCAATTCTTCAGAATCTGTTTTATAACAGGTTACGCAATAATCAAATTGTGCTGAAGTTCTTTCATAAATTGCGTTATCACCACCCATTACAAGATGATTTGCATCCATGAATGCACATAACCCTTCATCAAAGATGCCTTTATTTTCTTTCGTGAAAGCACTGATTTCATTTTTGTTATCTGCCACCATTTCATCTTTATTAGCATAAATTTGTTCCCATTTCCCTATGGTTACTTCGTCTCCATCATCATAGGTCAGAGCATCATTTAATAAATCCCAGAAGGGATGGTCTTTTGTTCTTGCTACAACTAAGTAATGCATGATATTTTCCTTTCTTAAAAAGTTATTGTTAAAGTTAAAAAAGCACAATAATTCTGTTATCGGAATTACAGACATCATCTGCTAAACCAATAGTTAAATCGGTTGTAATAAGGGAGTTACTTGGTACGAATAGTGATTAGTGCGCTAAACGAGCCATCCAAATATGTTGCTCCATTTTGGAAACTTGCTGCTTTAAGCGGTACAAATTCCATTGAAGACATATTTTGTTATAAAGTTTAATCATTTTAGTCTTCCTTTCGTTTGTTTTGGGTATAGAAATCCTGTTATGGAAAATAGGTATCCCTATAAACCATTGAGTTTTTTATACCTAATGATTAAATTATTTTTTTCAGGTTTGTTTCACCTTACATTTGAATTATGGAAACAAATTGTCAGGAAAGTCAAGCGTTTGTTTTTGAGCCTATTTTCCAAAATAGGTTTTTAAATAGGTGTAGATAGGTGACGATAGGTATAGCGAGGTATTTTTTTATTAAACAGTCATCAAAAATATCGTTATTTTGCTAAAATTGGTAACATTTTAAAGCAGAATCCAATAATTTTGATTCGTTTTTTTATATTTCATCTTCCTTTTGACGCATCTCTTTTTCAAGCTCTTTAACTAGCTTCATATCCTTGTCTTTATAGGCTTTTAAGAGAGGAACATAGTAGCGGCTATTCTTTCCTTCACCTACATAGGGGATTCGCTGCTGACCTAAAATCTTATCATCCTTACGCATATCTAGCAAAGAACTATACTTTACGCCCAAGAACAACGCTGCTTGTTTAATGTTCAGCCATCCGGATTCTACCGCAATGTCATACTCGGTCTTATCAACTTTTTTGGCTTCAGGGTCGCCATATTGGGTTTCAAAGAATTTAGCTTCTTTCTTGTAACCGCCATCATTTAAGGCTTTTACAAAACTCTTAAAACCATCTTTGGCAACCTTATTTACGAATGGAGCAAAACAAATATTCTTGAATAGGATATTCTTATTGAGTTTGGCATTATTGAAATTAACTTCTCTGTAAAATGTAATGTATTCAAAAACCGAAAGCTCTGGAATATTTGCATTTTCAAAATTTACATCTCCCTTAAAAATGCAATTACGCATTTCTATCCTGTCAAACGGATTATCTCGTCCATGTCGGTAGTAATTTGCTTTAAAAGTACTATTTTCGTTAAATATACAGTCAGTTATTATTATACTGTGGTCTTGGTGGTATCCTCCTCCCAAATGAAATTGACTATTAAAAGTGCAATTTCTAATTTCTGCGTGATGTAGCCCTTCTGTAATTGGAATATCAAATTCTATCCTGTCTTCAAACACACAATCATACAACCCGATACCAAATGCAGGAACGTCAATAACAGTTCCACCAAAACGACAGTTTATAAAAATGGTGATTGCTATTCCAGAATTGCTTGTGACTGCAAAGATTTTATTTAAGGCTACTTCATCCATAAATTCAAAATCACGGAATACTATGATTGGTGCTTGATTTCTACGCAAAATTTTAATGTTCTCTAATTTGCGTTTAATCTTTCTTCTTTTATTGTAAAACATATTTAGAAGATAGGGGAGAATATCTTCTTCAAAGTCATAATCATAGGTGACATATTCTTTTTCACGGTCGTTTATGACCCAACTTTCTTCTACTCTATCTAAAAATATTCCTCTCGGTTTGAAAAAATGTGTCATTTGCCACCTCACCAAAAATTACTCCATATTAGAACGATAAAACTAAAATGTTAAAGAATTGGCTAATAAGTGTTAAATGAGCAATTTTGTACTTATTTTGCGCAAAATTCCTCAATATGTTGGCTACTTTTTTGCATTTTTGAGCCGATTAGTGTATTTTACCATGTCAGAATATGGCATGGGTATCTATTTCTAAAACTTTTCGGAAAGATTTTTATTGTTTCTTAACAGTTTGATTGCTAAAATCACAGCACATTTGTAAAATAATTTAATTTCTGTAGGTAAAGTATGCAAGAACACGAAAAAATGAATGTATCAGAACAAGTATCAATGATTTTGGACATCGCAAACCAATTGCGAGGCCCCTTTAAACAAGAAGAATATGAAAAAACTATTATTCCTATGACCATTTTACGTCGTTTTGAATGCATCCTAGCGGCTACAAAGGATAAGGTTGTTGAAGCACATAAAAAAGGTGTAACAAATGAAACAAAGCTGAAATATGTGAGTGGATTCCCAATTTATAATACCAGTTCTTTTACGCTGGATAAACTTAAAAATGATGCGAGCAAAATCGGAGAAAATCTAAAAGCATACCTTGAAGCATTTAACCCATTGGCAGTAAATATTTTTAAGCGACTAGATTTCTTTAAAACACTTGAAAAACTTAATAAAACAGGAAAATTATATTCTGTAGTTAAAAAATTCGCCAATACTGATCTAACTATTGAACACGTTCCCAGTATCAAAATGGGATACATAATGGAAGAAATCATCCGTAAATATTCTGAAAATGCAGATGCTGGTGACCACTTTACCCCAAGAGAAGTTATTAAGTGCTTAACACAGTTATTATTGGCCGAAGGTTGTGAAGACTTAAAAGAACCAGGCAAAATCGTTACTCTTGGCGATTTTGCGTGTGGTACAGGTGGTATGTTGTATGAAGGGTATGATATGATAAAACAAATTAACCCTGATGCAGACATTGAATTGTTTGGTCAAGATAACAACGACTGGTACTCTGCAATTGCATTGGCTGAAACAATTATTCGTGACCAAAACCCTGAAAACATAACATTGGTTGATAGTACACTTGTGACAGATGCACATCCAGAACAAGATATGAGATTGATTTTGATGAATCCACCATTTGGACAGTCTTGGTCAAAAGATAAAATCGGTGAAGAGCAGTATAACAAAATTAAAGAGCATAATACCAAAGCAAACGGATGGTATACAGCTGGACTGCCGCAAAGTGGCGATATGCAAATGTTATTCTGGCAGTTTGCCTTACATAAATTAAAAGGCAATGGACGTGCTGCTATTATTTGCAATGCATCTCCTTTGTTTAGTGGTGGTACAACAAGTGGCGAATCTCAAATAAGACGTTGGTTGTTTGAACACGATTATGTGGAGACAATAATTCAATTTTGCCCAGAATTATTTTATAACACAGGTATTTCCATTTATGCATTTATATTCAACAAACAAAAACGCAGAGAAAGACGTAATAAGATACAATTAATAAATGCAACTTCGTTTTGTAAACGTATGCCACGTGGACTTGGGTTTAAGAGAAACGAATTAACTCCAGAACATATTAAAACAATTGTTGATTTATATACGGATTTCAAAGAAAACGAATATTGCAAAATCTTCGATCGAGAGGATTTTTATTACAAAGAAGTCCCTTGTTATCAACCATTTCAGCGTAATTTTATGATTTCAGAGGAACGCATAGAATCTATTTACGCTGCATCTGCATTTAAAAAATTGTTTGATGAAGATGAATATAACGAGTTAGATGAAAAACCTGTAAAAACGCAAGCACAATTAGCTAAAATGGCAAAGTATGAAGCAGGTAAAGTTTTGCAACAAAACATTATTGATATACTGAAAAAGAATGTTGGCAATGCTGTATATAAGAACCGTGATGATTTTATAAAGGTATTGAATAAGATTTTACCAGATGAAGTAACAGGAAATAAAACTCTGATGAAGGGCATCGTTGTTGCATTATCTGAAGATGATGATACAGCTGACAAGTATTATGATAAGAAAGGTAATGTCGAATCTGATCCAGAATTAAAAGACAGTGAAATTATTCCATTCAAAGTAGATAATGCCGAGTATTTTAACGCAGAAGTTAAACCGTTCGTTGATGATGCCTGGTTAGAAACTGATGAAAAGAAAATTAACAATGGTTGTGAAATCAATTTCAACAAGTATTTTTATAAATATGTTGAACCAGAAAAATCAGATAACATACTCGCACGCATAAAGAAATTGGAAGAAGCCGAACAAGCATTAGAAGGAGAGTTGTATGATTAATCCTAGACGCATTTGTTTGGATTTACACATTAATTCGAGACCAGTTGATAAATTTACGGGTGAAAAAACATATGTCTCGACAGGTGATTCAGATGATATAGCACAAGCAGAAACCATAACATTTTATAACCGTCCCTCCAGAGCAAATGTTGCGCCAATACAAAATGATGTAATTTTTGCAAAAATGGCTAACACAGACAAAACATTTTTGATTGATGAAAAATTATCTAAAAACATATATTCAACGGGTTTTTTTGATGTTTCTTCAACTAAAATATTGCCAAGATTTTTATATTATTTAATACAATCAGATGAATTTGATTCTTATAAAAATGCTTATAGTGAAGGCACAACACAAATATCAATAAGCGATAAAAGATTAAAAAAAATCAAAATCACATACGAAACAGATAAAAACAAACAACAAAAAATTGTAAATTTTCTAGATAAAAAAGTCGGGGTGATTGATAAATTAATAGTGAATGTAAGCCAACAGATAGAAGATTTGAAACAATATAAAAGAAATTTAATCTCAGAAATTATAATTAAATGTCCAAATAAGAATATAACTCTTAAAAATAGTGGAGTTGAGTACATTGGTAGCATTCCCAGTAATTGGAATGTAAAAAGGCTTAGATTTATTGCAGCGTGTCAAAATGGTATAAGTAAAAGCGGAGAATGTTTCGGTTCAGGATCCCCTTTTGTTAGTTATGGAGATGTTTATAATAATTATGTTTTACCTGAAACAGTAGAAGGTTTATGTAAGGTTACAGCTTCAGAAAAAGAAAATTATTCAGTGCGTGCAAATGATATATTTTTCACCAGAACATCTGAAACCATAGAAGAAATTGCGATAACTTGCGTATGCAAAAAAACAATAAAAGATGCTACATTTGCTGGATTTCTAATTAGAGTTAGACCATATACTGATGAATTATTGGTAGATTTTTCAAAGTATTACTTTGCAAGTGATATTCATAGAAAATTCTTTGTAAAAGAGATGAATATAGTGACTAGAGCGTCATTAAGCCAAAATCTACTAAAAAACCTACCTGTGCTTATTCCTCCCAAAGATGAACAACAACTGATTGTTGATTATTTAGATAAGAAATGTGGTACAATTGACAAGATAATCCAAATAAAACAACAAAAAATAAAAGAATTAAAAGAATATAAAAAATCATTAATCTATGAATGCGTAACTGGTAAAAAAGAGGTGTTACAATGAGTTTAGATAATTTTATGGATTTGATGGAACGTTATGGTTTTCAGCGTGTTTTTAAAAATAAGTTGATTGAAGATAACGGCTTTATTGAAGGATTTAACAAAGATTATAACATACCTTACGCCATTGACGAAGATAAACTATTTACGTATTTGGAAACAACTCAGCCAAATGAGTATAAAAAAATATCTAATCGGACTGATTTTAAGAGCAAATTTATTAAAGCGTTGCGTGAAGACATTCAATCACGCGGACTGTTAGATGTCTTTCGTAATCGATTTGATTGGAATGGGGCACATTTTGATATGATGATAAAACGTCCGCACAACACATTAAATCCGAAAGAGGTTGAAAAATATAACAACAATATTATCAGTGTTACCGAAGAATTAGTATATAATCCAGAAATTGGAACTGGGCGTGGTGGTCGTGGAGATTTAACCATATTTGTAAACGGATTGCCATTGATTTGGATTGAATTGAAATCAAATGCTGCTGGTCAAAACATCAATAATGCTAAACGTCAATATTGTGTTGATAGAGATCCATCTGAACAAGTTTTCAGGTATAAACAAGGATGTTTAGTATATTTTGCAATAGATTTAGAAGAAGTTTGGTTTGCAACCAGATTAAACAAAGAAGACACGTATTTTATGCCTTATAACAAAGGTAACGGAATGCACGCTGGTAATCCTGATGTGATGGATGATATTAAAACGTCGTACATGTGGCGTGAAATTCTAACAAAAGACAATATTTTGGAATGGTTGGAAAATTATTTGGTTAATGAAAAGATCAAAGAAAAAGGGTTTGATGGAAAAGAAAAAACTTCTGATATTATGATATTTCCACGGTACCATCAATTTAACGAGGTCAATAAAATTTTGACTGACATTCAAACCAACGGTGTTAAAGGTCAAAATTATTTAATTATGGACAGTCCAGGCAGTGGTAAAACATATTCAATTGCTTGGTTAGCCCATCACTTAGCTTCATTGCACGATAACAATGATAATCCGATTTATGATTCTGTAATGATAATAGCTGACAGGGTAGTGGTTGATGAGCAATTACAAAAGGCTGTACTACGTGTAAACCATGTTCCAGGTACTGTTGTGATAATGGATGATGACTGCTCGTCTGATGATCTCGCAAAAGCAATTAACAATGAAACAAAAATAATTGTATCAACAATTCAAAAGTTTAGTTATATTTTGGGTGATGTTAATCCTATGGCTGATAAAAAGTTTGCAATCATCATAGATGAGTGCCATTCTAGCACCAAGGGTAGTTATATGGATAAGGTTGGAAAATCTTTATCTCAGACAGCCGCTAATATTACCCCTGATGACGAAGAATTAGATGATGAAGATACTATAAACAATGCAATATTAGCATCACTAAAATCCAGTAAAAAACATAATCATATTACTTTAATTGGATATTCAGCGACACCAAAAAAGAAAACCCTAGAATTGTTTGGCACAAAAACAACAGATGAAAAAGGAGAAGTAATAAGTAGAGCATTTACAACGTATTCTATGCAACAAGCAATTGAAGAAGGTTTTATTTTGGATGTATTAAAAAACTATACCACATATAAAACCTATTTTAAGGTTAACAAAAAAATTGACGGAAATAAAGTATACAAAAAAAAGAAGACTCAACGTGCCATTTTAAAATATGCTGACTTACAACCTGAAAATATTGAAGGTAAAGTTGAAATAATAATTGAACACTTTTTGGATAAGGTAGCTTGGCAATTAAATGGTACTGCCAAAGCAATGGTTGTAGCTGATAGTCGTGAAGGTGCTGTCAGATATAAACAAGCATTTGATAAGTACATATCAGAACATAATATATCAGGTTTGCAGACATTGGTTGCCTTTACTGGTGGGCTTACCTTAAAAGATGATCCATCTGGTACACAATATACGGAATCATCAATAAATGGTTTTTCAGTTTCAAAAACCGCGGATTATTTCAATACATCAGAATACCAAATTTTGTTAGTCGCTAACAAGTATCAGACTGGTTACGATCAGCCTTTATTGGTGGCTATGTATGTGGATAAGCAATTGAAGGATACAGCCGCCGTTCAAACACTAGGTCGATTAAATAGAACGAAGTCAGGCAAAACAGAAGTTTTTGTATTGGATTTTAAGAATGAATATGAAATTATTAAACAGGCCTTCTCACCATATTATACTGATTTAGAATTGGAAGGCGAAACAGATCCTAATAAATTGTACAATTTAAGACGATACTTAGACAAGTTTAAGTTCATAACCGAGGAAGACTTAAGAACATTTGTAAAAATTTCGATTAAAGACAAGCGTTCTGTTTCGGATGTATCAAAGTGGAACGGAATATTAAATAAGGCCAAAAGTACGTTTGATGATATAGAAGACAATGAAGAAAAGATAAAAGTAAAGAAATCAATTACAAAATTTGTCGAAGGATACTCTTGGGTTATGCAGGTTGCTGACTTTGAAGATGAAGAATTACATAGAAAGTGCATATTTTACCGACCTTTTTCAAAGTTTTTGAAATTAGGTACGGGTGATATTATAAATGTCTCTAATTTAGTTGAATTTGAACGGTTTAAGCAACACAAAACAAGAGAAATTACAGGTGGAAGTAAAATTAATCCTACAACACGTGTAAAAGTTGGTGAATATACTAACATTAAGTTGCCTGAAGAAGAAGAGCTGATGAAAATTGAAGATTTGATTAGAGAAATCAACGAAAAATATAATTTAGGATTAAATCCAAAGACACACGGACCTTTTGTGCAACAGTTGGTAAATATGTTGGCTGAAGACAAACAGGTAATAACGGCAGCAAAAAACAAAAGCAATACGGAAGAAGATTTATTACTGTTTGTGGCCAAAAAGTTAGATACTTTGTTAGCTGCAGGACAAACTGCTAATTCCGAGTTTAGTGATAAGATTTTGGATAATGTAGATGCGCGTAAAATGGTTGCGACACTATTAACAACTATTATTTTCGATAAGTTTAACAAAATAGGTCGTTAATTAGAAATCTGAAGGAATTATATCCATATATTAATATTTTTATCACAGAATAACCTATTCACAAAGAGTAATATTATATTTGCTTATCTTAAGGAACAAGCAAATATAGGATATGTTTGAGTTAATTTGGGATAAAATCCATGAAAATGCTATAATGGCAGGTAAATTATACTTGCTTTTTATGGATAATTATATAAAATCAAGGAAGAAAAGGCTTTATCTGTGGAATTAAACAATGAAAAAGAAGACTTCAGACAATCCAGATGCTTTTTTAGGTTATGCAAAGCAATTGTATAGAGGGCTGTTTTATTTGGTAAAAAAGACGGCTAATGTCAGTATAGAGAAAAATGATGATATTTGCGTAAGTGATGAATACGGATATTTAATCTTAGAACAAGTAAAAGATAAAAATAAGAGGAAAGTTACAGTATCATCTGATGATTTTTTGGATTCAATATTAAATTGGGTTAGGTTATACCAACAAAATAGAGATAAATTTAACTATAGAACAAAATGTGTATTAGCTCTTCTGTTAAAGAATGATGTTGATGATATTATCCAATCAGCAACTGTTGTACAAAACTATAAAGATGGTGAGACTGTATATAACAAAATATTGGCTCAAATTAAACAGAAAAAGAAAGATTCTGTATATGTTTCGGATTTTGAAAAATGTAAAAGCGATATTATAGAAGTCCTTCAATACTTTGATGTATCTAGACCAGAGAATAGTGCGGAGATTGATTGTTTAAATGAGATAAAAAATTTTTTGAAAGGTAAAATGGAATCATCACATATTAATAATTGTGCAGAACAGTTATTAGGATGGTTTTTAGAAAAAACAGTTAACAAAGAAACAAAAATAACAAAAAATATTACAGTATCATTCAATGATTTTCTTGTGGAATTATCTAAACTTTCAGGTAATAAAATTGTTATTAATTACCCTCGGAAAGAGCAAATATCAAATAATATCAATGATGAAACTCAGATATTTGTGCAACAACTTAAATTATTAGAATTAGATCCTGTTATGATAAATGAAGCAAAATGTGATTATTTGTCTTGGCAATATTTACAAAATCATGATTTAAAAGATGGAAAAATTACCACAAAAGAAATAGATAATATGTATAATAATTTATGTTCTCTATGGCGAATGAATAAGGAAAATATAGAAATAGATAATATTAATGATGATGTCCAATTTGGTAAAAGGTTGTATTTCATATCTTTAAAAGAAAAAGTCCAAATAAATGGTGTTACGATTCAAGGTGATGATGTATGTATCTCCAGAGGGGTTCATAATTATCTGGCTGATGATATTAAGAAGTATAATGTAGGTTGGCATCCTAAATTTAAGGAGTTATTAAATGGAAACTCCGAGTAACATTTATTTAAAATATTGTAATGATTTTCAAAATGCACCACTTGGTGCATACATTATAGCTAAATTTACTGAATATTTCTACAAAAACAGCAAAACTGATAGGAAGGTTAATATTATTCACATATTTTCCATCGTACCAATGATTTTAAATAGTAATTATAGGAATTGTATTGGTAAGAAGACGGTAATTTATTCACTGATAAAAAGTATAAATGAAAACAAGTTAACTTTCGGTTCTTATCAGGAAATGATTGATAGATATAAAGAATATTCAATGTGTAGCTTAATTTTTGCGCTAAGATTAGGGTTGGTTGGAATAGATGGACATAACATACTATTAAAGACAAACAATTTACCAAGCTATAATAGTAATTTAATAGTAGCATCTGAACAATTAGGAAGATTATTTGCTAATGCAGATTTATTTAGTTTTTTATCTTTTGTGGGGGTACATTTATAATGAATATTCAAATAGAAAAAATTATATTATGGCCTAAAAATACGTCATTAGAACGTAGGGAATTGGAATTTATACAAGGACGAGTAAATGTTATTCACGGCCTTTCTCAAACAGGTAAATCTGCTATTATTCATATTATTGATTATTGCTTGTGCTCAAGTGAAAATAGAATACCTATGGGAACTATCAGAGATAATGTAGAGTGGTTTGGTTTATTACTGAAAATCGATAACGAGAAGATGCTTTTAGCACGGAAGAATCTTCAAAGAACAAAATTTAAAATGTATATTGAACGTTCTGAAGACGTAAAAATACCAGATATTCCAGAAGAAAATTTTCAAGATAAAGAGGAATTAAAAAAATATATTAACAATTTAATGAATGTCTCGTTTTTGGAGGATGAACAAAAAGGAAAGTTTTCTAGTAGAGCAAGCTTTAGAGATTTAGTTGCTTTTAATTTTCAACCGCAGTCAGTAGTAGCCAATGCCAATGCTTTATTTTATAAATCTGAAATTGCAGATTATAGAGAAAGGTTAAAGAAAATTTTTGGGATGGCACTAGGAATTGAAACGCCTCAAAACATGTATAATCGAATTATGTCTGAAAATTTAGTAAAAGAATTAGAACGCTTGAAAAAAGAATGTGAAAGTCATAAAATGTTCTTTCAAGATAAACTATTTCAATTTAGAGACATAATTTATAAAGCAAATCAATATGGTATTATTAAGTGTGAAAATATTCCTAATGACCCTACAAGTTTAACAATGATACTTGAAGAAATAAGTAAAAAAAATATTAAAGATATGACTTTTTCTGTGGAGGGTGATGAACAACTTTCAAAACAAATTATAGCAATCAACAATCAATTACAACCATTATATTCAGAACTAAGAGATTATGAAATGACTAAAAAGAGTATAATGAAAATTATTGATTTATGTCATAATAACTTGAATTTAGAAAATGAAAAAGTTTATAGATTAAGTATTGCAAAGTTTATTAGAGAGTTCTGCACACTCTATCCACAAGATACCAGTGTAATACAAGATGTTAATACCTTATGTGATAGTATAGAGGAATTAGAAAATAAAAATTTTCAAAATCAAAAAGGTGTCTCTCGATATGTTGAAGAAGTTCGAAAATTGGATAAAGAAATAGAAAAGAGAACACAACAAATTAATCAGTTGCTAAAAATATATAAAAGTTTGAATAAACAAAATGACAGCAACTTATTTGAGGAGTTTTTATCAGAGATTAGTCAAGCTAAAGCAGTTTTAGATTTTAATAGGAATAGTATTAAAGAATTGACAGATAAAATTGATGCTCTGACTGAAAAACTTAAGCTATATCCTTATAAGGATGCAGATGAGAATTCTGTTTTGAGAAATATTGTTAATTATGCAAAGGAATATTTACCTGGGTTTGAGGAATTTTCAAATATATCAGAGTTTGACAAAGACAGTTTAACTGTGAAAATATGGAAAGAAGGTGACGATTTCGCTTACTATATGTCAGAAACAGGTAGTGCTTCCAATTGGTTAGCATATCATTTAGCTGTTTTATTGGCTTTTCATAAATATTTTATCGAAAATAGTTGTAGTTGTTTCAATTTTATTATCTTCGACCAGCCTACGCAAGCATTTTTTCCTCAAAAAATACCCAATAATAATGAGGAAATAGAAAAGATTAAAGACCAAAAAACATACAATGCCAAAATGGATGATGTTGAAAGTGTTAAAAAGATTTTCGAGTTACTTAGCAGGGTTGCAAATGAACTAAATGAAAAGTTACAAATAATAGTATTAGATCATGCGGATCCTAAAATTTGGGGAAATTTAGATAATGTTTATGAAGTAGAAGACTGGTCCAAAGACAATAATGCTCTTATACCTTATGAGTGGTTACAAGAGAATAGTAATTCTGAAATTTAGAATAGTATGGAGATATATTATGAGTTTGAATATAAAAGAGCTATTCAATAAAAGAATGGAATATCCTATCAATATAAGAATGAAATATCTTGATACATCTCAAGATGATGTTTTATTGCAACTTATTAGAGAAAGTAAAGAAGATACCTTATATTTTATCAGCATAGAAAGATGTATAAAACAAGCTCTGAAACTATCAACCTATAATATTGCAGCTATTTTTCATTTAGCTAATCCTTTTGCACACACAAATATTAGTTTTTTCTTGGTAAAACTAACTAAAAATCTTCCTGAATATGTAAAGATATCTGTTTATAATAATGTAATACCAATAGGAAGAACAGATAGAGAAATATTGAAGTGTTCGCAGTGGAAATTAAAAGAAAATATATCAGTAAGTTACCAAAACTATCTGCAAGCATTAGAACAATGGGAAAATAATGAAGAATTGCCTAGAGATACAAAAGATTATTCATTCAATGAGGTTAATTCCAAGAAGTTTAACATAGATATACTAAATCCCTATTTTTATACAAAGTCATTAGAAATGGTGAAGGAAAAATTGAGTAAAGAAAAAACAATAAATCTATCAGAGATTGCTCAAATAATCCGTCCTAAGGGAAATAACACTATTAGAGGAAAAGTATTAACAACAAAAGATTTTAAATATCCACTTGATTATGGAGCTATAGCGGAAAAATATGCAACAGATATTGAACTAAAAAAAGGAGATATAATCGTTAAAGGGGTGGGAGAGTTCAAGAGTTTTTTAATTAATGAAAATCCTATAGAGAAAATTTATGCTGGCATACATGATTTTGTGATCAGAGTAACGGACGAAAAGTATGTTCCAGAATATTTACAAATGTGTTTTAATAGTGACATATATAAGAATTTAATGCTATCACAGAGCATAGGAACTGTTATTCCTTTTAATAAAATGAAAATAATTTCTGAATTGAAAATTATAGTTCCCACAAAAGAAAAATCTTTTTATGAATCACTATTTAAGTACCAAATTTCTCCATTAGAGAATAAAGAAGAGTACAGAAATTTACTTTTAAATATGCCCAAACTGAAAGATTTTGAGACGACATTCCAATTAGAGCAAATACGTAAATTATCAAATAACTACAATAAGCAAGTTCAAGAAGTATTTGAAAATGATATGAAAGAAGTTGAAGCTTGTTTCAAAGCTAAAGCATATAAAGCAACATTAATACTTTGCGGTTCAATTTTAGAAGCCTTTTTATTGGATTGGTTGAATGAATTGCAACCAGAAGAACAATGGCTAGAAAAAGATTGGATTTATGATAAGAAGAATAAGAAAGAAGTACATGTGGGATTAAATGATTATATAAACAAGATAGAGAAAATAAAGAGACCTAACTGGATGGAAGAAGCAAATAAAGCTCATGAAATTAAAAATCAAAGGAATTTAGTTCATGCAAAACTTTGTTTAAAGAATGATTTAAGTATTAATAGAGAGCTATGCGAGAAAGTAATTAGTTATCTAATTGAAGTTATCCAGACCAGAGGATAATGAAATAATTATATTTGGCTATTTTCTTCATTTTCACCTGCTAACTAGCATTCTTTGTAAAAATTTAGCAAAGAATGGCCGTTAATTATCAAAAAAAGCACATTAGGCCATTTCCATCTCCTGTATCTGCTTAATCATCATATCAATCTGCTCTTTGGTGATACCTTGGGAGGTAAAGAGGTTTTCTAATTGCATAAGCCTTGTTTCGGTATGTAGCAATCTAGTGCGAAGGTCGGAATTTTCTTTATCTAGTGCATCTATACGAATTTGAGCCAATTCAAGTTCGTGCTTATAATAATTCAAATCACGGAGATAATTATCTCGTTCTTGCTTTAGTACATTTTTATCAATATTGCGCATATCGGCGATAATCGGCGCAAACTCCTTACTTGTATAGGCTAAATGACGGCGTCCCTTATCATCTTTTGCCTCTTTCAGATATCCCAGTTTTTCTAACTTTTTAATTGCTTTTCTAACAGTATCAGGTTTTACATTCACATATTTGGCAATATATTCATTGTTTCCGAAGAATGTAGGATGAACCTTACTTTTGGTGCGATAGATAATAAATTGCAAGATTTCACGTTGGTTTAATGACAGTTCAGATTTACTTTTACTCATATTGTATCCTTATAAATTCATTTGTAATTATTTATCAGGAAAAATATGGCTTTGGCACGTTTATCCGCCATATGGTACGTTTTTGGAATTCTTATCCGTTTTGGCGGTATGGATATCCGTTTTTCTGGCATCTATATCCGTTTTTTTGGCACGTATATCCGCTTCTTAATTTCTAAACCCCTTGTGGAATCTGGCTTAAAAGGTAATTTTGAGATGCTATAATATAATTAAAATATACCTACAATATATCTATTATATACCTTTTTTCCTTCGGAATTAAAATAGAAAGCCAAATTAAATCAAGCTACTTTCCTGATGAATTAATAATAACAAATTAGGCAATAGATTCGCAAAATTAATATCTGCAATTTAATGAGAAAATAATATTGACGACAAATGACTCCTTATAAAAATTGAGGTCCATTTAATTGGTAACAAAATCAAAGAAAAATGGAAATTTGGTGAGGTGGTGCTTTGGGTGGCGGACAAAAGAAATGGCAGCACACTGGGAAGAATGCTACCAATTTAAAATGAAATTTATTGTAGAAACAATACGAGCAGAAATCTGCTACACATATATTTATCTCCCCAAAAGCCTATTGTGCAAATTAAACAAAGCGATTGACTTTGTAAATTTGCTTGCTAAAATGAGAACAGAAATAGAACATTAAGGATATAAAATGCGGCAGCACGTTATAGCACTTGTGGATTGTGATTGCTTTTATGTCTCCTGTGAGAGGAAGGATAAACCTGACTTACAGGGTAAGCCTGTGTGTGCTGTAACAACAACCTCCAACAAAGGTATTGTTCTTTCACGGTCAAAGGAAGCCAAGGCACTTGGTATTAAAATGGGTGCTCCTATGTTCCAAATCAAAGACCAATATCCTACTTGCCATTATGTGCCTGCCAGATATCATCGCTATGCTGAGATTTCTAAAGAAGTAATGGATACCATAAAGACTTTTAGCCCAGATGTGGAAGTAACTTCGGTTGATGAAGCATACATTGACCTGACAGGGCTTAATAAGGCACAGAACACCACTTACACCGATATTATCAAAAACATTCGGAAGACTATTTTAGATAAGGTTGGCATTCCTGTTTCAATAGGTTTAAGTTGCTCCAAGATATTGGCCAAATTAGCCTCAGATAAGGCCAAAAACAACGGCGGTATATTTGTTATTCGCCCTGATAAGATTTTGGATGTCATCGGTGATACAGCTATTAATGATGTATGTGGAGTAGGTCGCAAAAATACAATCAATATGCAGTGTAACGGCATTTTTACCGTACGTGACTTTGTGGAACGTGATAACGGATGGGTGCGTAAAGCTTTTGGCATTAACGGCTTGAGTTTAAAGCAGGAACTTATGGGAATAGCAACATCTTTGGTAGAAAATGAACGAGATGCTCCGCAAAGCATACAAGATACCCGAAGTTTTGAAGACTTTACTCAGAATTTGGAATTTATCCGCCATGCCTTAAATGGGCACGTGCATACAGCTTGCCAACGAATGCGTAAATGGAATGGCTTTTGCAGTGAAATTGAAGTAATGATAAAGACCAAAGACTTTAAGTATTATGCTATGGAAGCTAAGCTACCGAACCCAACCAATTCTGATTTTGAAATCAGAGAGGCAGCACAGAAAGTTTTGACCGCATTATATCGCCCGAACCTGATATACCGCAGTACCGGTATCACTTTAAGCCGCTTGGCTTATGGTGCGGAAATACAACAATCCTTGTTTGAGGAAACCAAGCCTCATGATGACAAACTCTCGCATTTGGTGGACGAACTGGAAGCCAAATTCGGCAGAGGTATTATTAAGACAGGTGGGTAATTTTTCGCATTTTCATTTTTGTTCAAATCAAAATCAGCAAATTGCTCCTGATAAATATTTTTGTGAAGGAAACTCACGGAATTTTATTATAGCAAACAATAGGAGTATAAAAATGATACGACAATATAACAAAACAGATGGTAGCTACAACAATTATATTCATTTAACAGAAATTGAAAAGACTTTAGAAGCCGTTAAAAAGATAAGCGGACGCATTAAATACGAGACTTTCGGCGAACTTCCAAGCGATGAGGAACAAAATGATGATGTATATCACATTGTGATTGATGATGCCGAGAGTTTAGACCAATTCATCACCACAAAGTTGGATAACAAATTTGATATGTCTTTGGGTAGCTTTTTCACAAGCTTGTTTTTAGAGGTTTGTCTGCGCAGTGCCGGTCTTGAGGGCATAGAGTATATGTTGAGTAAAAAATGTGAAATCAATAGAACCAATATTTTTGGTAACAACGCACTGATGTATATAATTTATAACGATAATATGTCTGAAGAAAATAAAATTAAGGCGATGAAGATGCTTATTGAGGCAGGAGTGGATGTCAATCGCCCGAATATGATGTTTCACACACCTTTAATGGAAGCATTAAACCGCGCGGAATTTGCACTTGCCGAAATATTAGTGGACAACGGCGGATACATTTTAAGACCACCTGCACAAGTGAAAACTGAAGAAAACTCAACAACAGACGAAGAAAAGACTACCAATTAAAATAAATCTTACATAACTTTCCTGTCAAACCGCTACGGAAACGTGGCGGTTTTTTTACGAATCAACCCATTGATTTAAAATAAAATCATGCAGAATCATGGACTTATGTGCATTTTTTGTTAAAAAATAGCTTGACATGCGGATTCTGGCATGTTTAAATCAAATTGTAAACGGGAGGTGCCCCTTAAAGACATTTCTCAAAAAGTGAATTTATAACCAACTTGTCCCACTTATAAGCGGACTAAAAGGAGATTAAAATGGAAAATAATATCAAAGTGAGTCCGTCTCACGTTTTACTTGAAGAACTTAAAACAGCCGTTTTTGACTGTGATTTTTTAGCCATAGAAACAGCATTGAAAAAAGGTGCAAAACCGAACCTTCCTTATAATCATCAAGGTTGGACACCATTTTTACGGGCTTGTAGAGAGTTTTATGAGCCTGAAGTCATACAGTTATTTTTGAGATATGGCGCAAATATCAATAGCAAAAACAAATACGGAGAGACACCCTTGCACATGATGGCACAAAAGCGCAGTTCTTACGATTGTTTGGAACTTTTGATTGCTGAAGGTGCCAATGCTGATGCGCAGGATAATGCAGGATGGACACCGTTGATGAATGCTGTTACTCATCCGCAGGCAATGATGCGCAAGGACTTAATCCGTAATCTGGCAGAAAACTCTGATACTTCGTTAAAGAATAATGAAGGCAAAACAGCCTACGATCTTGCTAAGGAAAATGAAGCCTTTAATGATGAAAAACTTTTGCTTATTTTAAGGCCCGTTGAACACTTAACGGAAGATGATTGGCACGAGATTTTTCAAAATGCTATGGGAGGGAACAATGAATAATAACATTGCCGCCCAGAATGATGACTTCCGCAAGCATTTATCCAAAGGCACGTTGGTCTTAACACAAGGCATTCGGAATAATACCCCTGAAGACATTGTGGAAATTATAACCAAAGTGCGGACATTTGATACTTTTGATGAAAACAATGACCCGTATAACGAGCATGACTTCGGAGCCTTTGACTACAAAGGGCAAAGAATTTTTTGGAAGATTGATTACTATGACCGAAAGTTTTTATATCTCTCGCCGGATGTTTCAAACCCGAAGTTAACCAACAGAGTAATGACTATAATGTACGCGGAGGAATACTAAGATGTTAAAGTATGATGTAGAATGTGATGCTTCTTTGGATGAGCTAATAAAATTGGTGAATAACAAAATTAACAGAGGGTGGCAACTGGTCGGCGGAATAGCCACTATGACCCACCAACCACGCTATACAGTCTTTTACCAAGCGATGACCAAGGAAGTTAAACCAAAGAAAATATCTGAGAAGACGGAAGAGTAATCCATTTTAGTGAGAAAGGCTGCAAGACTTAATTCCTTTCACTTGTAGCCTTTCATAGGAGACCGACTATGACGAACAGTGAATTTGTTGATGATAAGAAGATTAAAGACATTCTGACCTATATCCGCTCTATGAAGCACGCCGAGCAAATTCGGATGATGTTTCTTTGCAGCCTGAACGGACTTCGCTCCATAAACTTTGCCTATTTGCAGGTTAAAGACTGCTATACTGCTGACCTCAAGCCGAGAGATGTAATCAATCTGGACTATGATAAAAACAAGGGCAAGCATAAATGCTCATACTTTATGAACAGCCAGATGAAGAAAGAACTTGCAGACTATTTGAAGTATTTACAGAACAAATGGGAAGATAGTCTAACACCCGAAACCTATCTGTTCACTTCGCAGAAATTGAATAAACCCTATAACCGAGTAAGCATCAGCCGTTTGTTTAGTTCCATTTATAACAAGTTTGGAATCAAGGGAGCAAGCCACTTAGGAAGGCATTTGTTCGTTTCAAAATTAGTCAATTCAGGGGTAAATATTTGCCTTGTGCAGCGGCTCGCAAATCATAGTCAAATTTCAACAACTCAAAGATATTTTAACTATAACGAGCAAATGCTTGTAAATGCTGCAGAAAATGCCAAAATTTAATGATAAAACGCTAAACCGACTATGGATTTTGAGCCATTTTGACTGGATTTTTGCCAATCGGAGCAAATTAAGAGCAAAACCATGCGCAAATTTTATCGTTACGGGATTTGTGATAAACGCATTTGCTTGCCCGTATTATGCTTACAAAATTGATAAAATTACACTCGGAAATTTAATTGACCTATGGGACAAAGGCTTTATTTATAAGGGGTTTCCGCTAATCTATTACCGAATTTCGCACGGTGATAGTTCCACAAATATCGCTTACATTTATCGTGGAAAAGTTTTCCGCCACAGATTTTTATGGAATGATGAAAAAAAATATGTTCCAACAGAGGAGGTAAAATTGATTTTTCGCAATTTGCGAAAATCAAAACTATAAAATTTTGAGGAAATTTAAGACAAATTGGATGATATTATAATTTATTTTGACAAAAAATGTTGCTATTTAATATTTTATATGATTTAATAAGCCAACAAATTATAGAGATTTACTGAAAATAGACAGAAAGGTTTGTGATGGATGGTAATTTAGGAAAAGTTCAAAATGCACTTTTAGAGGCGAAAATTGAACTGGCATCTTGGTTGGAAGTAAAATTACAAAAATTAGATGAAAACTATTGGAAGAACTTAGTTCTGCCTAAATTATCATATCAACAAAATATAATGGTTGAAAAAGATCATAAGACTGAATTGCAACAATTGGATTTAACATGTATATTACGTCTTTTTGATAAAAATTGGTATGATTTGAATTTTAGATACACTCTTAAGCCTGAAATTCGTTCACATATAAAATCGTTGCAGATTATTAGAAACAAGTATGCACATCCTGATTCACATATATCTACCTCAGAAATGAATAAAGATATTTTGACATTACATTCATTACTGAAAATGTTAAATATTGCGGAAAACTTACAGAAAGAACTAACAAATTTAGTACAACCAGATGATGAAGATGTAGTAGAATCAAAATCTACACCGGTACTAATTCCCTATGCAAATGACCCTGGAGAAATAAAGGTTCAAGATTTAGTTACTGTAAATGCCTTACAAAATCAAGTAGGCGTTGTAATGAGTATTTCCGGTAATGAATATGCAGTTTTTATCAATAATGAGATAAAGCCGTTTTATCGCGAGCAAATAACAAAGGTCATTAAAGAAGAGACACCTTTTGTACCTTTATCATCTGTACGAAATTATCTATCATCTTATGTTATTAGACACCCTACAACATCAAGCTTGTATTCACTTAATGCTGCTAGAATTAATTTAATTCCGTATCAATTTAAACCTGTTATGAAAATAATTAAATCTGATCAACCTAGATTATTGATTGCAGATAGTGTTGGTATAGGAAAAACTATTGAAGCAGGATTGATTTTAAGAGAATTAGAAATTCGTAATAATGTCAAATCAGTTTTGATCATATGCCCTAAACCTTTAGTTTCAGAGAAAAAATGGGAACAGGAGATGAAAAGGTTTGATGAAGATTTTGAGGCATTAGATACAGCAATGTTGCGAAATTGTATAAATGAGTGTGATTTAGAAGGTGAATGGCCAGAGAAACATCAGAAAGTTATTTTACCATATTCTGTATGTGATGAAAAATGTTTGAAACAATTAGATAAATTAAACCCATTTCCTAGATTTGATCTAGTAATTGTTGATGAGGCTCATCATATTCGTAATCAATCTGCTATCAGACATCAAGTAGTAAAAAGATTTTGTGATGCGGCTGAAGCTGTTGTATTTTTAACAGCAACTCCAATTCAATTAGGAAATAGCGATTTGTTTTCACTGTTAAATTTATTGCGCCCAGATTTAATTATAGACGAGGATACTTTTAATGTCATACATACACCAAATAAATACATAACCCAAGCAGTACATAATATCCGGGCTAAAAATTTCGCCACAGCTTTAGAAAATTTACAGCAAGCAGCACATACCGAAGGTGGCAGATTCATAGCTAATAGACCAGATTTTCAGAATGTTGTATCTGATTTGCAACAAAATAACTATTCTAAAGAAAAAATCGTAGAATTGGCAGATAATGTTGCAAAATTACATACATTTGATAGTTTAATTAATAGAACACTACGCAAACAAATTTCCGCGGATTTTTGCATAAGAAAACCGGAAACTGTCAGATCTAAATTTACAGAAGAAGAATTTATAATTTTTAACGAATTGAGAGCATTAAAGGCTGAAATATTACGGAATTTCGCAGGAATTGAAAACGTAAACTTTGTTATGACAACTTTAGAAAGGCAAGCAGCAAGTTGCATTCACGGTTTAGTACCTTCAATGAAAGATATATTATCTCGTAATTTAACTATCAGTTCATATGAAAATGATAATGAAGAACAAGAAACAATAGATGTAGGTATTGATGAAAAAGTATTAGATAGATATCGTGCAAAAATTGAGAATTTAGTACAAAAAGCTACACAATTAAGTAATACAGATCCAAAATTTGAAGCCTTCTTTAGCGTTATTAAAGAAAAGCAGGAAATGGAAAATAAAAAAGTTATCGTATTTAGTACATTTCGTCATACGCTAAATTATTTGTACGAACGCCTTCAGCGACAAGGAATAAGAGTGGGATTAATTCACGGGGGAATTGGTGATGAGGAACGACTTGAAATAAGATCAAGATTTGAAAAAGGTAGTCAAGACCAAGATGCATTTGACGTTTTACTTTTTTCAGAAGTTGGATGCGAAGGTTTGGATTATCAATTCTGTGATACTATGATAAATTATGATTTGCCTTGGAATCCTATGAAAATAGAACAACGGATAGGAAGAATTGATCGTTTTGGGCAAAAAAGCGAAGCTGTGGCAATTTATAATATGATTGTTGATAATACTATAGATGCGCACATTTATGATCGCTGTTTAAATCGTATAAAAATATTTGAACAAAGTATAGGTGATTGCGATGAAATACTAGGAGAAATACATAATGAAATCCGCAAAGTATGCACCAGCACAACACTAACTGAAGAACAAAAACAACAAAAATTAGAAAAAATAGGAGAAAACGAATATCGTAACATTATGCAGCAAAGGCAGTTGGAACAAGAACAAGTGGCACTGTTTAGCATTCCGAATAAATTGTCTGCATTAGAAGAATTTGAAAGCTTTGAGAATTATTGGGTATCCCCATTAGCACTGGAGCATCTAGTTTCATCTTATTTAAAAGACAAAGTAGATGTAACTTTTCTAGGTGCTGGAGATAAGAGAACGCTAAGATTATCTGAAGAAGCGCGGAATATTCTTTTTGAAGATTATAAACAATTACCATTCAAAAAAGGTAAAATATACAAAGATTGGGAGAAATATTTGAAGGGTAACGATCAATTCTGCGGATTTACCTTTGATATTGAGCAGGCTAGTAAAGATAACAAAATACAATTTATAATGCCTCTGCATCCATTGGTTGCAGCGGCAGCTAAGCATTTTCACGCTCAAATGCCGATAAAGACAGCATTACAGATTGTAGATAATGATGTACCTGTAGGAGAATATCCTTTTATGATATATTCTTGGGAATATGTAGGAAATTATCCAACAATCAAACTAAAGTCTGTATGTGACAATGATGTAATTGAACAAAACTTACTGACTTACCTTGAAACAGGAGCAGAACTCAAACAGTATCATGAAAATTCTAGTGATTATGAAAGATTGAAAAGTGATATTCATAAACTGTGGACTGAGGAAGTAGATAGTTATAAACAAAAGGTACATCAGCAAATAGATTATCAAATTAATAGCTTAAATGTATCTGCAGAAGCACGTAAAAACGTAGCCGCAAAGAACAATTTACCAGAAATACGTCCAAAGATGATTAGCAATATTGTAAAGGAAACAGAAGAAAAAATAGCTAAATTACAGCTACAATCGGCAAAAGCAGATATTTTACCTAAACAAATCTTATCCGGTATAATAAAAATAATCCACGAATAATAAGGAACTAGACGATGGTTGAAAATAAACAATCACAAATTATGAATAAAATATTGAATGCATCAGAAAAAGAATTAGAACAATTTTTAGATGAAATAACTGATTTTGATGATTTGCATAATTTTATGGAAATTACAGCTAAAATTGATAAAGCAGCCAGAAAAGATAAGGGATTTCGCGATTCTTTTACAAAAATATACGATGATAGAACACATTTTATCTATGAACTTCTGCAAAATGCTGAAGATGCTAAGGCTACAAGTGTTTATTTTAAATTAAATGCAGATTCTTTGGCGTTTAGCCACAATGGAACGGATATTTTTGATTTAAATGATATTAAAGGAATTACAGGTTGGGGAAATTCTACCAAAGAAAAAGATACAGGAACTAAAATTGGAAAATTTGGTATAGGTTTTAAATCTGTGTATGCTTATACTGATGAACCCTACATTTATTCCAAAGACTTTAATTTTAAGATAAAAGATTTTTTTGTTCCAGAAAAAATACCAGCAAAAGAGAATTTTGAGGATTCACAAACGCTTTTTATTTTACCTTTTAATTATAAAAACAAATCTGCCGTAAGAGCGTATGAAGAAATAAAAAAAGGTTTAAATGAGATAATTCCAGAAACCTTACTATTTCTTAGCCGGATTAGGAAATTAGAGTGGGAAATTGATGGAGATATATATTGTCTGGAAAAAGAACAAAACGAACATACATTTTTAATATATAAGAACAAGTCTCTTGTCGCTAGATATTTACGATTTGATGATACGGCTCAGTATTATGATACAGAAAAAGAATGTTACAGAAGTTTACCAATATCTTTAGCTTATAAACTTGATTTGATAGAAGATAAAATTATTCCAACAGATAATTTAAATAATGTATATACCTTTTTCAAAGTAAAAAATGAATATGCAAAATTATACTATTTAATCAATGCTTTATTTGAGTTAACACAATCGCGTGATAGATTAATTTCAGGATCAGAAACAAATCAAGAAATTCTATCACAAATAGCTGATTTACAATCAAAAAGTATGGAATATTTACAAAATAACAACTATCTGACAACCGAATTTTTAGGAATAATGCCAAGTTCTAAAGACCAATTACCTGAAATGTATGAAGTATTTCACACAAAATTGGTAGATTTATTTAAAACAGAGGCCTATACCCCTACCATAAATGGAGAGTTTTGTTCAGCAGATGCTTTATTTAAGGGGGCAAGTATGTATAGAAATGGTCCCCACATTTCGGAATTTATAACAGATGAGAATTTGGCAGATATGCTCAAAGTAGAAACGAATAATCTAGGATATGGTTACGATATAGAGCCTCCTTTGTGGGTGAAAAACACATTGCAAAATACACGAGCAGATAATTTTTTACAAGATTTAGATATAAATTCTTTTGGTATAGATGAATTTTATAATTGGTTTAAAGGATATAGTGATAACAAAAGGACAATTTGGCAAAAAATCATTGAAAAGAAAAATTTCAATGATTTAGCAAGATTATACAGAATGCTAGAACAATATTTTGATGAAAATAAGAATGGATATTACGATGGGCGATTAGACGATTTTGCTTTAATTCATTGTATAGATGGAAAATTATACTGCCTGGACGATAATATCTATATGATGCCTGATGAAGATATTAATAAAAATATTCTAAATTTATATCATTTCATTGATCCTCAATCCTTTGGAACGTCTCAACAACGTGACAAAATTAAACATCTATTTAGTTCATATTTTTCAATTGATGAGTTTTCTGAAAAATCAGTCTGCGAGTCAATGCTTAAGAACTATGAAGAAGAGAATAAAACTGTGGAAGATATTTCTATTACTCAACATATAGAAGATATTAAATTACTTCTCAAACATTATGATAATAATAAATGGAATTTTCAAGATAAGCTAAGAGGTTTACAATTTATTTTAACATCCGATAATAAATATGTTTCAATAGATGAAGTTTATTCGGATATCCGCTATGGCAATAAGTATGATTTAATGGTTGAAGCTAAAGATGTTCTCGGCTTATCAGAAATCAATATTGTTTATAAAGATAAGTTAGGTTCTAAACAAGTAGAAAAATTTATATCTATATTAGAAGACTTAGGTATACATAAATTACTGTGGGTAGAAGAAGCAGATTGTTGGGATAATCCACGTAGAAACGATTTATCTTCAAAGTATAATTGTAGGTGGGATACCCAAATAAATAGAGATGCACAAATATATCAGCTACCAGCTATAATAGAAAATATTAGAAATAATAAAAAGTTATCAGAACTTATTTGGAGATCGGTTTTAGAAGTAGATACTGAAGAATTTTCTGTGGAGGCATATTATAGAGCAAATCGCCAAGATCCCGGAAAGTCTGTACCTTCCCAATATGTTTGTACTTTATCTGAAAAAGGATGGATTTTAGGTAAAGATGGATGTTTACATAAGCCAGCTGATGTTACATTTGATGATTTACCAGATAATTGGAAACGTCCCAAAGAATACTATGGACACCCTATATTAAAAGCGATTGGATTTGGTAAAAATAGTCAAAAAATTAGAGATGAACAAAAACAAAAAGATCAATTTGCCCAAACACTAGGATATAAAAATGCTCAAGATGCAGAAGAAGCTAAGAAATTATGGGAAGAAGCACAAAAGGCTGGTATAACTCCCGCAGAAATGCTAAATTTTATACAATGTAAACAAGATAAAAATAATAAATCGTTTTTAGAAGCTATACCTAAAAATCCAGAGAGAAGACAGGAAAAAGTTGCAGAAGAATATGAAAATGCAGAAGAACAGACCTATGAACAGCGAATGAGAACTGTCAAAACTTCTGGTGGAACAATAAGACCAGAGATTTCTCAATATCTAAAAGATATGTACACAGATGAAGATGGGGAAATGTATTGCCAAATGTGTCATAATCATGAGAGTATCCATAAACTCCCATTTAAAAAAAGAAATAAAGAATATTACTTTGAATCTACACAAATATTTAAACAGATGCCCAAAGAAGATAAACGCCAATTTCTTGCATTATGCCCCAATTGCGCGGCAGAATATGAAGAATGGGTGCGTAAAGATGACAAAATGGTAAAATTAATACACAATATGATTGCAGAAAGAGCCTATGTCAAAGGAGAAGACCCTGTTATTCTTAACTTTTCTATTGATGGAGTGCCACATTCATTATACTTCAGAGGAACACACTATCTTGATTTGCGAACAGTTGTTTGTCCAGAAGCAGATAAAGACATAAGTCAATCCTTATGGATAAGTTTAGAAAATGACAATGTTCCACTAAGCATCGGAGATACTGTGCGAGCAACCGATAAGAAAGAAGGCGTGGTAAAAGAAATAATTAAGGATAAAGATGGTGATAAGGCTCAAATAGAATATCCTAATGACACTACGGAAATATATCAAATAGATTTTCTAGAGAAAAAGATTAGATAAAATAAGGAACTAAACAATGGAAAGTAAGTGGGATTGGATAGGTGTTGTCTTAATAGCTATAACCATCTTTGAATTTTGGCGGAATTTACGAGATGATAAAAAACACGGTGTAAATTTTTCTTGGAGCGATTTATCACCGAGTAATCTTTTTGATGGAGAAGGCATCGGATGTTTAATTGTACTTATATTTGCAGGACTTCTTCTGCTTTTTCAAGAATCTGTAGAGGCTCGTATTCTTCTTGTGTCGGGAATAGCCATATATTGCGGAATTCGTTATTTTAAGAGTGGTTTGAAAGAAAAGCCTCAAAAGAAAATGAATTTCTTTGAAAAGATAGTAGAATTTATTTGTTTGGTCTTGCTATCTCTTATGGTTGGATTTGCTATATTTACAGTTGCTGTTCCGGATATGGAAAGGTATGAAAGAAAACAAATGGTCAAAGAAATACAGCAACAACAAACACAAAAATCAAAACCAGCAACTAGTCAGTATCAAAGATAATTACGGAGGTATAGTATGAAATTAACAATAATTGATGAAAAGTCATTAAAAAGAGGCCGTCCTGAAGAGGGAAAAGAGGATGACTATTTCACTATACAGGTTCGTATACCAAGATTTAAGGCTGTAGATATGGCTGGGTATTATTTACAAAATGTTTTAGAAAGATATGGTAAGCCGTTTGAAGATTTTAATTGGCAAAAACTCGGATATATGTGTAGCGAAACTGACGATATAAGCTTTAGATATAAGAATCAAGTATTTTCAATCCTTATCTTAATTTATTATAAAGGTGAAGAAATCCAAGGTGATGAATTTGGAGAAATAAATGAAGAACGAAAAAAAAGATTTATTGAAAATTGTGAGAAGAACAATTTGATTCCATGTTATTTTCCTATGAATACAAAGTTTATAGAAGATGCTGATGGAATTAATATTGATACTGAAAAAAACGTTGAAATGACTTTTGATATACCTAAAGAAACAGAATGGAATTTATTTGATGCAAGAGATAATTCCCCTATTAATCCGATAGAAATGGTAACAAATGAAACAATTATGTTGTCAGAGTATGAACAAACATTGATTGCTTTTTATTTTATTCAAGCACATCTATCAGAGATGAATATCAAACTAAAAGAAGTATGGAATGAACATAGCCCTATAATGATAGGTGATGATAAAGGCAGTCCTGTTGCTATTGTTGTGAAGAGCATTTCCTCAGAAGAATTTGAGAATATAGAACATTATAAGCCTGTGCTTGTATATATAGAAAATAGGATGGCATATGATAATCTAGGTATGAAACAGCTGTTTTTCGGTATTAAGTTTGAAGATTTACACAGAAAAGCAAGAGGTCATTATAAGTATATATGTGCGCCTGTAACAAAAATAGAATCTTGGTCAAAAAGTGAATTTTATAGGTTATCTCTAGGACGTTACGAATGTGGAATAGTATAAACTGAAATAATACTTAAAATGTTAAACAATGTCGCCAATCAGCACAAAGTTTAACATTTTTTTGTTTGAAGTATTTTAGCCATTTTCAAAACTGTAGTATTTTCAGGCTTTTCCGAGATAATGTTAAACAATGTATGTTCTTTAACATTTTTAATTTGGAACGAATTTAATATAATCCAAATTAGTATAATCTAAATTATATTAAGCAAAAATATGTATTTTTTAGCAAAATCTGTAATTTTTTTACAGATTTTACGATTTTTTTACTTGATTTTTGGATCATATCATTTATATTATTAATAGCGTGTGAACAAGAGAGGCTAAAAAATGACCAAAGTTAATTTACTGAGACTTAGGTTTGCAAATATTTTATCGTTTAAAGACGAACAGGAAATATTCTTTACTGCAGAATCAAAATATACCAATACCCCAACCAACTATATCAGAAATGAGAAAGCAATCGGTGAGGAGTTGATTACACCTGTAACAGCTTTTTATGGTGCTAATGCATCAGGTAAGAGTAATATTCTTTATGTATTGGCGGTTATTTTGCGGTCTTTTTTAGGAAAACCCTATCAAAAGTTTTCTATGGATAATTATAGACCGTTTAAATTACATGATGAAACTATAAATGAGCCATCCTTTTTGGAAATAGACTTTTGTATAGATGCTCTGAGATATATTTTATCGTTAACATTTGATAAATCTGGAATTCTAAAAGAGCAATTAAATGAATATCAGCTAAAGTCTAAAAAAGTTATCTATAGTAGAGAAAATAATAAACTAATAAAATTTAATAAAGATATCATCTCCAAATTTGATCTACAATTTACTGAAGACACATTGAGTAAGAGACCTGATATTTTAGTTTTGGATATATTGGATACAAAAGGTCTTGCATACATTCATTCTATCTTATCAGCAGTAACCATAATATCTAAAACTGCGTTTGGATTTCCTCCTACAAAAGATTTCTTCAACTCTTTTGCTGAGGAAATGTTAAATAATAAGCAATTGAAAGAAAAATTTGTGAAATTTATGCAATATGCGGATTTAGGAATAACAGATGTATACATAGAAAAAGTTTCCTCTCCGCACCCTGATGCTATTGTATTATCTGAAACTGGGACAGGAACCGTCCCAGGACCTTATACAATCTATAAGATGTCTTTTGAACACAAAGGGAAGGACGGTAAAAAATATCTACTGGATTTAAATAGCGAAAGTGAAGGTACAAGGCAATTCGTAACCTTTATGAGATATTTTATTCCTGGTTTATTAGACGGAGGCATATTCTTCATTGATGAAATAGATAAAAATATTCATTCTATGATGTTGGCAAAGCTAATAGAAATATTTAACAATCCCAATATCAACAAAGGCGGTGCTCAACTTATCTTTAACACACATGATACATCAATTCTCAAATCCGACATTCTGAAAAGAGATGAGATTTGGTTTGTTGAGAAGAATGAAGAAGGTTGCTCGGAAGTATATCCTTTAACCGAGTTTAAGTCCATAAGAGAAGGCTTTAACTATGAAAAAGGATATTTGGAAGGCAGATTTGGTGCTATTCCATACTTAGGAGATATTAAAGAATTGGAGGCTATTCTGAATGCGTAAGGACGAAGAAGAGTTCAGTCTCTCCAGGACTAATAGATTTAACAGAAAAGAACGTAATGCCGGAAAGATAGTAATTTATACAGAAGGCAATGTAACTGAACCGGAATATTTAAACGATTGGATAAGAGATTTTGCAACTAAAAGCCAATTAAATCCGAACAAAGTGAAGACGTGGTTTGAGATTGTTCCGTCTGATGATGAATCAGAACCGCTGAAAGTCGTGAACAATTTAATTACAAATGAAAGCCCTAAGAACAGCGAACTTGACATATTTTATGTTGTTTTTGATGAGGATGATAGAAGTAGCAAAGGAAAAGATAAAGAAAACTATCAAAAAGCGTTTCAGACAGCAGATGGTAACAATGTTAATGTAATATGTTCTAATCGTTCTGTGGAACTCTGGGCTGTTTTGCACTTTTCCGATACAACTCCGATGACACAAAGAGATTTGGAAAAAGAACTTAAGAAGTTTATGCCTCAATACAATTCGGGAAAGAACAAACGTTTTGACTTTGCAACAATGGCAACTCAAGGAAGTGAAGACAAGGCTATAAGAAGAGCCAAGGCCTTACGTAAAAATAATGAAACATCATCAGGTGATTGGAAAGTTCGTCCTTCTACTAATTTTGATGAACTAATAGAAGCGATGAAAAAGTTTATTTTAGAACATTAATGTTTGTATAGGACGTTGAATTTAAATAAAACCTTGCGCTTTTGTGAATCAAATCCTATATGAAACTTATAATAAGAAGACCATCAAAGGTGAACTAATGATACATAAAAGTATTTTTGAAATTTTAGAAGACAAGTATGACATAAAAAAAGAATTTAGTGCTGTAATGAAGCTCTTTTGTCAGCCTAGTATTGTGGCGTATCCTCAATTTGAACAAGGACAATTAATACCGCTTGAGCAAGCAATAGATAATTGTTGTTTTTATTCTTGGAAACAGCGTCATGGGTGTATAAATTTAGCAGATATGAAGGAAAAGTTAGGATTTGATAACAGACAGTCTTCTAACCATGATGACATGATTGTGTGTTTAGAGTATTTTTGTAATCTAATTTATCTAGCGAACAGAAAACTGTATTATTGCTCTTTTCCTGTCGTTGATTCTCATCAAAGAACACAACAGTTTATTATGCTAGAAGACAATATAGAACTTTTGCTTGATCATCTAAATTATGAAAAACACGTATTTGAAAAAGAAGAAAAAGTTATCTTAACACCGAAAAATCCGGCAGCGACGGCAGTGGCAGAAATATCTTCAGAAGATACAGCAATGTCAATTTTAATGTATCATCACGCCTCATTAAAAGGGCAATTAGCCGAGAAAAAAGATATTTTGCGACGTATAGCTCAAGAGTATGAACCAATTTTAGATAAACCTATAGATGGTTATACTGATTATTTTAAGACGGCCAATAATATGCTCAACAATTTAGATATTCGTCACAACAACAGAGCCGGTAAAAAGAAAAATGCTTTGGCAACAAATTTAACTAGTGAAGAACTTGAGAAATGGTATGATGAACTTTATCAGTTGATGTTGTTCTGTATTTTGATAAAAGATAATAAAGACCGTAAAGATAAGATGGTAGAATTTTTAAAAGGCTTAAAGGAGAAAAAATAAATGAATGAAAGTGTTGTGGAATTTATAAAGGCTTTTTGTGAGAAAGTATGGTTTTGGTTAATTGTGACCATTATCTCAATATGCTCATTATTTTCCGAAAATCTTTTTTTGTGGTTGGGTTTTGATGAAAATAAGCGTTGGATCATTGGAATTATTGCCATTATCTCGCTTTCTTTAACTATCCAACATATTTGTGATTTAATTAATGAATATAACAAGCGAAGACAAATTATTAAAAATATTGGTAATCTTCCTGATTTAGCAAAGAAAGAACTAAAGGGTATTGTTAAGAATAAAAAGAAAACCTTAAAGATTAAACTAAGAGATAATATGGAACAGAGACGAATTATAGAACATTTGGGTTTAGAGGAACACAATGGGTATGTAACATTTCCAGATTATCTTTGGAAAGAATTAAATTTAAAATTCAAGGACGATAAAGGTAGCAACGGAGACTAAGTAAATGGTAAAATTAGAATTAGAAATAAAAGCTCCGGAAAAAGTTGATGAAAATTTGGGGAAAGCATTGGTAATTGCCGCTTCTGCATTTAAGGATATTACATCTACTTGTTCAAAAGTTACGAATCTTCTTGCCGATGGATCGTGTACTCTTCTTGCGCCTGTGGCATCTTATTTAAAAGGCGAATCTTATAAAATTGCTGACAAATATCTACCTTTTCAAAATAGAGTTGAAATGAGAAAAGAGGTATCACAAATCAAATTAGCACAGTATGTTTTAGAGGGTTTAGCAGATAAAGAACAACGAGGTGAAGATTTGCCACCTAAAATTGAGGATACAGATACTTTATTTTCAATTCAAAATGCTGCTTCAGAAACAACAGATGAAGATTTTATCAAATTTTGGGCAAAACTATATACAGAAGAAGCGTGCAAACCAAATACAGTAAGCAAAAAGACAGTTAATCTTTGTAAAGATTTAGATAAAGAAGTTGTGCAAGCACTAGAAAATGATATCTTTCCATATTGTGATGAACATGGTTTTTATTGGGGAAATGCAAACAAAAACATAAAGAGTATAAATATAGCGAAGGAATATGGATTCTTAAGGGCCTCTGAACAAAGCCTAACATCAAAATATATTGATAATTTTATTGATATAAAGATAGGCCAGTATTACATTTATGTTATTCCTGGATATAGCTATGAGGTAGGGTACAGTGGAAAAATTTTAACAAATTGTGCATTAGAAGTTAGAAAATGTTTAAAATTGCAAAGAGATATAGATCTTGATGATGTTTTAAAGCAAATAAAGGAAATATCCAATTACTGGCAAATTACTGATCAATTTAAGTCCTATATGAATTATAAAAAAGGGTGTCCCAATAAATTCTTCATTACAGAAAAGAATAAAATAGTTTATCCAACAGAATTTGTGGGTAAAGATATGGGGCAAATTTACAATGAGATTTTAAGCAACATTGAATATAAAGATGAGGCAAAACAATTTTTTGCACCAGATCTTATACGTTTGATAATGCATGAGTAGTATAAAAAACTAGCTACTTCTACCCCTTCTTCTTCGCAAAGTCTAATGTCCTATCAACATTCGGATATACGCGGATTTGGAAGGCGAGGCGTTGCGGTACAACGCGTTCTTTAATCTTCTTTAAGTTATCATCCAAAAACGGGTACTTTAGTTTACAAAGTTCCTTATAAAGCACATTTATCTTGAAGTTTGAACCATAGGTGCGCTCGCCCGTATCACGTCCTTCCCAACCGCAAATCGCATTTTGGTACTCTTGCGGAATACCGGCATCACGAAGCTCGGGCTTAACGGTGTGTCTGAAACTATGAAATACTTTCCGTTTGTCCTTTATGCCGATTAAATCCAAATATCTGCCGAACCACTTGGACATCTTGTCGGTGTAATGGTTGGCATCCGAATAAGAGAGCTGATAAAACAAACGGTCTTTGCGTTTGGCTTTAACCGACATATAGTATTCTTCAAAGCCCATCTCTATCAGTTTCGGATGTATCGGCACAATACGCTTTGAAGATTTGTTTTTGATATGTTGGTCTTTGCGTTCGCCCGTAAATAGCATATAATAGATTTTGCCTTCCTTCTTAATGTCATCAATGTAAAGTTGGCATAGTTCGTTCAAGCGAGCACCGGAGTATAATGCCATCAGCGGAATAAAGTAGCGGAAAGCAAATTGCTCATCTTCTCTGTAAGGATAAGTCTCCGGATTAAAAATCTGTTTAAGTTCGGACTTGGTAAACGGATCATAACTCTCACGCGTATCGCGGCTCGGTATCTCCAGTTGTACATTAAGGGCTAAACTTACATAACCTTTTCGTTGAGCATAGGTAAGAAACTCCTTGAAAGCGCGTAAGTATTTCTTGACCGTAGTTGTTGAAATATTTTTATCGGTTATATCTTCCGTCAGGCAGTTCTTGAGTTTCTTCTTTTTAGAAAGTTCAGTCTTTTTCCAGTTCTTCGGGATATAATAAACCTTCTGCGAGATGAAATCACAGTCTTTGGCGGTCAGGTTCTCAACATATTTCTTGTCAATCATCTCAAAAATACATTCAAGACAATTAAAGTCTTTCTGGAGCGTACGATCTCCGGTACCTTTTATTTGCTGCTTATATTCCTTAAACTTCTTAAACAGGGTTTCCCAATGCGTTTTGACTTGCGGCGCACGCACAGTGTTAGCGGCTCTTTCTTCTTCAATATAACTTAAGCAGCGTTCAATGACGGCAGGAATGTAGAAGTTGCGGTTATCGGTAACAATGGCTTCGGCCCGGTTGTGCGCATAGTCATCCGCCATTTGCATACCGTTTTCCAATTTATCCAGCCATTCCGGACGGGCTTCGTTAGGCTCAATAGCGTTTTTCTTTACTGTGCGCTTTAAAAAATCAAATACCGATGGCGGAATACGCTTGTTATTCTTCATTGCCTGCACATATTTCTTTACAAAGCTGATAACCTGTTCGTCCTTAAATTCCTCATAAGAACCGTCAAACGGGGTGTTCTTATAATCTTTTTCTTCAAGCATGGTAATCGGGAGGTTATCAGGGGTAATTTCGCCATTTTTAATTTTATAATACGATTCGTCCAGTTTGTCTTGGATTTCCTTGATTCTCTGGGCAATAATGTTCTCTATATCATCCTGCGATAATTTGAGTTTTCCGTTCCTAATTTCCATCACCAGCCACCTTATGTCATTGAGAAGGGTATCATACTTGAAAGCTTCCCGTTTTACCAAGTGTATAGCGATATTATAATCATTAGTGTTTAAAGAATACCTAAAATTTGTTGTCGCAAAGAACTGTCTCATACTTCGGGGTATCCAATACCTAAAGTAATATGTATGATTTCTGCGCTCTAAATGGTTCTGTTTTAATGCCATGCTGTCACACCCAACTGTCACACCTATGTGAAAATACCGAAAAACCGTTATTTAGGGGTGATTTAAACACAAAAAATCCCTGAAAAATCAGGGATT